>Ga0181596_10003701_pt1 | contig 14140 bp, 18 predicted proteins | sample 041ome_6_FD_148655 | JGI IMG/M metagenome (GOLD analysis project Ga0181596, IMG submission 148655) | Coastal salt marsh microbial communities from the Groves Creek Marsh, Skidaway Island, Georgia - 041402US metaG (spades assembly) | ecosystem: Environmental > Aquatic > Marine > Intertidal zone... | reverse complement strand
CTAATAAGTCAGCAGCTTTACGATGTAGTTTGATTTCATGTCGATCATGTGGATCATTAGATGGGTCTTCATATCTGCGAATCTGATTGTGTGCAATCTGTATCACAGTCATAGACTTTTCATCTCTAAGTCTGTTGAGAACCTCAACATACTCTTTCCACTTATCAAGAGCTGCTACATAACCTTTACCATAGGCAGGCGTATCTATTTGCGCCCAACCATTTTCTTTACAGACATGATCCCATAGCAAGGTTTCCAACCAGTCTAATGAATCAATACAAGCAACACGAAATTCGTGATCTTCTGTCAATAAAGAGGTTAGATTGTTCATAAACTCTACATAAGTTTTTGCTACTGGAAAGTGATCGCACTCAATCTTTCCAATACCATCTTCAGATTGAATAATAATCACTCCTTCAGAATTTGACCAAGTGCTATCTACTGGATATGCCAACTTTGGATCGTCTGCTTGTTTGCCTTCTACCCATTGGTCATATGTAACATTGTTAGCAATTACATTGCCTTCAGAGTCACGAACAATTGATTTACCCATACCCGCAGCAAACGATGTTTTACCAATACCACCTGGACCATAGATAACTAGTCGTGGTGGTTTGATCTTACCTTTCTTTTGTATTGCGGCTAGACTCATTCAACCACCTCAACTTTAGAATCATCACCTTCAACAGCTTCTTTCAAAGCATTGCTGTAATGTCTTCCAAGTATCTCTAACTTCTCAACTTCAAAGTTAGCGTTAGCAATCACATCTTGTCTTTGTTTATTAACAAGCGTGACTTTGTTATATAGAATCTTATTTTCATCTGATAAGTCTTCTACTTTGTATTCTTTACCATCCTCATCAAAGGTAAAGGTTAGTTCATTTTTTTCTTCAGTCATATTTCTCTCCTAAAGTATTTTTATATGCATCACAATGATCTTTCGCATTACAAAACTTACAAGTTTCTTTGCTTGGATTAAATTGTGGGTTTTCTTCAAAACAAGCCTCGGCTGCTGGTTTCAAAACTTCAAATCCCCAGTTGACTAGATTAGTAGCCGTAGTGGAGCTTGATCGGATAATGCCATCTTTATGCCAACCTCTTGGTTGAACGATGGTCATAATAACTTCTATGTCCTCGTCTTTATAACGAGAGCTGTATCTTGATAATGCACCAAGTGCATAAATTTTTAACTGTCCGTTGTCATGCGCATCAACTGCCCATTTACCAGATTTAAGATCAACAATCTCTAAGGCTTTTTCGCCTATAATAATGGCATCTGCTGTACCCCAAACATCTGGAGATATCTCATCCATAAACACGCGCTCTTCGATCAATAGCTTTCCCCCCAGCGCCTGCGCACGCTCTTGGATATAATTTACATATACATTCGCGCAATCAATCATGTCTTGGTCGACTTCTATTTCAAAGTCTTCTACCACTTGAACCTTGCCCAACCAATAGTCTTCAAGGCTCATATCATTTAATCTGCCCTTTAAAAGCATCTCGCACATTTCGTGAACCAAAGTACCAGTAGCCGCAGGGATGCCCACAGAGTATTCACCATACTGTTTAATCATCATGGGTGATGCAGGACATTCCTTCCAGCGCGTAAAAGCTGACGGACTAAGAGTTGCGTGAGCCATTGGAAACGTATGAGCTTTCTTCTAATTGCTTGATCTCTGCTAGATCATAAAGAATTTTACCGCCAATCTTATAATAGTTAGGGCCTCCGCCTTTACGCCTTAAATTTGATAGCGCGTGTGGATTTTTGCCCCACCTTTTAGCTAGTTGCTTAGTGTCTATAAAGACTCTATCGGTGTCTGTCATTTCCTAATACTCCCTTTTTGTATTTGAATGTTGTTAAATTTACACTAAAGTTATATGATATGCAAATATATTTATAAAAAAAGGAGAAGAAATATGAGTATAGATAATGTAACCCCAGAGGAATGGGATCAAGCCATTGATATGCTTGCGATCAATAACCAGGTAGGTGGACAACATTATACAAGTTTAAAGATACAACCAAAGGTGTATGCTTATGCAAACAATTTGAGTCCATGTCTTGCTGATGTTGTTAAATATATAACCAGAAAGAAGGATGATAGAGTGACAGATTTGCTCAAAGCAAAACAATCTATTGATCTTGAACTACAACTCGTACATGGTGTAGACGGAGAGGGTAACAAAATAGGCCGACATACTTTGGAGGTAGAGGTCTAGGAGTAAAGCAATGAACTTGTTTGATTTTGAAGACCCAGTTCTAAATGAAAGGAACAACAATACGCCTGTTTATATAAACAGATACATTGCGCGTTCTTTGATAGATATAGCTGGGTTGGAAAAAAAAGATCCTCAAGCATTAGCGGAGTATTTCCTACAAGTAGGAATAAACTCCGTTAAGCATTACAAGGATCAAGAAGTTAAATTTGATATTGAGAATCTTTAATTAAGATTTTTTAATATGTCTTTGATGTTTTTGATAGCATCATTGTTCTTCATGTGTTCATCGTTGATGGTTAGTTGAGCTTGGTCTAAAGGTTTAGAAAAAACCACATTTCTGTGAGTTATAGAAACAAAAGCAAATAAATCTATCTCATTATCTTTATATTTTCTATGAGCAACTCTTTGACCTTTGCGCATATCAAACCGCCAGTTGCCCCTGCGTTCCTCTATCTTGGATTGGGTTTTGACCTGGCATTTATATAGCTTTAGGTTGTGTTCAAAGATGATGTCTGCGGATGCGTTGTGTGGTACAACTGCTACTGTGTCACAAACTTGAGAGAGTATTGCTGCTGTGAGATATTCACCAAAACGACCAACTCGTTCTGTTGCAAGGGGCATGGGTTATTTTAGAGTTCTTAAAAACTCCATTGTTTGATTTATGCTATCTTGACCAGCCTGTTCACTTAAAACTCCCGCTTGCCTACTTAGACCAGCTTTGGGTAATGTTTTTCCAGCGTAGTATGCGGCTTCTCCAACCAGTCTTGGAGATGAAGCTGCTAATAGTCCCGCAAACTGTGGGCTTGTATATCCCAGACCATATCCAGCTGCTCCCAATCCGTAAGGAGATACAGCTGCCTGTATTCCTCTCGGTGTTAATTGGCTAAGACTTGCGCCAGCTAAAGACGGAGTTAAGCTGACATCACCAGCTTGTTCTAATTTTTTTAAATTATTTAATCTTACGCCAAAATTTGTATTAGCATTATTTCTCATAACTGATAAAAGTTTTCTTAATGCCGCATCAGCAGATGCTTTGTTTCCCAGACTTAATGACTGCCTTATTTCTTTTTCAAGATTAATTGCTTCTTCATAAGCCTTCATTGTTTTTGCGTAATCTGGAGATGCTTGTTTTATTTTATTGTTTATAGCTGTTCTAGCTTTATTAACAACAGATGCTCCTTTACCAGCTGTTTTACCAAAAGTATCTGCTTCTGGCATCAAATTATCTATTTTCTTTTTAAGAGCATCTAACCCCTCAACAGTATGAAAATCATCATTTTTAGCCCAAGTATTAACTGCTTCCTCTATTTCGTCTAATTTTTTTAAGCCTGAAGCATCTAAGGTTGTTTCTCCTTTAAATTCAAATTCTTTTCTTATATTCGAAATATCTTTTTTTATTGGATCAAAATTAACTTTTTTCTGAGATGCTTTTATGCCTTCCATGCTTTCTAAATACTCTGCTTTTCTTTTGCTTGCCATTTCAGAAACGCCTTTTTTTGCTTCAGAAACAATATCTTCAAGTGAATCTTTTTGCCTCATTGCTCCTTTAAATTCTTTAGCCTTTTCTCCACCAGTTGCTCCAGCTCTATATGCCTCAGATACAGCTTCTCTTCCCGCTCCAGTTGTTAAACCGAGGGCAGCAGAAATTGGAGCGCCTATAAGAGTTTGTGTAACCTTGCCAGTCAAAGGATCAATGGCTTGTCCAATGCTTTTAACTTTTTCGGCAGTTTTTGTTAAAGGACCTATTTTTGCAGCAATACCTGCTCCGCCAGTTAAAATAATTGAGGCATCTCCCAAAAAGCCAACAGGATCTTCGGCAATAGTTTTTTTCAAATTTTCAAAACCGCCATATCTGTTTGCAAAATATTCTCCAACAGCCTTTGCTTGTTTTTCATTTGCTTGCTCTCCAGGTATAGCTAATTGCACAATACCAGCTCCTAACTGAGCAAGTGATTTTACAGTTCCAACTGGATCTAATATTGGAGTTACAATATCTTTTCCAAATTGTAATGCGCTGGATGGTATATTAAATAAAGCCTCTTTTGCAACTTGTCCAGCAGTCATAGTTTCTTGAGCAGGCGCTGTAACTATAATATTCTCTAGTTCTTCGTCTGTAATTTCTCTGACTGCCATACTTAATCTTCTATAATATATTTTTTGTTTGTTTCGGGGTCAATATAATATACAACTCCGTTTGGAGAAACCTCTCTGATACTACCAATTGGAATACCCTCAGGAAGTAGTGAAAATTTAGCCGCCACATCTTTTGAGGAAATAGGCGATCTTTTGCTATATCCAGTATATTTTTTGCTTTCTACTCCTATGTTATACCCTTTAATGTCTTCATTATAAGCATCTACTTTATCTTGATACATTTCTTGTAAAAGAGGGCCAACAATAGCTGGATTTTGCAAAGCATCTACATCTCCACCAAGCCTTGATATAATTCTCCAAGCATCTTTTTCAGTCATAACACCGCCACCAACGGTATCAATTCTATTAGCGCCAATAAGACCCTGAAGTTTTCCTTCTGCTATTCCTCTAGCTAATTGTTCTACTGTAAGATCTTGTCTGCCAGCCAAGGTTTTAAACCAAGTAGATATTTGATCTCCGAGCCTTTCAACACCAACATTAGTATCAGTTATATTTTTCCAATAACTATCAAGTTTTTTAAGAGATCTTTCTTCTGTTGTAAGCTCTTTATTTAAACCTGTAAATGTTTTGAAATCTGGAATATATCTTTGTTCTTCACCAGATGTCTTGCTTCTTGATTCTGGATATTTTGCAAAAAATTGACCAGCGTCAAATCTTCCTGCTGGGCCGTCAAAAACCCTTTGATCTCCAGTTATTATTTCTCGATAATCGCCTTCAGGGGTGGTGTATAAACTTCCCTGTCTTGTATAAACATTTTGTTGTTTAACTTCTTCTAAACCAGGCATACCACTAATTGAATTTGCTATTTCTGGAATTGAAACATTGAAAGGCATTTTTGTACCAGGTTGTATAACAATATTTCCTATTTTTATAGGTTCTTCAGTTTTATTTTGATATTCAACAAGCTCTGGTTTGTATTCTGTTGTTTTTTTCTCTCTAGTAGCAAGTTCAAATTGTGCTTCAGCTATTTTGTCAACTCCCTCAGAACCGACTAATTTTGAAAATTGGTATAACGGAGATTCAGGATTCATTTTGGCAAGCATTTCATTGTATCTTCTTTTTCTCTCTTCTTCCTTTTTCTTACCCTCTTGCATTTGTTGAATTGCCATGGTGTTTTGCACAAAGTTTTTATCACCTTTTAAAGCGCCGCCAAGCGCGTAAAGCATTAAACCTAACTTTTGGTTTTTATCTGCTTTATCATCAATGGGTGGCATACCAATGGGTGATTGCATGGGTTGCATCGCACCTGGCTGACCACCGCTTTGATTAAATGCTTTTAAAATATCTCCAAACGACATTATAAAACTCCGTAATTAACTTTGTAATATCCGTTTTCGTCTTCAATAACTGCTTCAGGCATATATTTTTTAACCTCTTGTGCAAGAACACCTGTGGTTGGATCATTAACTCCTAGCTTTTTAGCTTTGTCGTTCCAATCCCAAGTGTATAGGTTGTGTCCATTTTCAGACTTACCAATTGGTTTGATATTTTCTTTTAATCTTTCATCTGAAAAAATAGAAAATGGATTCATTCCACCCATAAGCGCAGCTCCTCCTAATTGAGCAGCAGATCCTAAAATATCGCCTAAACCAGTTTTTTGCTGTGTTGTAGTCGTTGGAGTTGTAACCCCTTGACCCGCAGCCAATAAGCCAAACTGTTGAGGCCCATAAGCCAAAGCTCTTTGAAACTCTTGGTAAGAAGCATCCAATCCTCTCTGTCCAAGACCCTGTTGTTGTAAACCAATCTGACCAAGCATCCCAAGTCTTGCTTGTTGCTCTGCGCTGATGCCACCAAGCAATCCTGCTCTTTGTTGTCTTGCGCGTAGCTCCAACTCTGGTTGCATCATAGCCATTCTTGCTTGAATATCTTGACCAGCAAGTCCTGCTTGTTGAGCCAATTCTGCTTGTCTTTGTGCTGTTGATAATCTTCCTTGATATCCAGCTAATCCTGCTTGTTGACCCAACCTTGCTTGTTCCAAGGCTCTTTGTTGTTGTGCCTCAAAACCTGCTAATCCAGCCTGTTGTCCAAATTGTGCTTGTTGCAAAGCTCTTTGTTGCTCTTGACCTGCACCAAATATACCAAGTTGTTGTTGTCTGGCTAAATCAGCTTGAGCCGCTTGTTGTGCTTGTTCAAATCCTGCTTGTCTTAAACCAGCAGATGTTCTTGCCATTTGTTCTATAAATGGTCTTTGTGATTCACCTTCCAATAAAGCAGATCTTGAGCCACCAAACGCACCAGCACCGATTGCTCGAGATTGTGCCTGACCCCTAGAAATATCAGCTTGTCTTTGAATATCAGCCATAGATTGATCGATGACTTGTTGTTGATACGGTGATTGATATGCACCAATATCTGCATCTAACAAGCCTCTAAATTGTGGAGTTGAAACATCCCCAATTTGTGCGGCAATTGGGCCTTGAACATCCCCAATTTGTGCGGCAATTGGGCCTTGAATATTTTGTATTTGCGATCCCTGAAATCCTGTTATTGGTTGAATTGTTGGGGTAGGAGCTTCAGCCAATTCTTGCAATCCAGCCAATGGATCATATTGTTGGCTAGACTCAAACATTCCCCTAGTGGCTTGAAATTGTCTAAGTTGATCTGGATTAAATCCAGCAACTCTAGGACCTGTGTATGGAACGAATGGTGTTCCAGCTAATTGTTTACCAGCTTGAAATAACTCTTTTGCTTGTGCTTCTTGGTATGCTGGTAGACTGACTGATTGTGTTGATTTGCCTTTACTCATAATTCTTTACTAATTAAATTTTCTGATTTAAAACCTAAGTGGCTTATTTTTTTTAACCATCCTTTTCTGCCACCGCCATATAATCTTTTACAACCAGCAGCTTTTGCAAATGCCTCTAAGGATGGCAACATATCCTCTAACTCCTTGTAATCACCACCACAAAACAGCAAGTTCATTGCTGTATTTTGGGGGAATATTACAAATTCAGTTATCATAGCCGACTTCTTAGCTGGCCATAAATGGAATATTCCATGTCTTATTTTATCCTCTATATCGTCTATTGTATAGGAATCTTGATGTTTGATAGCTTTTGCTATATATGGCTTACAGCGTTCCCACTGTACTTCCCACTCTTCGGGTTCTTTTTTAATGGGTATGACTTTATTAATCGCCTTTTCCATACTCAACTATACTTGCATAAACAGTTAAATTACCAGCACGATCAGCTTGAACTTTAATAATATCACCTTGTTTTAAGATAAAACTTCTAGTTAATAACTCTTCTGTATCGTAAGCGGTAATTACATATTCTTTAAAAAAAGTATAAGTTGTACCACCATTGACAACTGTAACTGTAATATTGGTTTGCTGATTATCATGGTCACAAACTAAGATAGATTCCACAATAGAAAAATCAAAATCACCACCGCTAGGTGATGTATACAAAGTTATATCATCTGTGGTTGTAAGTATGACTTTGGCTGTTTCTGCCCTTTGTATGTACTGTCTTTGTGAGGATAGATCCATTATCTTTTACCTCTTGGTCTAATGTTTAATCTAATTTTTCCTACTTGAAAGTCTTGTGTGGTACTGCCTGTGACTGTCATTTGTACTTGTCGTGCAGTAAACCTAGCATCGGTATAACCATCACTTTCAAAAGTAAAACTGCCAAAGTCGGTTTCTGCACCGAGTGGAGTAAATTTACCTTTGAAACTAAGGGTGACACCTGGAAGCGTGTTAGCCTCTTCGTCTGGAATGATTTGATTACATTGGACATAATTGTCACCATTGCCTATTTCGATAGGCCCAGAGGTCGCATATGGAACAGCAGAGCCTAAATTAGGTGAATTACCTAATACAGTTGATTCGTGCTGATACACAAACCCAGCGTTATCTGCTGAAGTTGGATAATCAAAGACACCTTGGTCAACCCAACAACCTCTGTCTAGTTCACCAATAGACCAAACATTTTCACCATAGTTCCAAATCACATATTTGTTTGGTGCGTATTGTGATTCACCACTTGGGAATCCCCACCATATTTCATTAAAGTTAGAGTTGTGTCCACCCCAACAAGCCTTTCTACCTGGTACATTAAGTTGATCGTAAACATAATCATGCACTTCGCATGGTATCTCTCTAACAGTACCATCGTAAACAAAGAAAGAGTTTTCACCCATCCATGCTAAGAAATTACCAGTAGAAACAATGGATCTTCTGCTGACTGCTTTACAGTTAGTTCCAGCATCAGCAATACCATAAACAAAGGGTGATCCTGCATAGAACATTCTGCTGATACCTGTATCACTAAAGATAATAATGTCATTACCAAATGATGCTGCCATGATAGCTCTACCACCTGTAGGGATTTGTAAGTCACCTGCGGTGTTAGTAGCTTTAGATGTCCAGTTGGTATTATCTTCTCTGTTTGACCATTGAACTCTTCTTGGATCTCCGCCTGAACCTATGGCAACCAAATGTCTTTCGTTGGTTACAATAATGGCTTGACATCCTGTGGGTGCGTTAGATACGACTGTGGCTATGGTATCGGGTGATCCGCCTGCTGAATCTGGTCGCCATTGGTAAATCTTACCATCGCCAGAAAAACAGAAGTTTAAATGTTCACCCCAGTTGTCAAAAGAAAAATGACCTGTATCTAAAGGTAAACCTGATTGTGAACGAGCATCACCATAATCTTCAACATTGTAATGGTATGCACCAAAACCAAGAGGGTCATTACTTGCATCATTAACAAAGCCTACTGGTGTGATATCAGTCCAGGTGTTGTCGTATAAAACATAAACCTTTTCTCTTGTACCAACTGCTAATATTGGTTGGCCCAAGTTATCGTTGTAGGCGTACATCCCAATGGGTGCGCCATCTAATGCTGTAGCTCTAAGTTTTGTCCAGCCACCTATAGGTTTAAGGTAGCCATTTTCAAAGCGAACTAAATTCCCGTCAACCCAACGACCTTTGTTGCCATAATCAGTTCCGTTCTTGACTATGCCTGCGGGGGGAGTGATTGGGAATAATGCCATTCACTTACGCTACTAAAGTTTTTGTCTCTGAAGTTGGATTGATTTGCCCTGCAATGTTTGCATCAAGATTATCTTTTAAAGATTGTACCTCTTCTGCACCCATCGCACCCTCGACCCAACCTTGAACTTGTGAACTTGTTACGCTGTCAAAGTCTGTGAAGTTTGAAAGATCAGATGTGTCTAATACTTGAGTGCCATAAACAGATGCTGTGTAGGGATTGCCCTCTGCATCTACTTGAGCATCAGTGGCGTTTAATCGCCAATGCACATTATAAATCACATTGCTGTGTCCTTCGTCAGTAGGGTATACGTCTACTGTGTTTACATTCCATGTATATGATATTGCCATTTTTATTCCTCGTTAGTTTTTAAAGGTTCTACAATTACTTTACCGTTGTCATCAGTCCAATCAGTGTCATACATATGTTGGTCTTGTCTTTCGCCTATAACCAACCAAGATATAGTGGCTGTTGATTCTGAGTTTTCAGATTCAATGGTAAGGATGTTGCCTGAAACACTGCCTTTAACAGCATCCCAGTTTGATTCGTTTGTGGTAAAGCATTGTACTTCTCTGTTAAGAGCTACAAAAGTTCCTTCGGTCATACCTGCTACAGTATCAATGTTGACTGTCGCAGAGCCATTTATCAAATCTACTTTACCTCTGTAAATGTTATCTGCTTGTGGTGATTCTACAAATGAATGTACTAGATGGTGAGTATCTTTTTTAGATTCTAATGGGTGGTCAATTTTAAATGAACCTGAGCCTTTTGATAAAGCTCCTACAACACTTAAATTTCCTGATGTTGTTGCTAAACTCAGTACTGTCCCAGCCCCACCAGTTTTTTGAGGTGAATGCCAAACTAAAGTATTATTAAGATAATACATACTCACTTGATTAGCTGTACCATTATTATCAGCAAATACTATTTCAGGGTTTGAGCCTTCTATTCTTAAAACTGGTCCTGCAGCACCACTTACTGATGTGGGGGTTGTAGTTCCAATACCCACGAAGCCGTTGGTATCAATAACAAGACGTGTCTGCACCAAATTCCAGTCAGTAATATTAAAGTTATTACTTGCATCAGTATATGCCGCCCATTCATATGCTGTGTTATTAAAGAACAGGGCGTTGTTAGTACCAGTTCCGTATAACGTCATAAAACCACGAACAATACCACTGCCATTTACATCTAGTTTTCTTGTAGGATTACTCGTACCAATTCCAAAATTTCCAGAACTATCAATCCTCATGCGTTCTAGTTGATTTGTATAAGCAGAAACTGCTTCATTAGTTCCATCGAATTTAAATCCTGCTCTTACTTCCCCATTTGTTGCACCACCATTGTAAGAATAGATAAATTTATCATTTGTAAGTCTTATATTGTTAACAAACTCAACATTTTCTGAACTATCTATGGTTATAGCAGTAGCATCTGCATTATCGTCAATACCTGTTGAAGTAAAGCCTGTTAACGTACCAACGCTTGTAATATTAGGTTGAGCTGCTGTAGCTAGTGTGCCTGTGATCGAAGTATTAGCAGTTAAAGTAGTAAAAGTACCTGCTGCTGGAGTTGTACCACCAATGACAGAGCTATCAATGACTGCTCCGTCTAAGTTAATTGCTACCGATGTACCAGTAGCACTAAAGATTGCATCTAGGTCATCTAAGTCATTGTTTAACTTAGTTCCCCAGGTATCGGTGGATGCACCAACCTCTGGTTTGGTAAGGTTTAAATTAGTAGTAAATGTATCTGCCATAAAAAAATTCCTTTAAGCTGCGTCTTGTTTGCCTAATGTTGTCCAATCTGAGGGTGGTACAGATTCTTCTGTCCATGTACCGCTAGGTGCAGTTTGATCTGTCCATGTCTCTGCTGGAACTATAATGTCATTCCATTTTAAACCACCAACAGCAGAAAAACCACTTGTTTGTTGAATGGTTGCTGAACCACGATCAATTTGTCTACCAGTCGCTACAAAATCTGAAACTGCTGGTAAAGTTGCATTTGCACTGATGGTGAATCGACCTGTAGCAGTCATATCAGAGATAGCTGCTATAGAAGAAACACCACGATCTATTTGTCTGCCTGTGGCCGTCATACCAGATGTTTCTGGTAATGTTGAAGATCCTAATTTAATTAAGACCCCAGCAGATGTCATATCGTTGGTTGATGATATGGTTGCAACACCCCTATCAATTTGCGTACCTACTGCACTAAAGTCTGATACCGCAGCAATGATCGCAACACCTCTGTCTATTTGTCTACCTGTTGCAGACATTCCAGATGTCTCAGCTATAGTCGCTGATCCACGATCTATTTGTCGACCTGTAGCTGAACCGCCTGAAACTGCGGATATAACTGATGCACCAAACTTGAGGACTACGCCATCACCAGTAAAGTTTGAGGTTTGTGCAAGGGTAGATGACCCTAATTTAATAACTGTACCGACTGAATCAAAGTCAGATACGCCTGGTATAACAGATGCACCATGGCGTATAACTGATGCTTCAGCAGTAAAGCCTGATGTTTGGGCGCATGTAGCTACACCAAAATGATAAACGGGAGTTCCATAGTCGGACTTCCCGTATGTGTATAACCCGTAGCCTACTGAGGCCATGGTATTAAGCTAATGTGATGTCTAAATCACCAGCGTCAAATCTGAATACATCTCCTGTTGATACAGTTTTTGAGGTAGTTAAATCTGCATATGCAAGTAAATTACCACCAGATGAAGCATCTAAAATACCAACCGCAACCACTGTTCCGTAATCGGCTGTAGCTGTTGGGTATTCGATTGCAGCAGAGTTTGTTGCTGTTGTGGGGGATGTGCCTGAGACAGTAAAAGCTCCAGTTTGTCTTACATAAGAACCACCTGTTACTTCAGTACCACCACCAGTATCGTCAGGTGCTACTGTATACAAAGCAACATACAATGTTGCAGGTGCTGTATAAGCAGTACCGCCAAATACATGGTCAAGTACCTTGTCTTCTAAATAATCACTAAATCCAGCCATTTTCTATACTCCTAGTTATTACCAAAATAATAAATGTCTTTTCTGCGTTTGCCATATGTTCTTCTTCTTTGCATTAAAGAACCTTTTGCAAACTCAGCTTTTTCTTGCTCTAGTCTCATTTCTTCTAAAGCCTTCTCGAACTGTGCTGTAAATAGTGGCACTCGTTCATCTTCCATTAAATAGATAGAAGCGTGTTTTAGTGATCCGTAAAGGTAAGCATCTGGATATCCTGTGGATAAAAAGTTACTCGTATTAGAATCGCTTAACGCATCTATCTTTCCGTAGTAGGTTAATTGTACTGTATAACTTCCATCTGGGGTAGGTGCAAATTCAATTGAATCATCTACCAATGCAAAGTAAATAGGTTGGCCTGTTACATTGTCATTAGACTTTCTGTATACATCCAATGATTCTATGGATTGTTGAAACAAAGGTGAAAAGTCACCGCTATCAATTTGTATGTTTATAGCCTCTAACCAATCAGTTGGTACTGATATGTATTGTGAATCTAATGTTGCAGTAGCTCTTTTAATCATGCCTTTAACTCTTAATCTGCGGTTAAATTCTGATTCTGTGCTATCTATAAATGAATCAATTACATCTGTTAAATCTGAACGATTTAAGTAACTTGCGATATTAGATTTTAATTCTGCGTATGTCATAGTTTACCCTGCCATGTCCTAAAGACTTTATTTTCTGAGTTATTTAACCATCTTTTCCATGCGTTCATATCATTCGCCCAGCCTTCTCGACAAGCTCTTTGATATACAACCAATGGCACTTCTGCCACATGGCGAAGATCTTTACCTGGCTTAACATTCTCTGCAATGTTTTTACAATGTTCGATTACTGGACTTACATCTTGGGTGGTATGAAATATATCTTTACCGCTTTCAGTAATAAACTCATTAGTAAAACCAGTCTTATGATCTATAACAGTTCTTTTAGCCATGCAAGAATTTTACCACAAAAAAAAGGGATGCCGAAACATCCCTTTAAGGTTCTTAACCGAGAACTTAACTTACATTAAGGTCAGCAACAACACCATGAGCAGCTTCGTTGGATACTTCTAATCCATACTCAACCACGATCATTTTGGTCACTGCATCGCCTATTGTAGCAATGTCAACTGTTTTGAAATCACGCAAGTAAGATACTTTTGCATACTCAGGATCAACCAACAGTAAAGATCTTTCTCTTGATCTGTTTGATGGAACGATTTTTAGTTCACCAAAGTCAGATGAGTAGATAGATACTGATGCTTCAACTGTGTTTGCATCGATCATTTGTCTTGCTTGAGTTCTACCTGTGAAACCAGAGATAACTTGTTTGTTATGTGGGCCACAAATAGCTAATGATGGCTCACCACCATTTTCAAAGCAAAGTTGTAGAACATCTTTTAAAAGATCTTCTGTTAGATCTCTTTGAGTTCCGTCTGTTGGAGCAGCACCGCCACCAGTAGAAGCACCTGTAGCACCTCTTGAATCGTTGGATGTAATCCAAGACTCAAAACCACCAGTTACACGAGCGGTTGATGCATCGCCAGTTGTTTTGTCGCCATTTTGACAAAGAGCTTCTTCCATATCTCTCTTCAGAGCTTTAGACATGATAGCTAGTTGATGAGCCATTTCTGATCTCTTACCAGCAGGGTCTGAAGACTCTTGTGAGCCTGATACAGTTGCATCTCTTTTTGAAATCATAGCAACATTGCTAACTCTGGTTGTTGCAACTGAAGCAGATCTTGAAA
>Ga0181596_10003681_pt1 | contig 14189 bp, 10 predicted proteins | sample 041ome_6_FD_148655 | JGI IMG/M metagenome (GOLD analysis project Ga0181596, IMG submission 148655) | Coastal salt marsh microbial communities from the Groves Creek Marsh, Skidaway Island, Georgia - 041402US metaG (spades assembly) | ecosystem: Environmental > Aquatic > Marine > Intertidal zone... | reverse complement strand
GAACGATGTTGCTAAAACTCTGAATAATACTCAGGTGCTTAGGTATAACGGAGAGTCATACAGCATCTTTAATCGCAACCCTGTTGATACTGGCGTAACGCAACTCATTTTGAGATCTGTGAGATCTATCTAATGCGCTATAACGTCAGCCTAAGGGGTGATCAAGCTAAACTAAGCCGAATGTACAACCTGACGCCAGCGCAAATGAAAAAGGCGGCTCAGAAGACCATTAACACGGTCGTCCCCAAGTATCAGAAAGAAGCAGGTGGGGCTATCCCGCGGGCAGCTGGTACGTCGATCACTGGTTATCGCAGAGTTCGATCTAAGCGAAAGCTGGCTAAGGTTAGGAAGCTTAGGGGTGAGATCTGGCAGGGTACTCTACGCATCCCTGCGCGCTACGCTGGCCGTTTACGCCAGACTAAGGGCGGAGTTCGGGCTGGTAGGTTATTTTTTGAAGGGGCGTTTATCGCCACTATGAAAAACGGATACCGATCGGTATTCAGAAGAAAAGGTGCGGGTCGGTATCCTATCGAACAAGAGTTCGTATATTTGGATGACTCGCCGAGCATTATGGCTCGACTTGCCGATGGTGCAAGACGCGACCTCAGTAGAATTCTTGAGGATGAAGTTAGGAAAGCTTGGAGAAAAACGGTAGGTTAATATGCCAATTACAAATATTTTTGAACCAGAGCGGTTGATTATTGAAGGTCTAGAAACTTTGTTTCCTTCCAACATGATCTTTGTTGAATCAAATGTTGAAAGATTGACTCAGGAAGTTTTCTACGCAATTCAAGATCCAGCAGATAAAGTAGCTGCCTTGGTTATTAATGCTGGATTTAAGGCTGATCCGCCAGTTGGTAATAATCGTTCGCCAGTTCAGAGATTAAAGGGCTACTGGCAAATTGTTGTAGTTTGTCCAACTGAATTGTACTATACCGTAGGTGGGGTTAAATTTATTGAAGTTATAAATCACTTCAAAGGTTTGCACCTCGGCGATCTCGGTATTATGAAAATCATCGACGATGAGCGAGGTTTTAATAAACCAGACTACCTAAACGATATGGTGTATATACCTGTATTGTTTTCAGTCGATGAAATAGTTTGAGAGGTGCTATATGAGCAAAAGACGTTATTCTAGTTTTGTCGATGAAGTCGATAAAGCTGAAGAAGTTGAAGAAATTACTTTTGTTGAGCCTGAGGCTGTTGCAGAAGTAGAACCACCCGTGGACGATGCTTTGGTTCTTAAAGTAGACCACACGCATGCGGGCGTTAAATATCAGGCGGGTACGCCTGTTACTCAATTAAACCCCAGCGCAGTGGCTCTGGATTTAATGAAAAAAGCGGGTGTTATCTAAGTGTTGATCACTGAGTTGCACAAAGGTCAGTCTTTTTATGTTGGGGACACAAGTCTCAAGCTGGTTAAGGTTGACGGCAACAAAGTGAAGATAGCAATTGATGCACCAAAGGAAGTTGAAATTCGCTACGAGAAGAGACCTTCCCGCGGCGATAGTAATCAAAACTCATAGGAGACAGTATCATGGCTGGTTTTCTTGGATCAGGTGATCTCTATTATAACCGAGTAGTCGGCGGCGTTAGCCAAGGTTGGTTCCGTTTCGGTAACGCTACTCTATTTTCAATTCAGGAAAACGCTGAAATTAAAGAGCGTATTTCCCGACAGTCTGCGACCTACGGTCAGGTTTTAGATTCAGTATCTATCAAGCAGCCCGCTGAGATTTCAGTGACTCTTGACGATCTGGACTACAAGAACCTTGCTCTGGCGTTTTTGGGCGATAGCTCAAGCGTTAACGTAACTGGTGCTACCGTCACTGCTGAGGCTGTATCAGCCCCCGCACCCGGTGCTTCTTTCCAGACTGCACAGCGCAAGATCTCTTCAGTAACTGTTACTGGCACTGGCGGCACCCCTTCTTACGTTGAAGGCACCGACTTTGCAGTAGCAAACGCTGACCTTGGTCTTATCCAAATTCTGGACGGCGGTTCAATCACCGCTGAGCTAGCACTGGAAGTTAACTACACCTACGCCAGCATGACCGCTAACAAGGTTACTGGCGGAACTGATTCTTCAATCAAGGTTGCCTTGATGATGGACGGTAAGAACCTTGCTGATGACTCTAAGGTCATGGTTAGCGTTCTTGAGGCTGTATTGACTCCTCAGAATGGCGTTGACTTCCTTTCTGAGGAATTCGCTACTTTGGAAATGACTGGTACGCTGAACACGCCGTCTGGCGCTGGTTCTGCTTACACTGTTGAGATGGATATCGTCTGATATCTATTTTAATTATTAGGGGTGGTTCGCCACCCCTTTTTAATAACCAAGAGGGTAAATTATGAAGCAGCAAAAAGTTGAGCTTGGCGAATCTACTGCGACAGTTAAAGAACTTACTGTTAGAGACGTTCGCAATATCATGTCAAATATGAAAGAAGTGTTTTCTTCTGATGAGATTCAGATGCAAGACATTATTACTGACAAGCTGGATAGCATCTTAGAGTTGGCGTCAGATGTTGTAAGTTTTAGTGATGGCAGAACTCTGTTAGACCTGACATTTAGCGAGATAGAGCTTCTTATTCCTGTGATTCTTGAGGTAAACCAATCTTTTTTCGGCCAGATGGCGGCGCTGGGAATAATACCAGTTCCGCAGCTGGAGCAGGGCGCGCCAAGCGAGTAAATCAAGGGAAGGAATTTGATAAAACATTGGCCGCAATCATTGAGCGCGGCCATGTAAATGTCTTCGACTACGCTTGGTCGTTTTATCTCTCTGTCGTAGAATACGCCATAGAGTCAAACAAAGAGCAGGAGAAGCGCAATGGCTGATATCCGCCAGCGTATTGTAATTGACGCAGTCGATAATACGGCTAAAGGCGTTAAATCAGCACAAAGAAACGCTAGTGCGTTGGAAACAACGCTTACTCGTCTCCGAGCTACCTTGCTTGGCTTCGTTGGTATTAGTATTGGCTTGGACGTTATTCGAGGTCTTGGCCGTATTTCGGATGAGGCCGTAGAATTAACAGCAAAGTTAAGACTACTTACTGACTCTACTCAGGATTACAACCAAGCTTTTAGCACCCTGTTTGACTTATCTGTTAAAACAGGTACTGCGTTTGAAGCAAACGTAACTTTATTTAACCGATTAAAACTCGCCTTTGCTTCAACTGGATCTGAAGCTCAGAACTTTGCGCTTCAAGTAACAGAAGTTTTAAATAATAGCTTACGTATTTCTGGCGCGTCTGCTCAGGAATCAGCTTCTACGATTCGGCAGTTCTCTCAGGCAATGGCCTCTGGCGTCCTACGGGGCGAAGAATTTAACGCCATCATGGAGAACTCCCCGCGCTTAGTTCAGGCGCTGACAGACTCTCTTGGCGTTGGTGTAGGTGAATTACGAGCCCTTTCTAAAGAGGGCAAGCTCAGTGCAGAGGTTGTTAGAGACGCTATTCTCGAGCAACAGGACGCCATTCGCAAACAGGCAGAATCTCTACCAATAACTATTGGTAGATCGATTGAGAACTTAAACACTGCCCTCACGGTTTGGTTTACTAATTTTGAGGATGGCAACTCTCAGATAGCTGGTTATGTAAATAGCTTGGCTCAAAACTTTGATGTTTTGGCTGATGCTACTTTAGCCGCTGGTAAAGCGGGGCTTTTGTACTTCGGCGTAAGTGCAATAAAAGGAATAAGCGAACGGGCGGCGGCTTTCACTGAAGCTAAAAACCTAGAGCTTACTGCTTTCAGCAGAGAGATAGCAGCGCAGAAACAGTCTACTACTGAGCTTCTGGCCTCAGCCAGAATCCGCGCTGCAGAAAACGCTAAAGCTATTTCTGAGAAGATTAAACAAGAGCAGATAACCGTTAGATTAGCGGCTGTACAAAAAGCTCAGTTGGCTGAAGAAGAGGTTGCGGCCGCGCAATCTGCTGTTATCCAAGCTAAGAAATCTGCGTTATTAAAGCAGTTTGAAGATCAACAAAAGAAAGCTGCTTTAGATACAAAAATTAGATTGCAAGAAGCGTTGATCGCAGAAAAAGAAGCTGCGGTTGAACGTGCGGTACAGATAGAAACCATTCGACAAAAGAAAAAGATTGCCGCACAAGAAGAGCAGCTTCAAATTGAAGCCGCGCAGTTGGCGCGAGCCGAGGGCCTTGTTGAAGAGAAAAGGATCGCGGTAGAGACAGCGGCTATTAGAGAGCAGCAAAGGCAAGAGGCTGAATTTGATAGAGCGCAGCGCGCACAAGACGCTGAGATAAGACAGATACAAGCAAAAGAGGCGCTGATTCAAACTAAGACTCAGCTTATTGAAGAGAAGAAAACCTCTGCTGAGCGCGCTGAGCTTCAAGAGATAGAGAGACAAAAGCGGGAAGCTATCGCCGTTCGTAAACGAGAGTTGGTCAATGAAGCTATTGGCGATAACAAGCGAGAAACTTTATCTCTAGATCAACTTATTCAGAAGCTTAATGTTAAATTTGAAGTTGATCAAAAAGCTGTTGCCGCTGCGAGTGAGCGACAGAGGGCTTCTATTGCTAATGCTGAAGCCACCATCGCAGAAACTAAAGCTACTATTGATAAGATCAAAGCGGGTGAGACTGAGCAAGTTCAAATCCGCGAAGGTTTTGTTTTAAACCAAGAGCGTATTACACAAGCAAAAGCTTCAGCTGCGGCAGATCTAGAATCTGCTGTAGCCAAAAGAGATTTGATTGCCCAAGCGCAAGCTCAGGGTATTACTGTTGCTGAATTAACTGCGAGACAGAAAGAGCAAAGCATTGTTCAAGTTGAAAACACCAAGCTTGATCAAGAAAAAATTGCCGCGGTTAGAGCCACAGCTGAAGCAGAGGTTGCCGCAGCAAAAGTTAAGCTTGAAGCTATTCGGTTGGCGCAAGAGCAAGGCATTAGTGTTGCTCAGGCGACTAAGCAGATTACAGCGCAAACTGCCGCAACTCTTGAGAATACTAATGTAGATCGAGCGGCGGTTCTGGCTGCGACTGAAAAAGAGAGAGCAAGGCTTCGCGCTGCAAAAGCGGCTCAGACTGAAGCTGCGGCCGAACTTGAAAGCGCAACTGTAACTGGGAAAGCAAACAAAGCAACTTTTGAAGCCACTGAGCTTACTGGCGCACAGGGTAAGGCCTCTCAACTTCTTGCAGAAAAAATCCGTATTGAGATTGCAGCCAAGAATGAAGACACCACCGTAACCAAAGCTAATACTTTAGCGACTGAGGCTAACACTGTCGCTAAGGGAGCTAACGCTACTGCGCGTGGAGCGGCGACCGCGGCAACAGCTGCTGGCACTGCTGCGACTACTGCTAACACCACGGCAACAGCCGCTAACGCCGCGGCCTCTGGTGGATTGGTAGCTAACCTAAAAGCGTTTTTGACTCAGCCGGTAGGTAAGTTTTTTGGCAACCTAACAACATCTAGCAATAAAGCTGTCGCGGGTCTGTTTGGCGGGTTCTCAAAAGTATTTGGAATTATCGGTCGGATCGGCGGGGCGTTGTTAGGATGGCCCGGGCTTATCGCCTATGTTCTTTACGAGGTCGGTAAATACTTTGTTGACTTTGAGCTTCTTTGGGAATCGGCAAAATACGCGGTGGAGCGCGTTGGTGTTGCTATAGCAAACATCTTTAGAAACTCTGAGGATAGCGAGAAAGCTATCCAAGACCTTAAAGATAAGTATGCTGCGTCTGTTGATGAGATTATTGAGAAGCGCCGACTTCAGAAAGCTGGCTTTGAAACCGCAGCGCAAGAAGAAGCAGCGATCGCCCAAGAGCTTAAAGAAAAGATCATAAGGCTTGAGAACGAAAAAGAGAAAAAGATCTCTGAGCGTATTGGAAAACTTGGTGAGTACTACGACACCTTACAAGATTATGAAGACGACCGCAGAGAAGATCGCTCACAAACTCTAGATGAAGAGATAGCGGCGTTAGATACTGAGCTTGAAGAAAGAAAAGCAAAGCTTGCTGAGCGTCTACAGGGGCAAGAGGACTTCCAGACAAAGTCTGAAGAGCTTCAAAACGAGTATGAAACCAAAAAGTTAGACCTCACTATTTCTTCTGCTGAAGAAGAATTACAGGTTGCCAAGAAGTTAACTGAAGAAATTGAGTTTCAGCTTGATTCTGAAAATGAAGTTATAAGAGAAGCTTATTCTGAGCGACTTCAAATTCAGAGACAGGCAAACGCGGCCATTGTTAGCGGGCTACAAGCTGCTCTTAAAAAAGCGGCCGATCTTGAGATTGGATATCTTGATCAGGCTAAGACTGCTGCTGAGCGGCGAAAGGCGATTGAAAAAGACTTCACCGAATTTAAGCGCGGGGCTCTTGGCGAAGAACGCTCGATCATTCAGCAATATTATGATATCGCCAAAGATCGTCGAGAGGCCAACGCTAAGCTGCGTGAGGCAGATAAACTAAAAGAGAAGGGCGAGCTTGAAGAAGCTAACAAACTTTACTCTGAAGCGTATGACGAGCTTAAAGAAGTCGCTGGAGCATACGAAGACCTTTCTAAAAATACTGAAGCTAGCACATCAGAGCAGCGATTAGCTAAGAGTGCGCTTGTTTCAACGATTAGCGAGACGGGCACAGCGGCACAAAAGATTGGGGATATCCAAAGCAGTATAGAAAAGAATGCTTTGAGCAATGCTCAACAACAGGCTGAGAGACAAGCAACGCTTAAAGAGCAGCTTGCAGAGTACAGGGGCGAACTGGAGAAATTAGACGAGGTCATTTCCAGAGAGCGTGAGATCCAAGTAGATCTTAACACTAGAGCGGTACTCAACTCTATTGATCGTATTGATTCATCGATCAAAGCTCTTAGCCAAACCATAACAGTTACTGTTAGAAAAGTAGAAGAAAACCAGATCGGCGGGATGATACTCAAACGCCAATCTGGGGGTGACGTACCTGCTCCAAACAAGTTTGTTCGCAGACAGAACAAAGTCCCCGGTTCAGGTAGTGGCGACATCGTCCCAGCGATGTTGGAGCCCGGTGAGTTTGTAATCCGTAAATCTTCCGTAAGGAAATACGGCGAAGACTTACTGTACAAATTAAACAGCGGACAGTTGCCCGGTTTCAATAAAGGCGGATTGGCAGGAGACACCATACCTCGATTTAAGAGAGGTGGTTTCCTACGTAAGATGTCAAAAGAGGAACTCGAAAACCGTTTCGTTAAGAAATACGAAAATTTAATAGAGCAAGTTCAAGGTGTTATTGGTGGTTACGAAAGCGCCAAACAAAAGAACTTATCGGAATTTACGCCCGGTAGAGTTAGTAATCGCAGAAATACGTTTGCTCTTTTAAGGCAAAAAGGCCAAGCAGATATTGCGAGATACATCTTAGACAAGGTTGGTAATCTCGACTCTAAGAAACTCGATAGTGCATCATATTTTAGGCTACAGTCTATCGTAAGCACACTATTGGCTGGAACCCCAGCTAGTGGCCCCAAAGGCGGGGTGCTAATTGCCCGCAAAAACATTGTTAACCGGCTAGGACAGGTTCAGGGGGCTAAGGCGGCTCTAGAAGCGTTAATCAAAGAACTTGGAAGCTCTGGCACTTTGGGGTTCAACGAAGGTGGTGATGTGCCCGGTTTTGGCACAGGGGATACGGTCAAGGCTCTTCTCACCCCCGGGGAGTATGTGGTCAATCGCAAGTCAGTAGAGAAGTTTGGCGCTGGGTTCTTTGACAGTATCAACCAAGGAACCATGCCTAAAAAGTATGCTACTGGGGGTGTGGTTAAAAACGGCTCTTCTGTTTCATCTACCAATACAAAAACCATTAATGTAAACTTGTCTTTGAACGGCGCATCAGCGATGGGTTCATTTGAAGACAACGCGGCCACTAGAACTTTGTTGAGCCAGCTTGAATCGGCCAGTTTGACTGCAGGGTAATTTATGGCGATAACACTTGAAGGTATTACATTGCCCGACGATATCATCTGGTCAGATGAGTTCGCGGGTTTTGGTGTTGGCCAAATAGTTACGCCTACCCTCACCACAGCCTTGGTAGTTGAAGAAATCGCCCAAGTAGCTGGTAGGGCGATAACCCTTGAGAGCGATGGCGCATGGGTGAGCAGGGGAACGGTTCAGCTATTAGAGACCCTTGCTGCAACGCCCCTAGACGGCACCACGCTGACTTTAAATTGGGGTGATGGCCGAACCTTTGATGTGGTGTTTGATCGCTCCAGTGGCGGCGCTATAGAGGCTCAGGAGGTGTTCCCATTGGCGGCGGCTGACCAGACATCATCGCATGTATACTCAATCACTATTCGACTAATTACTGCGTAGGGCTAAGTAATGGCTATTGGAAAAGATGACATCAAGTTGATGGCAAGTCAGCGAATGACTGACAACTCGGACGGCGGTGGTCGAATCACTGGTAATGAGATCATTGATGGTACTAGTAACTCAATTTTTGATGACGTTACAGACCTAGATCGAGTTACTGGTAATGTGTCGTTGCGTAAGGTATTCCCTTGGGTTGACACCAATAATACTGACGTTTACATGAGTTCAAATATGATCATCACGCAGCAGCCTGATGATCCTGATGTAAGCGTTACGTTGATCGACACAGGCAACTTTGATGATCAACGTACTCAAGCAAAAGAGCTTGTTGAACGATACTTAGTCAAAGCTACTGAGAGTAGTTATGACCTTCTGGGTAACCACTTTGCGGGTCAACGACAGCTAATTCTATTTGCACTGGAGCAAATAACCCCACCAGTGCCCGGTCAAGTTTTCGTAGTAGAAGATCAAGATAACACAGACAATTTTCAATATGTCAGACTTGTTGACGTTGACGCATCACTGGTTACCTATACCGTAATTTTTAATGGTCAGGTAACAAATTTTGATGCTTGGCGAATTGTTGCTGAGATCAGCGCGCCTCTTCAGTTTGATTTTTTTGGTGGTGATCCCTTCCTAACTGGCACAACAGAACCTGATGGTTTCACTGGTACATTAGCAAAAGTATTTAGGACAGAGGTAGCGGATGCTGCTCGATATTGGGGTATTAAAGCTTTAACTGCTAACGCGAACTTTGGCGACGTATCCGTTGAAGTCGATTCTCTATTTACTCCTCTTGTACCAGCGGCACAGGGTGAGACACCTCTAGTTGATCTACCGGCCTCTTACCCAAAGACAGTGTATGTCCAAACTGGAGATGCGGTATTAGAATCTGGACAATATGCTAGTTTTGATTTTGGTTTAACTACCCATTCTTTCTATCTACCAACAGGTTTAATGCCCGGTAGCCTTCGTTTTGAAACTTATAACAGTACGGTTGTTAGGGATGATGGTAAAGGCGGATTGTACTCAGAATCAGGAACAATGGTTTCTGAAGGTACTGTTAATTACGAACAAGGGTTTATTACTTTTGTAACTACAATTCAGGGCGGCGGAACCATTTATGCGAGCAACGTGTCTTGGGATCCCGCCACTGTTTTCACTGGCCGCGTATTATCCTCTTCGGATTCTGTTACTTTGGGCAACAGAGGCTTCAACTGGATTCGCAGTTTCCCAGATTTAATCCCAAAGCCCGGTACTACCGTGGTCAGCTATATGGTTTTGGGTGAGTGGTACACCATCGAAGACGACGGCACAGGTCAAATGTCTGGCGCTGGTAGCGGTTCTGTTAACTTTGTCACTGGTACAATCAATATTACAACTCAGGAACTGCCTGATGTTGACTCTTTTATTCTCTGGCAATTTATTCCAGACATTGCTTCAGAATACAACGATGTTACTGGCACTGTCGCAAATCCTATAGATTTCACTATAGATTTAGAAGACAACGTCGAAGAGGGCTCGGTAACTTTAACGTATGAGTCAGACGCTGTTGTTAAAACTTTAACAGATGATGGTAACGGTAATTTGACTGGTGATGGCAGCGGTACAATTTCATATGGAAGAAATCCAAAAGCTATTATCATTCCATCTTTTTTTCCAGACGCTGGTTCCAATATTGTTGTAGATTACACTGTTAGACTAAGAGAGCAGGATACTTTCGATCTTTCTAGCGTTTCTAATGGGTTTCTTAATGGAACACTAAGCACTACTCCATTGCAAAAAGTTAGTATGTACATTCTGGGTACATACGAAAAAACTAAATGGTTTGGAGAAGACCAAGGCATAGGCAATACATCTGTTTATATCTATTACGATTTTAACAGCCTAGTTTGGAGAGGTAGGATAGGATTTACAAGATCTTGGAGGACTTTAGCTGGTACTTTAGACCCAGCGACGGGTGATTTCACAGTTGAAGTGGCCCCTTTATACGAAACAACCAACACGACCTATGACGGTTTTGGCGGAACAAAAACAGTTGTCACTGGAAATAAACGAATAGAGCTTGTAAGCGACCCGATCCGTATAGATTATATTTACGGCGGCACACCAGCTGGATCGACGACGCAAAGTACCTTCGCTCTTCAAGACATACAATTGCGAGTTCTTCCTCCAGAAGAGAATCGTTTCGACCCTATTATCCCCGGTAGTTTATTTTTTGATTGGGCGGGATTTCAGTACTACGATGCCGCTGGAAAAATACGAGCTAATTTCGATCCAAATATTGGCGCTGGCACAGAGGTGGGTTCGGTTAATTACTCAACTGGCGAAGTTGTATTAACAAGCTGGCAAGCTGGAGTCGGTGCCCAACAAGACGTTATTGTTCAAGCAGGGCTTACGGCAAATAATTCTGCTGCACAAGAAAATGTTGTTTTTAGAACAAGCGGCGCTCCAATTAGAGTTCAAAGTCTCAATGTCACTGCGATCACAACTGACGGTAATATTTTAACTGGCACTTCTGCCTCTGATGGGGCCATTAGCGGTACTGGTATAACTGGCGACATCAACTACGAGACTGGTTTAGTAAGATTAGATTTTCAAAGCCCAGTACTAGCAAGCAGCGGAACTTACAGCGCCGTACTGCTGACCTTCTTACCTCTTGATGCTGATATCATTGGTCTAGATCCGGTTAGACTGCCGTCTGACGGTCGGGTGCCTATCTTTAGAACTGGTGATGTTGTGGTTGTACATAACGAAGCCACCACTGAGATAACGACTCCAACGGCAGACGCAGTCATCGATGTGGGCCGCACTCGCCTTAGCGAGGTTCGCCTTTATGACGCCAACCAAAATTTAGTTGGTAGCGACCAGTTTGTTGAAGATCTTGACGCGGGTACAATCACTCTGGCTTCCGCTGGTACTTTGGATACAACAACATATCCTGCCCCTTGGTCTTTGATCGATAGGATCGAAGATATGGCCTTGGTTAGCGATGTAGATATCAGTGGTAAATTAAATCTCACACGCGCATTGAGCCATGCATACACCCAAGGTATTAGTTACGTTTCTACAGCACTAGTTATAGGAGACCTGCAATCGCGAGTCACTAATCTTTTTGACCAGCAGACTTGGACGGGGGAATGGTCAGACGATCTTATTGGCGACGAGCCAACATCTGAGTACGATAATGCCACCTACCCTCTTGAGGTCGATAACCGAGGCACACTACAGCAACGCTGGGCTATGATCTTCACGGGGTCAACCAGTTTCCGCATTGTCGGCGAGACTGTGGGCGACATTGGCACAGGGACGACCTCTGGTGATATTTCGCCTATTAACCCTAATACTGGGACACCTTATTTTACTCTGCGCGCACAAGGCTGGGGCGCTGGCTGGGGCGCTGGTAACGTGTTACGATTTAACACCATCGCAGCTAACTATCCCATTTGGTGTGCTAGAACGGTTACTCAGTCAGACCCAACAGGTCAATCAGATCAATTCCGTATTCAGATACGCGGAAACGTGAACGCATAAGGAGCAAATAAATGGCAAATTTTCCAGTTAAATGGTTCACAGATGTGATGCAAGGCGCTCCTGCTTTTAGCGGTTTCCCAGAGTTGGGTTATTCAACCGCAGATAATTACCTAAATATGGTTCCGGGCGAAGTTAACAGTATATTTAAAGACTGTTTAATAAATGGTTTTGGTGTACTTAACCCTACCGACATTACATATGACGGCGTTTCTGGAAAAGTAACTGTTACTTTTCCAACAAGTCATTCGTATTTAAAAGACTCTGTTATTCAAATTTCAAATTGCGACCAAGTTGAGTACAACGGCGAGTTTAGAATAACTGACATAACTTCAAATACTTTTAGCTATGTGCCAGATTCAGCCCCTAGCGTTACACCAGCTACTACGGTAAGTGCCTTTGAATCAAAAGTGCCAGCGGTTGGCGGATGGGAAATCGAAGCAGAAGACTTACCAACTCATCATCTTGTTTTACGAAGAACAGCTACCGATGCGGCAAATGTATCATTCTTAATTAAGAATGATATTAACTACGCTCAGCAAGATGGTTTTAACTATGGAAGTTCTTACCGCTCATACGCAAAAGTTGAAATGATTTCTAATTTTGTTGACTTTTCAACATACGATCTTATAGATACTTTTTGGATACCATCATGGTCTTACTCTAGCAGTAATGGTTCAGTAACTTACGATAGCGATCGTTTAAATCGTAGATATTATCTTGTGGCAGACGCTTATTGTTTTTATTGGTTACCTGCTTGCACTGTTTATCAAGCAAAGCTTCCTTTTTTCTTTGGGGATATAGTTAGCTGTAGGCCCGGTGATCGAGGACATGCAATGGGCACTAGTTTAAACGCCAACACTGCGGGTAGTTGGACTAGTGCTAGTTCTTGGAGTGGAGGCCCTTACTGGAATTATCCGGCCAATGGCACATATAGGACTCCTATAAGTGGTGGTAACACTTTAGCTACAAACTATGCAAATACACCGGGGCAAACTCAATGCTGGGTGATGCAACCAATGACATGGGAAGGTTATACGAGCCAGTTACTTGCATACCCAAACCCCGCTAATCAAGGGCTGTTTTTAAGTAGAGAATCTCCTATAGTTCTTGAAAATACTCTATCAAATTCTACGACAAGTAATGCTGCGATACTACGCGGGTTTATGCCCGGAATGATTTGCTGTCCACAGAATGATTATTACTTAGATGGACTAATTTTTGATAATGCTCCGGGTTTTGAAAATACGCCGATATTGATGTTAAATATTTTGAATTACTCAAATTCAACTGAGAGTCTGTTTGTCTTGCGACTTGATCAATGGCGTAGCGCAGCGGTTTGAGGTATTTAGCATGACTTTACCACTAGCTGTTTATCGGTTAGAAAAAAGTTTATCGGACGTAGATTTAGTTTCTGATGATCTTGTCGTTACCACTCCGATTTGGGTTTCCGCTTCGGCGCTTGATATCGATTATGCTCTTTTAGGCGAAAAAAATGGTGATGGCTTTTCCATAGGATATCAATTCTCTGGTGATGGTACAGTTTTTGGCTGTTTTGACTTAGAAAACGAAGATGGTTTTCTTATGGGTCAACACGACGGGACTAACGGTGTTGCCGTAAAAATAGAAAACGGGGTACTTACTTTAGTTTGTGATCAGCAAACATCAGTTGTAGAGGGCGTTTTAGGCCTCACTACTTTAAACCTGAGCCTTAGCTGGAATTCCTCAGCATGTGTGTTAGTTAGAAACGGCACCATAATAGCGGTAATACCTTCTGCCCCTACCCTGCCAGCGTCGGACTTTAAATTTTTTGGCTCTGCTTTAGGTGGAGACGGTTGTAACTCGCGTGTTTCTTTTTTGTGCTATTGGAATGTGTTTCTAGGCTATCAGCAACCAGCAGATTTAAACATAGTATCTTTAGATATAAATGAGTATGGAACATCTACTTTATATGATTCTGAGTTTTCTTCAGTAGAAGTTCTCGCCAATGGCGAAAATATTGAGTACGAAATATCCAACAATAAATATATTTTTACTAACACTGGGGCAACACAAGATAGTTTAACTCAAGTTTTCGGCACTCCTGTTATCGACTTATCCTCCGGTGGTTTGTTTATTTCAGATAATGATCTAGATTCTGTGAAATGGGATGCTTCTGATTTTACTATAGAAGCTTGGGTTTATCGCGATGGTGATGTTGAGGTAAGCCCAAACACTGGTAGCCCGCTTCTTATTGGAAACATGGAGGTATCGGGGCCAAACAATTATTGGTCTTTTGGTCTGAATTCTAGTGAAGCTGTTAGATTCTTTTATTACAACGGTTCTGTAATAAACGTAGAAGGCACAACAGTTATTCCAACTGGAGTTTGGACACATATAGCC
>Ga0181596_10003677_pt1 | contig 14199 bp, 9 predicted proteins | sample 041ome_6_FD_148655 | JGI IMG/M metagenome (GOLD analysis project Ga0181596, IMG submission 148655) | Coastal salt marsh microbial communities from the Groves Creek Marsh, Skidaway Island, Georgia - 041402US metaG (spades assembly) | ecosystem: Environmental > Aquatic > Marine > Intertidal zone >... | reverse complement strand
CGGTTCCATCCGCGGTAATTTGATCCCATCCAGTCTAATTTAACGAATGATCAAACTTGTGTAGATACCAATGCCTGGGGGAGGGTCGGGAATGAGCCTTGGCGAGTTACCGGGGAGGGGGGCGGGTTTGTTCTTCAAGGTGGAAAAATACTCGCGCAGAGACGCAGCGGCGCAAAGAAAAAAATGAATGTCTACATTTGTTATCAAAAGAGATGCGAACGCTTATCAACGCTAATGCGCTGACCTGATTCTGATTAGTGAAGATTAGCGTGAATCAGCGTTCCAGTTTATTTTGTGGTAATTCATTCTGACTACGAATGGCATGAATTAAACGAATCACAAAGAGTTGGGTCGTCTTGTAGAAGAAAGACACGGATGACAGAAGTTGACTCACGCCAAACGGTGTGCCGAAGGCACAAGAGGCGACTATATTGGGGCTTTTGCTTCATAGAACCCCTCCGTCACAATCTCATCCAGTGCACATTTTGTGCGGGATTGAAAGAGATAAATCACATGCCGACGGCGAGCGAGGGCCTGAACCCGACACTGACAAAATGTTTGAACAATGGATTTGACTTGGAACTATGTTCGTTCAGTTTCTCAGATGATGTTTCGCGGTTTGAATTCTGAATCACCAGTTTCCATCAAATATCTTAACCCCTGTTTGAACGAGGCGCGGGCATCCAGATGAAGATGTTTTGCCCAAGTCGGTTTCACTTCGTTTCGTAACCAGGCGGCGTGCGCCAAGGCATATCCAAACATTGGTTGTGTCATGTATTCAGGTTTGGGGATTTTGCTGTCTGGCCAAAGTGTGAAATCACTCTCCCACGCTCGGGGAACATTGGCCAAAAAGATTCCCAGTCCATGAAAAACGACCGTCAGATCTGTGAGGAGTTCATTATCGAAAATCTCATCCGGGATACGCCGTTCACCGAGAAGTCGCAAATGAGCCAGTTCGTGCGCCATGGTGCCGACCAATGCCATGGGGTCATCCAACTGGGATGTCTCCAGATGAATGGTTGTTTTGTGTGATTGTTCATCATAGAGGCCTGCTGTTTGAGCAAGAACTTGTCCACGGTCATTGATCAACCACAATTCATTATTATTGGTGAAGAATTGGAGTTCGACTCGATCCATATCGGCATCCATGTATCGACAAACTCGCTCGAGCAGGCTTTTCGCGGCTGCCTCGGAGCCATCATAGTTGTCAGGGAAATATTCCTGGAGAGGCAGGATAATCGAGCGGCGTGTAAAAACATCCAGACCGAACTCATCAGCCAACCACGCCAAACGAGTCTCGATCCAGTTTTTGGCACGAGGATCGACAGGACAAGTGGGGCGAAACCATCCAAACATCGGCGAGTCCTTGGCGTTTTTGTATGAGGTGTTTAGAGAGATTTTGTCCAATGTGATTCTGAGATGATTGCCGGGTGGCCATGTTCTCGACGAATGAATATTGCTTTTTCAATCTTGCTTCCGAATGTTCCATTCTTCCATTGGTCATTTCCTAACATGCCAATAACCAGATAGTTCACTTTTGCAGAGATTGATTTAGCCACTTTGCCGTGATGTTCGAGTGTGACTTTTTGGCATTCGCTTCTCGAACCAAATTCAAATTTTCCAGTAAACAAAAAAGTATGGTCAGTAAACACTACCTCGGGCTCTGGCAAGTCGTAGGGCCCGTTTTGTTCCACGATCTCCGTAGCCACTTCAAACATAAAGTCACTCTTTGACAGCTCAGAAGTCCAGCCATCTGGAACGATTGTGTTTTCAATAAGTTCAGTGTCAACTGGCATCAACTCATCTGTCTGGTTGTCAAAATCTTTAGTGAGATAGAGATAGCTGTTCCAGAGTTTTCGATTCTCAAACTTCGCCATGATTTGAGAAATTTCCCACCCCGCCGCACCACTACTTAGATTCGTAGAAAAGTCTACATGAAAAAACTTCAGAAGTTTTTTTTGTCGATTTGTAGCTTTCATCTGAAACTCCTGAATAAAAATTCTTCTATTCGTTGTATAAGAATGACTTCATCCCTTTATACATTTATGATTCATTGGTCGTGAAATGTCACTTGTTGTTTACAAACTGGGAGGTTCTTTGCTCGATCTGCCCGATCTGGGGCAGAGGTTGATGCGCTTGTGGAACTCTCGACCCGAGGAAGAACGGCGTCTCTTAATTGTCGGCGGTGGGAAGTTTGCCGATGTGGTGCGGGAGTGGGACGATCGGTTCGGCTTGGGAGATGAAGATGCCCACGAATTGGCGGTCATGTCGCTGGGGCTTTCTGAGTCGCTGATTGATCGGATGATTCCCCGGTTGGTTAATGTGACCGATTTTCAGGATGCGTTGGGGCTCGATGAAGGGGAGACCGGGTTGGTTTCGGTCTCCGATTTGCTTGATGAGGGGGAGGAGCGAGGGGCTCTTGTGCCGAGAAGTTGGGAGTTTACCACGGATGCGATCTCTGCCTGGTTGGCCAGTATTGTCAAAGCGGACGAGTTGATTCTGTTGAAATCGACCGATTGTGGGGAGACGCCGGTGATCAAGGAGTTGCAATCTGAAGGGAAGTTGGATGGCGAGTTCTGGAACTGCCGACAGCGTGATTATCCGATCCATTGGATCAATTTGCGAGACGAAAAAATCGTCTTGACCCGGCTGCGGGGTTGATCTGGCTGTCAGGAGGTGCTGTATGGGCTTTTTTGGTGATTTTTTTTGGTGGAACTGGTGTGGCGTCCTTATCACTCCGATCCTGAGTGACTACTATTAATAGTGTTACAAAGCGTCACCTCGGATTGAGAGAAGCTGGAGATCAGCGCCCGACCGCCAGCTGTCGATGTGGAGGCCGATTTGGTTTCCCATGTTCACTCCCCATTCAGGCGATCATTTCCTATATCTCCTGCCTGTAAATATGCCAAACTGCAATGAGCTCCGCTGAACACGAAGAACTCTACAGCGAGTCGCTGGCCTACGTTGAGCAACTCTACGAACGCTACCTTCAGGACCCGCACTCGGTGCCGGACAACTGGCAGGAAACATTTCAAAAGATGAAAGAATCCGATCAGTTCAATGGTCGGATTTCCTTTGCGCCCTCCTTTGTGCCGAAGTCGATTTTCCACAAAGGGAGCGGGTTGTCTTTCTCGAATGGTCACGTCACGTCGACAACTCGATCCACCGAAGCCCGCACGGCTGCTTTGCAGGAACGAGTTGATATGCTCGTCCGCAATTACCGCGTGCTGGGTCACAACCTGGCACAAGTCGACCCGCTTCGGCAATCGCGTCCTGTTCCCAAAGAACTCACGCCGGAGTTTTACGGTTTCAGCGACCGCGAACTGGATCTCTCGATCTCGACCCGCATGATCGGTGGACCGAATGTGTTGACGATCCGCGAGTTGGTTCAGCGGATGCAGAACACTTATTGTCGAACCATCGGCGTGCAGTTCACGCACATTAACGATATGTCGGTTCGGGAGTGGTTGCAGTATCGTTTGGAACAAACCGAGAACCGCACGACATTGACTCGTGATGAGCAATTGCGGATTCTCAAAAAGCTGACTCACGCGATTCAGTTTGAATCTTTTATTCACGACAAGTTTCGCGGTCATAAACGATTTTCGCTCGAAGGTGCCGAGACGCTGATTCCTTTGTTGGATTTGGCCGTCAATAAGGCGAGCGAATGCGGTCAGGAATTGATTTTACTGGGGATGGCCCATCGCGGTCGATTGAACGTGTTGACCAACATCATGGGCAAGCGTCCCCGAGAAGTGTTTCGTGAATTTCTCGACATCGACCCGCATTTGCACAGTGGTCGAGGCGATGTGAAGTATCACATGGGATACAGCTACAATCGCGAGACTCTTTGCGGGCGTACCGTTCATCTCTCGCTTTGTTTTAATCCGAGTCACCTCGAATTTGTGAACCCGGTAGCCGTGGGTCGAGCACGTGCCCGGCAGGATAAAGTCAACGACGTGGATCGCGAACGGACGATGACGATTCTGATCCACGGCGATGCGGCGTTTGCCGGTGAAGGGATCATTCAGGAATCACTCAATCTCAGCGAACTTCCCGGATACACGACAGGTGGAACGATTCACGTGATCGTGAATAATCAGATCGGATTTACCACATCTCCGGCGGAAGGGCGTTCCAGTTTGTATGCGACTGATGTCGCGAAAATGTTGCAGATTCCGATTTTCCACGTGAATGGAGAAGACCCGGAAGCGGTGGCTCAAGTCGTACGGATGGCGATTGACTTCAAAGTCGAGTTTAAGCGCGATGCGATCATCGATATGTACTGCTATCGTCGATTGGGACACAACGAGTTCGACGAGCCGTCTTACACTCAGCCGATGATGTACAAAGCGATCAAGTCTCGTAAATCGGTCCGTGCCACCTATCTGAAACAGCTATTGAATCTGGGTGAAGTGGATCGCGAAGAAGCCGAACAGATCGAGCAGGAATCGCATATCTATTACGAAGATGAGCTTCAAGCTGCGAACAGTCCCGATTACGAACACCCGGAAACATCGATGCTGGGGATGTGGTCGGAATATTCTGGAGGCCCGGAAGGTGTTGCGGAGGAGCCAGAAACGGGTGTTGATCGTGATTTGCTGACACAGTTGACACAGCAGATGTGTAAATTGCCGGAGTCTTTCACGCCCCATCCAAAGCTGGATAACATGGTGTTGAAGGCACGTCGGGAAATGGCCGTTGGTGAACGACCAATCGACTGGGGAGCAGCGGAGTTGATGTCGCTGGCGTCAATCGCTTACGAAGGACATCCCATTCGCTTTACCGGACAAGATTCCGGGCGTGGAACATTCAGCCAGCGTCATGCCATTTTGCACGACCACGAAGATGGTCAACCTTACAACACTCTCTCGGAACTTTCTTCCGATCAGGGATTCGTCGAAATCATCAACAGCCCACTCTCGGAAGCGGGCGTGCTTGGTTTCGAGTATGGATACAGTCTCGACCGGCCTGAAGGACTCATCATCTGGGAAGCACAATTTGGAGACTTCTCGAACGCCGCCCAAGTGATTATCGATCAATTCATTTCGTCGGCTGAAGACAAATGGGGACGGCTCTCGGGCCTGGTGATGTTGTTGCCGCACGGTTTTGAAGGACAAGGCCCCGAGCATTCGTCTGCCCGGTTAGAGCGATATCTGACGCTCGCGGCAGAAGACAACATGCAGATTTGCTATCCCTCGACGGCGGCTCAGCATTTTCACATGCTTCGGCGTCAAATTGTGCGTAAGTGGCGTAAACCATTAATCGTGATGACTCCCAAGAAGTTGTTGCGAGAACCTAAAGCGATGGCCTCTCTGGAAGAACTTTCGACGGGTCGTTTTCGACGTGTGTTGGCGGATGATGGATTTGCTGACCCCGCGAAAACAAAACGGGTTCTGTTGTGTTCGGGCAAGATTTATTTTGAACTCGATCACGTTCGCAAAGAAAACGGTCGGGACGATGTTGCGATCTTGCGGGTGGAGCAACTTTATCCTCTGCCGACCGGAGAGTTGAGCGAGGCGTTATCGCCATATGCGGATGATATTGAAGCATTCTGGGTCCAGGAAGAACCGAAAAATATGGGAGCCTGGCAGTTTATGATGATCCACTACGGACATCGATTGCTGAACCGGTTTCCGTTCACTTGTGTTTCTCGTCCTCCCTCAGCCAGCCCGGCGACCGGATCTTTCAAGAGTCATGAAATCGAACAGGAACGAGTCATCTCCGAAGCTTTTGGAGACAAGTGAAATTTTAATAATCGATCGGTCAGGTTGTGTCTGACGGGTCTTGCGAATTTATATATCGAGCACTACGGAACACTTAACCGAGTGATATTGGAAAGCAGTCAACGATGGCGAAGGAAGTGAAAATCCCCGCGTTGGGAGAATCGATTACAGAAGTGATGGTTGGCGAGTTCTACAAAGGGGTCGGTGATTACATTAAGGCCGACGAAGAACTGGTCGAAATCGAATCGGAAAAGGCGACGATGGATGTCCCTGCACCGGTGTCTGGAATTATCACAGAAATCGTTCTGGAGCAGGGGACAGTGGCCACCATCGGTGATACGTTGGTGATCATCGACGATACGGCAGAAGCTCCCGTGGAAGGAACTGAATCGGCTTCCAGTGGAACTGCAAAGGAGAGCGCTCCCGCTCCCCAAAGTGCTCCGCCGCAACAATCAAAGTCTGCCGAAGGCCACGTGATGCCGGCCGCAAAACGCATGCTTGCCGAGAATGAATTGTCAGCCAGTGATGTGACAGCATCGGGGCCGGGCGGACGACTGTTGAAAGAGGACGTTCAAAGACATCTCTCCACCGAAAAAGAGGCCGCTTCAACGCAATTGCCGGCGACTTCGTTCGGTGAGCGTGATTCGGACATTGTTCCGATGAGCATGCTGCGTCGTAAGATTGCCGAGCGACTGGTCTCGGCTCAGCAGAATGCCGCTTTGTTGACGACTTTTAACGAAGTCAACATGAAGCCGGTGATGGATCTTCGCAAGCAGTATCAAGATTCATTCACCAAGAAATACGGCATCAAGCTGGGCTTTATGTCGTTTTATGTCAAAGCGGTCATTGACGCACTGAAACTGGTCCCTCAAGTCAATGGGGAAGTTCGCGGTAATAACTTGGTTTATCACAACTATTATGACATCGGGATTGCTGTCGGTGGTGGTAAAGGTCTGGTTGTTCCGGTCATCCGTAACGCCGATCAGTTGAGCTTCGCTGAAATTGAACAGACGATCTACGACCTGGCGGTTCGTGCGAAAGAGGGAAGCCTGAGCATGGATGAACTGCAAGGGGGCACCTTCACGATCAGCAACGGCGGGATTTACGGCTCGATGCTCTCCACTCCGATTGTGAATCCTCCCCAAAGCGGAATCCTGGGATTACATAACATTCAGGAACGGGTGGTTGTCGAAAACGGCGAGATGGTGATTCGTCCGATGATGTATCTGGCTCTCAGTTATGATCACCGGATCATCGATGGACGCGAAGCCGTCACCTTCCTGAAACGAGTCAAAGATGTCATCGAAGAACCCAATCGTATGTTGATTGAATGTTGATCGAATCGCAGTCTTCTTAAATCTCCCTGAGAAACATCAAAGCTATTTAGTCCTATGCCTCAACACGATCTTGTCATTATTGGTGCCGGTCCCGGCGGTTATACAGCAGCCATTCGAGCGGCCCAACTTGGTCTCAACGTCGCTTGTATCGAGAAAGAACCTGCACTCGGTGGGACCTGTCTGCGGGTGGGTTGTATTCCGAGTAAGGCTCTCCTGGAATCGAGCGAACTTTACGATCAGGCCGGACATGCGTTTGAAGGGCGTGGGATCAAGATCGGCAAGATGTCACTCGACTTGCCGTCGATGCTCGGCCACAAAGACACGATCGTGAATACTCTCACGCAGGGGATTGCGGGTCTCTTCAAGAAAAATAATATCACCCGGTACGAAGGAACGGCTTCGATTCCTCAAGCGGGAACAGTGGTTGTTTCCAGTTCAGAAGGGGAGACGACTCTCGAAGCAGATAAGATCCTGATCGCGACCGGAAGTAAGCCGAGCGAATTACCGGGTGTGGAACTCGACTTTGACAAAATTGGGACCAGTACCGAAGCGCTGAAGTACGAAGAAGTTCCCGAGCATCTGGTCGTCATTGGAGCCGGCTACATTGGATTGGAATTAGGAACGGTTTGGCGACGACTGGGAGCCAAAGTGACCGTTCTGGAATACCTTGATCGTATTCTGCCCGGCATGGATTCCGAGATGGCAAAAGAAGCCCTCAAAGTCTTCAAGAAACAAGGGATCGAATTCCAACTGGGTGTTGCCGTCACTTCCGCGAAGGTTGTCAAAGGAAAATGTGTTGTGGAAGGGAAGGGGATCGACCCGATCAAATGCGATCGCGTGTTGCTCTCTGCCGGACGTAAACCGAATGTGGAGGGCTTGGGGCTCGAAGACATTGGAGTCACCACCAATCAGCGCGGTTTCATCGAGGTCAATGAGCATTTTCAAACATCGGTCCCCGGAATCTTTGCGATTGGAGATGTCATTCCTGGGCCCATGTTGGCTCATAAAGCGGAACACGAAGGAGTCGCCTGCGTCGAACAAATGGTGACTGGTTACGGACACGTTAATTACAACGTCATCCCGGGGGTCGTGTACACCGATCCCGAGATCGCCACAGTTGGCAAAACCGAGGACCAACTCAAAGAAGAAGGCATTGCTTACAACAAAGGGACATTTCCGTTTCTGGCCAATGCCCGTGCCCGAGCTTTGGGGATGACGGAAGGTCGAGCCAAAGTTCTTGCCGATAAACAGACCGACCGTATTCTGGGAGTGCACATTATTGGCCCTCGTGCCGGTGATTTGATCGCCGAAGCATGTGCTGCCATGGAATTTGGTGCTTCCAGTGAAGACTTGGCGGCGGTTTGTCATGCACACCCCACACTCTCGGAAGTTCTGAAAGAAGCCGCTTTGGGGACGTCGGGGCAAACCCTGAATTTCTAGGTGTTATGGCCTTCAATTGCTCGTCTTGTCGGTTCTTCCCAAAAATCTCTTGTTTTTGTGTGTGAAATGCGCTGCAATAAACGTCTGTAACGGGCAGTCATTGATTTGTCACACCTGTTGACGTCCAGAGACATCGTGATTTGGCAGAGAGTGCAGGGAAGTTTACTCAGGGATGCCTCTCGGGAATTTCCGGGAGTGAAGTCTCGTGACGACACGGGTTGAGCCCCGGAAAGATCCGGTCGAGAGGAGGCTCTGAATGAGTCCTTCAGAGAAGTCGTCAGATTTAGAACAACTCACCCATGAGTGCAACATCTCCACAGAGACTCTCTGTTGGCAACTTTTTGATGAAATCCCGATCCCACTTTTTACTCTCGATGTCAGTCTGCAATTTCTTTCTCTCAACCAGAGCTTTCAGTCATTAACGGGTTACTCGCAAGAATCCCTGATTGGTCAATCGGTTCTCTCGCTGTTGAGCGAGTCGTCCTACGGTGCTCCCGAGTCCTTTCTGAAAACTCAGCACCCTCAGGGAGATCTCCCCGCTAGCCCACCGACTTCCGAGTTTGACTTACTGTTGAAATCGGGGGAGCGAATTCCCATTGAACTGAAAATCAGTCGGGTGAGTGCGACTCCTTATCGGCTACTTGTCTGTTCGGCCATCGATATTTCTGAACGGAAACAATCGCGCAAGGCGTTGATCGAGAGTCAAAATCGATTGCGAGCGATTCTCGACAACACCGAAAACTGTGTGTACGTCAAAGATCTCGAAGGGCGCTACCAGTTTGTGAATCGACGTTTTGAAGAACTGTTTCAACTTCGGCTCGATGCATTGCTGGGGAAGACCGATGAGGAAATCTTTCCCAAGTCGCTGGCAGACAGCTTCCGTAAAAACGACATTGCCGTGTTCGAACGCGGAGAAACGATTCAAGTGAAGGAAATCGCTCCTCATGAAGACGGTCCGCATTTGTATCTTTCCTCCAAATTCCCACTGCGAAACCAGCAGGGAGAAATTCATGCCATCGCCGGGATCTCGACAGACATCACACAGATGGACCAGCAGGAACGCGAAGTCGAATGTCTCAAATCGTCTCTCGAATTGATACTCGATTCGGTCTCTGATGGCATTATCGGAGGAAGTCGAACCGGTGAGATTGAATACATGAATCGTGCGGCGCGTAGCATCTTGCGATTGGGGGATGATTCCGACAACGATGCTCGTCATATCGGCAATGTTCGCTTTCGCGCGACACCACACGATCAGCAGAGTATTTCGATGCAAGAACTTTTTCATGATTTGATTTCCAAGCCGGACGGTTCTTTGCATTTTCCAACCGGAACACTGGTCTTTGAGGATGGGACCTCGACGCCGACAGATGTCACATGTGGTGTGACCGAAAATGCGGAGGGGACGATTGAATCCGTTGTCACTCTCCGAGACACTTCGCATCTTGTCCAATTACAGATCAAATCGGAGGAATTACGGACGGCTCAAATTGTGCAACGGCAACTCTATCCAACCGTTCCGCCAGAGGTGAATGGCTTCCGCTTTGCAGGCAAGGCGATTCCCGCGACGCAGGCTTGTGGAGATTACTTTGATTTTATTGTCTCCGACGAAGTTTCGGAGATCGTGCTCTCGATTGGTGATGTGACCGGACACGGGCTCGGTCCGGCGTTGCAGATGGTGGAGACGCGAGCCTATCTACGGGCCATGATTCATCAGCATGGAAATTTGAAAATCGCGTTGACCAAGCTCAATCAGTTTCTTGTCGAAGATACTCCCGAAGGGAGTTTTATCTCGTTGATGGCAGCCGCGATTAACCCCGAGACGCGACGCATGCATTATGTGGGAGCCGGTCACGATGGTTGGCTCATCCGTCAGACGGGAGAAGTACGCTATTTGGGAAGCACGGGACTATTACTGGGATTGATGGCAGACTCCGAATACGCCATTTCCGAAGAGATCGAAATTCATCACGGCGATTTGTTTGTGATGGCGACAGATGGTTTGCAGGAAGCGACTTCTGTGGACGGGGAACTGTTTGGAACCGATCGCATGGTCGCGACGATACTTGAACACCGAGACAAAGAGCCTGCCGAAATCATTGAGTTGCTGGTCCAGCAAGTCAACGAACACGTCGATCATCGACCGCTGCAAGACGATATCACGATGGTGGTTGCCAGAGCCGATTTCGAGATCTGATCAGTTTCTCGGGTGGATCACATTCCGATGCCGCAGTAAATAAATCCTTCGCCTTCCAGACGTGAAGACTCGAACATATTCCGACCGTCAAAAATGACTGGCGTCTTCATCTGATGGGCGATGAATTCAAAGTCCGGGTTTCGGAAATCACTCCATTCGGTCACGATGGCCAAAGCATCAGCTCCCTTGATCGTCTCGTAATGATGTTCGCAATAAGTGAGTTTGTCACCATAGATTGCTTTGACGTTTTTCATCGCGGCGGGATCGTTGACAGCCACCTCGGCTCCCGCGGCGAGTAAATCGTCAATCAGAACGAGTGCCGGAGCTTCACGAATATCGTCCGTCCGTGGCTTGAAAGCAAGTCCCCAGATTCCGATCTTCCTCCCTTTCAGGTTGCCTTCAAAATATTTCTTAATCTTTGTGGAAAGGACTTTCTTCTGTAAATTGTTGACATCATCGACGGACTTCAAAATTTCAGTATTCATGCCGACGTTTTCGGCAACCGAAATCAACGCACGAACGTCTTTGGGAAAACAGGAACCTCCATAACCGACACCCGGATACAGAAACTGAAATCCGATTCGCTCATCGTGGCAGATTCCTTTACGGACTTCGTTGATGTTCGCACCGACTAGATCACACAGATTGGCAATTTCATTGATAAAGCTAATCTTGGTGGCCAGCATGCAATTGGCGGCATACTTGGTCATTTCTGCCGATTCCAAACCCATCAGGATAAAGGGATGGTCGGTTCGCAGAAAAGGCTTATAGAGTGTGTGGAGAATGTCGCCGACTTCCTTTCGCTCGGCACCCACGACCACACGGTCGGGACGCGTAAAGTCTTCAATGGCGGCACCTTCTTTGAGGAACTCGGGATTCGATGCGACATCGACATCGCGTCCGGTCAACTCTTTCAGTTTTTCAAGCACGGCGCGATTCGTGCCAACAGGAACCGTTGACTTGATCACGACTACCGTCTTTTCAGAAAGCAGAGGCGCGAGAGTTTCGGTCACTTTCCAGAGACCACTCAAGTTTGCGGCTCCATCGTCGCCTTGCGGAGTGCCAACCGCAATGAAGACGCAATCGCAACCGGGAATCGTCTCCTCGTAACTGGTTGTGAAGTGCAGCCGCTCTTTGCGAACATTCCGTTCGACAAGTTCGGTCAATCCTGGCTCGTAGATCGGGATGATCCCTTTGTTCAGGTTGTCGATCTTTTCTTGATCGATGTCGATGCAGGTGATGTTATTATTGCTGTCTGCGAGGCAGGTTCCGGTAACCAGCCCAACATAACCAGTACCGATCATGGCAATCTTCACGTGTGATACCCTCAGTTATTCAGGGAGAAAATTTGCAATATGCGTTGAGATAGTAAGTTAGGGGCACAGTTTAGTTGATTGAGTAGGGGCTTGACCAGACCAGGTTGAGGGTAGGATTCTGGATTTCCCGGTGAGGATCCAGTTATTCGGATCGAGGCAAAAAGGGTCCATGAATTTCTAAACATACTGGACGTTTGGGAATCAATAAATTTTCAAAAAAATTCCTTCAGATCCTGAAAATATCGTACACGGGATCCAACTTTTGTTAGGGTGGCTTGTGTTGTGAGTCAGTCGGACTCAAAGGATTGAAAAACCGCTGATCCATAATGTTGAGGTCAGGCAGCACTCGCCTCACAATGTCAAAATCTGCAAATTCGAAATTTGATTTTACGGTATATCGCAAGGAGGCGATGATCATGTTCGCACCAGATCCTGTCCGGCCATTCCAGGCCGACATTCCTGCAAAGTCTGGGAATTCTTTCAACGACGTTGCTCTCGCCATGTTTCCTTCAATGATCGATCAGTTGCTCGCTCCGCAATCGACACCTCTGGAGTTACCAGAGTTTCCTGTCCTTCCCGATCGGGATGCTGACAGAGAATCTTTTCCACAAAGATAAGTCCTTCACACTTTCATACACACGTCCTGGCGGCGTTGGTCGTCGCCAGCATCATTCATATTGCCGTCTACCCCGTATTACGGCAGATGTAGATCACAGAGAAAAAGGAGTTTCTCATGTACCGTTTCGATCCCGAGATTCGAGAGTTCATGGAAGATGCCGTCGAAACCGGTTATCTCACATTTCAAAAGCTGGACGAATTTATTTCCGATGAGGAAGATAATTCGACGAGCATGGAAAAAGTGGTGATGGCAATGGAAGAATATTCCTTGCATATTCAACACGATGAAAATTGCCCGGAAGAGAACGATCCTACATCGTTCAATAACCCGATCGAGCGAACCGATGCCGAGAAGAACTTTCTCGCAGAAGCTTCGAACATGTCTTCCCGCGATCCGATCCGCATGTATCTCGCACAGATGGGGCACATTCCGTTGCTGGCACGCGAGCGAGAAATCTTTCTGGCGAAAGAAATCGAAGTCACCCGACGACTCTTTCGTTGGAAGACTGTCGAATCCGATTTTCTACTGCGTCAAGCGGTGGAAACATTTGAAAAAGTCCTTGCCGGTGATCTCCCCTTTGAGAGAACATTGCGAACCTCTGATACCGAGAACTCACACAAAGATCAGTTGCTTGGTCGTATTCCCACGAATCTGTCGACTTTACGCCGGATGTTGGAAGAGAATTCGGACGATTTTGATAAAACTCGCGATCTGGACCTCTCTGATAAAGAGAGAGCCGAGGCGAAGATTCGGATGACGCTTCGTCGTCGCAAGATGGCACGTTTGTGTGAAGAGCTTTCCCTCCGTACGCATCGCATTCAACCAATGATGAAACGGATGCAACAGATTGCGGATCGTATTCGGGAAATTCATCGTGAGATGAAGGTCGCTGAAATGCATCCACATCGTCGAGGTGATTGCGACTTGATGGAACAGGAACTCTGTGAACTCTCGGCAATGGTTTACGAAGTGCCGCAAGAGTTTGTGGCTCGGATGGACGAAATCACGGAACGATTTGATGCTTGGACTCGGGCAAAACAGAAACTGTCGAGCGGTAACTTGCGGCTGGTTGTCTCTATTGCCAAGAAGTATCGTAATCGTGGTCTCTCTTTCCTCGATCTGATTCAGGAAGGAAATGCCGGGCTGATGCGGGGTGTTGAAAAGTATGAATTCCGTCGCGGTTATAAGTTCTCGACTTATGCGACTTGGTGGATTCGCCAAGCCATCACGCGAGCGGTTGCCGATCATGCTCGGACCATTCGTATTCCGGTCCATATGTTTCAAAGCATCTCGCAACTGAAACATAAGGCAGAAAAAATTCGTCAGAAGACGGGGCGCGATGCCACCATTGAAGAATTGGCCGAAGCGATTGGTTTGCCGGTTGATGAAACCGAACGGATCATGAAAACCTGGCGTCATCCGATCAGTCTCGATATGCCAATCGGTGAAAATGCCGATGGCAGCTACGGCGACTTCCTTGAAGATGGTCACGAGACCAGTCCGACAGAATCGGCCACTCAAGAGATGCTGAAAGAGAAAATTCAGCATGTCCTGAAAAGTCTGA
>Ga0181596_10003661_pt1 | contig 14235 bp, 12 predicted proteins | sample 041ome_6_FD_148655 | JGI IMG/M metagenome (GOLD analysis project Ga0181596, IMG submission 148655) | Coastal salt marsh microbial communities from the Groves Creek Marsh, Skidaway Island, Georgia - 041402US metaG (spades assembly) | ecosystem: Environmental > Aquatic > Marine > Intertidal zone... | reverse complement strand
CCTCGCCCGATCACCGCAAACTTTTCTTCGAGCTCGGGGTTATCGCGATTCAGCGCCCCTTGCACGCTCTTTTCGTTCGCAAACATGTACTCATCCTCGCCCTCCTCGCCATCGTTCGCGTGCACGCGCACCACGCGCGACGACGCGACGACGGTCGCGGCGTGACGTCGGTGCGACGTCATCGTCGTCGTCGTCGTCATCGTCACGCCCATCTTCGGCGCGCGCATCGTACGTGCGCCGCGTCGTCGCGCGGTGGCGGCGCCGGCGGTCGTGGAGGCGGTGATTGGAGCCAGCATCGTCATCGTCGTCGTCGTCGTCGTCGTCGTCGTCGTCGTCGTCGTGTGGGACGCGCGCGCGTGGGTGTGTCGTCGCGTTCGTCGTGTCGTGACGACGACCGAGAGGGGTGAGGGCCCGATTGTCCGACGCCGATTGTCCGATCTCGGCAAAGGCTCGCCGCACATCACAAACCAAACACCCTCGGGACGCACACCGTCGACGACCGCACGACGACGCGCGCGGGATGACCGCCACCGACGCCGCGCCGCTGCTGCGACCGACAACGGACGACGTCACGCGATGGCATCACGTGCGGTGGGTGACGCTCGGGGCGAGCGCGTGTGGGGTGGTCGGTCTCGTCGCGGCGGCACGATCGCACCGGTTGGGCGCTTGGGACGGTGTGCATGGGAAGTTGCTGCCGTCGACACCGGCGGAGTCCGCGCGTGCGGGACCGAACGGACCGTTGCGACGAGTGACGCTGTATGATCACTGTGTGGATGATGAGACCAAGGCGAAGGGGGCGGAAAGTGATTTTTGGACGTTTGGACGCGAAGGCGCTCGGGTGGTTCGACACAATTACGAGGCTGGTGATTTCTTCAAGTACGAGAATGGAATCCCGATGAAACGGGAAATGATTGAGGATGGGCTATATGCGTGGACATTGGAAACGCGTGACTTTGATTGGGAATTCGGTTTCGCCCTCGGGAATGTGGAGAATGAGCAATATTACGAAATTGGTACCTCGGATACGGAGGCGCCGCTTACGCGCGCGGATAACCTTGATTGCGTACAGAAGTACGGAAAGTACTTCAATCGAGTGGTGACGCATGAGGAAAATCCTCTGGATATTTCGTACGTCTTTGGTTCGTGCCTGCGTGAGTGTCCGGCGGGCTACACGGATTACTCCATGGTACCAAAACCAGTGAGCGGCGAACTCTCTTCTATGGCAACTGATCCCAACGCATCATTGGATTTGGGCGAATCTCAGGACGCCCGTCTTATCATTCCTTCGTCCGTCATGTTTCTCGGTGACTCGAAGGACAAAGATACTGGTATCAACCCAATTCTCAGATCGGGTTTACAAAAAGATACTACATTCACTGAATCACCAGCCGCAGTGCGGTGGATTGTGGGTGGAATTGACTACTGGCGTATGTATCTGAAGATGGCCAAGGTCGAAATATATATCGAAAACGGACATGCGAGAATGCGCTTCATCTCACAGAAGCGCCACACACTCAGTTCAACTAAGGGCTACCCATATCGGACAGTTGCCCAAGCTGACTGGCGCGTGAACAACGTGATCGTCGATGGTTGCACGAATGTTTTTTGTGATCCCATGCAGTATGACTTGTCAACTCTGTACGGAGATGCCGATAACGCAGATATGCGAAATTATGTCCTGAAAGCGCTTCTTTACAGGTCTCTCAAGGTGGGTGACTCGGCGCCCACTTATCACAAGGTGACGACTGGCATCCAGTCAGAGCCCAACTGTCGCAAGCAAACGTGCACCTCGGAGCAGAGAGCTGCGGCACATTTCCTCGAAGGCGCCTGGTCAACGGGCGCTAATAGAGATAGAACGTTATTCCAGGCGGGGACATGGGGACCAGACATGGATGTTCGTCGTTTGACCATCACGTCTGGCGTGTTGTGTTCGATAGTCCAAAATGGCGGAAACTGCATGTTCTCAATCGCGCGAGCGTTCGACCCGGGCTCAAGCGGGTGGCACGGATATACTGGTCCCACGAACATGCGAAAGCAATACGTTCTCGCTGCTCTTGTAGGATCTGGCTGGAAGATGGCTCGTGTCGAAGTATTCCTCGAGGCTGGCGCGTTAAAGGTCAAGGCGCTCGACTCTTCGTGCGACCACTCCGTCGCTGCTTCTGATCACAACGACATCACGGGGGACCCTGTGCGGGCGGACATCTCAGCGATATATCGAAAACAATCGTCAAAAGTTATTACAGTAGGGCCTATGCCAAGCTGGCTGGAAACTGACGGCAACAAGATGGGTGTTGGAGGGCTCTATTTCGAACTCGCCGGCTCTATGGTTCCGTCGCTCGTGGGTATCTAGCGCGTGATTAGCGCGCGATGAATCAAAAGCGTCTCTAATAAATCAAAAGCGTCTCTACTTTGTTTTTACATCCTACATTGCTCCACCGGCGGTCGCGTTCCCATCTCCTTCTTTTCGCAGCACCACCACGCGACCACGTCCGCACCGCCGGCTTTTCATATGCGTATACAGTATGAAACATGGATGACTTACATACTGTGCACCATGTAAGGCTATACATGTATACAACGTACGTGCGCGGCGTGCGACAGCTGATGGATTTTGAAATTGACGTCGCACGGGGCGCGTCGTCACACGCGAGCGCGCTCGAGCTCGCGGTGGCGAAAGTGGCGACGAGATACGACGCGGCGATGAGCAAGGTGAACATCACCCGTCCCGATGGGTACTACGATTTCTACGACGATTTTCTCGATGACGGCGTGACGGTGGCGCCCAAAGCGTTGCGAGCAAAGATTCGAACGTTTTTGGAAAAGTGGAACGTGACGGCGACGTCGTTTCAGAAGGTGATTGCGGTGAATTCGAATTCGTATGGGAAGTTTATGACTATGCAGTACAAGAATCAATGGAGCGCGACGAGTAATGGGACGTACATGAGTGCGGCGTATTTCTTTTATGTTGATAAGAAGCTCGGGAAGGATTCGATTACGGCGACGTTGAAGCGCGGGCAAGCGGTGGCGGCGAGTGGGATAACATCAAGCATGACGCAGCCTTTGGTTGAGCCGAATAGTAATGGTGCTCAAGCGACGGCTGGGTTGCCGTCGTCCTCGAAGTCGTCCGTGGGTCCGACGCCGCGCGGCATGCCAAAGACGGCGCGACCGGCGCAAAAGCCGCCGCTTCCAGACCTTTCGTCGGTGAACATCGATGAGCGCGTCTTCTTAAACCCCAAAGAAGTTCGCGCCGAAATCTCAGCCATCAAGCGCCGGTACAAGTGTAACAACGCCTCGATCGGCCGTGCGGTTGGCGAGATGAATTCCCAACCAGGCGCGGCTGTCTCTCGATTTCTCGACAAGGGTGGCGACTTTGGCGGCGGGCAGATGGAAATCTACCGTCCTCTCGCGCATCTCTGCGAAAAGTTGCGCGTGTATGAAAACAAGCCAAAGTCTGCGAAGCGCATTATGCTCGAGGCCGAAGCCGGCGATGGAAAGCCATATTTGGGACACGACACGTCGCGTCCGACGATTTTCTTTCCCGGCGCCTTCTTGGCCAAAGACAATTTGGGGCGATTACATTATCAGTCGGGCTACTAATAAAGCGTCGAAATCTAGCGCAAAACAACAATGACATGCTGTACATACATTACATTTGAAACATCGCGCGCGAGATACGCTGTAATATCAACATGGATGACGAATCTTGATGCGTTTCTCGCGTTTTGACCACCTCAGTGCGCGCCTCTCATGCCTTCGAAGACATGGACGCGCGGTGACGCCACCGCGGCGCCATCGATGAGAGAAGCCACAAAACCCAAACACGTGGCGACCGCAGCGGCGCCATCGAAGCGCAAGGCGACGTGGGAACGCGGCGTGGACACGTTGAGTCCGTCAACGGGAACGAAGGCTACCGTACCCACGGCGAGCGCTACGAAGCGCCCAAGGCGCAGCGTCGACGGCTCGGCATCAAAAGCGCCGACGAAAGCGTCGCTGAACGCAACAGCGACGCCTTTTGAACCCAAGAGCGCGCTCGAGGCGAAATTAAAGGCGGTGGAGGCGGAAAAGGCAAAGCTACGCGCGGCGATTGAGGCGCAAAAGCGCAAAGTGGATGAAGCTAAAGCTGCAAAAGAAAAGAAGGATGCCGACGCGCGAGATAAAGCTGAACGCGTGAAGCGTGCGGGTAATTTATTAAGTGGTTTCCGAGGCGTGCGTAAAGCGGTTGAGGAACGAGAGGAAAAGTTAGCACCGCAAGCTGAACAACTTTCGGCGGCGGAAATAGAACGTCGGGCGGTGCAGCGCGTGGTGCTTGCGGGAAGCGACTGGGCAATTTTAGACCTTCCTCCTGGCTCGCAAAAGAAGTGGATTAAGAAATCATACATGGAGCTGGCGAAGATTTTACATCCCGATAAGTGCCAAGCCCCTGGGGCGAAGGAAGCGTTTCAGAAACTCTCCAAAGCGTACCGCGCGCTGTCGTCGACAGAGTAACGCTGCTCGCACGTTCGTCGTCGTTGTCGTCGGCGGTATCGCCATGCCAGTGACTGGTTCTAGTAGTCTCTAGTTAAATCCTAGCGCGCACATAATCTGTAGCACATCCTGTAAAAGCAGTATTGTTTAAAGTTAAGCCCGCGCTTCATTCGGCGACTCGCGGCGGTCAACCGCCGCGCGCGCATGCCTGAAACCTTGAGCGATGCGTTCGCGCGCGTCAACGTCAACGATACCGCGCGCGTGATGGTGAATGATGAGGCCATCACGCGCGCATTTAGCGCGCCCGTGGATTTTCCCGAGCTCGGCGCCCTCGACGACACCACGCTCGTCGAAGTGCTCACCTCTGACGACGCCTTTGCGCGTTACGTGGCGAGTACAGCGCACGTCAACGATAGCGCGACGTTTGTGAATGATCTACGTCACGACATTACGCGCGTGTGCGCTGTGAATGAGCGTCTCATGGAGGATTTGCGCTCGACGCGCGCGAGAGCCGCGGCGACGCGGGCGAGCGACGCCGACGCAGCTCGTCGCTCGTTTGAAGCCACCAAACGCGAGTACGATGAGAAAAAGTCGTCACAAACCTTAGATAGTACGTTAGTTAAATTAGAATCTCGTCGCGATGCGGCAAATGCGGCGTCAGAGGAGATGTTGGCGGATGTGAGACGCGTTCCAGGCGTGGCTTCGCGCGCCGCTACGGATGACTTTGTGCATCAGTACTTAGCTCTTCGAATGCGCGCGCATGAGGCGTCCATCATTGGTGAAATCGTTCGCACAGGATGACATGGAATGTTGTTTTACAAATCCCCAGTGATGGCGTTGTCTTATTACCGAGCGTTAGCCGAAATTGAAAACGTTGTATGTCCAAGCAAGTTGTATATAAACTTTAAAGAACAGTGAATTGCCAACCGTATTCCACCGGTGCCGGTGTACCGTCCACGCCATTCGCCACGAGTCGTATGCGAATGTTGTTACTGGACGCTAAGGCTGCTTTTACCGATGCACGCTTTGAAATTTCTGTGAGAAAACGCGTGCCTAGTGTCTGTCTCGCGGGGTATACTTGAATGTTCGTCTCACGTGAGATCCCGAGGTGTTGTCTCTTGCATTCTTGAGAATGAGCATTGTAATAATCGCGTTCGTAGCAATCATCTCCACAATACGCCATACACCGACATCCCTTGCACACGTGCAGTGTCACATGCTTTGATAACGCCGGCGCCGCGCACGCGAAGCACATGTTGAAAAACTTGAACGTTCCGCGCGTTTCATCGACACTTTTGGCTGTCATCGCCGTGCGCAATTTATCGAAATCCAAATCAAGCGTTCGCTGCCACGCCACGACCTCATTTGACGTCGTGCTATACACGTATGCATCGCAATACTTGGGTACATTCATGGCCACTTCCAACCCAAAGTATTTCGGTCGATTTCGTCCGAGTAGCTCCAACGCGCCATCGACCGACTTTACGTTGGGCTGATTGTCATCCATGTCCAAAAGAAAATTTTTCGCAACCGATTTGCCATCCTTATATACAAGCTTCTTCAGCGCGTCAGCAGCCTCTTTAACTTGCGCAATCTGACTGGTTTTCAACGAAGTGATGCCCAACCGAATGCACGTGCTCAACGCGCCCGCCCTCGCGTACTTAACTTCGAGCGCGCGATCCCTCGTTCGATCGCCACTCGGTCGCTCCACCGGTGCTCCAAACACCGGCCCAAACTCAAACACTTCAGATATCGCATCGACGTACTCCTCGCTCTCACGCGCCGTGTCCCGAGCGTACTTTTGAAATGCATCTTTAAATCGCTCCACCGTCCTCGTCAGCGTTGACGCCGGTAACCCGAGCGCGCCGTCCTCGCCGTAATCGAACCAGTACGCTTTTTGAACAAAGTACAACGCCCCGGGCATGGAGAGCGCCTGGGCGTGCGCGTGCGACTCCAAGCCGCTGTCGGACGACATCGATTGTTCGTTTGCAACAAAAACTCCAACTTGCGCGCGCGCGACAGTGCCAGCGCCACAATTCCACGCGCGCCTCCTCGTGGAACTCATGACGACGACGACGTCGATGACGCCGCACGCCGCGAGATTGACGACACACGCGCGCCCGTCGTCGTCGCGCATCGCCGCGTCGCCGTCGCCGTCGACGCCAAAGACGTCGGCAAAGACGACAATGTGCGCTTTGGATAAGCGTCGGCAACGCTCGCGCGGGACGTTGGCGGTGTCATCGGCGTCGTCGTCGAGCGGCGCGATCGGGGACGTCGCTGGGAACCCGTATGAACAGACGTCAAGCGCGGCGAACGAGCGACAGGCGCTGTTTAACGATATCGCGCCCGTGTATGATCGTTTAAACGACCAGCTGAGCTTGGGGTTGCACCGGGCGTGGAAGCGATGCGCGGTGAAGTGGTGCGGCGCGACGATTGGCGCGCGCGCGCTCGACGTGTGTTGCGGCAGTGGTGACGTGGCGATTAAGCTTTCTGATGCCGTGGGCGCGACTGGCGCCGTGGTTGGGTTGGATTTCGCGGCGAATCAATTAAAGTACGCTGGGGAGAAGGAGGCGAGCCGACGGGTGGAGCTCGGGGAGTACGCCGAGTCGCGCATGGCGCCGATTGAATGGATCGAAGGCGATGCGTTGGCGTTACCGTTTGAAGATGATTCGTTTGATTGTGCCACGATTGCGTATGGATTGCGTAACGTGAGTGATATTCCGTTGGCGTTGAGGGAATTACGTCGCGTGGTGCGTCCCGGGGCCAAGGTTGCGGTTTTGGATTTTAACAATCCGACGGATGCGACGACGGCTTCGGTGCAAGGTTTCGTTTTAGATAACATTGTCGTGCCGTTTGCGGATTTAAATGGCGTCGCGGCGGAGTATAGGTATTTGCGTCCGAGCATAGAGCGGTTTCCTCGAGGGCAAGAGCAGGTGGATTTGGCGCGCGACGCGGGCTTTCGCCAGGCGGAATTTTACGAATTGCAACCGGGCGGTTTAATGGGTTGCCTCGTCGCCACCAAGTAGGAGTTGTCATAATAATAAAAGACATGATGATGATGATGATACGATGTATGATATGACAGAAAACCAGTAGTACTAGTCAATATAAGTTAACGCACGAGCGCGGCAAAGTAAAAAGGAAGTACAAAGTTATCGACGCCGTCGCTCGTCAATTCGCACGCCGCCGTCAACGCGCTCGCAAAGACGAGACGCGTGAATGAAATGTCGACATCAGACACGCACAAGGCGGCAGCGATGGTCGATATCGTAAAAGCTAACGAGCCCTCGATCGTTTTTGCCGACGCCGAGCTAAATACGCGATGTTTGCCCATAGTGACGCCAACGATCGCGGCGAAGCTGTCGCCGACGCCGAGCGTGAGGAATCCCGACCACGGCGCGAGTGACCGCGCGCTGATGCCTTCACTCATCCATAAAGGCAAAGCTACACCTAGTAAAAGCGAAAAATGATCTAAAACTAACCTTGGCGACGATGAGGTTTTCGTCGTGACGACTGCAGCGGCACAATCGCCGTACATTCGCGTGATGAAGGCGCCGACGCGACCCGAGCCGTGATGGATGTCGCACAGGCGCGCGAATTCCACCGCCGCGAAGAGCGCAAACGCCACGGCGAATGCGACGCGAAGTAAATCTTCATGCGCGCGCATGACTGGCGCGAACATGATAACGACGAGAAAGTGAAATATCTTCCTGCGTATCGTGTTAGACACCGAACGTCTGGTGCGATGGATGGCGTACAACGCCGCGGCGACAGAGACGAGCCAATACGTTCCGAGCGCGAATAACGTCTTCATGGGCGTCGTCTGCAACGTAAAACGCACCAATGCGTGATAAATGCTTGGACTACTACTCTGACGCATGGAGCCATGGAACACGGCGCGATAGAACGCTTCAGGGATGGCGAGAATACCCAACACCGTGGCTACGACGGTCCATCGAGCCGCGCGTCGGCGTCGGCTCGCCAAGCGCGCTCCGGCGATTATAAACCCCGCCCCGAGCGCGCAAAATCCCGTCCCGAGCACCATCACCGGCGAATTCTCAATCGTAATACTATTACTACTATCGTTCTCACGTCCAACCATGAGTATCTTGACGCTTAACGATGCCAAGGCGGCCATTCCGAGTGAACATGACAACATTTCATCCTCCCTCGCGCTCGACCCAAGCGCCACCGCGGCCCACCTCGCGGCGCTCACCATGACGCTATCCATCGCAAACGCCCCGAACACCACGCGCAATGCAAACATGTACACCACGGCGGAGATAAACGTGCGCATGGCGCCGCTCGCGGTGAAACAACAATCGGTAAACGCCACGCTCGCGACGGCGGCAAACGTTTCTCCGAGCGCCGCGGCTCTCGTCCCGAGCGTCGACGAGCGCGACACCACGCTCGCCAGCGCCCACACCGGCGCTAAACCAGGTAAAGCATTGAACGACGCATACGCCGACGCCGACGCCGACGAGCGATGCGCGGTGATGGCGCGACGCATGGCGCCGTACGACGCGCACATCACCGTCGCCATGTTGATGATATCGACATCCTCTAACGGTACGCCGCTCGCCCCGCGTCGCGCGCGCACGAAATCGCTCACGACAATCAATGTGGTGACGCCGACGACGAGCGTGCGCGCGCTGTCGAGCGCGGACGCGCGCATGGTCATGATGCGCGCGAGGCGAGGCTCTCGGAGGCGCACAGTGCGGCACTTCGCGACGCGGGACTTTTTTTTTGGGGGGGATGTTTGTCATCGATCGCGCGAGCGTCAAGGCGGCGGTGTACGCGCGATTGCGTGCGAATGGGGCGTTTTGTGATGATATCGTCGTTGATGATGACGCTGATGGCGTGAACGCGACGCGTGGTGGTGATGAAGATGATGTTGACGTTGACGTTGATGTTGATGGTGATTGCTTGCGTTGGGCGCGCGCGTCGCTGACTCGATTGCCGTCGTCATCGTCGTCGTCGTCGTCCATCATTCACGCGAGCGTTGATGATGAAACGCGCGTGATGCACTATGTTTTTTCGTATTGGCGCGCGTTGAGCGCGCTGCCGCGTTGATATTTTGTTACCACGCGGATAGTTTGTCCTGACGAGGCGCGCAAAGCGCAAAGCCACTTTGCGTCGCAGCGAGACGTCGAGTGGACGTGTACATCACGTTGAACGTCACGCGAGATGGGGCGGACGTTGAGGACGTCTCGGAGGACGTCTGTGATTTGGGCCGCGCTCGCGTTCGCGCTTGCGCTCGGCGTCGCTCCCGCGCGAGGCGTGGACGTGAGCGGCTCGGCATTTTTCGACGTCTTTGGGTTCGAGCTCAGCGCCTCGGCGGCGTTTGACGTCGTGTGTGAATTTATAAATCCATTCTTGTCGCCCCAGTATCAGTTGTCGAGTTGCCTGGGGGAGGAGACGGGCGCTGGGGATTACGACGAGCCGGTCGAAGACCAAGTTGAACAAGAACAAGGCCAAGACGTCGTCGCCGGCACGGTCGTCGAAGACGACAGCGGCGCCTTCATGGGCGGTTACACTGGAAATGTCGCCGGCGGTATTGGCGGCGCTGCCATCGGCGGCGTTGCGGGAGGTTCGGGCGCGGCGCTCGGCTCACTCAGCGCCGGCGCGGGCTTGTAAGGACGACGTTCCTTTCTTCGCGCGAAACCATCATGTTCACCATCTTCACTGCGCCGACACCATCCGTGCCGCAGTGTCGTGAGTCAACGCTGTGTATAGCATTCTCGTGACTTGTACGTATGTAACGCATTGAATTGAATTGAATTGAATCGAATCGGATCACATGCAATCGAACTCTCGTTCGCGTCTATTCGCGCGACGACGAAAAGTACCCATACTTTTCGACAATCCAACCGCACGCCCACGTCTAGGCCACTACGAGCGTAGCTGTGGATAAACCAGTACAAAAGACGAACGCAAGGATTCTTTTTCCCCATGTTATTGTCTGCTTTTGCTTTCACGATCCCCAGAATGGTTTCAGTGCCCGTGTCCGCTTCCGGAGCAAAGTGCGCGACGACGGGCGCGCCGCGTCGTCGCGTCAAGAACATCTGTTTTTTTTGTCGTGACACGTAAGCTTGTAAACGCACGTCGCCGCTCGCATATAATTCGTCATGCAACGCAGCAAGAACGTTGATGGCTTCCTGCGTCTTCGCGTCGTGCTCGATTTCCGCGTAGTCGATAAATCGCTGTGCCTCGAAGATTTCTCCGTCTTCGTCCTCCTCTTCCATGTCGTTATCGTCCTTTACCTCCGTTAACGCCGCCAACAAATTCCGCGGCGCTTGTTCGGCAGGAACTATCGCAGCTTCAATCGACGACGTAGTCGCAATCGTCGCCGACATTGCTCCCATCGTCGCAGCCGCCGACATCGCTCCCGTCGTCGTCGTCGCAGCCGCCGACATCGCTCCCGTCGTCGTCGTCGCAGCCGTCTTCATCTGCATCGAGCCTTCATCCGACGAGGAATCCGTTTGCGTTGAAACCGATGCTGTAACGTTTGCGCCGGACACGGCAACTGAGCTAAGTGGAGACCCTAGTCGATCCTCCTCCGATCCCGAAGACAACCACGTCGACGCGCGATGCGCGACGCGTCGAACGATGGATTGTCCAGCATGTGAAATTGGCGACAATGTCAACGCCACAGCGCGCATCAAGCGCCGCGGCGGCGACAAAGACGATGGTGATCGCTGGCGTACTTGACCTGCCATCGTCGGCGTCGATTCTGTGGGCGAACCGTGCCCATCCGCGCTCGTCGGCGTCGTCATTCCTGCGCGTGTTCCAGCACTTCTAGTCATTCGAGACACACGATGACAAGTCGCGTCTTCGTGCGCGCGCTTCGGAGCGTAGGCCACTACGAGCGTAGCTGGCGAGCGATCACGTGACTGTTATTGAACTAGCTGTCATTGTAAAGAATGAATGTGTGTACTTATTAATACTGTATGCTCGCTAGTCGATCATATACATTTTAAAATTGCTGCATCGCGTTGAGGGAGTTCCGCGGAGAAGACGTTCCAACAAAAACGAAGGAAGTTCTTACGCCGCCTTCTCTTCGGCCTTTTTAGCTGCGAGCGCGTTCTGTACGGTCTGGGGCACAGCCTCGTATCTCGCTAACTTCATGGAGTAGTTGGCGCGACCCTTGGTCATACCGCGCAACTTGGAGACGTAGTTGAACATTTCCGCGAGCGGGACGAACGCCTTGACCGTCTTGAGGCCACCCGGCTTGTCGCCGAGTTCGTTGACGGCGCCGCGACGAGAGTTCAAGTCACCGATGACATCACCCATGGATTCTTCCGGGGTAATGACATCGACTTGCATAACGGGTTCCAAAAGCTTGGGCGCGCACTTGGCGATACCTTCACGGAACGCACCCTTGGCGGCGAGTTCAAACGCCATGACGGAGGAATCGACGTCGTGGTAGGAGCCATCAAACAACGTGCATCGCACGTCGACGACGGGGAAACCGGCAATGATACCAGAGCCCATCATCATTTCAAGACCACTGGCAACACCCGGGATGTATTCCTTGGGCACAGAGCCCCCCTTGAGGTCGGTGGTGAACTCAAAGCCCGAGCCAGGCTCCATCGGCTCAAATCGAATTTGCACTTCGGCGTATTGACCGGAACCACCAGATTGCTTCTTGTGCGTGTACTTGACAGACGCAGACTTGGAAATGGATTCACGGTAGTTGACTTGCGGCGCACCAACATTGGCTTCAACCTTGAATTCGCGCTTAAGACGGTCGACGATAATTTCGAGGTGAAGTTCACCCATACCTTCGATGATGGTTTGATTGGTTTCGTCGTCGCGCGTAAAGTGGAACGAAGGATCTTCTTGAGCGAGCTTGATCAAACCAGTGGACATCTTTTCAATGTCAGCCTTGGTCTTGGGTTCGATGGCAACCTTAATAACCGGATCCGGGAATTCCATGCGCTCGAGAATGATCGGCGCAGATTGGTCGCACAACGTGTCACCAGTCGTCGTGTCCTTGAGACCGCCGATGGCGACAATGTCACCCGTGCGCGCGGTCTTGATGTCTTCACGCTCGTTGGCGTGCATTTCAAGAAGACGCCCGATGCGTTCCTTCTTACCCTTGACAGAGTTGAACACGTAAGTACCCGCGGACATCACGCCAGAGTACACGCGGGTGAACGTGAGGGAACCAACGAACGGATCGGTGGCCACCTTGAACGCCAACGCCGACAAGGGTTCGTCGTCAGACGCCTTGCGGTACATCTTCTTTTCCTTGTCATCGACATCGGTACCTTCGACGGGAGGGACATCAGTCGGCGCCGGCAAGTAACGGAGCACGGCGTCGAGCATGGGTTGCACACCCTTGTTCTTGAACGCGGAACCGCACAAGACCGGGACAAACTTCATCGCGCACGCGCCCTTGCGGATGCAGCGAATGAGGTCCTCCTCGCTCGGCTCTTCACCGTCGAGGTACGCCATCATGACGTCGTCGTCCATTTCGACAGCCTTTTCAACCATGGCGGCGCGGTATTCGGCAGCCTTTTCCTTGAGGTCATCCGGGATTTCGAGCACGTCCCAAGACGCACCGAGCTCTTCGCCTTGCCACACGAGCGCCTTCATGGAAATCAAGTCGACGACGCCGGCGAATTCGTCTTCGGCGCCAATCGGGATTTGAAGCGGAATCGGGTTCGCGCCGAGGTTCTTGACAATCATGTCAATGGTTCTGTAGTAGTTGGCACCCATACGGTCCATCTTGTTCACGAAACAGAGACGGGGAACGCGGTACTTGTCGGCTTGACGCCACACCGTTTCGGATTGCGGTTCGACGCCGGCGACAGAGTCAAAAAGGCAGACGGCGCCGTCGAGCACGCGCAACGCACGTTCAACTTCAAGCGTGAAATCGACGTGACCAGGGGTATCAATAATGTTAATACGGTGGCCCGCCCATGCGCACGTCGTCGCTGCAGAGGTAATGGTGATACCACGCTCTTGTTCTTGTTCCATCCAATCCATCGTCGCCGCGCCTTCGTGCACTTCGCCAATCTTGTGCGAGCGACCGGTGTAGTACAAAATACGTTCCGTCGTCGTCGTCTTACCCGCATCAATGTGCGCCATAATACCAATGTTACGGTACGTGTTAAGCGGGATTATACGCGATTCAACTTCATCCTTGGCGGCACGAACGACAACGGCGCCGCGGCGCGCGGCGCGCTTGGTCGCCTGCGAGGTCAAAACAGTCACGGGCCCAATTGGTCAGTCCTTTGCGTCAAGGGTCGGTGCACCCGCCATCGCGATCGCGATCGCGCCCGAACACGCGCGCTCAACGTGGCGCATAAAACACCCATGGTCATCATCCCCTCGCGCGCGCCCTCGCGCCCTCGCCCTCGCGCCCTCTCGACGCCTCTAGTCGACGTCATCCACCCCGCCGCCGCCTTATCCACCGATGCCCTGGATGCTATGGCGCGCGCGCCACGGCGAACCTACGCACGCGCGACGCCCTCTCGACGCCACGCGCGCGCGCACGTGAACGATAAAAATATCACCATTCACATACGCGCGTCCACCATCACGCGCGCGCGCCATGCGCGCGTCATCGTCATCATCATCATCGCCAATCGCGACCGATGACGTCGCGTTCGCGTCCCATCGTCCCATCGTCGTCGTCACTCGGCGCGATTGAACGCGAACGCCAACGCCAACGCGAGTCTACGAACGACATCACGCGACACATCGAGTCTCATGACGTACCGTGGCGTTCACGCGTTGGTGCACGACGGCCGATCGCGCGGT
>Ga0181596_10003655_pt1 | contig 14253 bp, 10 predicted proteins | sample 041ome_6_FD_148655 | JGI IMG/M metagenome (GOLD analysis project Ga0181596, IMG submission 148655) | Coastal salt marsh microbial communities from the Groves Creek Marsh, Skidaway Island, Georgia - 041402US metaG (spades assembly) | ecosystem: Environmental > Aquatic > Marine > Intertidal zone... | reverse complement strand
CCACAGGACCAACCGCCTGCGCCGACTGCAGCCCTGCCACGCCGCGGTTTTCGTGACCTGACAAAGCGCGCGCTGACCGCCGCTGTCCTTCTCGGCATCGCGCTGGCCGCTGTATGGGCAGGTGGTTTGATTTTCACATTGCTGGTTTTTGCGGCACTCGCATTGTTGCTCTGGGAATGGGCGGATATGGCCCTGCCGTTTCCAGACCGCACAGATAAGATCGTTGGCACGGTCGGGATGACTGCTCTCCTCGCGGGAGCGCTCTTGTTTATGCTGCCCGGTATTCTGGGGCTAGGGGCCTTGCCAAATGCGCCGCTTTGGGTCTTCGGACTTGGTGTTGCCACTGCATGGGCCGCCAGCTTCCGTCTCCGCTGGCCGCGCACCCTCACGCCCGGTGCTGAGCAAGTGCATGCGTCTATCGGCGACCTGCTGAACTATTACAAATGGGCAACCTGGTTTGCGCCCGCCATTGTCGCTGTACTCTGGCTGCGTCACGGCCACGGCGCGGAACTGGTGATTTGGCTATTCATTGTGATCTGGGCGACGGACATCGGTGCCTATGTCGTTGGCCGCGTGATTGGCGGGCCAAAGCTAGCACCCGCAATTAGCCCTGGGAAAACCTGGAGTGGCGCTGTTGGAGGGTTAGCGATCGCGACAGCTGCGGGCGTTCTGGCAGGCATAGCGCTGGGCAGCCCAGACATCGCGCAAACCGCCTGGATCGCCCTGCTGCTGGCTGTGATCGGCATGATCGGCGATTTGGCGCAATCAGCCTTTAAGCGTGCTGCTGGCGTCAAAGACAGCGGGTCGTTGCTGCCGGGCCATGGTGGTGTGTTTGATAGGCTGGATAGCCTGCTGGCGGCCTTACCGCTTTATGCGGTCCTCATATGGGCCGGGAAATCACCGTTATGAGCATTCGCCGCGTTTCCATCCTTGGTGCAACGGGATCTGTCGGTGCCGCCGCCGCCATTCTTGTCGCCAATGCCCCAGAACGCTTTGAAGCCGTTGCCATTGCTGGTGGGCGCGATGCGGAGGCGCTGGCTAAAACGGCCAAACTCGTCAATGCAAAGTTCGTCGCTATTGCTGATACCAAGCAGTATGCACCGCTAAGACACCTTCTTGCAGATACAGACGCCGAAGTGGCAGCCGGTGATGATGCTGTTGTCGAAGCGGCCAAACGCCCTGCGGATGTCATCGTTTCCGCCATTGTAGGGGCAGCTGGACTGGCGCCGACATTGGCAGCTTGCGATCAAGGCACCGTGGTCGCACTGGCCAATAAGGAATCACTTGTCTGTGCCGGTGAAGTCGCCTTAGCCCGCGCCAGGACCGCAGGTGCCACGCTGATGCCGGTCGATTCCGAACATTCCGCCATCTTCCAGTGCTTTGAGGTTGACCGTGCCCACGCCGTCGAGCGCATCACACTGACAGCCTCTGGCGGGCCGTTCCGCACATTGACCCTGGCCGAAATGGCCCATGTCCACCTGGAAGATGCGCTCAAGCATCCAAACTGGGATATGGGTGCCAAAATCACGATTGATTCCGCCACGATGATGAACAAAGGCCTGGAGCTGATCGAAGCCGCCCGCCTGTTCCCCGTGCCGGAAGATCAGATTGACGTGCTGGTGCATCCCCAATCGATCATTCACAGCATGGTCTCCTACCGCGATGGCTCCGTTCTGGCCCAATTGGGTGCGCCGGACATGCAAACCCCCATCGCCGTGGCCCTTGCTTGGCCAGACCGTATGGAGACACCAACCGACCGGCTCGACCTCGCAGCCCTTGGTCAATTGACGTTTGAAGCACCCGACCCTATCCGCTTCCCCGCACTCCGTCTGGCCCGCGAAGCGCTCCGCGCAGGCGGCGACCGCCCCGCCGTACTGAACGCTGCCAATGAAGTCGCTGTTGCGGCTTTCCTGGCGCGGCGCATCGGCTATTTGGACATCGCGGGCGTTGTCGAAGACACCTTGAACATCCTTGCGACCGCCCCGGCTGACACACTGGATCGTGTCCAGGCGGCAGATTCTGCGGCGCGCACAGCAGCGACTGCGGCAATTGAGCGGTTAGAGGCTGCATAATGCTGCAAAACCGCCTATATAACCGCTATCCGTTCTCCGCCTTGGTCGTTGGATCAGGCGCGCACCCGGAGCGCATATGTCTGTAATTCTAGATTACGGCCCCTGGTTTCTGGGGCTTCTAACCATTTTGGTATTCGTCCATGAGCTTGGCCACTATCTAGCGGCCAGGTTTGTTGGCGTGCATGCCAGCGCCTTTTCCATCGGGTTCGGGCCTGAATTATTCGGCTGGACAGACAAGCGTGGCTGCCGCTGGCGGTTCGCGCTGATCCCGCTTGGCGGCTATGTGAAAATGCAGGGCGATGCTGACGCCGCAAGCGCCGGGCACGACGAAACAGCGGAACAGCCGGGCGGGTTGCTCTCAGCCTCAATCGGCGGGCGGGCGCTGATTTTTGTTGCTGGCCCTGCAGCGAACTTCATCCTAGCCGCCGTCGTCTCCGCGATTGTGTTCATGACCGCGGGCCAGCAGATCACGCCGCCTATCGTCGGCGGCATTGCACCGAACAGCCCCGCAGAGGCCGTGGGCTTCCAACCTGGCGACCGGATTTTAAGCATCAACGGCAGCCGCATTCGCCAGTTCGAGCAAGTGGCAGACATTGAATTCACCGCTGCCGGAACGCCGTTGGCGCTAGAGGTTGAGCGGAATGGCGAACGGCTAACACTCACCGCAACACCAGATATCTCCAAATTCGAAGACCGCTTCGGTAACGCCTATGAACGCGGACGCCTTGGCTTGTACGCCGCGGTCCCCGCCAAAATTGGCCGGATAATGCCGGATAGCGCCGCACAATCTGCAGGCCTGCAGCCCGGCGACCAAATTATCAGCCTGAACGGCGTAGCGGTGCCGACCTTCCGTGAGTTCGCCGTATTTGTCCGCGCGCGACCGGCACAAGTGATTGCGGCCGAAATAGAGCGTGATGGCCAGCGCATGGTGCTGGACCTAACGCCCGCTCCCACAACGGCAACGGTTAATGGCAAGGAACAAGTGATTGGCCGGATCGGCGTCAACGCTGCCGCACGGGAGCGAGTACAGCTAGATCCACTGACAGCATCCGGCGCTGGTGCCGTATATGTTTGGGACATGTCTGGCCGCATTCTGGATTACATGTGGCAGATTGTGATTGGCTTACGTCCTGTCAACGAGATCGGTGGCGTTCTTAGAATTGCGCAGATTGCAGGTGATACTGCAAAAATCAGCCTGCTGGCGCTCATCACCTTCGGCGTGCTGTTGTCCATTAATCTTGGCCTCATCAACCTCTTTCCTGTACCAATGTTGGATGGTGGCCATCTGGCGTTTTTGGCCATTGAATGGGCGCGTGGACGGCGGATGAGTGAGCGGGCGGAGGAAATGGGGTACAGGGTCGGGTTTGCCATGGTCATAGGGCTAATGCTATTTGCGACATGGAATGACTTGGCGCATTTTCAGGTTTTCGACCGGCTACAAACCTGGCTTGGCTGATTTGAAATGAGAACTCTTATGTTGGCTCCCAGGCAAGCGATGAATTTGAGCATAGCAGCGCTCGTGGCGCTGCTGGCCGCAAGCGCGATAGCGCCTGGCCACGCATCAGCTCAAACACAGATGCCGCGCGCATTACTGGCGGAAGCAGGGCGACCGTCTTCGGAGCCTGGCCAAGGCCTGTCCCGCCGCCCGACTTTACCACCGCCTGCATTCATGGCCCCGGCGGCGTCCACACGGATTGCGCCGCCAATGCCGCCGCAACCCACAGAAGCCATCAGGCAGATAGCGGAGGCTGAACCACAAGCAGTCCAACAAGCACTGCCAATGCCTCTACCGCCCGTGCGCCAGATCGCACAAACACCTTTTATTTCACCCTCTCCAACGGCCTCCCCCTTTAACAGACCACCGGCAGGCGTGGTCCGCGCCAGCGCGCAAGGTATTGTCAGTGATGTAAAGGTGATCGGCAGCCAGCGTGTCGATCCGGGCACTGTGCTCTCCTATATGAAGATCAAATCTGGTGACCGGTTTGATCGTCAGCGGTTGGATGACTCGCTCAAATCCCTATACGGCACCGGCTATTTCCAGGACGTGAAACTGCGCCGCGAAGGCAGTGTGCTGCTGGTTGAGGTGAAAGAAAACCCGGTCATCAACCGCATTGCCTTCGAAGGCAATAAGCGCATTGATGACGACATTTTATCTGCCGAAGTGCAGCTGAAACCACGCCTCGTGTACACCCTCAGTCGTGCCCAGGCTGACGCACAGCGGATTGTTGACGTATATCGGCGGAGCGGACGTTTCTCAGCGACGGTCGAGCCAAAGCTTATTGAGCTTGAGCAAAACCGCGTTGATCTCGTGTTTGAGATACTTGAGGGCGAACCAACAGAGATCGACAGGATTGTCTTTATTGGCAACAAGCATTTTTCTGACGGTCAATTGCGCTCCGTCATCAATACGGCAGAGACGCGCTGGTACAAATTCCTGTCATCGGACGATGTTTATGATCCAGACCGCCTAGCGTTCGACCAAGAACTCCTCAGGAAATACTACCTGAGGAATGGCTATGTCGATTTCCAGGTCCTTTCCGCTGTCGCAGAATTGCAGCCAGACAAATCAGGCTTTCTGATCACGTTCACAATTGAAGAAGGCGCACGCTATTCAGTTGGCTCCGTCTCGATTGAAAGCGCACTTGAAGATTTGCCAGCAGACGTACTGCAACCGCTGCTCACCATTGACGAAGGTGACTATTACGACATTGACGAAGTCGATGACGTATCTAAAGAAATTTCCGACGAGGTCGCCCGCTATGGCTACGCTTTCGTAGATGTCCGCCCGAAGGTAGACCGGCGCCGCGAAGAGAAACTGGTCGACATCGTGTTTCAGGTTGGCGAAGGACCGCGCGTTTACGTAGATCGGATTGATGTTGTAGGTAATGTGCGGACGCTGGATGGGGTTATCCGCCGCGAAATGCAGCTTGCCGAAGGCGACGCTTTCAGTTCAGCAAAGATCCGCGAGTCTGAGCGACGCATCCGCAATCTGGGGTTTTTCGAATCAGTCAAAATCAGCAACGCCCCAACAGACGCACCGGATCGAACCCGGGTTACGGTTGAAGTGTTTGAGCAATCAACAGGCGAACTTTCCATTGGCGCGGGTGTGTCTTCGGATGCCGGGTTGCTGGCCAATATGTCTATCCGCGAACGGAACCTGCTTGGCCGCGGGCAAGACCTTCTCCTCTCATTCGCATTATCATTCGACGATCAGCAGCTTGATCTATCGTTTACTGAACCATACTTTCTTAATCGCCCACTTGCCGCTGGCATCGATCTATTTGCCTCAGAGCAAGAAAACGATGACGAGAGCAATTTTAGTCAGGAATCAATGGGCGCTGGCGTCCGGCTCGGCTACCGGCTCTCCCGCAACTGGCGGCAGACCTGGGGCTACCAACTCCGTCAGGATGATATTCAAGCGGACGCAAACGCCTCAAGATTTATTCTGGCGCAGGATGGCCTTTCGGTAACATCAAGGGTGTCACATAGGCTCTCTTACGACGTGACCAACAATCGGTTCCAACCATCTGAAGGCATTCGCCTAACGATGGACAATGCCGTTGCCGGCCTGGGCGGCGATGTCAGTTATTTTTCAACCGAAGTCAAAGCCGCCACATATTATCCCGTAATGGAAGATGTTGTTCTGGAAATCTCTGGCAGGGCTGGGGGCATCTATGGCTTGGATGATGATGTTCGCCTGAATGATCGCTTCTTCCTTGGCGGTACCAGCTTCCGTGGCTTCGCACCGTCTGGTATCGGCGCGCGTGATGCGGCAACGGGCGATGCCCTTGGCGGCAATTATTTCTACCTAGGAACAACTGAATTGACGTTCCCTCTCGGCTTGCCGGAGGAAGTTGGGTTGGCTGGGCGGTTGTTTGCTGAAGGCGGTGCATTATTCGATGTCGATGACAATGGCGCTGGCATTCAGAATAGCAAAAACCCGCGTCTGACAGTCGGCGCTGGCGTAACTTGGGCATCACCTTTCGGCCCTCTCCGGATCGACTTCGGCTATGCGCTCATTGAAGAAGACTTCGATGAGACCGAGATCATTTCCTTCACATTCGGCACACGGTTCTAAAATCGATGAGTGACGCTCAAACCTTCGACATCCAACGGATCATGGAATTGATCCCACACCGTTATCCCCTGCTGCTGGTTGACCGGCTGGAGGAGATAAATCTTGGCGAGAGCGCTATTGGAGTGAAGAACGTCACGTTCAACGAACCGCATTTTCAGGGACATTTCCCCGGAGCGCCCGTCATGCCCGGCGTCCTGATCGTCGAGGCCATGGCGCAGACAGCAGCCGCCCTGGTGATCGCGACCCTTGGCGCGGATGCCGAGGGCAAGCTGGTCTACTTCATGACGATTGATAATGCCCGCTTCCGCCGCCAGGTCACCCCAGGTGATCAATTGCGCATGCATGTAACAAAAACCCGCTCCCGGGCTACCGTCTGGAAGTTTGATGGCAAAGCCTATGTCGGTGACAAGCTCGCGGCTGAGGCCTCATTCGGAGCAATGATCGCGAGTTGATGACCATGGCGATGACGATCCAAGAACCCGCACGGGATATCCCTGTTGTCGCGGAAGCGGAAGTTGTCGTGCTTGGGGGCGGACCAGCCGGGATCGCCGCCGCAACGGCGGCAGCCCAAACGGGCGCTTCAACTTTATTGCTGGAACGCTACGGCTTTCTGGGCGGCATGGGCACAGCCGCCATGGTCACCAATTTCTGTGGATTGCACGCGGGCTCAAACGGTGCCGTCAGCCAAGTCGTTCACGGTATTGCCGATGATATTCTGAACCGGCTACAGGCGATTGATGGCCTGGCAGAACCCCATATGGTTCAGGGACCGGATGGCCTTGTGACTGGCGCTCAGGCCTATGATACAGCCGCGTTCAAGGAAGTTGCCGACGCCGTGGTGACAGGTGCGGGCGCGAAAATCCGGTTTCACACATTCGCTTGTGGCGCGATCACTGAAGCGGGCCGAATCCAAGCGCTGCTGATTGAAACCAAGTCCGGCCGGGGTGCCATTCGTGGCGGGACCTTCATTGATTGCTCAGGCGACGCTGACTTGGCCCAATGGGCTGGCGCGCCAACCGCGACGGGTGATGACAAAGGCTTCATTGCCTACCCGACCCTGATGTTCCGCATCGCTGGCGTAGATGACGACCGGGCGATGAATGAGGCCCGCCCAAACCTCCGCGCCCTGATTGCTGAGGCCAATGACAGCGGGCAGTTCACCCTACCCCGCAAAGCCGGGATCATGCGGACACAAGCCCATGCCGGCGAATGGCGCGCGAACCTGACGCAAATCAGTCGCAATGGTCAGCCGCTCAATGGTGCCGACGCCGATGACCTATCCTTTGCCGAACAAGAAGGCCGCAAGCAGGTCCGGGAATATTTCCGCTTCTTGAAGGAAATGGCACCTGGATTTGAGGACGCCTACCTTTTGGAAACTGCGCCGCAGATTGGGATCCGCGAAACCCGCCGCATTTTGGGGAACGTCCAGCTTTCAGGCGATGACGTTCTATCCTGCCGCGATTTTGATGACGCCGTCGGCGTGAACGGCTGGCCGCTGGAGACCCATGAATTTGGTGATGTGTCCTGGCGCTTCATTCCTGGGCGCGGCTATTGCCAGATTCCCTTCTCCACAACGATTCCGCAGGGCGTCGATAACCTGCTGGTCGCAGGGCGCTGCGCCTCCACAACGCCGGAAGGGCAAGCCTCGCTGCGGGTGAGTGGACCATGCTTTGTGATGGGCCAAGCTGCGGGAACGGCTGCTGCACTCGGCCTTAAATCCGGCGCTGACGCCAAGGACGTGCCGATCCGCGACCTGCAACGCCAGCTTGTCAGCGATGGTGTATATTTAGGCCATGTGCCGGGCCTATAGGTGCTTTAGCCGCCCCAGATTTCGCCGAGCACCCGTTTAAAATTCCCGCCGAGATATGCGCGCACGTCATCATCAGACCATCCGCGCGCCAGCAATGCATCCGTGATGCGTGGCATTTCGGCATGGCTGCCAAAGCCATCGATATAGCGGGCCGGGATATCGCGCCCAAAGACGGCCATGTAATTTTCGATCACATCCCAGCGCCTTGGCGTTTCACGATCATAGGCCATGCGGGCGTTATCCGCGCCAGCAGCCAGGTCCGTGCCGAATCCCACATGCTGAATGCCGACAAGGTCCACCAAATAATCAAGGTGGCGGATGAAGTCGTCGAGTACGGGCTTGCGGGCAGGGTCACCCGTCCAGCACATCGGGCCATAGCTGCTGGCACCGATCATCCCGCCTTTGGCCGCTACAGCCTTGATTAAGGCATCCGATTTATTCCGCGCGAGCGGCGTTACGGCATGGGCGTTAGCATGGGTTAAAAGGCAGGGCAGCGTCGACCGCTCGACCGTCATCATGCCAGTGCGCTCACCGACATGGGACAAGTCTATCGCGATCCGGTGGCGGTTCAGTGCGTCCACGGCCTCGTGGCCAATGGCCGAAAGGCCGCCATCTTCCGGCTCCATGCAGCCATCGCCCAGCATGTTCCGGTAATTATAGGTGAGCTGCATGATGCGGAGGCCGGCGCGATGAAAGAACGCCAGGCGGTCCACATCCTCATCCAGTGCCCGGCCATTCTGCCAGCCCATCACAATGCCGACCTTACCGGCGGCTTGTGCCCTGTCAAAATCCGCAGCGCGCTCGATGATCACCCAGGGTGAATCTGGCGCAGAGACACGCGCATGCCATCCGGCCATCTGCTTACAGGCTGTCATGAAGTCAGCCTCAAAATGCGCAACGGTCAGATTGATCGCATTGATACCACCAGCCTTTAGCGCTGCGGTGTCACCATCTGAATGATAGACCAGCCCGTCCATAACGAACGCAGTGTGATGCAGGCTTGTTTCCGGCAACGTCATGGATTGAGAAGACCTAACCAGCCGGTTGGCCGTTTGACCAAAGCCCAGTGCGCACCTGGCCATCGGCATAGGTCATCGTGCCTTGGCCTTCGATCCGCCCTTCCTGGAAATCGCCTTCATAGCGCTGACCATTCGGCCATTGGTATACGCCCCGACCATTGGGTTGTCCGTCAGCCATGGCACCCTGATAGCTTTCACCCGTGGGCAGCGTCAGGACGCCTTGACCCGTACGGCGGCCATTCTGGAATTCGCCTTCGTAGCGCTCACCATCGGCAGACGTGAACACACCCGGGCCAACGATCACGCCATCATCGAAGCGGCCTTCATAACGCGAGCCCGATGGCCATTGGTATACGCCCTGGCCGGTGCGCTTACCGTTGATGAAGTCACCGGTATAGATGGCACCGTCAGGCCATGTGAGGCGCCCTTGGCCATTGATCGAGTCCTGCTCAAACGCGCCATCGTAGATAAGCCCATCTGTCAGCGCCATTTGGCCCTGTCCATCACGTAGCCCATCGCGGAACTGGCCCGTGTAACGAGAGCCATCGGCATAGGTCATTTCGCCTTGGCCATTCGGTTGGCCATTCTGCACGTCGCCTACATAGCGGGCACCATCCTGGAATGAGATCTCATTGCCGCCAGCAGCCGGTCCACCAGGCGGAAGTGACGCCAGTGGCGGCGGTGCTTGGTCGAGCGGCGGCAAAGGTGGTGCCCCACCATCAAGCGGCGGCAAGAGTGGCGGCGGCGCACTCGACAATGGCGGTAAATCAGGGGCCGCCATCGCTGGAGCGGCAGGTGCGCCGAGCGGCGGCAGTAAGGGCGGTGGCCCACCGACGTCCACATTGGCCATGGGTGGTGGCGCGATCGGTGGGGGGCCAGCATCCGTCATGACTGGCGCTGGGGGTGCCAATTGGGGCGCGGCCTCAAGCGGTGGCGGGGCGGCAGGCTGCGCTGCCGGTGCTGGCGGTGGTGTAAACCGAGGGGCCGGTTGGTCCGCAAAGGTGCCAACACGCCCCACGCCAGCGCCGCCAAATCCAACGGATGGGCCGCGAACACGTGTGCGACCGCCGTTTGCAACGATACCGCTTTGCGCAACACGGACGAGCGCTGGGCTCCGGGCAGGCTGAGCGGCGGCTGCTTTGGCGCGGCGCGCATCCCGGGCTTTGCGCTTCTCACCGCGCTTGATGGAGGCCATGATTTCAGCCCCTTCACTGCCCTTGAAGATTTCTTCGATCGTGCGGACACGGGGGCGGCGCTTGCGAATGGGGCGGACGAAGTCTTTATCTGCCTGCGTCACGGCAGGCCTTGGCGCAAAGCCATCCACCATTTCATTCATGCGGGACGCAGCACGGAGGCCGTGTTCCGTATTTGGCCAGCCATCCGCAACACGGCGGTATTGAATAGCGGCATAGTCTGTGCGGCCAAGGCGCTCATAAGCGACGCCAAGATAATAGTGCGCAAGGCCATCGCTTGGATCGATCTGCAAGCCGCGGACGAACTGCAGGGCACTGGCGGACGGGTCGCCATTGTTCAGATCATCAAAGGCGATCTTGAAAAGCGCCTGGGCGTCGCTATTGACGGCGGCAGGCGCAATCGGCGGCAATTCCCGCGGCAACGCCATCGGTGCATTGGCCATCGGGGCGCTAGCCATTGGTGCATCCGCCATTGGAACATCAGCCGCAGGAAGCGCTTGCGCGTAATTCGGCAGCGCCTGAGGAGCCGGAGCTAACGGCGGTGGCGCGTTCATTATCGGCGCATTCATCGGGGCGGGTGCCAGCGGTGGCGGCGCGTCAAAGCCGCCTTGAGCAAGAGGTGGCGGGCCAAGCGGCGGGGGTGCCGGGGAGCCTATCGGCGGCAGCGGCGGCGGCGCACCATTATTCTGCAATGGCGGCAATGGCGGTGGAGCCGAAGCAAACGTCGAATCGCCGCCAGTCGCATTCAGCGCCAACCCCAAGCCGTCAGCGTCCGCCATCACACCATTCACATCAACCAGTGCCGCGTGGCAGAGATTGATCTGAAGCGCACGGGCGACTTCTGAAACGGGCGGGTGCAGGTAGCTAAATCCATCTGGCAGTCCGCCAATAGGCGGCGCACAAATGCGCAGCGGCTCACCCGGGCTGGCAAGGTCAGACGCATTTGGCGGCGCGAGCAAGGTGTAACCAGGCACACTAAGGCTGCCGAGCGACTGTGCCGTCGCCGCCGTTCCGAAGGCCAAAGCGCCAACCATTAAAGCTGCGCCCGTTAACCATCGCCCGCGTGCAATCTCGCGAGAACTCAATAAAACGCCCATAGATTCTTCCCTCCGCCCTGCATGCGGATACGCCGCACACAGCAATCACCAATGGTCGCCGCTGCCAAAGCGCGGCGCTGCATCCCCCATATGCTTTAGAGTAGTCTGTATTTACGTAGTCTTTAAGGCCCCCTTTTACACTGATTACGAAGGATTGGGAGGCAAAGTTGCGAGAAACCCTATTGATCGCAACGGCATTCGATCCAAACGACACTTTTTACGCCAGTTGCAGCCCCACACTTTCGGGCCAGAAAGTCAGAGACACCTCCATGTCAGCAGCCGCTCCAGCTCAAATCACCACCCCGCCGAACCGCGCCAAGCTAAAGGCGCAACCGCTTGCTGAGCAAGACTTTCAGGCCCTGCTATCAATGGCAGAAGGGGCAGCCCAACAGCTTGGCGTGAAATATAATGATACCGTCAACACATCAGCGCTTAAGCTCGCACGGCTAGCGGCATCCGCCCGCAAAGTCCCCGCCCAAAGAGCAGCTACGCTTCAGAAAATTCAAGATATGGCCTTCGAAATGCGCGGCGAAGGGGCATCGTTCGGCTTCGATGTTGTCAGCCATGTTGCCGATTCGCTTTATAAAGTCATTGACGATTTGCCAGACCAATCCAACAAGCTCGGCCTCAAAATCATCGAGATGCACGCGCTGGCATTGAACGCCCTACTCGCTGGCGGCATTCGCGCATCGGATGAAGACGAAATCGCCCGCCAGATCATCGCCGCCCTGGGTGCCGCCCGCAAAAAGGCGGCCGCCTAGCCCAGACCTATCCGCCCGGTGCCGCCGACCACGCCATTTCCTGATGGCCCGGCGCATAGGAGCGATTGGTGATCGCTGGATCACGGTTCAACAGCGGACGGGCATACATGGGGTGCCGCATGCTGCGCACTTCATGTTCCAACCGCACCAACGCCTTGCCGTTATCAGGGTCCACAACATCCAGGAACCGATATTGGTGCTGGTCGCTTTCTTCGCTGATCAAGCCGCGCTCTAGCAAGCGATTATACGGGCCGGAAAAATCGGCGAGATAGACCGCAATATGGTGGCCGTCATAGTCCGGCTGCGCGGCGTCCGTTTCCTTATAAATCAACGTCTGGCCATCACCGACAGACACATGGGCCTCCCCTTCCTTGGCGCGGGCTGCGGTGTGGATGATCTCATTATAGAAGCGGACAATACCGTCCACTGCGCCCACGGGCGTATCAACCTCCACATAGGGCATGCCAAGCCGCATTGGACCAAACCGGTCTGACGGCTCATGCACGCGGATGCGATTGCCCCAGGGACAGGTCACGGCGATGTGGTCTGGGCGTTCTTTGAAGCTGAACGCGCTGCCCGTCAGCGCATCCGTCGCCGCGTGCAGCCGCTGCAACAGTGCCTCCCGGCCAGGAATGACCAGGCCCGTGGTCCCGCGCAGAACCTGCGCAGCCCCTGTGGGCAGGTGGAACTGGCTGCGCCCGGCATTGATCCACATATTCGTTGTGCCGGTCATCAGGTAGGGATCGCGGGTGAGGCCAAGGGCCGTCACATAGAACGTAATGCCAAGCTGTTGGTCTGGCACACGAACGTTCACGTGCTCCATGGTCACGATATTGCCGATATCCTCGACCGTGCGTTCAAAGTCCGCCATTTTGCTCTCCATCAATACAAGATGCTGCGGGCAACGAGCAGCGCTGCGCCCGCCAACAACATGAAACTCAGCGCCTGGAAGAATCCAGCCGGGTCCGCCGATTTGAACCAACGCCCACCAACGATGTTGCCCAGGATCACCACCGGCATCAACAGCATGCCTTCAACAATCACTGTCAGGTCAACCAACCCCGCCAGCGCCACGAAGCCTGCCCGCCCAAACATGAAGATGCCGGAGAGCGCAATATTCGTCGCACGGAATGTCACCGGTTCTGGGCACATGTGGCGCAGGAACGGTGCTAGGAAATAAATCCCACCGCCGCCAGACACCGTGCCAACAAAGCCGGATATCAGGGACAGCACGGCAACCAAAGGCTTGGCCCGCAGATCAATAATGCGGGCGAGGCGGGGGATCGCATCGAACCGGTCCATCAGCACGACGGTCATGATCAACGCGCCCAAGATTGGCGCCAGCGAATCCGCATCCAGCGACACGAACACATAGGTCCCGATGCCAATGCCGATATAAACGCCGAGCGTGAGGGCGGCGGCAAGGCGCCAGTTAGCATGGCCAAAGCTTTGTGGAAACAAATGCACCTGCGCCATCGATGCCGTCATAATCACCAGCAGAATCGCGTGGTGTGGCCCCAGCAGCCACGTCGTCGCAATGATGATAGGCAGGTTGGACCCAAACCCAAACGCACCCCGGATCAAGAACCCACAAAAATGCGCCACCGCGACCGCCGCCAGCATCCAAAGCGGAATATCCGCAAACGGCGTCACACCCAATACAGTCATACCGCCGCCACTCTTCCCCACCAGCCAAGGCCTGACGGAGGTTCATTGCAAAAGGGGAGGTTAACTGATCTCTCGGGACGAGACGATGCTTCTTATCAAAAGGCAAATTTCGAGCCTAGATCCAGGCACCAAATCCCATGCGAGTGAACTGTAGGCAATGACAAAGAGGCTGGTCGGCGCGCTATAAACAGCGTCATTCATGATATTTTCGGTAAAGCGCACCGACCAGTTTCTTCGAAGGCCGTTCACAGGAAACGATCAGCGTTTCAGCAAAATCCGCCGAATCAACTGCCGAGGAAAAGCCTCTGGATGCATCCCAATAGACGAATCTGTTGCTTTGCGTGAGCATGCCAGGTTCCCAGGATTCCGCCACCTTAGACAATGCCTGGATCCGATCTGCGGCAACTATAGCACCGCGCTCGTCGCTATAGCGGAGCGTAGCGTATATCGTAAGCAACTCTTCAAGATATGCTTCATATTGCGTTGCATCTACGGTCCTGGCAGCACGCCTACTCGCTAGAGCGGATTGAGCGGCAATTGAATCATTAGGGATTC
>Ga0181596_10003654_pt1 | contig 14254 bp, 10 predicted proteins | sample 041ome_6_FD_148655 | JGI IMG/M metagenome (GOLD analysis project Ga0181596, IMG submission 148655) | Coastal salt marsh microbial communities from the Groves Creek Marsh, Skidaway Island, Georgia - 041402US metaG (spades assembly) | ecosystem: Environmental > Aquatic > Marine > Intertidal zone... | reverse complement strand
TAAGATAAGTTGAAGCGCCTATTATATGTAACCATTGTGCTCCTCTTTGCGTCATGCGTGACAGAAGAAGAAAGGGAAGCCATAGTGGCAAGGGTAGGTGATCAATACTTGACATATAGCGAACTAAGTGAGCTCATTCCAAATGATCTGAGTTTGGAGGATAGCACGGAATTAGCCACCAATATCATTCAGAATTGGATGAATGAAGAGTTGATGTTTGGCAAAGCGCAGTACAATTTGCTAACCGAACAATTGGAAATTGAGGCGCAAGTAGAAAAGTATCGCAAGGAGCTGTTCATTTTTGAATATGAAAAGGAAGTAATCAACCAAAAGCTGGATACTGGGATTAGCGCAGAGGAGATTTCAAAATTCTACGATGAAAACCAAGATATTTTTCAGCTGAAGGATTACATACTAAAAGTCAGATATACCAAGCTACTTCCTAATAGTCCTGATCAAGACAAAGTCGTGAAATGGATGAAAATGGATGATGACGAATCGCGTGAAAACCTCCTTGACTATTGTCACAGATATGCGGTAAGTTGCTATAATGATTCTAATTGGGTGTTTTTCAATCAGTTGTTGAGACAATTACCTATCGAAGTTTATAACAAGGAGTCATTTTTAAGAAAAGGAAAATTCGTACAGTTTACAGATGCAGAACATTTGTATTACTTGTATGTAATTGATATTCAGTCAAAAAACACCTTATCACCCCTAGAGCTTGAGGTGGATAGAATAAAAGGATTAATACTAAACTCAAGAAAGATTGAGTTACTGAATACGATTCGAACCAGTGTATACAGAGAAGCCATTCGAAAAGGAAATGCCGAAAAATATGATGAGCCAAAGATTAAAGAATAGCCTTGTTTTGTTTTTTGGGCTTTCGAGTTTGGTTGCGATGAGTCAAAAACCTCAAGTAATCGATAAAGTGATCGCAGTTGTGGGTGAAAACATCGTTTTGCACTCTGACATTGAGGAACAGGTTGATCAGATGACCATGTCAGACATGGCGGTGACCGAGAATACCCGTTGCGAGCTGCTGGAAGACTTGATGTATCAGAAGCTATTCGTGAACCAAGCCAAACTAGACAGTGTAGAAGTCACAGAAGAACAAGTCCAACAAGAATTGAATCGCAGGTTGCGATATTTCATTTCACAAATTGGAAGTGAAGAGGAATTGGTAAAGTTCTATGGTAAGACTATTGACCAAATCAAGGAAGACTTTAAGGATGAGGTTGAAGAGATTTTATTGATACAATCGATGCAACAGCAGGTGATTGGTTCAGTTCGCGTCTCCCCAGCAGATGTTAGAGAGTTTTATGCCAGCATCCCAAAGGATAGTTTACCCTACATCAATTCGCAAGCAAGAGTGGCTCAAATTGTAAGTTTACCACCAATTAGTCGGGAGGAAGAGGATCGTATCAAAGGGAAATTGCGTGAGTTTAAACAACGAGTTAATGACGGTGAGGATTTCGGAACCCTAGCCTATTTGTATTCAGCTGACCCGGGTTCAGCAGAACAAAATGGAGAGTTGGGTATGATGGATAAAGCTGATTTGGTCTCTGAATTTGCTAATGCGGCAACGGGACTCCAACCCGGAGAAATGTCAGACGTGGTCAAGTCTAAATTTGGATATCATCTCATCCAAATGATAGAGCGAAAAGGGGATAGGATAAATGTTCGACACATTCTGCTTATTCCACAGGTTTCGCCCAAAGATTTGCAAAAATCGAAGTCATACCTCGATAGCCTTAAAGTTCAAATTGAGACTATTGATTCCTTGACATTCGCCAAGGCCGCAATAAAGCACAGTACCGATAATGAGACAAGGATGAATGGCGGAGAAATGATTAATCCAATTGATGGGACAAATATGTTTGAGTTGGAAACATTGGGACAGATTGATCGGTCGTTGTTATTTACCATCCAGAAGTTGGAAGAAGGAGAAATTAGCGATGCTGAGCTGTTTCAAACTATGGACGGAAAGCGAGCTTACAGATTGGTTCAACTGATTGAAGTGACCAAACCACACATTGCCAATTTGAATGATGATTACAATAGATTGCAAGAAACTACGAAGAGAAAGAAGGAGAATGATCGGTTAGAAGAATGGATAGAACAGTATAAGAGCTCTGCTTATATCTGGATTGATCCAGCTTATGCGACCTGCCCGTTTCAGACTAAGTGGGACATTGCTATTCGTTAGTCTTTAAGCTTCTTTATTTTATCTTCTGATGTGATTCCAGATAAAACTTCAACAAAGATTCCATCGGACAAACCAAGCTCAACTTTACGTTTCTCGAATACTTGTTCGGCAGTCTCGACTTCAACGAAGGTTCCTTCGTCCTCGTAGCTGACTAAACCTTCGTCAATGGAAAGTACTCCATCCCTACGATCTAAGACAACATTGGCATTGGCGGAATATCCTGCTCGGATGAAGGCGTTAGAATCGAGTTTCACCGCGGCTTCTATCTCAAATTTTATTGCTCCTTCTTCTTGAATTCCCTTGGGTGATATATACTCCAGAATAGCCGTAAACTCATTGTTTTCAATGGCACCAATATTCAAAATTAACTTCATGCCTAGTTTTAATTTTTCCACTTCTGATTCATCGACCTGCCCTTGGAATATTAGGTTTTCCATATCGGCTACACTGGCTATAGTGGTTCCATCGTTAAAATTGTTGGCCTCAATGACATTAAAGCCTTCTTCCACAGGCACATCTAGAATCATTCCACTAACTGTTGATTTGATCAGAGTATTGGAGCTGTTGCCTGTCTTTTTTGAAACTCCGTCTTTCACAATAGCCAGTGCATCCTCCGCAGCGTTCAGCTCTTCCAATGCTTGTTTTTTACTCAATTCAAAAGGTTGGAATTCAGCTTCCGATATCACTTGCTTTTTTAGCAGCTCCAAATTTCTGGTGTAATCTACCGTGGCATTTTCTAAACTGATTTTTGCCCGATTAACGCGATTCTCTGCATTGTTCAAGGAAACCATATTTGGAATAACCTTCACTTTAGCTATTAGGTCACCAGATTTGATGAGGTCTCCGGGTTTAACGTAGATGGTCTGTATGATACCTGATATTTGCGGTTTAATGAAGATTTCATTGCGAGGCACTACCGACCCAGTGGCAACGCTCTTTTTAATGATGTCACGCTGCTCTGCCTGAACCGTCTCAAATACTTCCGGTGGTTGTTGGTCCTTTTGATATAAAAACCAAAGAGTCCATCCAAAAATTCCGAGGATAACTGTAAGAATGAGTATTCTAAAAAATGATTTCATGATATTTTATTCTGATCGTAATGCGATGATTGGATTCACTCCAGCAGCTTTTGTTGCCGGTATTATGCCAGCTAAGGCTCCTGAAAAAACTATGATAGTTAAGAAAACAAGTGCGGTGGATAGGTCAATCCCTGGTTGCTTGAACATACCTCCAGAATTGCCCAACATACCGTCCACAAGGTCTAATAAAGCAACACCTGATGACATGCCTAAGTATCCCGCCAGTCCAGTTAAAATGATAGCCTCTAAAATGATTTGAGAAACAATCGTAAAAGGAGTTGCACCTATAGCTTTTCTTATTCCTATTTCTTTTGTGCGTTCTTTTACTACAATCAACATGATATTGCTTACACCAATAATGCCCGCCAATAGTGTTCCAATGCCCACAATCCAAACCAATATGTTTATGGCGATGAATAGCCCAGAAATCTTCTGAAATTCTTTATCCGCATTCCAACCACCAATTGCCCTGGGATCATCAGGATGGATGTTATGAACGCGTTTTAAAATTTCACGTGCCTCCAATTCTACATCGCTGGCCAAGTAACCTGGTTTTGCCATTATAGAATACCAACCAACTCGGTCTCCTTGATTAAATGCTTGCTGGAATGTGCTTAAAGGGGTAAGAATACTTTCTAAATCTCGGTCATTGTGTCCTGATGTAAACTCCAAGTCGTGCACGCCTACCACCATAAAATAGATGCCATTGATATTAATCCATTCTCCAATGGGATTTTCCGAAGGATCAAATAGGACATCACGCACTCTCGCACCGATTACGGCAACCTTACGCTTTTCCTCAATATCACGATAATTGAGCCAACGACCAGCCACAATCTTTTTGGGTGATATATCAATGATCTCTGGCACATCACCAGAAACACCAAAGCTGCTTCCAGACTTATTGCCTCGCGTGACATAACTAGAGGAACGATATCCCCCTAACTGCCGTTTTGGTGCCACCACCGCTGCACTCGTCAATTCTCGTTTCAGCGTCTCAGTATCGTCATTGGTAAATGATACACCACGACCTTTCTGAAAACCTTTGTAAGGCATGCTGGTGCTGCCACCCCACATAAAAAAGCTGTTCGTAGCGAAACTTCCAAAACTGGATAATACACCAGTTCTCAAACCATTTCCTGAGCCCATTAGAATAACTAGCATGAACATCCCCCAAAACACACCAAAGGCGGTTAAGAGGGTTCTAAGTACATTTTTACTTAGTACATGATATATTTCTTGCCAGCGATCCGAATCGAACATTTATTCCTCTCTTAAAGCGTTAACAGGTTGAATACGAGATGCCCTCAAAGCAGGAAAGAATCCAGCCAAACTACCTGTGAAAATTAAAAGTAAAGTGGCGTTGATTGCTACTTGGATATCCACTTCGGGATTCGAAAAGTAGTCGCTTCCGCTAATGAAATTGCCTGACCATTCAAGAATGAGCACCCCCAATGTTAATCCAATATAGCCAGCAATGGTGGTTATGAAAATAGACTCTTGCATTATTAAGGCAATGATGCTCGATGATGAAGCTCCAAGCGCTTTTCGAATCCCAATTTCTTTGGTCCGTTCCCTGACTACAATCATCATAATATTGCTCACTCCGACAATACCAGCGCAAATGGTGCCAAATCCTATAAACCAAATGAACATTCGAATTCCAGCGAAAAGACTGGCGAATTTTTGATAGAACTCAGCCCGATTTCTAATAAATACTGCCTTCTCGTCTGTTGGGTCAAAGTCAAGGCGCTTGGCTAATCGTTCTCTAATTTGTGTCACAATTACATTAGCCTCATCGATTGTTGCATCTCCTGTAGTCATCGCAAGTCGATCGACATTATTCGGGTTTCCAAATACTGCCTGATGCGTGCTGAGTGGAATCCAAGTTCTTCGTACATCTCTATCACCACCTTCATCCATATAATAACCGACAACTAAAAATGAAATTCCATTTATGTTAATGTATTCCCCCATTGGATCGCTATCACCGAACAATTCAATTTTCATATCGCGTCCCAGGCAAGCTACCTTTCGCCTTTCCATAACATCAACCTTATTGATGAATCGTCCTGCCAAAATTTCAATTTGTTCTGCTTCCTTTTCGTCAGGCAAGCATCCTAATACTCCAAAACTCCCTGTTTTGTCTTTGTAACTGACCCGCGTAATTCCGTTTAAATATTTACGGGCGCTTAAATTTTCAATGCCACGAATATTCTTTTTGATATCATCAAAATCTGAATTATGCAGCTTTATTTCCCGATCGGCATTGTAGCCAGCAAATGGAATGGAAGTTTTACCAGGTATTACCCAAACGGAGTTTAGAGCATCACCTTTGAATTGATTTTCGGTGCCATGCTGAAGTCCTTCTCCCGCGCCTAGAAGTATAATCAACATAAGAATTCCCCAAGCTACACTAAACCCTGTGAGGAATGTTCGCAGCTTATTCTTTCGAATAGTGCTAAAGATTTCTTGCCACTTATCTAAATCAAACATGGGCGTTTTTTGATTCGGTGATACGGCCATCGACAAGTACAATTTGTCGATCGGTCATGTCTGCAATGTCTTGCTCATGCGTTACAATAAGCACGGTAATCCCAAGTTTATTGACGTCTCTGAAAATGTCCATCACTTTTTTCGAAGTCACAGAGTCCAAGGCTCCGGTTGGCTCATCTGCCAAAATCAATTTTGGTTGCGATATGAGTGCGCGTGCAATTGAAACACGCTGCTGTTGACCACCAGATAATTCATTGGGCATATGTTCAGCCCAGTCTAATAATCCCACCTTTTCTAAATATTCGAGCGCAATTTTATTGCGCTTTTTTCTTGGTATTCCCCTGTAATAGAGCGGGAGGGCCACATTTTCCATGGCGTTCTTATAGCTGAGTAGGTGAAAGGATTGAAATATGAATCCAATAAATTCATTTCGATACTTGGCAGCTTGTTTTTCAGAAAGGGATTTGATTAGAGTTTCATCGAGCCAATATTCACCGCTGTTATATTCATCTAGAATCCCCATTATATTCAGTAGCGTAGATTTCCCTGATCCTGAAGAACCCATAATAGAAACCAGTTCACCACTTTCGATTTCAAGATTTACATCTTTCAAAACATGCAACTCGTGGTTTGCCGTTTTATAGTATTTATTGATGTTCTTAAGGGAAATCATGGGCTAAAGGTATACGCAAGTTTAATGTCAACGCGATTCATTCGTTAGAGATAACCGGGGAAATGATGGTTGGTTCAAAACGGATGTGAATGGACAAAAAAAAAGCGGCATATGCCGCTTTTTTTGAGTTTTGTCTTTTTACTCTTCGCATGTACAATCGTACGTAATAGAGATAGACCATTCTTCGCCCTTATAAGTATTTGTTTCGCTGAAGGAGCTGCTCTGCGCTTCCCAGTCGCTTACCTCACCATCAAAATCTCCCCTTTTAGTACACACCTCTTCAGATTGTTCATTGAAGTTAGAAATGTATGCTGCTTCCAAAAGGTCTTGATCTTCTTGCGGCATAGTCGAAGGAAAATCAAAGAAACTACTCTCGGTGCATTTGCAATCGGTGCATTTTTCACATGATGATAAACCTATGATTAGAACGGAAGCGAATAAAAAATAAATGCGTTTCATGTTTGTTGTTTTTACGAAGGAATGAAATAAATGATTTGGAATTAAAAAGGGCGACCCATGTGGGTCGCCCTTTTTCTGAGCGTTTAGGATATTGAGCTTACTGCTTGATGAGGGTGTTCACAGAAGTGATTCCGTCAACAGATACCTTAACAAGGTAAGAACCAGAAGCTAGATCAGACACATTCACTTCACCAGTCAATTGACCAGCAGCGATGATCTGTGAAGAAAGCGTTCTTCCAGCTAAGTCCAATACTTGAACCGTTCCTTGAGCTGAAGCAGCTGAACCAAGGATGAAGTTCACATTGTCAGTAGCAGGATTTGGATAAAGACCAAATGATCCTTCAGCAATTGCATCAATTCCAAGTGGGTCTGGAGTGATATCCATTTGATCCACATCTGTTCCACAACCGTTGTCTATTGAAAGAGTCACAGTGTATGTAGTAGGTGCACTAGGATCGCTCCATGGATAAACTACCTGAGCCGTTGGAGTAGTAGCTGTTTGTCCATTGTATCCAAAGTCCCACGCATATGTGGTGTTTTGAGAAATATACAATGAGCTAGTTCCATCGAAGAAATAAGCATTCGCTGAGTGAGTTTGCGTGATAGCAGCCGTAGGCTCTTCCAATACTGTCAAACCGAAGTCATCAGAAGAAGAACAGCCATAGCTATCAGTAGCAGTCACAGAGTAAGTGCCTGCATCGGTGAAATCGTTGCTAGCCGTATTGATGCTAGAACCACCAGACCAAGCATAAGAAGTTCCATTCATGATAGAAGCATCTATTGAGATTGGAAGGTCAGCGGCACATGCGTCTAGATCAGCGATCTCCACACCTTGAGATTGAGTTACTACAACTGTAGCATCACTTTCACAACCATCTTCCATCTTGTTCACAGAGTAAGTACCCGCTTCGCTCACAGTGATCGATGAAGTTGTTTCACCATTCGACCAGTTGTAAGTTGCAGCAGAACCGCCACCTGGCTCCAAATCCAAAGTTTCATCAGCACACATATGAGCTGCAGAATCCAAAGTAGCGTTAGGTACAAGACGAATAACCGCGTTATCAGATGCGCTACCACAGTACTCTGTAGTAATGCTTACTGATACGTTGTAAGTTACAGGCTCGTTGGTTGCAGTAAGAGTTACTGAACCTTGAGTGGATGTTTGATTGTTAACGTTCCAAGTCACAGACTGAGCAGGACCAGCCTCAACGATCAATGAGTTACCGCAGATTGTATCATCGCCACCAAGTGTGAATGTATTTGGAGTCACATATTCCACTGCTCCGATGTCAGGAGTAGAAAGACTACGTACATTACCATTGATGTCATCAGTTACAGTTGCTAATGGAGTACCAGCGTTTGACATATCCTCGTTACAAGTAACACAATTCATCATCTCTTCCCAATCTGGATCAGAGCTGATAGAATTCATATCAAAACCAGTGGCATCTTGGTAATCCTCTAGTGTATTGTAGGTAGAAGTACCAAAATAGATCAGTGTTCCACCGGTATTATAGAAGTTATTGTTTTCGCTTTCAGTGATTGTGAAACCACCATAGATATAAGCAGCATAAGAGCTAGCATAGTTAATGAAGTTGTTGTTTTTCATTGTGGTAGCTCCACCATTATATATATAAGCGCAATAAGTGGTTAAACTGGAAGCATGCGTAAATGAGTTATTGTTGATATCAACTAAACCAGAGTTACTCATATATAATGGATAATAGGCTGTAGGCAAGTTTTCGTTACCTGTGGTTACACAGTTGTTTGAAATCTGGCTTCTTGGGTTTGACCGACCAATACAGTTGATCATGTACATACCATAATACCAACCATTTCCTGCAGTAGCACTAATATTATTCTTAGTGATATTGAAGTTATTTACATAGTTCATGTAACCCATTGGGAAATAAGCATAAGTAGAAGCGAATGCAGAGTCATTTCTGAATTGGTTACGATTCATTTCTAAACCATCGATATAGTATAGATAACCATAACCATAAGCTTGATCCTTCATGTAGTTGTCTTCGATTACAAAGTTCTCTTTGTAGTTAGAAGTTGATCCAGAATTTGAATAGAACCATGAAGATCCTTTTTCGAACTTGCTATCAATCATAGTCAAATCATTTCCAGTTCCAGCTTGATAAACAATAGAGTATGTAGGGTTACTAGTGCTATGAACACCAAGCATCCAACAATGATCAATTGTAACATGATCCGATTGACCAGGAATTTGAACAACGTTACCAGAGGTTGTCGTCATTTTCATATCCTTGAATGTAATCCAATCAACACCGTTAAATGCAACAGTAGGAGAAGAACTACCCGCAAGAAGTACATCACCCCAATTGCCAGAAGCGCTTTGGAAAGTAATAGTAGCATCTTCACTTGTTCCATCCACATCATCGAATGTTACAGATTCGTTATAAGTGCCAGTCGCAACATTGAAAACAACGTGTCCACAAACACCCTTAAGGTTCAAATCTGCCGCTGCTGCGCTGAATGTAGCATAGTCAGCTGGGATTGCATAAGTGCCAGTAAGACCATTGTAAAGATCAACCCCAACGGTGTCATTGGTCGCAGCACTGTCAGTAACTCCATTTGGCATCGAAGTCCAAACTTTTAACTGATCACCATTATTAAATGTAATGTTTGATTCAACAACTGCCATCGTATCGGCTTGGGGTGCAAGATTTCCAGTCCATTGCATAGATACTGGAGTTCCACCGTTAATGGAATAGTTTAATGAACAAGTTGTTAGAGCAACCAATCCTGGGTTTAATAGGATAATGCTTATAGTAGTATCATCAGAACAAAGCGGTGCGTCTGGAGTAATTAAATCGCCAGGCTGAGCATTGTTAGTAGGAACAGAATATTCATCAGCTCCAATGTCAGGAGTAGAAGCATTTCTAGTTTCACCATCGATGTCAACGGTAATTCCAAGAGGTGATCCAGCATTGTTCATTTCTACTGACAATGAGTGAAGATCTGTTGGGCTTTGAAATTGTGGATTTGCTACTACAGAGTTTGCGTCAGCTCCACAGGCAGTTTGCCAAGCTGATATTGAAGTCCCTGAAGATCCTGTATATGTATCATAGTTATTAATTTCAGTAGCCGAACCGCCAAAATGATATGCGTTATTCTGGAAATTCACCAAACTAGCCCATGCCCCATAATAAGAATAACCGTAAAGCGTATAACCATTACCACTCATATTAGCGAGTAAATTATTTGAGAATGATGAGGTAGTATAGTTACCGTAGATGTATCCAGTATATCCGGTGCCATTAGTATAAGTTGCAATAGAGTTGTTTATTACATCCGTGTATTGAGTGTAATACATCATTAATCCATATTGTGTGCCACCGTTGGCATTAGAACATGAAATCATGTTGTTGTTAAACTTGATTCGGTCAGATGCAGTACCCTGTGCATAATACAAATAGAAACCATATGTAGTTCCTGAGTTATCGAGCTCTAGTGTATTACCTGATATTTCTGATCCAGGACCAGCATAATAGGTATACATTCCATAGCATGTATTTGATGCATTTGAATTATGGATGTAATTGTCTTTAATGGTCAATTTTGGATAAGCACCATAACCATATATATATGCACTCATGTAGTTGAAGTCAGTTATCTCACTATTTGTGATCGATACTTCAGAGTTTGAATTTGCTTGATATAAGTATCCATAAATACCATAATATCCCCCCTCAATGCTACATTCATCAAAAGAGAATTTTTGTTCTCCGCCATAGTATGCGTACAGGTAAACAGGGTAAGTTCCACCAGAATAGGCTGGAACTTGGATAAGGCATCCTTCAAAGTTGATATCTCTGTATGAATACGCGCTGTTATTGTATGCGTAGATGTAGATACAATATGAGCTTGTTCCTATAAGATCAAGATCTCTGAAAGTGATGTTGTTCAAAGCTCCATAGCCCATGTTGATTACATAACTGCTGCTTGTAATTACTGGGTTACTTGTGTTACCAGATGCACTTTGAAAAGTGATGGTATTAGTAGAGGACGAGCCAGAAATGCTCGTTGGGAATGTAACGGTCTCGGAATATGTACCTTGCGTTACATTAAACATACAGGCGCCATTAACACCTTGGCTTCCTAGAGCAGAGACTGCTGCAGAGAACGTTTGGTAGTTGGTGCCTCCGGTTGCCGAGCCACTATTGATCGTGTATGTTCCGTTCAGCTGAGCGAAACCTCCAATTGCGATCAAAGCACTCGTAATGGAGAGTAGAACTTTTTTCATGTTATTATAATTTAAATTAGAGAGGAAAAGTAGAGAGGTTAGCCATCCTAATAAAACCAATTGATTGGCCCATGTTGGGATGTAGCAGACCACGTGAAAAAGGTCTAAAAATGAAGTGATCGATGAACTTATTTTATTGGTAGATGAATTGGATTTTGGAATAATCCATTCTTGGATGGTTAAGGGATTTAAATTGCATTATCAACCGAATTGAAACAAAAAAAAGGCCGCAATTGCGGCCCTTTTATCATCCTAAATTCTTCTCTATTAAAGTACATGTTCTTTGTGGTAATGATGCACAAATCCAAGTAAGGCAGCTAATCGCAGGCTACGCGAGCTTATACGCCAGCCAGTGTCTAATTTATCCGCGTAATAACCCGTGTCATATGCGTCCAAATACTTCTGATAAATTTTTTCCTCCCTTTTAATACGCAATTCTTCTTTCTTGATTTTTTCAAAATAGAGCATCGCCATGTACTTATCTGGGAAGTCTTCCATGTCGGTTCTTACGAATCGATAGGGGCGAAATAAATACTTAAGCTGTCTTGCTTGGTCTGCCGAGTTTTCGCCAATCGGTAAATTGACTCTTGGAACGTTCCATAATTCAACCTCCTGCAAATGACCTGTTTTCAACAATCGTGCCGGAGGATTCGGGTCAATGACTTTCCCACCGTTTCTAAACAAGGATTCAAAACACCGCTGAGGGCCAATAATCATTTCACCCGTGTTCATGTCCTTGAGCGCTCTCAAGAAAATAGACGCGGCATAATTTTCACATCCAAAAGTGATATCGATTCCCCCGTTTGGGATATACCAATTACCAAACTGGCATTGTAGATCTGATGCATCAATATTGGGATCGTTGTGCACTTCAGATTTTGTTTGTAACAAAAACTCAGCTTCGAAGATTTCAAATTTCGAATCAATGGATTCGATATACCAATTTTTGAAAAGATACTCAGCAAGTTTTCTGAAGTCGTGGGTAAGGGTAGGTTGCGGCTCTATGGTAGCGAGCCGTTCAAATTCGGTCATGTCTGGTTAAAGTGATGTAGGTTTAAGTCTACAACGGAAGAACATTTTGAAAGATGCTTCTAAAAGAAAAGAATCTATTGCTTTTTAGATTAATTGTGAGAATTTGTAGATGAATATGTTAAAACTAATGTTGTGGTATATATTGGATAGCACATTACATTCAATGTAAAACATCTGTGAATTATTCCGCATTTTACCAACCCACCCAAGTATTAAAATCTTGCATTGAATATCATGACATGCGCAGAATATGGTAACCCAATCAGGATTATTCTATGATCCTGATCTTATCCGTAAAGTGGATATTCGCCTTCCTCTTGCTTCGCAAGCGATGACTTTTTTCTTATTCATCCATTTGAGTAAACTCAATGTCTGCAAACGAAAAAAGCCTCTTCAGTCAAGCTGAAAAGGCTTCGATCATTAAGTGACCCAATCAGGATTCGAACCTGAGACCTACTGCTTAGAAGGCAGTTGCTCTATCCAGCTGAGCTATTGGTTCTGTAAGGGTTTGAGGATTTTAAGATTTAATGACTGGCAGTAAAATGTCAGTTATGCATGTATATTATTCTAAGTTGGAACTTGTTAAACCCTCTGCTGGGAGTTATTATGTGAAGTTTTATTTTGCGGGGCGCAGATACAGATATTTCTCTGCCACCGTTCTTGGGAAGTCCATATTCCCAAATGCGTTAGTGGGTGTAGAAAGAGAAAGACTAGCTCAAGCTATGTTTTTTGAGTTTCAGACTGCGCTCGCCTCAGGATGGAGTCCTAATCAGCAGTCAGAGGCAACCTTGCTTGAAGTGGTTTCTAACTTGAAATTGAAATCGGATGATTTTTCTCCAAAATACTTTAAGGAGTTGATAGGTACTGTTAATCGGTTTACGGCACACTTGAGAAGAAACAAACTTTCACAGGTTAAAGTAAAAGAAGCTCAAAGTCAGCTATTTAAGACCTATCTAGAGACTTCAACAACCACTGTATCAACCTTCAACCATGAAAGGAGGAGACTGTCTTCTCTCATTGGGAGGATACTGCCAGAGGATGTCAGTAATCCCATGGGGAGAATACCGTGTAAAAAGGAAAAGCACACGCTTCACAAGCCATTTTCTGATGTCGGTGGTGTATTAAGAGATGTACAGACGTTTAATGACAATTTGTTTATCTGTTGTTTACTTACTTATGGCTGTTTGTTGAGACCTCATAAAGAGATTCGGTTACTTACTTGGGGAGACTTCAGTAGCGATCTCTCATATATTTCATTAGAAGGAAAGAGAAACAAGAGTGGGAGAAACAGAATAGTGCCTGTTGCCCCACAAATACGATCCTTACTTAACAAGGGAGAGGCAGACCAGAATATCTTCTCGGGCGGGAAGCCTTATAATAAGTTCTACTTTCAGTTATTATGGAGAAGGTATGCTCAGCAGACTAATATTCTTGAACCAAATCAGACCTTATACAGCTTCCGACACACAGGAGCGATAAACGTATACAACCGTTTTAGAAGCGTGGAGAAGGTCAGGGCTGTAATGGGTCACCAGAGCATCAATACTACTTTGCGATACCTCAGAGGGCTTGAAATAGAGACTTTAAAGCAAGAGGAAATGCCTGTAATCGAATTATGACCCCAAGGGGTTTTCAGATCTGTTTTCCGGTTGCACAATCTATGGGATTGTTTAAGGTTATAATACAGTCATGGATGGTGTATAGATTTCCCTGAGGATAATAAATCTTCTATTATACAACATGATGCCTCTACCTGTTGGTAGGGGCTTTTTGTGTTTCAGGGGGGTGTTGTGCGGCGAAAACATCATTAAAGTAAATTCACCATCAAACTGATTTCCCTGCACCAACTAAAACCTGACCCCTAAAACCAAAGGCATCGAATCTCAGAACGCCAGCCAAGAGTTGCAGGATATCTATCTCGACCAACTCCTCCACTGGAGCAGGGAAGAGGACGTCCTCTGCTTCGTCTTCGAAGCCTTCGACGAAAACTGGAAAGGCAGCGATGATCCACTAGAGCCCGAGAAACACTGGGG
>Ga0181596_10003631_pt1 | contig 14314 bp, 7 predicted proteins | sample 041ome_6_FD_148655 | JGI IMG/M metagenome (GOLD analysis project Ga0181596, IMG submission 148655) | Coastal salt marsh microbial communities from the Groves Creek Marsh, Skidaway Island, Georgia - 041402US metaG (spades assembly) | ecosystem: Environmental > Aquatic > Marine > Intertidal zone >... | reverse complement strand
TCAAAACTTCATTTTTATTGTCTAAAACTCCGCTACGTGTGATAATATGACGACGATACTATAAAATGTCCCCGACAAAAGAGAATACGGATGAAGAGCGCACACATTCCAGCGGCGTCTCCTTCTCTTTCCTGCGACTCCTTCCTTCTTCTCCCTCTTCGACGGCTTCGACTCGAATCTTTTTGAATGCCTCCGACTTGCACAGATTGCACGCGCAATGCGGCGAATTCGTTCGCGTGTCGATTGTTGCTGAAAACTCTTCGAGGACATCGCTCCTCGCGATGGCACATCCAAAACGCGAGCAAGGATGGCGGCAAGACGGTGGTGCGCTTGACACGCCCGTGAAGCAATCCGGGTTAGCGAGAAGAAGAATAGACGACGACGACGACGACGACGAAGCGGATGAAGAAGCAGTCTTGGACGGCGGCGTTTTCGTCTTTCTGCAAAATCACTCCAAAGAAGACGAATCGTCGAAAGAGGAACATTTTTTCACAGACGCGAAGGAAACGTTAAACGCGTTGCGACAGAGACAGAAGAAGAGGAGCGAGAAGCGCGAGGACGATCGGTGTACGATTGAAGTGCAAACGATGATGTCTGCTTCTCCTTCGGCGGTGGTGAACTGCTCGCGCGTAAGCGTGGAAGTTATGAATGGCAGAGCAAAGAAGGACGGTACGACGAGACGAACGGAAGAGGTGAGAAGAGCGTTGGCGCACAGAGTAGTCTCGGGGAAGTGCACGTTGATGTTTGGAGAAACGGAGGAGAGTTTGGTTTTGAGAGTGCGAGAGTGTGAGCCGTCTTCGTCGAGCGAGGAGCAGTGCTATCGAATAACGCACCGGACGATTATCGATCTTGTGGATGGCGACGGAACAAGCGTCAGGCGTTTAGGGGGTGCGTCTACTTCTTCTACTTCATCTTCGTGGAGCGCGGACGACGAACTCGTGGCGTGCGATGAACTTCTCGGTGCGCTGAGAGAGGCAATCGCGTGGCCTAAACAGTACGAGGGGATTGCAGCCTCGATCGGCGCGTCTTTCCCAAGCGGCGTTTTAATCCACGGTCCTCCCGGGACTGGTAAGACGTCGGCAGTTCGTGCCGCGTGCAGGGAAGCATGTAGTGAAATAGGAATTGATGTTCGGATATTTTCTCTGAGCGCAGGTGATGTATACAATAATGGCGCATACGCCGGCGACGCGGAGAGAAACGTTCGGAACATCTTTCAGAAAGCGAGAGAATTTTGTGGCAGTAGCGCGGGAGGGAACAAAAGATCGATTATTCTGATGGATGATATAGACGCAGTTGCACCGAGACGAACAAAGAATTCTTCACAGCATCAAAACAGGGTAGTTGCACAACTTTTAACGCTCATGGATGGCACAAAGCAATGGGGGCAGTCCCCGGTTGTCGTTGCGACGACAACACGCCCAAATACCATCGATCCAGCGTTGCGAAGACCGGGACGATTTGATCGGGAAATCGAAACATCATTACCGAATACGAGCGAGAGATCACTGATTTTGAGGGTGCATTTGCGGAACGTGCCAATAGATGATACTGAAAACAACTTCGACTTTGAGCGCGACATTGATACGGTCGCGAAAAACTCGAAAGGCTACTCGGGTGCCGATTTACAAAGTCTCTGCCGAGAAGCTGCTATGGTTGCGGTGAAGCGGTGTGCACTGAATACCCAAAACGACAATAATGATGTCAAAGTGCGTTCGAGTGATTTTGTCGAAGCGGCGTCGAAAGTTCGGGCGACAGTAATCCGAAACGTTGCTTCGGTCGCTGATGTAGCTAAAACGAGCTGGGACGATGTCGGAGGATTGTTCGAAGTGAAGAAACGCTTAGTGCGCGCCATCGAATGGCCTTTGAAAAAGAAAAACAGTTTTGAACGATTAGGCATTCAACCAGCAAGAGGCATTTTATTACACGGTCCACCGGGTGGTGGGAAAACGACGTTAGCGCGAGCGGCAGCCACTGCTTCCGGTGCAACCGTGTTCTCGCTTTCTGCCGCAGATGTTTTTTCGATGTACTTGGGCGAAGGTGAAAAAATACTCACGGACGCGTTTTTAAAGGCTCGAAAAGCCTCACCCGCGGTGCTTATTCTAGATGAAATTGATGGCATGTCCGGATCTCGAGGAGGAGGAGAAGGATCTTCCAGTGCCGGTTCTCACGATTCAGCAGCTCGAGTACTCTCAGCCTTACTCACGGAAATGGACGGCTTGAGCAGTATTAACAGTAGTACTAGTAATATGAGCACCAATTCTCCTTCGTCGTCGTCATCATCATCATCAGTTCTAGTCATAGCAACGACGAATCGACTAGATGCTTTAGACCCAGCACTAACGAGACCGGGTAGATTTGATTTAATTTTAGAAGTTGGAGCGTTAAAGACACCGGAGGAACGCCTCGAGGCGTTACACGTCCACGCCAGAGCGGTTTCTTTAGCCGAAGACGTAAATCTCGAAGATGTCTCCGAGCGAACTGAGGGGAAAACTGGCGCAGATTTAAGAGGAATAGTGAGAGAAGCGGCGATGGCCGCGTTGAGAGAAGATATAGGGGCGACGAGCATTCGTCACGCGCATTTTCTCAAGGTACTCAACAAATAGGCATGAAAAGTTTTTTAACAACACAACAAAATAGAAATGTATACATCTACCATGATCTCGCCCTCCTCACACCCCGAGGGTCCGACGTATATTCACGTAGAGCTCAATCGTATCGTCATTGAGCAAAAAATAATAAATACAGAAAAAATATACATGTATGCACGCATAGTACATATCATCTCGACGATTCCATGCGCTTGAACGCCTCGAGGAAAGCGGGCACGATGGCGGCTTTTGAGTTGATCACGTTTTTCAAATGATCACCGGAATCGTACGTGAAAGCAACACCGTCTAGTTTCGTTAACGCGGTACACCGGCTCATAATTGCACCAACTTCATCGTAATCAGACGTGATTAATTTATCTCTTTTGGCGAAGTGAGCCACCATTGCGTCCAACTTGTGCTCAAAAATTCCCGCGCCTCCGCTCGCTTTCATCAAACGCTCGATGCCAACTAATCGTTGCAACGTTCGATTCAGAACGGCTTTCCAGTCTAGGTTTTCGAATATGCTGTCATCCTTGGACAAACTGGATGACGTCGACGTGCTCTTGCTCTTGATCGAGCGAGGTGATTCCGGCGCCGAGGTTACGTTTGATTCTCCAAAGACGCGTCGAGATGATTGTCTTTTCTCGCCAGAAAGTTCATCGGAAGAACTTGACGCTTCGCTTTCCGAGGATAACACGATCTCTGAGATCATGTTTTCCACGTAACTATCCTTAATCAAGAGCTGCTCTCGATCTAATCTTAAATACAAATACGAGTTTGGAGCGAATGATTTTTCAAAGTTGTGCCACGAACACACGCTCACCACGCCCAACTTTTTGTTCGCGTTGTTCCCTACCTTCTTCTTCGTGTTCGTATTCTCGTCCCCATGAAAGCCGCGAGAGGTAAGAATACCTGCGTTCGCTGCAATGTAACCGCCCATAGAGCAACCACCGATTGCGATGGAAACTTCGTCGCCGTAGGTATCTCTGGCCCATTCGATTAATCCACACGCCTCTCTCAATCCAATCAAGTGCATTAAAATGTACTCGCTCACGGTGCTAATAACATGAGTGGGTTGCCCAACCACTCTCCGGTTCCCATAAAACGGAAACTCGGGAATTAAAACGACCATTGCTTCATCTTCCATCGCATCGTTCTCTTTATAATGCGCCGTCAGCAAATTCTCCGCCGTGCGTCTTCGAAACGCGAACGTCGTATCGCCCGTAAACGGTAACACGATAGCGACCCGTTTCACTTTCCTATCGTCCAATCTCCGAGACGAGGACGATTTCCACACTCTCAGTATCTCCCCACTTTGTAAAGCGGATAAGTTTCTGGATTTCTTGCACAGCGAAGCGACTTCTTTGATTTTAAAAATCCCGGTGTCGCAGTTGATGGTGTGCGTCGTTGTTCTTTTTTCTTCTTCTTCTTCTTGTAGAGAGTTCTCCCTTTTTCGTCCACCACTTTTGGGTGTTTTCGTTGTTTGTGTTTTTGTTTTTTTTTCATCTTTTCTTTCGGATGTTCTTCTTGAGCCCACACGTTTGTGTTTTGGCAAAATCTTCGACAAAAATGTCGAATTCTCTGTGGAATCGATATCTGCACATTCCACGACGTTCCAACCGTCCACCTCGGTTTGAACGATTTCTCCGAACGGGTCCCACTGGACGACCATCGCGTCGTTCACAAACCCGCGTCCACTGGAGACTGATTTCACCACCGACGCTCGCATTTGTTTCACCAGTTCAAAGTTTCCCCATCCTCGATTAAAAAATGTCGTTTTCCTTTTCGGGATGAAAAAAAGCAGGTACTTTATGAGAAACGCGACGACGAAGAACGCGAAATCGGACTTGAAGTAAAAGGCGAGAAAGGTGAACACCGTAAAAGCGTCCAATTTTTTCCTCTTCGTCTTCTTCTTCGTTATGAGCGTTTGAGACGAAGACATTTTAGTATTAAGTTGGGGAGTGTGATACTTATGTGGTCTTTAAAATTTGCCCAACACGCATTTGGTTGGTCTTTTTTTTGAAGTCGACCAATTCGACCGACACGTGCAGTATTTTAATTATTATTTTTAAAGCGACGGTATCAGGTCGCCTTCCGCGCACCGAATTTTTTCGAGATCCTCGGGCGGGAGTTCGATCTTATCGAAGCCTTTCCTTCCGTATTCTACGAAATCGTCGAAAGTGACAAATCCATCGCCTCGACTTCCGCATCGCCTTCGGGTGAGTTCTCTCAAGGAATGGTCCAGTTGGTCTTTGGAGACGTTTCGATGGCCAACTTTGAGCTCGTTCAAATCGGCGAGTAAATACGCCAATTCGGATTCGTCCAAGACTCCGTTTTTGGTTTTGTCGTAGCGTTGCCATAATCCTCGCAGAACGTTGACGTTGATTTTCTCTCGAAGAGAAAAAGATTGTTCTAAAAGCCATTTTGAGGTTTTTGGCTTCCAACTGGATTTCGTGTACTCGTCCGTTTGCATTTCGTTGAGACGAGATTTCGCGCGATCCCAGGCAAAGAACTCGTCTCGAGTGTCGCATTCAAACGATTTTGCGTCGGCTATCACGAGTAAATCGTCAGGGTGTTTCGCATAGGCCGTGATTATCAGCTTCACTTTGTGCTCGTATGCGCAGTCGATGAACGTGATGAACCTGCGCATCAAATCGACTCGGTCTAAAGACAATTTCGGTATGTTTTCAATTCCAATGGCGTGAAAGGTTGAACACAAAGCGACGTAATCCGACGGTCCTAAATTCGCGTCACACAGCTCGTCGAACTCTATTCGCGCAACGCCACCCCCAGCTTGTTTAATCCGTAGACTTCTACCAGAAATTGCCACCTCTAATTCCCTCAACGTCCGTTCGCCGGCGAGGTTTTGCGTCTTCACTTCCAACCAATCGTGCGCGATTTGTTTAGCCTCTTCGTCGGTTTTATCACTTTCCCCGATCATTTTCCAAACCCCGTGCACGTTAACTGATCCAATCATCCGGTAATCGAACACTGAGTCCATATCGTGCACTTGCATTCGACTTTTTATGCCTTCAATACATGGTAAAAACTGTTTCCGATTCAATCCGTTTTTATACAACTCGTCCGGCGCTCGGTTCGAAGTGCACACCACTCGCACGTTATTCTCCCACAATCTATCGAGTAATCGTCTAATGATCATTGCATCGGCGACATCAGTCACTTGAAACTCATCTAAACACAACACGTCTACTTTTGCCGCCAAGGAATCCGCGAACCACTTCACGGTATCTTCGTTCGAAACATTATCCGTTTTCTTTTTCATCTGGGCTAACCTGTGCAACTCTCCGTGCGTTTCCATCATGAAGGCGTGGAAATGCACGCGTTTCGAGAAAGATTTTGGTAACGTTGCCATGAACAAATCGGAAACGAACGTTTTACCGCACCCAGGTCCGCCGTATAAATACACCCCGCCCGCGCTCGTTTCACCCGCCAGCGTCGAGGCGTCTGACTTGTTCGTTCGATCCCAGAGCTTTTGAAACCACGATTTATTCTCCTCGTTGCTAGTACCGCGACTGCTGCTGTTATCACGACTACTACTACTACTACTGCTGCTATTACTATCATTATTACTATCGTCTTTCCCCATGACTTTGTGATAAAACTTATCCAGCACGTAAAGCGCTTTCACCTGTTTCTCGTCTCGTTGCAACACGCCTTCTTCGGCTAACCGCTCGTAGAATTTCATCGGCGACTCCGCGCCTTCCGGGTGTTTCACGAGCGTCGCGAAATCCAGCTGACTGACTGCTCCAGCTGTCGCCGAAGAGGACGGCTTCTCCTCGCTTCTGTGTATCGCGTCCGTCGCTCTCTTTTGGTTGCCACCGCCGAACGAAGACGAAGAAGCATCTTCGAAGACTTTCTCGGGAAGAGTTTGTTGAAACGACGACGGACTCGAAGAAAAAGAAGAACAGAAGCAACACGACGCGAGGACGAGTTTTGTATCCCCGAGAGAAGAAGAATTTTTGCCCGCGCGCGATGACTTCCATGCGCTCAAAAGAGCTCTTCGAGCGGCGGCCAAGGCGGTGGTGGTAGACGCTCGGCGCATCGTTACCCTTTTCTCTCTCTCTCTCTCTCTTTGCAAGTGAAGAAATTTCTGATGAAAGCAACGAGGAAAAAAAGGTTTTTTATACTCTCTCATAAAGAGCGAGGAAGAAGTGCTTCTTAAACGAGAACGTAAAAGCAAAAGTAGAAATGTGTATTTATTGAAACTGCCCTCCGTAACCACCACCACCGCTATTTTTGTTCTTTCTAATGATGCCCATGAAATACCCGGCGACGTTTCGGACGTTGTCCACGTTCGCGGTTTCCATTTCCGTGACAATTTTTTCCATCGCCGAGGGGTCGCGAACTTGAGACAAGGCGGAGAGCATGCGCTCGTCGATGGCGTTTCGTTGGAAACGGCCTTTCTCAATACAAGTGATTATTCTGTTCGCGTACGCTGGGAGCGTACTTCTGAGCGTTTGATCGTCCACGCCTTGGCCGCCGTAGCCGCCACCGCCTTGGCCGCCGTAGCCGCCGCCACCTCCTCTTCCTCCTCCGAAGTTATTGTTGTTGTTGTAGTTATTAAAATTGTTCCCTCTTCCTCCTCGACCACCGAAATTTCCACCACCACCACCACCACCTCCTCCTCCGTAGTGCCCACCACCATGACCACCACCGAAATTGTTCCGCATTTGTCCGAGAAACTTTCGAATTTTTGAGACGAACAAGCCGTTCGGGTTACGCACGCCGCCTCTCGCGTTCTGTAACTCGATGAACGTCTCGTCGATGCAATTCATCGCCATCATCTCGTTGAGTTGCGTGAATTCTTCCCACGCTGCGGCGTCAAATTGAACGCCCGGATTAGACGTGAACAATCGCTCCATAGCCGTACCTACCATGGGCGTAATGACACCGCGCATGAGCGCGTTTTGAACATCCTGCAACGCTGGATTGTACGCGTGGCCTTGTTCTTGAGTCCCTCCGGCGCCGCCGCCCATCGATCCAAACTGAACTCCATCTTTGTTCTCGTCGTTCCTTCTTCTGCAAACGCCTTTGAAATACGCGGATACGTTCTTAATCACATCTAAGTTTTGATTGGACAAATCCTCGATGGCTAAAAGTGCGCTCTCTTCCTTCATTTGCGCTAAGAAAGATAAAACGCGAAAATCAAGCGCATCTTCTTTCATGTGATTGGAATCGTACAAAGCTTTCAACGCCTGGCTTACTTTTTCCGGTAACTTGTCCAGTTCTTTCTCCGCTGCAACCATACTCTTCGTATGCAACCACACTTTTGCGTTGTGACTCGCCAACGTCTTCCTGAGCGCAGCCAACGAGTCGCTCTCCTCGATGAATTGCAACTGCGATTTGACCGGAAACTTTATCAAAGCGTTGAATACTTCAAGTTGGTTCTGATCGTATTGCGGATCCTCGACGTCGCGAAATTTCGCCTCAAAGTGATCGCACGTGACGGCTGGAACGAATCCTCGAACCTGTTCGAGCGTTGGATACTCCAACGGCGGCGGCGTTCGAACTTTCTTCTTTTCCTCTGAGAATTTCTTTGTTGCAGTCGTCGTCGTTTTGGGAGAATTATTATCTTCACCACCATCTTTCTCGTCGTTGTCCACCGCTTTCTCCTCTTTCGACGACGGCGATTTGCTCTTCTTCTGCCTCTTTACCGTCGTCGTTTTTGTCGTCTGGTCTTTTTCGTCTTTTTCTTCTGTTGTATGTTGTTCTTGTTCGTCACCACCGTCACCACCATCCTCGGTTTTCTTCTCGCCGTCAATTCCATCCGTTACTTTTGGAATCTCGATTTCTTCCTTCTCGCCGTCGTCGTCGTCGTCGACGACGACGACGTCCGCCGCCGCCGCATCCGCATCCGCATCCGCATCTTTTTTACTCGCCGCAACAGCTTTGCGTTTCGTTCCTTTCTTTGGCGGCATTCTTTTTAAGTATTACTATATAATTTACTACTAAAAGGAGTCAATTCTTTTCTGTTGTTGTTGTTCGTGCGCAAGTAATTTTTGTGCAATTTTTTGGATGATTGTGCACAAAAAATCACATCATTGCCATTTGACAAAAAATGCTCCCGATTTTGAAAAATGAAAAGAGGGGAAAAAAGAAGAGAGGAAAAAAAGCGAGAAGAAGGAAGAGACTCTGCAGAAAAATGTCGGCTGCAAAAAAAAAAACCCAAGGAATATTTTTTGCACACGAAAAACGGAATAATAAAGAGAGAAGAGAAACGCGCGCAAAAAAGAACAACAACGTTAAGAAGAAGAAGAGAAAAGAGTAAAAGAGTAAAAGAGAGAATGATCATCGGTTTAGCGGGCTCCTCTGTTTCCTCTGTGTGTTGTTCCCAGCAACGACGAGTTTTACGACCCCGACAACAATTTCGTCGTCGGTTACTACGCCGCGATGAAGATGACGATGATGATGACTCACGTAAACAACGACGACCGAATTTTGTGGTGCACTCGTCGTCGTCGTCGTTGTTCTCAAAACGAAGGACATCATCATCATCATCATCTAAAATATGCGCCGCTTCTTCGAGTAATAATAACGGGGATACCAATAATAATCAACTCGGAGGAAAACGACGAGGGAAACTAAACGGAGCGGGAGTGGTAACCAAGTTGGTAAAAAAAGACACGCAAATCGAACAACTCGGCTTATCTCCGGACGAGTTGGAGCAGTATAACCAAGAAACTGCTGGATACAAAAGCATAATAAACGCCGCTCTGGAAGTTTTATTGGAAACGTGTCCACCGTTTATACCGGAAGGCACGGAAACCGACGTGGAGCGGTTTAAAGACGAAGACATTGAATCCTTTACTCTGAACGATAAGATATTTAACCCGGAGATGTCGTGGTTGGCGTTTAACTGGAGAGTTCTGGCAGCCGCGGCGGACGAGAACATTCCGGCGTTCGAACGACTTCGGTTTTTAGCGATTAGCGGGAGAAACCTGGACGAGTTTTTCGCCAAGCGAGTTGGGGCGTTAAAGAGGCAAGAATCTGTCGGGGTTGGGAACTTAGTCAAGAAAAGAGGTAAGAACATATGGTCGCCGAGGAAAACGCTCGAATACGTCAGCGCGGAAGTAGAAAAAATGTCGGATATTCAGGCGGAGTTGTACATCGAACAAATAGCGCCGAGTTTAGCGGATTATAACATCAGGATTTTATCGCACGACGATATGGACAAGGAAACGGTTCAGAAAGTTCGCGAATGGTACCACGACTATGTGGAACCGATTTTAGATCCGAGAGCGATCGATCCGTGCCACCCGTTTCCGTTTTTACCGAGTTTGTCCATAGCGTTGGCAGTGGAGTTGGAAGACGCGTACTCAAACGAGAAATTCGCGGTGGTTTCTGTTCCATCCGTGGTGGACAGATGGATCGACGTTGGCGAGTTTATGGACGAAACTAAAGGTAAACTTTTTTTGCCTTTAGAGCAAATTTTAGAGGCGAACATGGACACGTTGTTTCAAGGATGTAACATTCGCGCGTGTCACGCGTTTCGAGTGTGTAGAAACGCGGACGTCGAAAGAAACGAGGAGGAGGCGGAAGATTTGTTAGAGATGATGTCTGACGAAGTTCGAACGAGACGTTTTGCATCGTTCGTTCGGTTGGAAGTGCAAGACACGATGCCTGAACACGTGAAAGACCGTTTGATGAAATCTCTTGAGTTGAGATCGTTCGACGTGACTTCGGTGCCGCACGCCGCGCCGTTGGGATTCGGCGTTTTAGATTCCATCGACGTGAGTTTTGAAATGGACGACGCCTTAGTTTTTGACTACTGGTCTCCGAGAACGCACCCGAGATTGGTTGGTATCGACGTCCCTTCCTCGTCGGCTTCCGAGGCGGAAGAGATGAGCAAACGTAATATTTTCGACGAGATTAAAAAAGGAGACATTTTAGTCCACCACCCGTACCATTCGTTCGCGACGTCCACGCAAGCTTTCTTCGAAGCCGCGGCAAGAGATAAGGATGTTTTGAGCATTAAATCGACGTTGTATAGAACTTCATCGAACTCGCCAATTATATCGAGTTTGATTAAAGCTTGCGATAACGGGAAAAACGTCGCCGTGTTGGTTGAATTGAAAGCTCGATTCGACGAAGAGCGAAACTTGGGTTTTGCGGAACGACTTGAAACTGCCGGGTGTAACGTCGCGTACGGCGTAAAAGGCGTGAAAACGCACTGTAAAGCAACTTTAGTCGTACGAAGAGAAGGAGAAAAGCTCGTGAAGTACGTTCACTTAGGAACTGGGAACTATAACCCGTCCACGGCGGGTATTTATACCGATTACGGCATGTTTACGTGCAAAGAAGAATACGGCGAAGACGCCGTGAATTTGTTCAAGTTTTTAATGGGCCATCATTTCCAAAAAGAATTCAACAGATTGCTGGTTGCGCCGCAAAGCTTACAATCTAGCATGGTGGATTTAATCGAGAACGAAATCACCGCCGCAAAGAAAGGGTACAAAGCGTCCATCACGGCTAAAATGAACGGTTTAGACGACCCGGAGATTTGTAAAGCGTTTTATCGGGCGAGCCAGGCGGGCGTGAGCGTGAATTTGATCGTTCGGGGCATTTGTAGAATTCGCCCTGGCGTCCCAGGCATTTCCGAAAACATTCGCGTGATCTCAATCATCGGTCGATTCTTAGAACACCACAGATGCTTTCGATTCGAAAACGCGCTTCAGACAGGGAAAGCGGATCCGAAGATTTACATGGGTAGCGCAGATTTGATGCGAAGAAATTTGTTACATCGCGTCGAAGTCGTCACGTTAGTCGAAGATGAGAGAATCAGGTGCGAAATCCAAGACATGCTCGATGCTTGTCTCGTGGATGGTGTCTTAGCGTGGGAGTTAGGTGCGGATGGACGATATCATCGTACTCCGGAAGCGCGAGCGATTGCGGCGAAACACTCGAGCCAAGATCCCGGGAAAGGAAAACTCATGCCAATTGCCGCGACAAAAGGTTTACACGCGAGTTTAATGGTCGACGTGTTAAAGAAACGAAGTAAAAGTAAAACGAAACAATCTGTCGCGGGTATTGCGGCCAAGAATTTAAAATATGCGGCGAGAATGCCAAAGCAAGCGATGGTGAAGAGTGCGGAGGATATGGCGCAGCCGGAGAAGTTGGAGAAAGCTGAAAGTGCCTTTCCCGTGTCCTCTTCTTCTTCTTCTTCTTCGGACAAGAGACCTTCGATGCATGAAATCATCGATGCGAATGCGAGACCGATAGAGGAAGAAAAAGTGATTAATGACACCAGCGAGGATAGTATGGACGACGTCGCGTTCGATATGGAGGTTTAAATTCATAAGAACGATTGACTTCTAGAACAAAAATGAATTTTCCAACTCGTAAACTACAAACTAATCAACACATCTTCTCTCTTTCTCTCTCTCTCTCCCTTCTGCTTACATATGATCACACATCATAGGTCTATACTATACAGGAACCAAATAATAATTCTACTAACAAATACACAAAAAAAGTTCTCCACGCATGCGTGACAGCGAGTGTTTGTACTTTCTTTTTAAATGTAATTTTCCGTCGAGAACGCCGGCGATAACACGGATTGACTCGCGGCTTTCTTCAACGTCTTCCATACTTGCACGTTCGCCTCGAAGAACCCAACAGAGTGGAAATTCTTCAAACCGTTTTTCTTGGCATACGGTTTAATAACTTCTTCTCGGAAATCTCTCAGTTTATGTCTCGGTAGTCTTGGACACAAATGGTGTTCGACTTGAAATTGCAAACCGCCATGGAACCAATCCAAATATTTTGGGCACTCAATGTCCATCGTCCCGGCGAGTTGCATCTCAATCCATTCGTTGTTTTTTGGAATCCCATCGAACACATCTCTCGAAAAGTGCGACAAACATATTTGAACGTGAATGATCCCACCAATTGCGTGCGAGAGGAAGAAGAACGCCCATTTCTCACCAGCCGTCGGTAACATGCTCACCAGCGTCGAATACCACGCGAAGTAAAAACCGAGCGTGGCGAATTCAATGACGCGCTGTTTCTTGGACATTTTTACCGTCGCGCAGTGAATCAACGTTTGCGCGTATAAGTTCACTCTCGCTACGGCCATGATCGGGTAGAACGTGTAATGCTGCACGCTAACAAACTTCTTCGCTAACCAATCAAATTTCAACTGTCGGTTGTGGTACAACGAGTACACGGATTCGAAATACTTCCTCGTGACTGCCAAAATCGGCATGTGTTGAATATCCGGATCGCACTCCAAAGAGTTCACGGCGCAATGATGGACGTTGTGCGTGCTCGACCACCAACTAATGCCAACACCGTTACACATGTTCCCAATGAGCCACCCGATGGCGGTGTCCAATTTCCTATTGTGGGTCACCGCGCAGTGCCCCGCGTCGTGTCCGATGAACATGCTTTGCTGCCAAAACATTCCCAACGATACGGCTCCGAGCATGTGAGAAAACGTATCCTCTTTATTCACGACCAAATGAATTGCCACGGCTAACAAAGACACCAAGCGAATGGCGATGGCGTAATAGTGCTTATAATCCGTCTTGAACTCTGCGTTCTCCGCCGTTTTCACCAACTCTCGAAAATCGTGTAAATGCTGGGGCGCTTCCTCCGAAATCTTTCTTTGAACGGCGCCAACGCGCATGGATTTCAACGTTTTCATCGCTTTTCCGCTTTCCGAGTGATACGCTCGGAACGCGTCCGTAATGTCTCTCCCGGAGTACTGTTTCAGGACGGTTTCGCCTCCCGGATGTTTTGAAATCCAACTCGAAATGTCGTACACGTCGTCACCGAAGATGACCAGTTTTGGGGAGTCCTTCGCGGTCATGTGATCGCACTCGTTCACCTGCGAAACCGTGTACGTGGTGGCGGTGCTCGCGGGAGACATATCCACATTCGTGATTGGGGAAGAACCCGAGGCGTCCTTACCGCCTTTGCCCATGATGAATACGATGTTAAAGTCCTCCTCTGTTTTTATTCCTTTTTATCGCTTTTCTCTTTTATCACCACCCGAAAATGTGTCCCGAAACGTCGCCACGTCGTTTACTCTTTTCGCGCGCGCGCGTTCGTCCGTTCTTCTTCGATCGACCAAATCTCTCTCTCGATTGAATACTCTTTTAAATATCTATCCGTTCTCAAGCAGATCCCGACTGTAAATACAATACTACAATAAGAAGTGAGCGGGGTCGGCTTTGAATAAAATGTGTGACGTCGGAGGACGCCTTTTTTGTGTTTGATGAGTGGCTGTTTTTTTTAATGAGCGGCTGTCATGGCTGTCGGTAACAACGAAGGCGACCTTTCTCTCTTTTTGCTTTTTTTCAGAAAAATTGAGCCCAACCACCCCAAAATACCAAAACGTGTTTGTGAAATAATAGGAATACAATACGGTGATGATATATTAATATAAATAACAACGAAGACGAAAAGTAATAATCGTCAATAAGAAAAACGTTCTCCTTCATTTGCGTACGTTTACTTCTTATTAATATCGTAGAAGAAACCAACCGTGTTGCCGACTTTGATGGTGACTTTCGGAGCGCCTTCGGGAAGGCGCGGACCTCCTCGGCTACTGTTACCACCGCCGCTCTTCTCCTTATAGATGACTTTTTCGACGATTTTCTCCTTGATGATCGGTACTTCCACTTTCTTCTCGATGATTTTGTCCTTGTAGACAATCTTCTCCACCGGCTTGTCCTTGTAGACAATCTTCTCCACCGGCTTGT
>Ga0181596_10003630_pt1 | contig 14315 bp, 14 predicted proteins | sample 041ome_6_FD_148655 | JGI IMG/M metagenome (GOLD analysis project Ga0181596, IMG submission 148655) | Coastal salt marsh microbial communities from the Groves Creek Marsh, Skidaway Island, Georgia - 041402US metaG (spades assembly) | ecosystem: Environmental > Aquatic > Marine > Intertidal zone... | reverse complement strand
TAAAGCGCTGCTGAGCCCCAGGATCAAAATTTCCCAGGGTGGAGCCGGGATAAAAAATAATCCGGCGTCCTTGGGGGATCGATTCTTCGAAACTCCAGTCCTGGGTGAAATCAGCGGCAATTGCGGTAACGGCCAGGTCGGGTTGGTCGCGGGCGATCACTGCGGCGGCTTCCAACAGAAACTCACCGGCGATATCGATGGGTACGAAGGCTGTGGGCAAAGCGCGCTCCAGTAACGGCTGGACTTTGCTGCAGTTACCGCTGCCGGGCTCAATGATCACGTCCCCATAGCCCATTGCTTCGACAATGGCGTCGAGGTGACGGTCGAAAATCTCGGCCTCAGCGCGGGTCAGGTAGTACTCCGGCAGTTCGGTGATGGTCTCGAACAGCTCCGAGCCCCTCGAGTCATAAAAATATTTCGGTGACAGGCGCGGGGGGCGCTCGGCCAGCGATTCAAGAACCTCCTCGGTTTCATCCACCTGGGGACGTTGTATCTCAATAAAGTTTAGGTTGCCGGGTATCGCTTGCGACGAAGGGTTAGGATTGGATGTCATGTGGCACCCACGCTCTTGGCGAGGCGCAGGCCGGTAAATTGCCAACGGTCTGCGGGGTAAAAGAAGTTGCGGTAGCTCAGGCGCCGCTGAGGATGGGGTGTGGCAAAGGAGCTGCCCCGCAAGACCCATTGGCTGCTCATGAATTTTCCGTTGTATTCACCGACCGCTCCTGTGTCAGGCCGGTAGCCGGGATAGGGGCCATAAGCGGACTGGGTCCACTGCCAGACACTGCCAAACCACCCCGGATGGTTCACCTCCATCAAACGGTCTGAGGGCTGCTTAGGGGGTGCCAGCGCCTGGGCGGCATGCTCCCATTCAAACTCACTTGGCAATCGGCAACCCGCCCAGCGTGCATAGGCATCAGCCTCATAGCCAGAAAGGTGACACACGGGGGCCAGTGGGTCGAGGACCTGCACACCCCGGAGGCTGAATATACGGTCCCCATCCAGCCAGTGGAGAGGGCGCTGCCATTGTTCCCGGCGCACGGTCTCCCAGCCGTCTGACAGCCACCACTGGGGGTCCCGGTAACCATCTTCGGCAATAAATGTTTGGTAGTCACCGTTGGTGACCAGTCGGTTGGCGATGGCAAAGGGCTCGAGGAAGTGGCGGTGCTGTGGATGCTCATTGTCGAATGAGAAGTCCTTGGGGTCGGCCCCAATCTGGACAACTCCACCCTCAAAATGATGCCAATCCAGGGGGGCGCTGGATGCCGGAGCGCTGTCCGCTGTCGGGCTGTATGTGGGTAGCGCTGGATTTCGAGAAAAACTGAACAACAGATCGGTGAGTAACAGTTCCTGATGCTGCATCTCGTGCTGGATACCCAACTCAAGGAGGTCAAGCTGGGCCTCATCAAAGTGACCCTCACGCAGGGAGAGCAATACGGCCTCATCAACCTGCTCCCGCCAGGCAAGGATATCGGACAGGGCAGGGCGACTGAGGATGCCACGCTCTGCCCGCGCATGGGGTTGGCCCAGACCGTTGTAATACGAATTAAACAGTGTGTGCCAACTGTCGGGCACCGAAGGATGTTGTCCAAGGGGGGTTAGCAGAAAGGTGGCGAAAAACCAGTTGGTGTGGGCGAGGTGCCATTTTGGCGGACTTGCAAACGGCGCCCCCTGGATCATGTGATCTTCAGCGGTCAGCCCCTCACACAGCGCCAGCGATTGCTTTCGGCAGAGGACAAAACTCTCGGCTAGCTGTCCATACCTGTCAGTGGCTATTTCGTGTTGGGCTGATTGGGGCACAAATATCGGCCTTGTTAGTTTGACTGGCGGGTGCTGAGGTGGAACGCCGCTTTCAAGGACCAGTTTAGAATAGCCTCATCCCGAGGTCACCCCGAGGGCGCATCGTTTTTCAGGGTCTGTCAGGGCGCACCGTGTGTCGATGGCCCCGCCCATCCTGCTCGGGCTGCCCCTCTTTTCCATCAGCGTAATAAAGGTTTAGTCGTCGAGGCCGCCCATCAGCATATATTTAATTTCCAGGTAATCGTCGATGCCGTACTTTGACCCCTCCCGGCCCGATCCCGATTCTTTGATTCCGCCGAAGGGAGCCATCTCGTTAGAGATGATGCCCTCGTTGATGCCCACGATTCCGTATTCCAGTGCCTCGGCGACGCGCCAGACGCGACCAATATCCCGGGTGTAAAAGTAACTGGCGAGGCCGAACTCCGTGTCGTTGGCGAGCGCGATGGCTTCGGCCTCGGTCTCAAAAGTAATAATGGGTGCGACGGGACCGAATATTTCATTTCGAAAGACGGGCATGTCAGGTGTGACGTTTGTAAGAATTGTGGGTTGGTAGAAGCAGGGTCCAAGGTCACTGGGCGCCCCTCCCAACACCAGCTTTGCGCCGGCGGCCAGGGACCCCTGCACCAATTCATCCACGTCGACCACGGCTTTTGCATTGACCAAAGGTCCGAGCTGGGTGTCGGTATCCAGACCATTACCCAGTTTCAGCGCTTCGGTGGCGGCCACCAGCTTCGCTGTGAATTCTTCGGCGATATCCGCCTGAACAAATAAGCGGTTTGAGCACACGCAGGTTTGCCCGCTGTTGCGATACTTGGAGATCAGTGCGCCCTGTACCGCGCTGTCAATGTCGGCGTCATCAAATACGATAAAGGGTGCATTGCCACCCAGTTCCATGGATGTTTTCTTGAGTGTCGGGACGCACTGGGTTTCAAGCATCTTCCCTATGGGGGTGGATCCCGTAAAAGACAGTTTCCTCACGATGGGGTTACTGGTGAGTTCGCCACCGATTTCGGAAGAACTGCCCATAACAACGTTAAGAACCCCGGCTGGGATACCGGCCTGATCCGCAAGCTCGGCGAGTGCCAATGCCGAGAGGGGTGTTTCGCTTGCCGGTTTGATGACGATCGTACAGCCCGCCGCGAGGGCGGGTGCTGCTTTGCGGGTAATCATGGCATTGGGAAAGTTCCAGGGCGTTATGGAGGCGCAAACGCCCACGGGTTGTTTAATACACACGATGCGCTTGTCGCTGCTGGGCGCCGGGATGACGTCGCCATCGATTCGTTTGGCCTGTTCGGCAAACCACTCGATGTAGGAGGCGCCATAGGCCACCTCGCCACGGGACTCGGCCAGGGTTTTACCCTGTTCCGTAGTCATAATTCGGGCCAGGTCCTCCTGGTTGGTCATGATCAGGTCAAACCAGCGGCGCATAACCTGGGCGCGCTGTTTGGCGGGTACCTTGCACCAGTCGACCATGGCGCGCTCCGCCGCCAGAATGGCCCTGCGGGTCTCTTCGCTGCCGACCTTGGCGACTTCGGCGATGACCTCGCCTGTGGCGGGATTGCTAACGGGAAGGAGGCCCCCGGAATCAGCGTCCACCCATGCCCCGTCAATGTAGGCTTTGGTTTTAAACAAGTTGCTGTTGCTGAGTTGGGGGATCATTGAGGTGTTCCTGTCAGAAAGGCTGTTGGGCAATAGGTACGGGGGACCACGCCGATAATACGCCCCATGGGTAAATATGTGCCAGCGTCTGCGCTTTAATCTATCCGGTGGCAGCGGGTGGCGAGGCGTGACAACGCGCTGTTTAGGTGAAGCGTCTAGGATCTCGGTGCGCGCGTGCGCAGGTCGTACTTGCGCATCAGGCTGCGCATCTGGTCATAGGTCAGACCCAATAATTCTGCCGCCGCCTTCTGGCTGAAGTTGCATTCGTTCAGGGCGGCATTCACCCAGGTGAGTTCGGTCTCCTCCAGCGTTTGCCTTAGGTCGATGGGCCATGTCATGGCCTCGATTGTTTCCGAGGGTTCGCTGACTGAAATCACCGTGTCGGGGACGTCCTCCTGCGCGTCGCCAAAGCCACTGAAGGGGTTGATAACGACCGCGTCTACCGGATTCTCCTGCTCCCCCCAGCGGTAAATAGAACGCTCCACCACATTTTTCAGCTCCCGGATATTGCCCGGCCAGTGGTGGGTTAGGAGATCCGCTTCGGCGACAGCGGTGAAGCCGGCGAAGAAGGGCCAGCCCAATTCGGCCACCATCTTGACGGCGAAGTGATTGGCAAGCTCCAGCACATCGTTTTGCCGCTCACGCAGAGGGGGGAGTCGGACGACATCAAACGTCAGTCGGTCGAGTAGATCCCATCGAAACTCCCCTGCATTGGCCATTTTGGGCAGGTTGGCGTTGGTTGCGGCGACGACACGGACATCGACGCGTATGGTCTTGCTGCCGCCGACGCGCTCGAACTCGCCGTATTCAATGAGCCGCAGCAATTTCTCCTGAAGGCGCATTGACATTGTGCCAAGTTCGTCCAGAAAAAGTGTGCCTCCATCAGCCCGCTCAAAGCGCCCGATATGCTGCTTGGTTGCGCCGGTGAACGCGCCTGCTTCATGCCCGAATAATTCGCTTTCCAGAAGTGTTTCGGTGATGGCCCCGCAATTAATTTTGACGAACACATCTGACCACCGCGGCGACAGGAAGTGCAGACGCTCTGCGGCGAGCTCCTTACCCGTGCCGCGTTCACCCAACACCAGAATGGGCCGATCGATGCTCGCGAGGGTCGATAGATGGTCGAGGGCTGCCATCAGGGCCGGGGATTGGCCAATCATGTTTTGCGCGTTGTTCTGCATGGGTGCATTTAACCTTTAAAGGCTCAATAAGCCCATGATAAAGACTAAAATAACCTTAAATCAATGCAAAAAATCGGTATTTTAGGGCGGCAATGTCAATAAGTCATTGTTTTACCGAAATAAAATAATTCTGGCACGTTGATCGCTAAGTACTGGGTGTAGGCGCCGGAGTGGCCGGTTCCTCGAAGGGCAGGAAGCCCTACCAACCAATTAAGGATTAGGAAGACATGGACGCTATCGACGAACGTTTCGCAGTTTACACGGCAATCATCTTCATCTGCAGCGCAGTGGGTGCCCTGGCTGGAGGCTTCGCGGCCGCCGCCACATTCGCCGTCATCGCTGCAGGCGTTGAATTGGCTTACTGGCTAGGGCGGGTCATAGAAGACTCCGGCCACACCGGCGCCGCGAGCTAAAACAGGAGAACTATCATGGGTATCTTTTCACGAATGTCAGATATCGTTAACTCCAACATCAATGCGCTGCTGGACAGTGCCGAAGATCCGGAGAAGATGATTCGACTGATTATCCAGGAGATGGAAGACACGCTGGTTGAGGTACGTAGTTCATCAGCCCGGGTCCTGGCAGATCGAAAAACCGCAGAGCGAAAGCGCAGCCAGGTCAGCCAGGAGGTTGTTAACTGGGAGGAGAAGGCGAAGCTTGCGATCAGTAAAGGTCGTGAGGATCTGGCACGAGCAGCGCTGCAGGAAAAGCGCGTCATCGAACAGGAGCTTGAGGTGGTCAGCACCGAGTTGGCGGCTACGGATGAGCACATTGGGCAATTGAATAATGAAATCGCCCAGCTTCAACAAAAGCTTTCTGACGCCAAGGCCAAGCAGAAAGCGATGCTGATGCGTTCCCAGACCGTGCAATCGCGCATGGCAGTCAAGCGTCAGGTGCATCGCAGTGAGCTCGATGAGGCGTTTACCAAGTTCGACAAGTTTGAACGCCGGATGGACAACCTTGAAGGCGAACTGGAAGCCATGGATTTGGGTCGCGAGGGTGGCCTGGCGGCTGAGATTGATGCGCTCCGTGAGGACGATTCCCTCAACGAGGAGCTGGAAGCCCTCAAACAGTCAATGAAGACTGATGAGGATGGAAATAGTGTGAATAAGGACGGGGCCTGAGCGGCCAGGGATGAAAGGCCAGGGAAGGCTGATTACACTAACGACCTTTAGGACTGCGGGCAGGGAGCCAAAGCATGGATCCGTTTGAAATGATGTTTGTACCGATGGTGCTGTTCATGGTGATCGTCGCACCGATCTGGATAGTGATGCACTACCGCAGCCTGAATCGGTCCAGTCGAAGCCTGAGTGAAGACGACCGCCAATCTTTGGATGAGATGCTGGCTACCGTTGATAAACTCAGTCACCGAATTGTCTCGTTGGAGTCGATCCTCGATGCGGATCACCCCGACTGGCGTAAAGCTGAAAAACCAAGGAGCGAATGATGCGCAGGGAACAGCGCGAAAGTTTTGGAAGCAGGCGGAAATCGGGCTGGGGTATGGGCCTGTATCGAAATCGGCCTGAGGGCTGGATTGGTGGGGTGTGCTCTGGTCTTGCTGATCACTGGGGAGTCGCGACCTGGATGGTCCGTCTCGCGGCCATTGCACTGCTGCTCTTTACGGGGTCCCTGGCGTTTTGGGGTTACATTGTGGCCTGGGTGGTTCTTGCTCCCCGGCCCAGCCGCTGGGGGCAGGAGGACGTCGAAATGGAATACGACGAGGACCGCTATACCTATCGAAAGAAAACCGTATTTCACTACCCGGACGCTCCCAGGGACCGGTTGGGTAAGGCTCAGGAACGGTTGAACGAGGCCCTTGAGCGCGTGGAGTCAATGGAGCGGTACGTGACGTCACGACGGTACGACCTGAACAGGGAGTTCTCCAAGCTTTAAAGGCCAGCGCCCGGGAGTACTCGGGCTTTTTCTCCCCCTTCAGGTAATTTAAACCAACTGGGTGTCCCGGTGCGTACTTCTGGCGTCATCCTAGCGTCTGCAGTGCCGGTGTATGCAAACCCTTCATGAAGTAAGCGCCCCTGATAACGCAGCCACACAGCCAGCTGTTGTATTTGCCCATGCCAATGGCTACCCGCCCGAGGCTTATCGCACGCTCTTCGAACCCCTGCTACCCCACTGCCGGTTGATGACGGTGGAGCATCGCCCGTTTTGGCAGCGTGGTCCTGCCCTTACCACCCAGAATTGGCGGGTCTATGCAGACGACCTGGTAGAGACCCTCAAACGTGAGGCCACGGAGCCCGTTTTTCTGGTGGGCCACTCGATGGGCGCGGTGATCGGTATGCTCGCTGCTTTACAACAGCCCGCCTTGTTTAGGGGGATCGTCGCCCTGGACCCGGTCCTCATTCCGTTCAAGATGTGGTTGCCGGGGCAAATTTTACGTGCTGTCGGAAAGGAGCTTCCCATGGTGCAGAGCGCCCTGAGACGCCCCGCTTGTTTTGACAGCCACGAAGCAGCTTTTGCGTTCTACCGAAAGAAGCGTCCGTTTCGACGAGTCTCCGATGAAGTGCTCTGGGATTACGTCCTCGGGGGACATGCGACACGGGATGGTGGCGTCTCACTACGCTGGACGGGTGCCTGGGAAGCCTGTGTCTATCGATCAGCGCCCCTGATGCTCAGTCGGCTGCGGGGTCTGCGCATCGCCACATTGGGGATTGTGGGTCGTGACAGTGACGTTTGTCGCCCGGGCAATCTTAAAAAATGGCAGCGTGCCATGCCCAGTGCGGAGATCCATGCCGTTGAGGGTGGTCATTTGCTTCCGCTGGAGAATCCTGGGGCCTGCGTAAAGCTGATTACCCCGTTTCTCACCCGGGAGTCTGATCATCGGGAAAGCCGGCGAAAGTCTACAATTTAGGGTGCGGGGGGTGTGGCTCGACCCTATACTGGAGTGCGAAGTGTGATGAGGAGCATCCATGAGTAAGTTATTGATCGTCGCCGATATTGAAGAGACCTGTGCTGCGACACCCAGGGGGCTGCAGCTGGCCGAATTGATGGATCTCCAGCCTGAGGTGGTTGCCTTTGTCTACGCTGACCTGAAGCGATTGAAGCTGGATGCCAAGGCGGCTGCCTCGGTCAAGAAGCAGTTAATGGATCAGCGTCGCAGCGCAGTGACCGCCGAGGTGGAAAAATTTGCAGGCTCCAATCGCCGGGTAAAGGTCCAAGTGGTTTGGGCGGAGGCCATTCACGACTGGATCATCAAGCGCGCCGGCGGAGATTACGCAGGGGTTGTGAAGACCCGGCACAAGTCGGAATCCTTCGGCCACACCTCCACAGACTGGCATCTACTTCGGCAGTGCAGTGCGCCGGTGTTGCTGGTCAGTAAGCGAAAATGGCGTAAAGGCGGCCTGATTTTGGCGACCGTCGATCTCGACGCCGGCAGCAAGACCAAACAGGCCCTCAATGTCGATGTGGTGACCACGGCGCGACACTACGCGGAGATGCTGGAGACAGAGTTGCTGGTGCTGTGTGTGATCGATGTGCCGACCCTGCTCAACGATCTCGATCTGGTAGACCCCAGAAAATATGCGAAAGCCAAGGAGACGGAATTGCGGCCGACCCTTGAAAAGCTGGCAGAGCAAACCGGGTTACCCCTGTCCCGATTCAAGGTCAAGCGGGGTCCGGTGGCCAAGACGATTGTTTCCGAGGCCGCGGACAAGAAAGCCCAGTTGGTTGTCATGGGTACGGTGGGTCGGCGTGGTGTCCGTGCCCAGGTGCTGGGCAATACGGCCGAGGAAGTGCTCGGTTTGTTACGCGCAGACACGTTGACACTAAAGCCCTGAGCCAGGTGGCCGGACCCAGGATGCTACAGCCAGAAGACGCCCAGAAACCCGAGGAGCCTGCCGGGTTACCCCTGAGCCAGACACCCATCGAAGAGCTGCTGGCCGATCTGGGCGAGCCCAACACCTACCCCCGGGAGCTGAGCTGGTTAAGCTTCAACGCCCGGGTGCTGCAAGAGGCCGATGATCCCGGCGTACCCCTGATACAGCGGGTGCGCTACCTGGGCATATTCTCCAACAACCTCGATGAGTTTTTCCGGGTTCGGGTTGCCGAAGTCCGTCGCATGATTTCCGTTTCGTCCGGAGGGCAGCGCCAACGGGCCAAAAAGCTACTGGCTGCGATTCAGTATCGGGTCAAGGCGCTGCAGCAGGAATTTGAGCTGGTCTACGCAAAATCATTGCGGGAACTTGCCCGCCGCGGCGTTTACCTGATCAATGAGCAGCAGCTACGGAAGGAGCAGTTGGCTTTTGTGCAGGCATTTTTCATCGACAAGGTGTTGCCGGAACTGGAGCCCATCCTGCTCAGGGACGAGCAGCCCATTCCTCACCTGGCCGATGAGTCTCTGTACCTTGCCGTGGACATCGCCACCACCGCCGGCCCCCAGTACGCCCTCTTGGAGGTGCCCACCGATCGCCTGGGTAGGTTCATTGAGATTCCCAGTAGCGGCAAGGGTCAGGGCAGGGTGTATATCGTGCTCGACAACATCATCCGGGCCTGTCTGTCCCAGGTGTTCCGGGGCGTCTTTGAGATTGAATCGGTATCGGCCTACTGCTTCAAGTTCTCCCGGGATTCCGAGCTCGAGATCGACGAGGGCATCAACGAGAGCCTGATCGAGAAAATGGCCGTGAGCCTGAAGCAGCGCAAGCGAGCCGATGCGGTCCGCTTTGTATTTGATGAAACCATGCCGTCGCGCCTGCTCGATTATTTACGCAAACGTTTTGGCTTTGGTAAGTACGACAGCATGATTCCCGGTGGCCGTTATCACAACTCCAAGGACTTTATCGATTTTCCCAACGCAGGACCGCGTTACCTTGAATTCAAGCCGCTGCCGACCATACCGATTCCGCGCCTGGAGCAGGGGGGAAGCATATTCGAGAAAGTACGGGAGCAGGATGTGCTGCTGTATTTTCCCTATCATCCCTTTGACTACGTTGTCGATGTGCTCAAGACGGCGGCAGTGGATCCGGATGTGGTATCCATTCGCATCTGCTTGTATCGGGTGGCCCGAAATTCCCGGATTGTTGATGCCCTGCTCAACGCCAAGGACAACGGGAAGTTCGTGCAGGTAGTGGTGGAATTGGCGGCGCGTTTTGATGAGCAGGCCAATATCACCTGGGCCCAGCGTCTCACCGAAGCCGGTATCGCCGTGATCTTCGGCATCCAGGGGCTCAAAGTGCACAGCAAGGTTTTTCTGATCGAGCGGCGTGAAAATCAGGAACTTCGCTACTACAGTCACGTGGGTACCGGCAACTTCAACGAAAAGACGGCGCGCCTGTACACAGACCTTTCCCTGCTGACCTTTGACCAGGATATCGGTCGTGATTTGGCCCGGGTGTTTGATTTTCTCAAATACCCCTACCGCCGTCCCGACTACACCTCCCTGCTGGTTTCTCCCCACAATTCCCGGGCCGGCATCACCGGTATGATCGACCGGGAGATCCGCCATGCCCGGGAGGGCTATCACGCGGAGATCCTGTTGAAGTGCAACAACGTGGTGGACCAGCAGGTCACCCGCAAGCTGTATGAAGCCAGTCAGGCCGGAGTCAAGGTGCGACTGATCATTCGGGGTATGTGCTCCCTGTTGCCCGGGGTAAAGGGCCTGTCGGACAACATTGCCGCCATCAGCCTTGTCGATCGCTACCTGGAGCACCCCCGGGTTTATGTCTTCCATAACCGCGGCCAGCCGGACTACTTCTTGGGCTCAGCAGACCTCATGACCCGTAACGTGGACTTCCGGGTGGAAGTGCTGTGCCCGGTGCGCGATACCGCCGCCCAGGAAACCCTGCAGCACATCCTGGACCAGCAGTGGTATGACAACGTCAAGGGCCGGGTCCTCGACGCTGACCAGGAAAACCGCTATGCCAAGCCAAAGAAAAAGGCGGCCAATATCCGGTCCCAGGAAAGCATCCACAGGTACCTGAGTACCGGAAAACTGCCCCGACATCCCAAGACCAAAATGCGTCAGGCCTCGGTCCGACGCAAGAGGAAGTAATGCTATGGCCATAGGCAGCCTGCTTGCGCTTCTTGATGACATCGCTGCCGTCCTTGATGACGTCTCGTTGATGACCAAGGTCGCAGCAAAGAAAACCGCCGGGGTGCTGGGCGACGACCTCGCGGTGAACGCGGAGCGGGTGCTGGGCGTTCGGCCAGACCGTGAGTTGCCGGTGGTGTGGGCCGTGGCCAAGGGTTCCTTTTTCAACAAGCTCATACTGGTGCCGGCAGCATTATTGATTTCAGCTTTCATCCCCTGGTTAATCACGCCGCTTTTGGTCTGCGGTGGACTCTACCTGTGCTTTGAGGGTGCGGAAAAGCTACTCCACGGCGGTAAGTCACACTCCAGTGAAGAAGTGGAGGCCGTTGCCCGAAAGCTCTCTGATCCTGGCTGTGACCTGGCAGAGCTGGAGCGCACCAAGATTCGCGGTGCGGTGCGTACGGACTTCATCCTCTCTGCGGAAATCATTGTGCTGACTTTGGGGGTGGTGGAGGGTCAACAGTTGCTTACCCAGCTGATTGTCCTGGCGGGGATATCGACGTTAATGACCGTTGGGGTCTACGGACTGGTGGCGGGAATCGTCAAAATAGATGACCTCGGCCTCATGCTCACCCAGAAATCTGGGGAGGGATTCTTTGCTTCCTCAATGCGTAAGTTGGGAGGAGGCTTACTTTGGTTCGCGCCCTGGCTCATGAAGGCACTGGGGGTGGTCGGAACGGTTGCCATGTTCCTGGTCGGCGGTGGCATTCTGCTGCATGCTTTTCCCATGCTGACCGAAAGGGTCGATGCCCTTGCTGCCCAGTTGCAAATTGCCGGGGGCATTCTCCCGATGCTAATAGGCGGCGTGCTTGGTTTGATGGCCGGGTTTCTTTTGGTCAAGATTTTCGAGGGCGTGTCGGCGCTTCGTGCCTGAAATAATCGGCACTTCGAATCTGTCGGTATGTGGCCTGTACCTGCGCCCTGGGGGGCGATGAGGAACGTGGCCGCGCTTGGCCATTTTGCTGCGCCCACTATGAGGCCTTAGTCGAAGTAGCAAATCTCCATCGCCAAACCACAGGCATCGCGTGTCGGCTGAGCCGGTAGTGTGCGTAGGCGCCCGGCCAGCGGCATTAGAGCCAGGCAGCAAGCGTCCAGCACATCATCGGCAGCGATTTCTCTGCGTCGTGTTGTTGCGAGAATATTGTCGGCCAGTTGGGCAACCTGCACATCCAGCCCAGCCAGCAGGTCAAGCCGTTCATTGAAGCCGGCCACGGTTTTCTTTTTGTGCTGCAGTGGGGCGCCGTTGATGGCCATGAAGGCGACCTCGGGGTGTGCTTCCCTGACCTGAAGGGGTGAACCTACGGATGCCTGAAGCCACTCATCGGCCTCGCGGATCTTTGGGAAAAGATAATAGCTCTGTTTGCTGAGCCCCTTTCCGCTATGGGTTCTGTTCAAAGTATTGGCATCGGGATAATTTTGCGCGCCCAGTGACGCCCGCGCGGGGGGTGTAAAAACCGAGCTGGAGAAACCTCGTCCCAGCTTTCGGCGTGCGGCGGTATCACATTCCCGGTGCCCCGTGGTCGAAAGACCTATGGGGATGTCAATAAATATGCGCGATGCCCGGGTCGATGACAGCAGGGCGTCCAGGGATGTCGCGAGCTGCCAGTCCATGCTTTTCGAGTTATGACTGATGCCCAGCCAGCCACCGCGGCATCCATCCACACCTAATGTCGTCACAGCGATTCTCGAGCTGAAATATCACAAGGGTAGCAGGCTAAAAAAAACGGCCCACCAAAGTGAGCCGCCTCGTTATCTGCCGATAGGGATTAGCTAGTTTAGCTGAAGTCGTCGCTGCGTACGTTATAAAAAGGACGGGTAGAGCCATCCTCGTCGATCATCATGTACTCGCTGCGATCCGGATTGGTAATGACGACTTCGATGTCCTGAAACAGGGGGCGTCGGACAAATGCCAGTGTCCAGCCAAACTGCGATTTGGCGGTGAGCGTTACAGATTGCTCGAAGCTCAGGGTTTTGCTGAGTTGATCGGGCACAGCCGGCTGTCGTCCGCGACGTTCAGACGTGGCTATGTCAAAAGCTGCTCCAGCTGATGCGTTCATTTCCTGACCTCTCGTACACCGCTCTTCACTGCAGTAAGGTAGCCAATGAACAATAATCGGCCAACAACCCGGTTCTCATTGTGTGAGTGTCATCACAAAACCACGGCGGAGAACGGCGACTGGCATGGCATCTCAGGTCAGGGGGTCAGAAAAGCCACTCTCTGATGTCGTCCCTGTTTTCAATCACTACCTGCTGGGCCCTGGGGTCTTCGAGAATGTCCCCAGCATTGATATTCAGCATTTGCAGCAGGTAGCCAACAAGCCGCGCCCGCACCTCGAGTTGCAGTGTGCCTTCCTGCATACCGTAATCACTTGCCACTACAGCTCTCTGGTCATCTGAAAGTCGGGGGTCGGGTATCAGCACGACGTGCACGATTGTCTGCCAGTCACGGTCCTCGGTGTCGCTGTGTTCTGACGGGCCCAGTAGCTCCGGTTCACCCCGGAACCGACTCAGCACGAAGTCCCGAAAATCCTGATTTTTTTCGCACCAGCCTCGAACGTGCCAGCGCAACCCGGTCCATACCAATGTGTGGGGCGCAATAATGCGCCCTTCACGGTCGGGGTTATTGAGGGAGACATAATCCACCTCAATGCGCTGATGTTCCCGTGCGGCTTGCAAGATGGGGCGCAACAGCGCCGGGGATACAGGACGGGCAGGGGGCTCGAGAACCTCGGTATGTCCCTGGGGCAAAGCCATTGAGGAAAACGTCCGATGTAACTCGCTTCTGTTGGCCAGCAACTGCAAATACTCTTCAGCCAGTCCCAGGGTGACACGGGGCGTAAAGGTTTCCGCCGGTTCGTAGCCCTTCAGAAACTTGTCATAGCGCAGGTTGTTGGGCGCGACTTCATTGTTATAGACATTGATGTCTTTGCTCGCCTGCTGTCGGCCAATGCCAAAGGTTTCTACGAGATGTCGCGTTGTCAGCCTACCTTCCCACAGGGCGATGCACTCGATAAAACGATAGCGCAGTAGCAGGTCCCATCGGTGAGGTAGGACATCATCCATAATTAGAGCGTGTCGAGGATCATGCGAATGTCTTCGGTGCCGGTGCGGGGATTGACAATACAGAATCGCAAAACGGTTTCACCTTCGTGCTTGGTGGGCGTCACGAAGGCGAGACCTTCGGCGAGCAATTTGTCACTCCAAGCGGCGTATTCCTCCGGGGACCATCCGACCCGCCTGAACACACAAATGGATAATTCTGAGGGTACAACCATCTCCAGGTTGGGGTGTGCCTCAATCATTTCAGCCGCAGCCGCAGTGACCTGCAAACTTCGCTCTACCGCTTCGGTGTAAGCCTGTGTGCCATGCGTGGCCAAGCTGAACCAAAGTGGCAGGCCGCGGGCTCGCCGCGATAAGTGGTGGGCGTAATCTGAAGGGTTCCATACGCCGTCGTAAAGCACCTCGAGGTAGTCGCCTTTTTGCTGATGCGCTCGTCGCGCCGCTGCCGGATCGCGATAAATCAGTGCGCAGCAGTCAAAGGGTGCGAACAACCATTTGTGTGGGTCGACAATAAAGCTGTCGGCGCGCTCAATACCGTTGTAGGCGTCACGTACTGAGGGAGCTGCCAGACCTGCGCC
>Ga0181596_10003625_pt1 | contig 14322 bp, 9 predicted proteins | sample 041ome_6_FD_148655 | JGI IMG/M metagenome (GOLD analysis project Ga0181596, IMG submission 148655) | Coastal salt marsh microbial communities from the Groves Creek Marsh, Skidaway Island, Georgia - 041402US metaG (spades assembly) | ecosystem: Environmental > Aquatic > Marine > Intertidal zone >... | reverse complement strand
TCCTCCTCCTTTTCTTCCGTCTCTTTGCAGCGCGACTCGCGTAATCTTTCCAACAGAGATGAGATGAGATGAGATGAGAGATGCGCTTTTTTTTTCTCGCAAAGGAAAAAAAAACGTTTCTCTCAACAAAAACAAGTTCTTCGCGCTTTCTTTTTTGCTCTCTCTCTGTCTCTCTTTCTCTCTCTCTCTCTCTCTCTCTCTTTGTGCAAGTAATTTTTGAGGGGAGGAGAGAGAGAGAGACTGCTTTTCTGCCGCTGTTCTTTTGTTGCAGTTGTTGTCGTCTCGCTGTTCGCGGCTGCGTCGTCGCGTGTCTCTGCTCTTTCTCTTTTCTTTCGTTGTCTGTCTGCGCGTATCTTTTAAAAGAAAGTGAAGAAGAGAAAAAAGGACGAAAGAGGAAAAAAAAGACCAAAAAAGACGGACCTTTTTTTTTTCTTTCTCTGAATCAAATTTTTCTACACAACACACTACTCGAATACGAAGAAGACGAGCGAGAGGAGCACTGCTACTGCGACTACTACTTTTACAGAGAACGCGCAGAAAGACTTCAGACGGGCAGATATTTTCTTCTTTTCCTCGCGTATGCGATATTTAGTCGCAGAGAGAAGAGAAAGGAGAGAACGTTTTAAGAGCGACTTCTTGGGTAAAAAAGATGGAAGAGGGACATCGACATCATCAACGAGACCGTGTAAACGACGAGGACGACGATGAACGCGAGGAAGAAGAAGAAGAGAGGACAGGAGGGAGAGGGAGGAGTAAGTTTAATCTCTTTGCGTTCGATCGCGGAGGAGAAGAGGAGAAAAATGAAATCACCGCCCAAAACGCAGACTTGGTCAATCGAGTTGCGTTGGTCACCGGGTGCACCTCGGGGATTGGAAAACAGGTGGTTTTGGATTTAGCGTTAGCCGGGGCGAAAGTCGTGTTTGGATGCCGAAATTTGAAGAAAGCGGGAGAGGTGAAACGGGAGATGATGGAGAAGTTTCCGCACTTAGATTTGGTGGTGATGGAGGGAGTGGCGTTGGATGTATCGAGCGGAGAATCCATCGCGAAGTTTGCGCAACGTTTTAACGAGACGATTGGCGAGTTGGACGTGTTGGTGAATAACGCCGGCGTGGCCTCGGAGAAAGGGTACGAGAGAGAAACTGGTGTGAGTAAATTAGTGTGGACGAACTTTTTGGGGCCGGCGGTGTTGATGCTGTCGTTGAACGAGAGTTTCCAACGCGCGATTGGTCGGCGGCAGTTTGCGAATTGCGTCTTCGTCGCTTCGGTGTGTCATCGCTTCGGGAAGATCGAAGGCGCGGATATGTGCAACAAGTTTTTATACAACGAGAAGTTCGGGTCGTATTCGGATACAAAGCTGGCGTGCGTGGCGTTTGCAAACGAGGTGGAGTATCGATGGGGGGCGAGAGGAGTGCGGTGTTCTAGCGTGGATCCCGGCGCGGTGAGAACGCCTATTTTCAGCAGCGTGAGGTTGTTGCGGTTTTTACCGTTGGCGTGTTTGAGGAGGATGTGTTACGCGCCCGCTGAGGATGGCGCGAGAGCGGTGACGATAGCAGCTTTAAATCCGTTTGCGCCTCAGAACGCGAGTTTGAACGCGACGCCGCAGATGCGAAGGATGGATCAAGGAGCGAGGCATTTCAGTCGAGGGTTGTTCGCCGGTAGGTTCGTGCAGAAGTACGGACCGGGGAAATTCCCGTCGTCGGTTGAGGTACGTAACAGTGATGGTGATGACAGCACGCCGCAATCCCTGGATGCCTTTTTTCTCAATCTGCGAAGATTTCGTTGGCACGTGCACGCGTTTTTTTTCGCGATTGGCGTCATTGCGATTTCCTTAGTCGATTGGCCGTTGCGTAAATTTTTCAAAGGACAAAAATTTGACGGCACGAAAGTGGTCGAGTCCTCCGAAGCATCTTACGATCCGGTTTTAGGCACGGAACTGTGGGAAATCGCGAAAGAATTTAGCGGCGTCGTTGAGCCGGCATATGGCGAACGGTTCACCTCCAACGATATGTTCTCCGAGGAATTTCTCGAACAGTTGTTTCCGAACGAGTTGAGCATGGAAGAACATTTGAAAATTATGGAGGAAACGGCGACGAATCTCGGGATTGAAATGAAACATATTGATGCGACGAAGTTAAGGAAAAAGGACAAGGGGGATAGCGATGCGAACGACGGCAGCGATAGCGATGGTAAATCCGTTAAAACGAAAAAGAAGAAACATAAGCGAAGCGGGAGTTTCTTTCGGCAGTCGCAAGAGAATTTAACGAAAATAGACTAGACTCATAGAGAAGGTACAGGGTGCGTTGTGTGTCTATAAGTACCTACAACGCGCGTTATGAATAAACCTTATGCTAAAACTAAGCGCTCTGTTCCAACCCACCCTTTTCGGCCAAACACTTCAACATTTCAAAAATAAAGGGGATGTAATTGTGTTTCCTCCTAATGTTCTCGTCTCTCCAAATTTCCTTCCGTTTCATTTCATCTTCAATCTCGTCCGTCAACTTCACGATACTCTCGTTATCTCCACGTTCAGCGGCCTCTCGTAACTCTCGTCTAAACACGCTCTCCTTCTCGTTCGTTACTGCCAACAAGTTGAAGCTAATCTCATCCGAGGCGTATTTCTGTATGCGCTCTTCAATCGCTGGAACCGCTACTTCGTGCCAATTTTCCTTCGAACATTCTCCGTACGCCACTGGTTTCGGTTTCAGACCGTCTAATTCCCACATGCGTCCACCGTGATGAACAAATGCGACGAAATGGTACACCTCGTCGCCGTTCTTCGCCGCTCGCTTCCCTTCGTCTACAATCGGCTCCGGTCTCGCGAACGCGTTGTGCGCCGCTCGAATCTTCTCGCTGTTCGATAACGCCAACCCTTTCAACTCCGGTGGAAAATCTGCGGTGAACTGTTTAAGCTCTGTGAGCGTCTCACCGATTGTTTGCTCTCGTTCTTTTCCTTCCGCGTCTTTGCTTCCTCCGTCTTCGTTCCCGAACGTTTCCACGTTCAACAACACCCCTAAAATCGCTTGCGTCGCGCACGCGTTCGTAATCACTTGACTCGCGAAAAATAAACTCTCCGGCGCGTCCACGTTTTCCACCGCTAACGCGCTCGTCGCGTCTATATCCGTTCTGTATTTGAACAAGAAGATTAATCCGTGCAAGTGGAAGCGGCGGTTGAGCGATTCGAGATTCGAGAGGTCCCAAAGTTCTTCCACTTGGACGCCTTTGACGCCGATTTGTTCGACGAGGGAGGTGAACACGGCCGGGTCGGATTCAATCGTCGTCCACTCCATATTTGTCCTCGTTCGCGCGTAGTAATGTTCTCGCTCGCTTTTTCAAGTACTGGATGACGAAGAACCCAACCGTGTGGAATGTTTTGTTTTGCGTATTCAAATGTGTTTGTATTTGTAAGGATTTCTTGTACACGAGTGAGAAATTCGCTTTAAACGTCTAACGAACGCCACTCGTCGTCATCGAATAGATGATCAAAAAAGTATTCATTAATGTACATTACAAATGGATGTCTCGTAAAACGCATCGTGTTGAAACTAAAAGGGGGACAATTATGTATAAATATATGTATAGATTTACTTCTTCTGTTGAAGTTGCGGTTGGTCTTCGCCGAACGACATGAAGAGATTCTTTCGGTCGTCGCTGGAGATGTATTGCTGGAGCTCGTCGATGCCTTGCGGCATCAGCGGGGACTCTTTGAACGAAAAAGCTCCGACTGGGCCTCCTTTTAACGGAGATTTGTTCGAATTTGGCGTGAGCTTTTCCGCGGAATCGTTCGGGACTTCAACCGGGTCTCGCGAGCGGCCTCGGCGTTGTACGTCAGATATCGAGAAGGAAGAATCGACGTTGGTATTCTTCTTGTTTTTGTTGTTTTCTGTGTATTCTTCTTCGTCTTCCTCTTCCTCGTCGGAAGAGACATCGTCCTTCTCTTCGTCCACGTCCACGTCTACGCCAAACTTGGAGCCAATCGATAATAAACCGTTCTTTTGCCTATCCATGATGTCTTTAATGAACTCTCGTTGGCGTTGCGATTTCAATTCAAGTTCAATTTCGCGCTGTCGAATTTCTTTTTGTTGGCGTTCGACTTCTTTTGCACTCTCGACGAGCGTATACTCGCGTTTCTTGTCCATCTCATCGCGCGTATGCAAACGTTCTTCGAGCAAATCGTTGACGCGTTGCAACTCTTTCAAATCGTTCACGGCGTTTTCCAAAGCCGTCTTGGCATCGCCCAATTCGACATTTACCTCGTCTATCTTCACGAGCACTTCTTCCGGACCGGTGTATCCGTAACCGCCAAACGAGGCTTGTTTCTCTCCCGAGCGAAGCGCTCGAGTTTCTTCTAACAATTCTCGGTGGGTATGATTCAACGCGAGAAGCGAGTCCTCGAAATCTCTCGATCGGCGATCACACAATTTCGCATACTCTTCCGCCGTTCTCGCCTCCTCCAACGCTAAGTTGTATTTTAAACGCACGTCTTCGTCCGATAAATACATGACGTTTTGGTCGAGACCGACGAACGCGTCTACGGCGCCTCGGCGAACGGCGGTAAGTTTGTCTTGCAACGCTTTGTACTTCCCGCTCGCCGCGCCGCATCGCGTGGTGAGCTCTTTGTTCGATTCCGTCAAATCGTTGCACAAGACTTCAAACTCTTCGAGCTTGACGTCTCTGGCCACGATCGCAGCCGCGTGCTCCTTGGCCAATTTATCGAGAAACTCCGAGTGATTCGCTTCCATCTTTGCTTTTTCAATCAACAAATCGTCGTATTTCTTCTTCTCTTCTCTCAAAAACGCCGTCTCTTCCATTTGTTCGTTCACAATCGTCAACTTCTCCTCGCACTCTTTCGTCAACTTGTCGCACTTTTTCTCCTTTTCCTCGCACGTCTTCTTCACGTCGTACAGCTCTTCGGAAAGTTCTTTCGTTCTTTCTTCTGTCTTTTCGTCCGCCATTTTCTCCAACTTGCGTTCGAATTCCAACGCCTGTTCTTCCACCGTTTTCTCAAACTCAATCGTTTTCTCCTCCAACAGATCTTCTGCTTTTTTCGCCCTCTCGTCCGCAAGCTCCGCCTGCGCTGTGCGTTCGTGACACAAAACTTTCGTCCGGTCGTACTCTTTCAACAACTCGTCCTTGGCTTCGTTGTCCGAAATCAACGCGTCCACGTTCTTCGCCATCTCCACGATATCCTCCTTAAACCTCTCCTCTCGTTTCTTCATCTCCGCAATTCTCTCCTCTGCTTCTTCCTCGCGCTTTTGCAACGTTAAAATCGCTTTCGCCGCTCGCTCGTGTCTCAACGTCATCTCCTCTTTCTTCGCCTCGCTTTCCTTCAGATTAATCTTCAACAAAAGCGACTCCGCGGTGATCTCTTCCAGTTGCATTTTCGCCACGCCTTTCTCGCGAATCGCCACGTTTAGCTCGTTCGTCATTCGCGAGACTTTCTCTTCCAGGATTAACACGTCCGCTTCTCTGGATTTCATCGACGGGACGTTTAAACTTTTCAACGACGACGGCGCCGCGGACGACGCGTTGTTATATTTTGCCTTGAGTTGCTCCAACATCACTCGCCCTTTCGAGATGGAATCGTCGATGACGTCTTTTCCTTCGAGACCACCACCATTTACACCAGAAGCTTCCGCGACTTTCTTTTCCTTGACACCGTCTGCCTCGATCGTTGTTCTCGGAATCGATGAGTCAGCATCCGCCGTCGATAAAGAAGTTAAAGAAGAAGAATCATCACCGATCGCTTGGGTATTCCCTTTGCCGAATGGTAAAAATCCCATCGTCTTTACGTTAAGTACCGCGCGATATTTTTTATCTCTTCACCCGCCACCGATATGTATGAAGCGCTTCGTTCTCACTCTCTTCTTTGGTGTCTTCTGTGTGTATTTCGAATGCGCGCAGGAAAAGCGTGCGTTGTTGTTGCGTGTGTTTGTGTGTCGTAAATTTGTTTTTTCCCTTGTACAAATGTGTCGAGATATCAATTTTTAGTGTTGAGATTTTTCTACAAAATATACGGGAAATGGGAGAAATCACCATCTTTGACGCTCTCTGGATGTACACAGAAGATACTAAAAAGAAACGATGCGCTTCTCAGTGATGTACGCGGAAGAGATCTCTCGATTCGTCTCGTTTTTTTGTGATTCTCGTTCGAATTGATATCTAAAAGAAGTCTTCAAAGTTGGCCAATGTGAGCGAATTTGATGTGTTTTCTGCGATTAAAAAAAAGAACGTTGAACGCGTTTTGAACAGGTTGCTCCTCAAAAACTTTCGACACGTGCCGCAGATTTGTACATAAAACACGGGCACACGACGCAAGGGTTAAAGGCGATTTCCGGACGAATCCTCGTTGCGTATTTTCGAGAGGAAGAGAGTAAAAGGTTTGGGAATTTCGGGTTTATTGAAGCGCGTTCGCGTCGCGAGAGAGGGATACACGCGCGCGTACATTTACGCGTAAAAATATATTCTCTGCTTTCAACGGCGAATTTGTCCTCGGTCTTGTCATCGCGATAAACTTAAATTCGTATCTTGAACGGGAGCGCGTGTAGCGAGTAACGACGCGAGGAGAAAGGAACCAAAGACGAAGAGAATGTCCGGGTCAAAGTCTCGACCACAGAAAGGGTCGTCCGTCGAGACTTCGCCGATGACTTTGTCGTCGCCGCAAATACCGATGGCGGGGTCTGTCCAACACCAAGAAAAACTCCGAGTCTGTCAAAAAGTCATCGAACAGTTATGCGAGGATTGGCCGGAGTTGAACGAGGACGGCGAGAGGAAAGCGAAAGTGCACGATTTAATATTGAGGTTACCGAGACAGTACGGGTTAGACGCGCACCATTTGGAGGATATCGAGACGCACGTTCGGTTGTTGGAACGAGCGTCGACGAAAGATGCGCCAGTCGTGCACGTCAGAGAGGTTTTAGTTGGCGGGGAGGAAGAAGAGGAAGAGGGCTCGGAAGGAGAGAGCGATACAGACATCGGAGGGAAGGAGGAGGAGGAGGACGCAAATAGAGAGGACGTGAGCATGTCGTCCGCGAACGAAGAGAGCGGACAGTCGGCGAGATATAAGTCGCAAGCGAAAGCGATATTGCAGCAAAATCATCAACAACAACAGTTGCAGCAAACGAGAGGTTTGCGAAGGCCGATATTCGGGTCTTCGTTGACGCTGAGTTCGTTTCAACCCGGGTCACCCAGCAGTCGAGGTGGAAGTATGAGTGGGAGAAGCATAGATAATAACACTAACAATAGAAATAGCGTAGAAGGGACGTATGAGATTGCGGTGTGCGGAGGGAACAAGCCGAGGACGTTGTCGAGGATATCGACGACTTTGTTTGACGTCGGGTTGAATATTGCCGAAGCGCACGTGTTTTGCACGTCGGATGGGTTTGTTTTGGACGTGTTTGTCGCGCAAGGGTGGCGTGAGAACGATGCGAAAGGGTTGGAGGCGATGTTGCAAAGCACGTTTGATCAGTTTAATTGGGGCGATGCGGTTTCGTCGAGAAAACTACAACAACAACAAAAAAGCGGAGGCGCGGTGGATTCTGCACCGGCGGCGCATCCGAAAAGAAAAACAGAAGATGTGAGTCAGAAGAAGAATAACGGTAGAGATAGACGCGCTTTAATCGACGATAGAAGCGTTTCGCCCATGCCTTCCGAGTGGGAAATTGATGAAAAGTTGTTGACTTATAGCGAGAAGATTGCGCAAGGCGCGTTTGGCGTTTTGTATCTCGGACAGTATTGCGGTCAAGAAGTCGCGGTGAAAGTTCTAAAGACGCCGAAAAACGAAAGTCACGACGATTTGAAGAGAGAGTTTCAGCAAGAGTTGTCGACGTTGAGGAAAGTGCACCATAAAAACGTCATTCAACTCATCGGCGCTATAACGAAAGGACCAATGTTGTGTCTCGTGACGGAGTTTATGCACGGCGGTTCGATGTTGAGTTTCTTGCACAAAAATGCGCCTTTGAAGTTGTCGCAAATCGTCAAGTACTCCACCGGCGTCACCTTAGGTCTCGATTATCTCCACAAGATCAACATCGTTCACAGAGACGTGAAAACGGCAAATCTGTTGATGGATGAAAACGACGTGGTGAAAATTGCCGATTTTGGCGTCGCGAGGGTCATGGCGAAAGACGGAGTGATGACGGCTGAAACTGGGACCTATCGATGGATGGCACCGGAAGTTATAGCGCACCAAGTGTATAATCACAAGTGCGATGTCTATTCGTTTGCGATCACGCTCTGGGAACTCGTCACCGGTGGCGATATACCGTATTCTGGATACACTCCTCTCCAAGCCGCCGTTGGCGTCGTCCAAAGAGGCATGCGTCCAACCATCCCGCAAAGTTGTCACCCGGTCCTCGCGCATACCATCCAATATTCCTGGCAAGCTGATATGAACACCCGACCGGAATTCGAGCAAATCGTGGAAATGTTGAGAGACATTAACGTCACCGACGACGGGAAAAAAGATGAAAACAACGGTTTGATGTCTCGATTCCGCTCGATGGGGTTCGCCGGAAGTAAAAAGAAGCAAAATAAAGAGTTGAAACAATAATAATAATAATAATAATAATAATACCATGGGGATAGATAGATAGGTAGATAGATAGATATACCCGTACCTTTGCGTTGTGTGAAATATAAAAGCATTGTGTATTGAAGCGCGTACTTTAAAAACCGACCAACGAGAGAAGGAAAAAGGACCTTAAACGGAAAAACATCTTCACATCCCTTCACAACACATCCTCTCTTTATTGTTTGGATGAACAACAACCACAATCACAAAGTGCCGGAAACCTCGTTCTTCCGAATTTTAAACTGGGAGCGGTACGTGCCGTACAACTCTAAAATCGCGCTCGTCGGGACGATCGTTTTGACTGGTGCGGTTGCAAACATCGCGCTTTCTGTTTGGGAAAACAATAAGAACATACACAAGAGAACGAAGAACAAGAACGAGTGAAGGGTGTTAAAATGCCAGAAGCTTTGTTTCGATTGGTCGATTCCAGCGGAGATGCGGTTGACTCTCACCATCGGGGGCATCATCGAAAGAGAGTAGTATCGCCGATATCCTCCCCGCACTCTTCACCGAAACGAACGATGATGATCAACAGGAATAAACAAACGCAAACGGATGCGAACAACAACAGGAAAAGAACACTCCAAAACGTGGAGAAGAAGCGAACGAAGCGGACGCGAGAAAACGTCAAGAAGTCGTACTTAACCGTCGTGCTGGCGATATTGGCGTACAGATTTTTCGTTTTTGCCGGGAACGCAATTACCGGGAACGCGAGTCAGTTAGCGGTGAATGAATTAGAAGCAAACTTGAGAGAGTTGAACGGCACCGGGTTACTCGCGCGAGCGCGGATGGAGGACGCGGAGAAGCAGATTGCGAAATTAAAAGGCAAACGACGAGGGAACCGAACGCCGCAATTCGTGACGGATTTTATGAGTTTAGACGAAAAGTACGAGATTCGGTTTACTTTGAGAGACAGAACTCGACGCGGGTGTCGGAGAGCTTTAGAGACGGCGAATAGAGTCGGCATCGAGAAAGTCTCCGACGTGCCGATGAAAACGCCGAGGATGGCGTACGATTTGGTGTTTGGGACGATGAGAAAGACGTTCGTTTTGAGATCTTTTGCGGACGGACTCGAGAGCTTTTTGATAGACGTGTACGGGTCGGTGATTTTAGTGAGGCAGTTAACCGTGGATCGTTTATTGTTTGAAAAAATGAACGCGGAAGTGTACTTTGATAAAATACGCACGTCGATGAAAGAAAACAAGGAGAAAAATATGGAATCGATGTTTCATTCAACGATAGGGAAGATGATAGTACTCGCGATTGATACTTTTACAAAGGCAAAATCGAACGCGTACGCGTTTTGTGCGTACGTGGAACGGTTTGAGAACGTGGCGACGCCAGAACCGCCTTCGAAGAGGACATGCGAGAAGGAAAAGATCGCGTTGGAAACAGCCAATCGTCTCTCGCCGTTTGCGGATAGTCTCCCTGTTTTTGACCGAACGTTTGGAGCATGGACCGCAAAGTGTAGCTCGAGGTGCTCGGAAGGGTTCCAATCCAGAGTAGATTGTAACGGCGACGTTGAGTTACGTCGGTGTAAAGGGGAAGAAACCTACGGGTGCGACGGCGTGTGCGGCTCGGGCGCCAAACTCGATTGCGCCGGCGCGTGTCAAGGCGAAGCCGTCGTAGACACGTGTGGCGTGTGTGGTGGAAGTAACCGAAGTATCGGGTGCGACGGCGTGTGTTTTTCGCCTGTCGTCTTGGACGATAAAGGCATGTGTTGCTTCACCGAAGATTTAGAGGTGCACGACACAACGTTAACGAAGAAATGTTCTCGCACGCATGAAGAAGCGACGCTCGCGAAGCAAAAAAAGATGGAAGAAGAGGCGGAAGAGAAACGAAAGAGCAAACCAAACTCGTTCAAGGAACTGGTGATGCAATTTCGCGACGCGAAGACGAAACAACGCGCCGCGTACAGCAACTTTTTCCGGCTTCTCGTCGCGATTCGTATCACGTGCGAAATCGCGTCCAAAAAAGTCGGCCGCTCCATCGCTAAAGTCATGCGAGGGCACTTCAAAGCCATCCTCTTCGTCTTTAACATCTTCTTCGGGAGTTACATGCGGTCGTTCGTAGGCTTCCTGGTCATCATGCTCGTCGCCGTCGTAACCGTCGACCGTCTTTTCACTCTCGGCGTCGTCGAGCGGACTTTGGACAAATCCAAAACCGCCCAAATGCTCGCCAACCGCTCGAAGCTCAAATCCATCGAGGACATCAAAAAGCTCGAAAGAAAGCTCGAGAGCTTTAAAAAAGAGGCGAAAACAAAAATCGGAACGCTCTTCGCCGTCCTCGTCCGGATATTCGACATCGTTCTCGCCAAATCTATCGTCCTCTTCTGGAAATTGAAGAACGCGCTCGAAGAGTTTTACGACGCCACCGACCTCGCCAAAAAACGCCGACGACGAAAAAACGAACCTCCTCATTCTCCTCCTCGTTCGTAGAATAGTAATAAGCGAGCGAAAGGTCCAAAAAGACCGCCATAATGTAAGATCCGCGCGTGATTAAATCTGTGTATTTATAAATGAAATCTCAATATTTTTTACTTCTTTCCTTCTCTCAAAAAGCGCTTTTCGTCCTCACTTCTTCTTGGCTCTGAAACGCATTCGAATGACCACCAATGACCATCACCGCCGCGGGCACCTGCGCACCACCCAATCGTAATAAGTATACGTAAACATACACGGAATATTTGAGAGCGTTAAATAATCTGTAAGAGAGATTGAGAGTAGCTTTCGAAATGGAAAAAGAAGAAACGAACGCTTTGGAACGACTTGACGGCGACGACGGAAACGACGACGACCGCGCCGCCGAAAAGAATACTAATCCACTCGCTTTAGCACCGACGACGCTTTCGACGACGACGGCTTCGACGAATACTCCTACGCCTACTGCGGTAGGAGAAACACTCGTCGGCCAAACCGCCAAATCCGCGCAAATCGACCTTTGGTTGCAACAGACCTTATCGAATTTGCCGGTGCAGAGTTGGAACGTGACGTCTTTAGGAGGAAATGCAGAAAAAGGGACGGGGACGACGACGACGACCACGGCGAGCTTTGAACGGATGGCAATTGCTCCAGAACGCGTGGAGGCGTTGAATGGACCGATTATGCGCGTGGATAGGATCGATGGGGAAACGGTTGATGTGAACATGAACTTGCACTTTCGAGCGCACTTTGGGAAAGGACAGTTGGAAAATTCGACGACGAGTTTGTCGAACAACAACAACAACAACAGCATCGTAGCGGCGGCGGTGGCGAACCCCGGGGGTTCTGCGAATTTCGGCGCGGAAGATCGGGTGCAGAAGAAAGGAGGCTCGACGTTGGCGTTAGGCGAGAAGGCACACGATACCAACGACGCGAGCGGAAGTTCACCGAGACTCGTGGAACTGAGAGGAGACGACGAGGAGTTACACGCGGCGACGACGACGACGACGATGACGTCAAATATATCCGCCGTGGACACCTACGCGAGCCCGGTGGATGGGAGATACGCGGTGGCAAGGTACGATGGGGACATCGAAGATGGTGAATCGCGTGGATTCTTATACAGCGAATATAAAGGGAACAATGATAACAATAACAACAACGGCGCGTCGACGAGCGAGCAAAAAACCAACGCGCTTTCCGAAGAGTTTCGCATAGATGCCAAGAACGTTCGCCTACTCGAACGCATAGCCGTCGGCGGTTTCGCGGAAGTCTTTCGAGGCTCGTATCAAGGCACGTTAGTCGCGGTAAAGCAACTTCTCGAGCGCGGGAAAAGCGTTCGCGAAAAACTAGAGAACGAAGTGCAAACTTTGGCGCGTTTGCGACATCCCAACCTCCTTCTCTTCATGGGCTACGCTTTAGAGCCCCCTCTGATCCTTACCGAGTTCATGCGTCGCGGCTCTTTGCACGGCATCTTGAAATCCGACGAGTGTTTCAAAGTCGACGGTTTGCGGTGTCTGAACATTACCATGGCCGTCGCTCGAGGCATGCACTACCTCCACACTCGATCGCCACCGATCCTCCACTTGGACTTGAAATCTCCAAACATACTCGTGGACGAAAAATGGCGAGTCAAAATCGCCGACTTTGGCATGTCCCGCGTCCGCTTCTCCACCTTAGCCTCCGCGCGCTCGGAGTTCCACGGCACCCCGGAATGGATGGCCCCGGAAATGCTCCGCGCCGAACCGTACGATGAACGCGCCGACATCTACTCCTTCGGCGTCGTCTGTTGGGAGCTCTTAACCACGCGAACGCCTTGGGACGACTTACACCCCATGCAAGTAGTCGCCGTCGTCGGTTACTCCGAGCGCAGACTCGCTTTACCGACCGATTGGAACAAACGAAGAGAAGCGCTCGTCGGCGCGTCGTCTCAGAGACAACTCCCGCTCACCCAAGCGGACGAGCTCGCGTTCGACTCCATATCGAACTTGTTCGAAACCTGCGCCGCGAAAGACGTCGAAGCGAGACCGAAATCGTTCGAGTTTATTTTACGCTCCTTGGAAACGGAAATGAACGCGTGGCGACGGTCGTTACCTTCTCCTTCCCCGGGGAATGACAAAAAGGTTGAGACGGGAAAACAAGAAGAGAATCCTAAGAGCGACGAAAACGGTTTAAATGAGAGAGAATAATAGAACACAGACAGTAGTAGTAGTAGTAGTAGCAGTAGTAGTAGTGCGAAAGTACTCGACATACTAATAAAGCACGCAGAAAGGAAATCAAAAGAAAAAATGTTCAAAAAATGTAACCCTAAACGTTTTTTTTTGTCGAAGCGATAGGGGGGAGAGAATTTTTGCGACTCTTCGGTGCCTTTTATTTTTATCATCCCGTTCAAAAGACCCACACACGAACGCACGTATTCTTTGTTGACTTGCACTACTTTCGTCGATCGCGCGGTGTAAAGCGCGCACACGAAGAGGAGGAGTAGATCTCGGTCACTCTGCGTGCGACGAGAACAGACACGCGCACACCAAAAGCTCGTTCTCGCGCGAAGGAAAAATCTCTTCTTTGGGAATAATTTCGTCGAACACAAACGAAAGCGTTGGGAAAACGAGAGACGGAAAAAGCTTCTCGTCTCCTTGACCTCGTGCGCGTCAAAGTCGTCTCGAGAAACAAAAGAAGACCAAGAAAAGGAAACATTACAACACGTACACGTATAAAATGAGGGACGTGTCGCAGCACATGATGCGCGCGAGCACCTCTTTCGCCGAAGGTACGTTTCTTTTCCTCCAAGAGACGCTCTCATTTGAGTGCAAAACCAATTGTGCCTCGAGCGCTGCACAGTCAGAGTTTTGCTCTTTTTTTGGGTGTTCGCTCGCTTTTTGTATCCCCCTCTTAAAATTTTAGAGATGAAAGAGGTGTCGATGTTTCCGCGGACAAAACGTGTTTTCAGCACTACGACATCGAAAGAGAGGAAGAGAGGACGTCGTTTTTCAGCACTGCGCGATCGAAAGAGAGAGAGAGAGAACGATTCGAGAGCGTAGAATACGTATTCTTATTTTTTCTTTCAATTATTGACCCCGGTTTTCTTTTTCCCCTTTGTTTTGGAACGCACCAAACGCGTTTCAAAAAAAAACAGATTTCGACCCGATGATGATCGTGAGAAAACCAGACGCATCCTGCTCCCCGTCCTCCTCCTCGCCGAGTAATAGTAGTAGTAGTAATAATAAGAAGAACAAAAGAGACGGCGAGAGCGGCGGCGGCGACGCGGGTGGCGGCGGTTCGCCGGGAACGTCGTCGTCGATTGTACGAAGGTTCGATCGAAACAAAAACGCT
>Ga0181596_10003619_pt1 | contig 14331 bp, 8 predicted proteins | sample 041ome_6_FD_148655 | JGI IMG/M metagenome (GOLD analysis project Ga0181596, IMG submission 148655) | Coastal salt marsh microbial communities from the Groves Creek Marsh, Skidaway Island, Georgia - 041402US metaG (spades assembly) | ecosystem: Environmental > Aquatic > Marine > Intertidal zone >... | reverse complement strand
AGCTGCACAGTCAGCTTGAGCAGTTCCGGCGAGACGTGATTAAGGCTGTAGTCGAGGCTGATGAGGGTGCCTTCGACTGCTTGCGGCATCTTTTCGGGAGTTACCGCGCCGGCCAGCATCACCGGGATCAAGGCATGCAGAAAGGCCAGATCGGACTCGCGGATCACCGCAAAGCCGGCTTTCGGCGTGCTCGCCGAACAGCCGCTGAGGCTGGCAGTAAGGCCGGCGGTGGCGAGAAAGGCTGAGCCCATCAAACCAACCTTCAGCAGGCTGCGGCGTGACAGCATGGGAGCTTCTAGCGTGGTGTTGTGCATTTATTGTTATCACCAAGTCAGGCGGTGAGCCGAGTACAGCGTGCTGTGCCCGGCCTGGATGCGGTCAGCGTACAAACAGCTTGTAGACCAGTTTCTGGATCGACTTGCCATAAGGCGGATAGATGAGCTTGGCGGCGTTGAAGCGCTGCTTGATAAACACCCCCTTGGCTTTGCTGAAGGTCAGGAAGCCTTCATGGCCGTGGTAATGGCCCATGCCGGATGGGCCGATGCCGCCGAAGGGCATATCGTCCTGGGCTACGTGCAGCAGGGTGTCGTTGAGGCACACGCCACCCGAGTGCGTTTCGTGCAGTACGCGCTGCTGTTCGCCCTTGTCGTAGCCGAAGTAGTACAGCGCCAGCGGTCGGTCGCGCTGGTTGATAAAAGCAAAGGCGTCTTCCAGCTTGTCGTAGGGAATGATTGGCAGCAGCGGGCCGAAAATCTCGTCCTGCATCACCTTCATCTCATCCGTCACGTTCAGCAGCACGGCATACGGCATACGCCGGCCCTGGGCAGTAGGGTACAGCGGGATTATGGTCGCGCCTTTGCTCTCGGCGTCCTGCAGGTAACTGTTCAGGCGCTGCTGCTGGCGCTCGTTGATGATGGCGGTGTAGTCCGGGTTGTCTGCAAGTGTCGGGTAGAAGCTTTGCACGGCATTGCGGTAGGCCTCGACAAAGCCGTCTACGCGGTCTTTCGGTACCAGCACGTAATCCGGGGCGACGCAGGTTTGGCCGGCGTTCATGGTTTTGCCGAAGGCGATGCGTTCTGCCGCGTCGGCCAGGGGTACGTCGGCGCTGACGATGGCCGGCGACTTACCGCCCAGTTCCAGGGTGACGGGCGTCAGGTTCTCTGCGGCGGCGCGCATGACGTGCCTGCCGATGCTGGTGGCGCCGGTGAACAGCAGATGATCGAACGGCAGCTTGGAGAAGGCCATGCCCACTTCCGCTTCGCCGAGCACAACGCTGACCAGGTCTTCAGGAAAGACCTTGGCCAGCAGGTTCTTGACCAGCAGCGAAGTCGCTGGGGTTGATTCGCTCATTTTGATCATGACCCGGTTGCCGGCCGACAGCGCGCCCACCAGCGGGCCAATGGCAAGAAACAGCGGGTAGTTCCACGGCACGATCACGCCCACCACGCCCAGCGGCTGGTAGATGACCTTGGCGGCGGCGGGCATAAACTGCATGCCGACGCTGCGCCGCGACGGTTTCATCCACTTTTTGATGCGCTTGGTCGCATAGTGGATGCCGTGCAGGCTGGGCATCAGTTCGGCGAGCAGGGTTTCATCGGCGCTGCGGTTGCTGAAGTCCTGGCTGATGGCAGTGATCAGTGCCTCCCGCTCGTTGCTGAGCAAGTCGCGCAGCACGTTGAGCCACTGGATGCGCTGCTCGGCCGAAGGCATGGGATTGGCCTTGAATGCCTGGCGTTGACGGGCAAAGCTGCTCTCCAACTGGCTGATTTGCTGTTGGCTGTTATGCAGGCTCTGTTCTAGATAAGCGACGTCGGCAACCATGGTCTTGCTCCTCGGCATTCCAGCAGTGCAGTGCGGCGGATAAGTCGGCGCGCTGCAGAAAAGGTGTGCTGGATTTTTAGAGCAATTGCTCTAATCTGTCAAATAGCATGACGCGAGCAGCCGACAGGCGCAGCCCAACGAAAAGTTAGCGCATGCTTCCTCGGCTTTTCCGGTAACACTTCTGGCGTTTCTGCCTGTACCTTTGCCGGGCTTTTGAATCGAGATCGAGCCGTTATGTCTGCCCCACTGAAAACCCGCGAGCGCATCATCCAGGAGAGCCTGGGGCTGTTTAACGCCCAGGGCGAGCGCAGTGTCACCACCAATCATATCGCTGCGCACCTTGGGATCTCGCCGGGCAATCTGTACTACCACTTCCGTAACAAGCAGGCGATCATCGCCGAGCTGTTTACCCTCTACGAGCAGCAGGTGGACACCTTTCTGCGGCGTCCCGCAGGGCGTGCGTTAACAGTGCAGGACAAGACCTTCTACCTGGAGGCCTTGTTGGCAGCCATGTGGCACTACCGCTTTCTACACCGCGACCTTGAGCACTTGCTCGACAGCGACGCCGAACTGGCCGAGCGCTACAAGCTGTTCTCCCAGCGCTGCCTGATAGAGGCACAGAACATATACCAGGGCTTTGTCGAGGCCGGCATCCTGCTGATGGATGCGGCGCAGATCGAGGCGCTGACCCTCAACAGCTGGATCATCATGACCTCCTGGGTACGCTTCCTCTGTACCACGCGCGGCAATCCTGGCGACCTCAGTGAGGAAATGCTCAGGCGTGGCATCTATCAGGTGCTGGCGCTGGAGGGTGGCTACACCGCGCCGCAAGCGCGGGAGGCTCTGGACACCTTGTACGCCAGGCTGCATGTGCCGCTTGATCGAATCGTATACTGACTGTGAATCAAGCCGGCTTTGCTCCGTTCGATGCAGGTTTGCGGTGTGAGTCATGGGCTGATCAATTGGCGGTTTTCGCCAAGGCTGACGTGCGGATCGCTATGTCCGTTTGATAATGATCGTGCAGCAGTCATGCATGACGACCGCATGGCACGCGTTTATTTAAAAAATTAAGTGTCGTTAGCTCTAATTTGGCCGTGAGGAATAGTTATTCGCATGTTTTTGGTGACTTTAATGACATCTAACTATTAATTTTTTGAGGCACTCCTGAGCGCTTTGTTATGTCTCTGGCAAGTTATTTAAATACTAATATTCTGCCGCTTTGATTTGCTCATTTAGATCCGCCTGTGAATAATCTCTAGTCGAGGCGCGCGTTGTCTAAGTGCGTATGAGTGGCGTTCCCAAGGACTGGCATAGGTTAATCAGTTTCATTTATGGCCTTTGATTTTTTACGCAAATACACACTGGCCTATTTCATGGGTCTTTGCTCCGCCTGTATGGCCGCTCCGGCCTTGGGCGCGCCGCAGAGTGTTGCGTTCTGGTATGCCGCCAATCCGCCGCTGAGTGAGCTTTCCCAGTTTGATTGGAGTGTGCTCGAACCTGCGCATTTGCAAACGAAAGACGTCGAATTTCTTAAAACGCAAGGCAGTCAGCCGTTTGCTTACTTATCCATAGGTGAGTTTGTCGGTGACCTGTCAGCGTTGGAAGGCGATGCATCAATGCCTGCCGACCAAGATGTGCGCAATCATGCCTGGAACAGTCAGGTGATGCGCCTGACTTCACCCGCTTGGCGAGCCTATTTGCTCAAGCGCGCGGCGGCCTTGCGTGAGCAAGGTTATGCGGGACTATTTCTCGACACCCTCGACAGTTTCCAACTGCTGCCCGAAGCTGAGCGGGCAGTGCAGCGTCTGGCGCTCAGGGACTTTCTGGCTGAACTGCATCAACGTGAACCCACGCTGAAGTTGTTCTTCAATCGTGGTTTTGAAGTGTTACCGGAGTTGCCGGGTGTGGCTGCGGCCGTGGCCGTTGAGTCGATTTATACGGGCTGGGATGCGTCACAGCGCGCTTACCGTGCTGTACCCCAGGCAGATCGCGACTGGCTCGAGACGCAGTTACAGCCGTTGCGTGCACAAGGTATGCCGCTGGTGGCCATCGATTATCTGCCGCCAGAGCGCCGTCAGGAGGCCCGTGAGCTGGCGCAGCGCCTGCAGTCAGAGGGATTTATTCCTTATGTCACGTTGCCAGATTTAAATTATCTGGGCGTAAGTTCGATTGAGGTACAGCCTCGCCGGATTGCGTTGGTCTTTGATCCCCGTGAAGGGCCAATGCAGCAAAACACCGGACATATGACGCTGGCTGGGTTGATCGAGTATCTGGGTTATCGGATCGACTACTTGCCCGCTGACGCCTTGCCTGTTGGCCCAATGAGTGGGCTGTATGCCGGCGTGATCACGTGGATGACCAGTGGCTCACCGGCTCATGCGCAAGCGTTTGATCAATGGCTTGTTGCACGCCTGGATGAGCATATTCCCCTGGCGATTTTTGCCGGGTTGCCCACCGAAAACGATGGTGTGCTCAAGCGGATGGGGTTGCGTTTCACCTCAGCGCCACTGAGTGGCCAGGCCGAAGTGGTTGAGCACGATGCTACGTTGCTGGGGAGTTTCGAGGCGCCGCTGGTTGTGCGCACCCGTGATTTGCCCGCATTGACGGTTTTGCAAGAGGGGCCCCGGCCCGCCTTGGCGCTGAAGGGGGCTGAGTCGCGGGTGTTTACCCCTGTGGTTCTCGGTGCCTGGGGCGGTATGGCGCTGGCACCTTACCTGTGGGAAGAAGGGGGGGCGGGTCAGCGCCGCTGGATTCTTGATCCTTTTGCCTTTCTTCAGCGGGCATTGCAGTTACCGGCCATGCCCAGGCCCGATGCCACCACAGAAAATGGTCGTCGAATTGCCACTGTGCATATTGATGGTGACGGCTTTGTCTCGCGGGCCGAGATTCCTGGGACGCCTTATTCAGGTGTCACGGTGCTCAAGGACTTTATCCAGCCTAACCCCTTTCTCACTTCTGTCTCCGTGATCGAGGGCGAGGTTGGGCCGCGCGGGATGTACCCTCATCTTGCCCGTGAGCTTGAGCCGATTGCTCGGGAAATCTTGGCCGACGCCAAAGTGGAAGTGGCCACGCACACGTTCAGCCATCCCTTTTTCTGGCAGCCTGAGCTGGCTGCAAAGCGCGAGGGCTTCAACCCGGAGTACGGCTACATGATGGCCATTCCGGGATATGACAAGGTGGATTTCACGCGTGAAATCGTAGGCTCTCGGGATTACATCAATCAACGCCTGACCACGCCCAAGAAACCCGTAAAAATGCTGTTCTGGTCGGGCGATGCCATGCCGGATGCTGCGACCGTCAAGCTGGCCTATGAGAGTGGCTTGAGCAACGTCAATGGTGGCAATACCGCATTGACCAATGCCTACCCTTCGCTGACAGGCCTTTACCCGCTGATTCGCCCGACGGCGGGCGGGATCCACTACTATGCGCCGGTGATCAACGAGAACGTCTACACCAATTTGTGGACAGGCCCGTATTACGGCTTTCGCGGGGTGATGGAAACCTTTGCCCTGACCGATAAACCTCGCAGGCTGCGTGGGCTTCACCTGTACTACCACTTCTATTCAGGCACTAAGCAGGCCTCGATCAAGGTCATGCACGATATTTACCGTGATATGCAGAACCAACAGCCCATTTCTTTGTGGATGAGCGACTACGTTGCGCGCATGCACGGGCTCTATCAGGCCAGTCTGGCCAAGCGAGCCGATGGTGGCTGGCAGATTCGTGGCATGGACGGACTACGGACGGTGCGGCTTGCCCCTGAACTGGGCTGGCCTGACCTGCGTCGCTCCCAGGGCATTGCGGGTGTGCATGACCTGCCCCAGGGGCGCTATGTCCATTTGAGTCGCGAGCAGGCCGTACTGGTACTGCGTGATACACGTGATACCCGCCCAGCCCTGGAGCAGGCCAATCTGCCATTACAGGCATGGCACTACCTGGATGATCGGCGTGTACGTTTGTCTTTTGTGGGTAACCTGCCGCTGAGTTTCAGTGTGCGGGCCACTGGCCGCTGCTCCCTGGCGGTGTCGGGCAAGACCTATTCAGGTGTTCAGCAGCAAGGGCTTTGGCAGTTTGATATTCCCTTTACTCAGGTGATTGATGCCGAACTCACCTGCAGTTAAATCCAGGCGTCTGCTCAGCCCCTGGACATTGCTGCTCGTCGCGCTGCTGATCGGCGGGCTGCTTGTGCTGATCTACAAGGGTGAGGATGCATTTCTGCCCGATGACCAGCAGCCGGATGCAGTGTCCATCAATTACTCGGAGCTGCTGCTGGAGGCGCACCCCGAGGATTATGAGTTACGCCTGAGCCTGATCGAGCAGCTGATTGCCCTGGGCAACTTTCCGCGGGCGCGCAGCCACCTGCTGATGCTAAACCCGGCGCAGGTGGAAAATTTACCATTTTACCAGGCCGAACTTGATGTGCTTCAGGCGCTGGCTGAGCCCGCGGGTATCGAGCGTGCGTTAAGACAAGAGCTGATAGCGCGGCTTTCCGTTGTCGAGCGTTCGACCCTCTCCAATTCGCAGTTGCAGCGTATGGCCAAATACGGGCTGTCTCTGGGGGCTCCTGAGTTAGCCGCGACCATCTATGCCGAGTTGGCGCAGCGCGATCCGACGCGTCATGCCGAGTGGCTAAGCGAAGCCGCAAAATGGTACGTGGCCAGTGGTGATGCTCAGCGCGCCGCCGATATTTATCTGCAGCTGATGGACGCAGAGCAGGCTCCTGCGCCGCGCATGGCATTGCTCGAACAGGCGTTTTACAGCCTGCTCGCGGCAGACCGTAGCGAGCAGGCCGTGGAGCTATTGAATCAGCATTTATCGTCGATCAACGATACTCAGGTCGTCCTCCTCACTGCCGCGGTGCAGGCGGCATTAGGAAGCCGCCGCTACGATTTGGCCGATCTGTTTCTCCAGCGTTGGCTCACCCTGCGCCCGATGGATCAGGATGCCCTGGCGCTGGAACTCCAGTTATACCTCGCTGCGGGTGATCTTGAGCGTGCCTGGGCCAATGGCCAGCTGCTGCTTGAGGCGCGGCCTGACGACCTTGAACTGCTGACGCAAATGGCCAAATTGGCTGAGTGGACCGCTCGTCACCAAGAGGCCCTGGCCTATTGGGTACGTGCGTTGCAGATAGAGGAAAATGCTGATAACCGAGAGCATGCGTGGCGGCTGGCTGCGCAGCTGTTTGATTTTGATCAGGCCATCCCGCTGCTTGCGCGTCTGGCCGAACAGCGCCGTCTAACCGACGAGGAGCTGGATGCGCTGGCCTACAGTCATCAGTCGCGGGGAACGCCTGAACAGGGCGAAGCCTGGCTGCGAGACTATGTGCGTCGCTATCCCGAGCAGAAGATTGCCTGGATGCGGCTGCAGCAGATTCTCGAGCACACCCTGCAGTATGAGCAGGAGTCCCGCGTATGGGCTGAGATAGATAAACGCTTCGGGCTGACCATCGCTCAGCGGGTGATGTGGGCCGAGATAGACTGGGCGCGTTTTGATGTGCCAGCCGCCTGGGCGGTTCTGGATGCCATTGACAGCAGTCAGGTCAAAGACAGTGACTACTGGTATTTGCGCGCCGCTCTCGCCTGGGAGTTGGAGCGCGACGATGATGTCCGCTTTGCATACGAACGGTTGTTAGCCCTGGATGTGGCGCTGAATCGTAATGCCGAAGAGCGTCTAATCCTTATTTACACCCGGCAGGCTCCCGAAAAGGCCTTGGCACTGCTAATCAGCAGCTGGCAACGCAATGCTGACCCCCGGCGGCTGGCCAGTGCATTCGGCCTGGCTGAACAACTGGGGGACTGGCAGCAAATGCAAACGCTGGTCGATCAGGCCAGTCTGACGCCTACAGGTGCGCGGTTATCCTCGGTGCTGAACGCCCGCGGAGTGCTGGCCAATCGTGCCGGTCAGGTTGACGAGGCCGAGCGTATTTATCGCTTGGGTTTGAGTTTGTATCCGCGTCAGAGTGTTTTTCGCCAGCGTTTGCTCTGGCTCTTTATTGAGCATGGGCGCCGCGACGAACTGCCCACCTTACTTCAGCAGTGGCGTTCCTTGGCTGTCGATGATGGTGATTTATGGCTGCCATTTGCCAGCGCCAATGTGCTGCTTAATCGCCCCAAAGCAGCATTTGCCTGGTTCAATCTATACATCAAGACCCACCCGCGCGATTGGTTGGCTCAGTCTGCTTATGCCGATGCGCTGGAGAGTGCCGGCTATGCCGATAGGGCATTACGTTTGCGCACTTTCCTGCTGTCGCGGATTAAACCCAAGCAATTGGTCGGTAGCCCTGAGCGTTTCGGCATGTATTTGCGGCTGCTGGGCAGCACGCAATCGATGCGCAGTGCTAACCGCCAGGCGTTGGCCTGGCAGGACGGCTCGTTGCCGATGCTGCAGGTCTGGTTTAACCAGTTCCTGGATCAGCTTGACGTTAACAATCAAGCGGCCTTGAAAGGTCCGTGGCTCGACTGGGCGCGCAGACAGGGTTTGAACATCAGTAATTATGAGCAACTGCAAGAGGCGTTGCGCGGTCATAACCGTGATCAGCTGGAGCGCTTGCTGGCAGCCGGCGGACTCGACCCTGCGCAGCGAGTAGAGGTGCTGATGCGCCTGGGGCAGGGTGGCGCAGCATTGGGTGAAAGCTTGGCCAGCTTATCTGACGAACAGGTCGTGGGCGTCCGTCAGCAGCTGTTGCGCCAAAGTGTTGAGCTGCATGAGCGCACACCGCAGGGCCTGCAGGTCGGCTGGCAGCAGCGCGACTTTGGCGGCGTTGAGCTTGCAGGGCCTTCGCTGCAGGTGGCACGCCATTTGGGCAATGACTGGTACGCCGATCTGAATCTAAGCCAAGGGCAGTATGATGCCGATAGCCTCGACAGCGATGTGCTGGGCCGCGAGAACAACGCCAAGCTTATGCTGCAGCGCGAATTAAGTGATGGGCGCTATGCCCTGACACTGGATAGCAGCGACAGGCCTGATGAGGATCGGTTTGGTCTGGGCCTTTCGCGGGCCTGGCAGCTGTCGTCGCGCGACGAAGTGTTGGTCGATCTCGACTGGCATCGCGAGACGGATCAGGGTGGCTTGTTGCGGGCCTTGGGTATGCGTGACGGTCTGAGCGTGGCCGGCCGCCACAGCCTGTCCGCGCGCGATCAGTTTACGTGGGCCCTGGAACATCAGCGTTTCGCAACACGTCAGGGCGATGCCATTGGTAATGGTGAGGAACTCAGCCTGGAAGTCACGCATGCCGTGTTCTTCGAAGGGCCTACCTGGTTACTGCGCAGCGGCATGAACTACCAGCAAAACCGTGTGGAAGACAGCCTCGACCCTGATCTTCTGGCCACGCGCCCAGACCCGGCAGACCCGGATGCAACCTTGCCGGCCGGTGGTCCTCTGGACATTGACGATGCAGTGCCCAGTGACTTGCTGCAAGATCGTTTTGGCCAGTTGTATGTCGGCAGCACCTGGCGCCGTGGTTTCCCAGGTGCGCTCAACCGGGGGCGTGCGCAGTACACCTGGCTGGTTGATGTGCTGGGCGGTTGGCAATGGACCGAGCAGCAATTTAACTACGCCATCAATACCGGCGTGGGTATGGAGGTCGCCGGCGATGACGAATTGGCCTTCACCTTCGGCTACCAATCGGCGCCGCAAAGTTCGGAAGACGAGCCGGGTTTTACATTTGGTGTGACCTACAGCGCCCGTTTCGGGCGTTGATCAGAGTTCTAACAGGAGAAACGAACGATGTTATCCATTCGCTGCCTGGCCCTGGTGGCCGTAACGCTCTTGGCGACGGGCTGCTCAAGTTTTACCCGTGAGAGCGCAGAGACACTGCCGCGTGATGCGCAGTGGGGGCTGTTGCCGTTGATCAATTATTCGCAAGCGCCACAGGCCGGTGAGCGCAGTGAGCAGATTCTGCTCAGTGTGCTGGCCGAAAAGGGCCTGCGCCCACGCCTGTATCCAGCGGTGACGCAAAGCGATCTACCGTTGCTCGATGACAGTGAGCGTTTCAATCAGGCGCTGGAGTGGGCGCGTCAGGAAAACCTCGATTATGTCGTCAAGGGCAGTGTGGAAGAGTGGCAGTACAAGAGTGGCCTGGACGGCGAACCGGCCGTTGGCATCAGCCTACAGGTTATCGAGCCCAACAGTGGGCGGGTGGTCTGGAGCAGCAGCGGCGCGCGCGCGGGTTGGTCTCGCGAAAGCCTGGCCGGTACCGCACAAACGGTATTACGTAAGCTGGTTGGCGACCTGTCGCTCGAGTAATGGTTATGCATTCGGCGCATAAGGACTTCATTCTGGCCCCGCGGGCCAGTACGCGCGTGGCGTGGTTGGAGACACTGGTGGTCAGTGGGCTCGGCTTAGCGCTGGGTTACTGGTTGTCCCCCCAGGACCCGCTGCTGGTACACAACACCTTCCCCTGGCTGGTGTTGGTGCCCTTGCTGATGGGCATGCGTTACGGCTTTATGCAGGGGCTGATTGGCGCGGTTGTGCTGGTGCTGGCTCTGTTTGTCTATCGCGCCAATGGTTATGTGGTTTACCAGGACATTCCGGACTCGTTTGTCGTTGGCGTCCTGATCAGCGGGATGCTGGTGGGTGAGTTCCGTGATCTCTGGGAGCGGCGCCTGGAACGCCTGGATATGGCCAACGAGTACCGGCAGCTGCGCCTGGATGCCTTCACTCGTACGCACTATATCCTGCGCATATCCCATGATCGCCTTGAGCAGCGGGTGGCGGGCAATGATCGTAGCCTGCGCAGCTCATTACTGGGGTTGCGCAGCCAGTTGCGAGCCTTGCCACGGGGTGACGATGCGCTGGCCGCATTGGCGGAGTCCATCATGAACCTGCTGGCGCAATATGGCTCGTTCCATGTGGCCGGCCTGTATCGGGTCGAGGATGACGAGCGCGTGCAACTGCAGCCGTTGAATGCGTTGGGGGCATGCAAACCCATGCGTGTCGACGATTTACTGGTGCGCATGTGCCTCAAGCGCGGCGAATTGGTCAGTGTGCGTGAGGATTTGCTGGAGCGCGGCGAGGGCCGTGAGCATTCGCAGTACCAGGCGTGTATACCGTTGATTGATACTGAAGACCGCATCCTGGCGTTACTGGCGGTTGAGCAGATGCCGTTTTTCTCGTTCAACGACCGTACCTTGAGCCTGCTGGCGATTCTGGCCGGGCATGTGGCGGACCTGTTGTTGAGTGACCCGCAAGCCCTCCAGTTGGAGGACAGTGACGCACAGGTGTTTAGCCAGAACCTCAAGCGGTGTTTGCATGACGCCCAGCACCACAATCTGGATGGCTATCTACTAGGGCTTGATGTTGCGCAAGCGACAAATAGGGAAGAGTTGCTGAACCTGATTGAGGGCAGCCAGCGCGGTCTTGATCTGCAGCTTAAATGCGCTAATCAAGCCAACCCCTGTGTGCTGGTGTTGTTACCGCTGACCACCGCAGAAGGGGCGCAAGGTTATCTGCAGCGCTTGCATGGCATGCTCACTGAGCGTTTCGGTCACGAGCAAACCCTGGAAAGTCTGGGTGTGCGCGTTCGTCGTTTCGACATTGGCGTCATGCGCGAGCGTGAAGCGTTACGCCACTTCCTTTTCAATGAGTGTGGGTTCAATGATCAGCAAGTGGCTGTTTAGTGGCGCCGTAGTCTTTGAGTTAGGCAGTTGGACGGCTCTGCTGGACGACATGTCGATCGAGGTCGCTACGCTGCTGTTTGTCTCTGCGCATGGCGTGAGCAGTGTACTGCTGACCGCCGGCGTGTGGCTGTTACTCCCCCGGCGGTACAAGTTTCCGCTGCCGTGGAGCCCGCTGTTTATCTTTAGCCTGTCTTTTTTTGTACCCGTGCTCGGCGCTATTGGCGTCGCTGCAGCGGTATTCCCGGCGCTGTATATGCCTCGTAAGCAGAAGCAGCAGGCCTGGGACTCGATGGGTGTTCCGGATCTGCCGTTCCGCCCGCAAGAGCGCAATCGCGACCTGATGTTTAACGACGGCGGTCTGCAGGATGTACTGCGCCACGCACCCAACGCGCAACAGCGCGTTACGGCGCTGTTCGCCACTCGCCGGATGCCCAGTAAAGACTCGATTCCTATCCTCAAGCTGGCCCTGCGCGACCCCGCTGATGATGTCAGGCTGCTGGCTTATTCGATGCTCGACCGAGAGGAAAGCGACATCAACCACCGTATTCAGGTGTCATTGCAGCAATTGGACGGCGCCTCAGGCAAACATAAAGGTGCGATACATGCCACGTTGGCCCGCTGGTATTGGGAGCTGGCCTACCTGGGACTGGCGCAAGGCAGTGTGCTTGAGCACGTTCTTAAACAGGCGCGCGAGCATATCAACCAGGCCGTAGCGTTAGGTGCAGGTGGCGACAGTGATCTCCTGGCAGGCCGTATCGCGATGGAGTTGGGTGACCTCGACCTCGCGCAGCAGCACCTGTTGGCGGCCGAAGCGGGCGGTATAGATGTGGAAAAGCTGCTGCCCTACCGGGCTGAAATTGCCTTCGCTCGCGGCGACTATGCGGACATTGCTGTGCAGTTGCGTCAGCTTCCGGAAGACATGTTGCAGCGTCCGCCTTTTGCAGCTCTGGCGAGATACTGGTTATGAAAACTACGGTCACTGATGCGCCCATTGCCGATGTCTGCTTGTTGCTGGAGGGCACCTGGCCCTATGTGCGTGGGGGGGTATCGAGTTGGGTTAACCAGCTGATTCTCGGTTTGCCGGAACTGACGTTTTCGGTGTTTTTCATCGGCGGGCAGAGTGAGGCCTACGGTAAACGGCAGTACGCCATTCCCGCCAATGTGGTGCACATCGAAGAGCACTTCCTTGAGAACGCCTGGCGTCCAGGCGATGCCGTGGAAGCCGCTAAAAGCGAGGGGCCACGCACGCTGATGCACGACATGCACGCCTTTCTTCATCACCCCGACGAGCCGAGTTTGGAGCAGGGGCAAGCCATGTTAGAGAACCTGGCCAATGGCATGATGAGCCTGGACGATGTGTTACACAGCCGGGCTAATTGGGAGGCCATTACCGAGGGTTATGTACGCCATTGCAGCGACCCCTCGTTTGTGAACTATTTCTGGACGCTGCGCACCATGCAGGCACCGCTGGTGATGCTGGCCGAAGCAGCCCGAAAGCTGCCACGGGCGCGGATGTTGCATTCGATCTCCACTGGCTATGCAGGTCTGCTGGGCAGTATTTTGCAGCACCGCTGGAAGTGCTCTTACGTGATCAGCGAGCATGGTATTTACACCAAGGAGCGCAAGATCGACCTGGCCCAGGCCAACTGGATTTCCGAGAGTCCGGACGAAATGCTGCGCACCGGCCTGGATGCTGAGGTCAACTACGTGCGGCGGCTGTGGATTCGCTTTTTCGAGCGCATTGGCCTGTTGGCCTATCGATCCGCCAACCCGATTATCGCGCTCTATGGGGGTAACCAAACGCAGCAGATCAAGGATGGCGCAGACCCCAGCCGTACGCGGGTGATCCCCAACGGCATTTCCCTGGATGCCTGGAAAAATGCCATGCAACAGCGCCCCGAGGGGATTCCCAAGGTGGTGGGGCTGATCGGCCGGGTGGTGCCGATTAAAGATGTCAAAACTTTTATCCGCGCGATGCGCGGTGTGGTCAGCGCTATTCCGGAGGCTGAAGCCTGGATTGTCGGGCCTGAAGAAGAGGACCCGGAGTATGCCCAGGAGTGCCACAACTTGGTGTTAAGCCTGGGGTTGGAGGGCAAGGTCAAATTCCTGGGCTTCCGTAAAATCCACGACTTGGTGCCAACGCTTGGCTTGATGGTGCTGACCTCGATCAGCGAGGCTCAGCCGTTGGTGATCCTCGAGGCCTGGGCTGCCGGTACGCCGGTTGTTACCAGTGATGTTGGATCCTGCCGAGAGCTGATCGAAGGTGCGCCTGGCGAAGACCGAGAGCTTGGTCTTGCCGGCGAGGTGGTGGCCATCGCCGACCCTCAGGCCACTGCGCGGGCGATTGTTGAGTTGCTCAATGACCCGCAGCGCTGGCACGCCGCCCAGGCGGTTGGGCTTGAGCGGGTCAATCGGTTCTATACCGAAACACTGATGCTGGAGCGTTACCGCACGCTCTACCACGAAGCCATGGAGGCGGTTTGACATGGCTGGTATTGGTTTTGAACTGCGCAAGATTCTCTCCCGCGATTCCTATTCCGCCACCTTGCGGGCCTACCTGTATGCAGGTCTGATCAGTTCAGGTCCCTGGGTTCTGTCGATCATCAGCGTGATGTTGATCGGGGTCATCAGCCTGGGCGTCGTGGTGCCAGACAGCACCGTGCGCCAGTTTCTGGTTACGGTCACGTACTTGATGGCGTCGTCGCTGATTTATACCGGCGGTGCCCAATTATTTTTTACCCGCTTTATTTCTGACCGTTTATTCGAGAAGAAGAATGACCGCATCCTGCCCAACCTGCTGGGCATCATGCTGATTGTCACGCTGTCGGCCGGGGTGTTCGCCAGTCTGGTCATGTGGCTGCTGTTTGAAGAGTCTTTCGCCTACCGCCTGCTG
>Ga0181596_10003618_pt1 | contig 14331 bp, 6 predicted proteins | sample 041ome_6_FD_148655 | JGI IMG/M metagenome (GOLD analysis project Ga0181596, IMG submission 148655) | Coastal salt marsh microbial communities from the Groves Creek Marsh, Skidaway Island, Georgia - 041402US metaG (spades assembly) | ecosystem: Environmental > Aquatic > Marine > Intertidal zone >... | reverse complement strand
CCGTTCAGCTCATTCGATGCCCGCCTTGCGGCCGGCTACTACATGACGCCGAGTGATGCCCCCGTGCTCAAGCATCTCTGCGGCACGCTGGCCACCAACTTCCACACGCAGCTTTCTGGTGGCAACGCCAGCTACTTTAGCATCACGCCAGGCATGCGAACCGGCGTCGGCCGCGACTGGTATCTCCTCGCCGGGTTTGAAGTTCCCCTGATCGGCCCCCTGCCCTTTTCCAACCAGGCGATCGTGCAGGCGATCAAAAACTTCTGACACACAGGCCGAGCGGCGAAAAGGCGACGTCGCTGCCGTTCAAAAAAAACGTCCTGTGTCGCAAAATACAGCGGCACGATACCGTGGTAGGTGAGGACGTGGAACGTCCGCATTCTGCATGGGCAGAGCAGCCGACTGCCTGGAGGCATCGATGATCATTTGCAGAGTCTTGGGGATCATCTTCGCGGGCGTTGCCTTTACCGCGGCTGCTGTAGGGGCGGACGACTCGGCAGTCGACGACTCGGCGGCAACGCCTTCTCCGTCCTCAACCGAACACCTCACAGCCCCATCTCTCGATGGCCAGCCGGTGGCATTTGCCGATCTGCTCGGCCGCGACGGCAAGGCCGTCTGCTACACCTTCCTCCATCCCACATGCCCACTCGCGCAGAGGTATGCGCCGGTGCTTGCCGAGCTCGACAAGGCGTTCGACGAGCAGGGGGTCCACTTCGTGGGTGTGGTCTGCGAGTTTGACGATCCCGAGGAGATCACGAGCTATCGCGACGAGTTTTCCATCCACTTCCCCTTTCTCACCGACCGCGACTTTCACCTCGCGGATGCACTCGCTGCCACCACAACCCCCGAGGTTGTGCTCGTGGATGCCAGTGGCCGCACTCGGTATCAGGGACGCATTGACGATCGGTACAAGGTGCGGGGCGAAAAGTCACCCGGCACTCCAGAGCCTGATCTGAAGAATGCCATCCTCGACCTGCTCGCCGGCCGCGAGGTGCAGCTGCCAGTGACTGAGGCTGTCGGCTGCCCACTCGATCGACCGGAGGTGCCAACATCCCCGCCGCAGCCAGATCACGAAATCACGTATGCCGAAGATGTGCTTCCCTTTCTGCACGCTCAGTGCCAGTGTTGCCACAGCCCCGGCCAGGTCGGCCCCTTCACGCTGACTTCCTATGACGACGCAGTGGACTGGGTGGAACTGGCCATCGAGGAGATCGAGGCGCGACGGATGCCACCTGCTCAGGTGGAGAGTGATTTTGAACTGCTGGGCAACAAACCTCCGACGGCCGAGCAGCTGGCGATGCTGCGGGAGTGGGTGAAGACCGACATGCCGGCCGGCGATCCGGCGAAGACCCCCAAGCTCCCGCCGCTGCCCGACTACGGAGCCTTTCAGGAAGACCTCGGGCCGCCCGATATCGTGCTCGAGCAGCAGAGCCCCACACAGTTGGGAGCGCATGGCGAGGATCTCTACCGCAACGTGATCTTTCCGCTGAACAACAAAGAGGATCTCGCGATCCGGGCCCTCCAGTTTCTGCCGGGCAATCGAGCGATCGTCCACCATTCCCTCACCGGCTATCTCCCGCGGGAGTCTGGGGTTGAGGCCATCGCGGACTGGGGCGGACGGGAGGGCATGAGCCACCCTGACGATCAGGCGGGGGGCTGGTATGACCCACACGGGCTAGGGTTTCGGCCGCCGCCGCTGCGAGATGACGGAACACCGCGAACCAGTTTTCTCGGCGGATATGTGCCGGGCACACGGGCGGGCCTGGCAGGGCCAGGCTCGGTGTTCATCGTGCCAGCGGGCTCTGATCTGACCGCGCAGGTGCACTATGTCCGCAGTGGAAAGACCGAGACTGATTCCAGCCGTATCGGGATCTGGCTGGCCGATGAAGCCGTCGCCGCAGACCCCAAGCGGAATCTGATGAACATCATTTATCTCACCGGCAGCTTTGGCGTGATTCCGCCGGGGGTCACAGATTATCGGGTCACCGGCAGCTACACGCTGCTCCAGGATGCCGAACTTGTGACGATCACACCACACACCCACCTGCTCGCGAAATGGCTTGAGGTGCGAGCCTGGCTTCCTGGTGAGGAGCAGCCGCAGCTCGTCGTGCGGGTGCCGAAATGGGACTACAACTGGCAGCGCCCGTATTCGATGCAAACGCCGCAGCCGTTTCCTGCCGGCACGCGGTTTGAGGTGGAGTGCAGCTACGACAACTCCGCAGGCAACCCGCAGAATCCATTCAGCCCGCCGCGGGCTGTTTGGCACGCCGAACAAGTCGTTGACGAGATGGTGCTGCCGATGATCCTGTTCACCTCTAAAACCCCACTCGACCCAGCCGGAGCAAGCTTCTTTCGGTTCTACAGCGAAACGGTGCGGTCGGCCTTTCTCAAGCGGCTGGTCGATCGCCGCCATAAATATGTCTCAGATGCTGAGGGCAACGTGACGCTCTCACCCGACTTCAAGGATGACTGAGGAACTCACCTGCATGGACGACGCGAAGACAGCGGGGCTTTCCGTGGTTGCCGAGGCGGTCACGGTGACCATTCCCGTGAGCGGCACATCCAAAACGCTCTTGCATGATGTGAGCCTGCGAATTGAGCCCGGTGAGTTTGTCTGCATCCTCGGTCCCAGTGGAGCCGGTAAGAGCACGCTTGTACGAGCCATTCTGGGAGAGCGGGCGATCACCGCCGGCCACCTGCTCGTCGGCGGGCATGATGTGGCCGACAAGGCTGACTCCCTCCGCGGCGCAATCGGCTATGTCCCGCAGAAAGATATCAATCCGACCGCCCTGCCGGTCGAACGGGCGCTCCACTTTGCCTCGCAGGTCAGACTGCCTGCTGAAACTGCGGACGAAGAGCGGCTCGCGTCGATCGACCGTGCTCTCGACAACGTCGGCTTGAAAGCGGTGAAGAAGACGACCATCGGACGGCTCTCTGGAGGCGAAGCCAAGCGGGCGAGCCTTGCAACGGAACTGCTCTCAGATCCCGGCTTGCTTGTGGTCGACGAGGCTACATCCAGCCTCGACCCTGCCACCGAAGCTCGAATCATGGGGCTGCTCGCCGACCAGGCGAAGGCCGGCACCACGGTGATCGCGGTCACCCACCACCTCGATAACGTCGACAAGGCCGACAAAATCTTGATCCTGGGGCACGGTGAAGTCGTCTGGTTTGGCTCGCGTGTGGAAGCGCTTGGCCACTTTGAGGTCCATCGACTTGCCGACGTCTACCTCGTGATCGAGGACGAGCCTGCCGGCTACTGGGGAGATCGCTGGCGAGAGCGTGTGGCCGAAGACCGGCAGATGAGTGCGGCGGAGAATCCGGAAAACGCAAAGGCCCGGGCTGCAGAAGACAAGCAGGAGTCAGCAGCCGCCATTGCCGACCTCTCGATGCCTGGCTTCAGTCGTCAGTTCCGCACGTTCCTCACGCGCGAGCTCGAGACGACAGTCCGCGATCCACTGGGCCTGAGCATGGCGCTGCTGCTGCCGCTAGCGCTGGCGGCTGTTGTCTTGTTTGGCTTCGCCAGCACACGGTTTGAAAAGCCACTGATGGTCACTCGGCTGCTCGATTCCGATGAAAAGGAAGTCTTGGCTGACGTGTGGGGCGATGTGCGGGAAGCGATTTCTACTGAAACGGTGAGCGAACTCGACGCCAGCATCCCCGGGCAGATTCGCGTCTTTCTCGACAGCTATCCGAAGATTCTTGCGCATCTGAGGGAGCCCTCCACCGAGCGACTCATCACGGACGCTCTAGCCGACACGATTCCACTTGCCCCGGATCGGGAGATTACGGATCCCGCCGGTACCTTTAAGTGGCTCTCGCTGATGAGCATCTGTATGGTGATTCTCGGGTTTGTCACCGGCTTTCGTGAGATCGTCAAAGAGCGTCCGATGCTCGATCTTGAGCGGCGACACGGCCTGCGATTTGCAGCCTACGTGGTGGCGAAAGCGCTCGCGCTGGCGATCGTGCTGGCCGTTCAGGTCGCGATATTTACCGCTATGGTCGAAGTCGGATTCATGATCCGTGACTCCCTCGGCGGCCACAGGCCCGCGGCCATGTACTACCGCGGCCCATGGCTTTCCGGCACATTCAACTGGCTCGGTGCGGTCGCCTGTGCCGCGATTGGCCTGATCGTCTCCGCGTGTGTCCGCACGACAGACAAGGGCATCTTGGCGGTGCCGCTCTTGGTCATGCCCCAGATCCTGCTGGGGGCGACGATCCTGCCGATTACCGGTGGCATCCTCCAGGTAATCGCCATGCTCTTCTCTCCTCTCTACTGGTCCCATCGCGGCAGCCGAAGCGAGGGCGGAGGCGTGCCGGAGTATTGGCAAAATCTAGGGGACTATGATCCATCCCTGTGGATCCCGTTGTCTGCGCTTGTTGCCCAGATCGTGGTCGCCATCGCGATCACGATTCTTATTCTCCGCTGGCAGGAGCGGGCGGCCCTCGGCCGCAACCGACCGGTGAAATAGGCCGGAGGGACAAACAAGACGACACCAGCTGGCCTGCCCTGGCGTCACGGTTGTTGTCTACACTCCTGGCCATGCGAAACCACGCGAACGTCTCTTCCGATCGCCGAAACTGCCGGGCGAGCAGGCTGCCTGCAATGCTTCGAGGCTCGCTTACAGCGGCGCTGATGGCGTTTTCATTCGCCTGCAGTGGATGCCAGACGCAGTCCAAGCCCGCACCGCCTGCAGAGGTGGCGGCGGAGCAAGCCGCCGAGGTGATGGTCACCACGCCACGGCAGGCGGAGATCCCGGAGTATCTGGAAGTCACCGGACGCATCGACGCCGAACGGGTGGTCGATATTCGCAGCCGGATCACGGGCTACCTGACCAAGGTGGCCTTTCAAGACGGGCAGTTTGTCAATGCGGGTGATCCGCTCTACGAGATCGACGATCGCCCCTCCCGGGCACAGCTCGCCGAGGCCGCCGGCACAATCGAAAGACTGCTCGGCGAGCAGCAGTTTCTCCAGGTGCAGGTGGAGCGCTACGAAAAGCTGGTTGGCAAGGGAGCCGCCGCCCAGCAGGACTTCGACAGCTACAAGGCGAAGCTGGTGGAGAATGCGGGAGCGCTCGCGACCGCCCGCGCCCAGCATCAGGCTGCCACACTCAACGTGGAGTTCTGCTCGATCGCGGCACCGATCTCAGGCCAGATCGGCCGCACGCAGCTGCAGGTGGGCAACCTGATCAACCAAGACACCACCACGCTGACCACGATCATGTCGGTCGACCCGATCTTCGTCTACTTCAATGTCGACGAGCCCACCTTTCTTCGTGTGATGAACAACGCTCGCGGATCGGGGCGTGAGAAGGGGCTCGGCGTCAAAGAAACCGTGATCGAGGTGGGCCTTGTTGATGACACGGAGCGAACCTACCCGCACTCCAGTCGCGTGGACTTCCTCAACAACCAGGTAGACACCAAGACCGCCACGATCACGATGCGTGGCCGGCTTGAGAATCCCTACTCAGCTGATCCAGCAGACCCAATCCCGCCCTTGTTCCGCCCCGGCATGTTTGCCCGCGTACGGCTACCGCTGAGCGATGCCGAAGAGCGGCTGTTTGTGCCTGAGGTCGCAATCGGCAGCAATCAAGACAGAAAGATCGTCTGGGTCGTGGGCGAGGACGATGTGGTTTCCGCTCGCGAGATCACTGTTGGCCAGAAGCTCGGAACGTGGATCGCAATCGAGGCAAATGACGCCGCTTCCCCCATCAGTGAGAATGATCGGATCGTGGTGCGTGGCCTGCAGCGGTGTCGCGATGGCAAGCCGGTTGCCCCTAGCCCAGCAGATGAGGCTCTTCTCGATCTAGTCACTTTCGTGGTCCCCACACCAGCAGAGCCCACTGTTCCCACGGCCACCACTGTTCCCACCGCCACCACTGGCCCGGCAGTTGCGAAGCCTTCCCACGACGAGCCCACACCGCAACCTGCTGCCGAAGAACCGGACCCGGCCCCCGCTCCCCCAGAGCTCATCGCACCGGAGCCAATAGCCCCTGAACCAGCCGCACCGCCAGTGGCTCCGGAGCCGCTGCCCGTGCCCGGTAGTGATCCACCGCCGTGATCTCACGATATTTCATCCAGCGGCCTATCTTTGCCTCGGTGATCTCGATTGTGATCACCCTCGCTGGTGGCGTGAGTCTCCTCTCACTGCCCATCGCGCTCTTTCCGCCAGTCGCTCCACCGATCGTTCAGGTGACCTGTGCCTACCCGGGCGCCAACGCCGCGGTCGTCACCGACACCCTGGCGGCCCCGATCGAACAGCAGGTCAATGGTGTCGACAACCTGCTCTACATGCAGTCTCAGGCGACCAACGACGGCACCTACGTCTTGCAGCTGACGTTTGAAGTTGGTGCTGACCCCAACCTCGCACTCGTGCAGACGCAGAATCGCGTTCAGCTGGCGATGCCGCTCTTGCCTGAGGTGGTGCAAGTCCAGGGCGTGAGCGTCAAAAAGCGGTCTCCCGACATCCTGATGACGGTTGATCTTTTCTCGCCCGACGGCCGCTATGACGACCTGTTTATGAGCAACTATGCAACGGTTCATCTCCGCGATGAGCTACTGCGATGCCCAGGGGTGGGTGACGTCCTTCTTCTCGGTCAGCGTGACTACTCCCTGCGTGTGTGGCTCGACCCAGAGCAGCTCGCCACGCGAGGTCTGACCTCGCAAGATGCCCGTGATGCGATTGCCGCCCAGAACGTCCAGGTGCTCGGCGGCGTCAGCGGTCAGTCACCAGCTCCCGAAGGCCAACAACTGCAGCTCGCAGTGGCCGCCACAGGGCTGCTCTCCACGCCGGAAGATTTTGGTGAAATTGTCCTTCGTGCCGATCCATCTGTTCCAGGCACACCACTGGTGCGGCTGCGGGACGTTGCCCGAATCGAACTCGGTGCAGCGGGCTATGACCAGACCTGCCGCTACAACGGACAGCTGGTGGTGGGCCTGGCGGTCTTTCAGCTTCCCGATGCCAACGCGTTAGAAACATCCTCAGCCATCCGGGCCAAGATGGATCAGCTCGCGGAGCGGTTCCCGGCAGGCCTGGAATACGTCATCGCCTACGACACCACACCGTTTATCACCGACTCGATTGTGGAGGTGGTGAAGACGCTTCGCGATGCGATCATCCTCGTCGGGATCGTGGTGCTGCTTTTTCTGCAAAGCTGGCGGGCCACACTGATACCACTGGTGGCTGTGCCAGTGGCGATCGTTGGCACGTTCGCCGCCATGGCGGCGATGGGCTTCAGCCTCAACACGCTCTCACTCTTCGGGCTTGTGCTGTCGATCGGCATCGTGGTCGATGACGCGATTGTGGTGGTGGAAAACGTCGAACGCTGGATCAAGGAGGGGCTCGCGCCCCGTGACGCAGCAGTACAGGCGATGACCGAAGTCACCGGCCCCGTGATCGGCGTGGCCGCGGTTCTTTCGGCCGTGTTCGTCCCGTGCGCTTTCATCGGCGGCGTCACAGGCCTCTTCTTTCGTCAGTTTGCTCTGACCATCGCGGTCTCAACGATTCTCTCCGCAGTCAACTCACTCACACTCAGCCCAGCGCTGGCAGCCATCCTGCTACGACCCCACGATGCGCCCGCCGATTTTTTTCAGAGGATCCTCGGCTGGGTATTCGGGCCCGTGTTCTGGATTTTCAATCGATGCTTCGGAGTGCTCAATAGAAGCTATGGCTGGGGCGTTGCCGCAGTCGTTCGGCATGGCCGTCTGGTGTTGCTGGCCTACCTCGTCCTCGTGTTCTTCACGTGGCAGCTTTTTGCGGCTTATCCTCAGGGCTTCGTTCCACTCCAAGACCAGGGGTACTTAGTGGCCACCGTGGAACTGCCGGACGGGGCTTCGGTGCAGCGCACGAGCGAAGTGCTTGAGCGTGTGGATGCCCTCGCCCACACCGTGCCAGGCATTGCCGACACCTTCACGGTGGCCGGTATGTCCCTGGTCTACAACGCCAACGCGCCGCATTGGGGGTCACTGTTTCTCATGCTCGATGAGTATGAAAACCGACAGACTCCCGAAACCTCTCCGTTCGGCATCATCGCCGAGTTGCAAAAGCGGTGTCGCCAGGAAATCCTCGATGCAGAAGTTGGTGTCTACCCACCGCCACCTGTCGCGGGGATGGGAATGGCAGGTGGTTTCAAGTTCTACCTGCAGGATCGCGGCAGTCTCGGGCCGCAGGTGATCCAAGAGACGAGCCAGAAACTTGTGACGGACATGAAGGAGTGGAAGCTCCCCTTCGTCGCCGGTGGCTACCGGGCCGACTCCCCACAGGTGTTCCTCGACATCGACCGCGACCGGATTCGTGGGCTTGGCATTCCCCTCGCCTCCGTCTTCAACGCCCTGCAGATGGACGTGGGCTCACTGACAGTCAACACCTTTAGCCGCTTTGGACGGACGTGGCAGGTGAAGGTGATGGCTGATGAAACGTTTCGCCGAAACCTCGAAGATCTACAGGAACTCAAGGTGGTCGCTCGCGATGGCGGGCTTGTGCCCTTGGCCTCGGTGCTCGAAGTCCGGCAGTCGATGGGGCCTGCCATCATGATGCGATACAACCTCTACCCAGCAGCTCCGATCGTCGGGATTCCCAATCCATTCGAAGGCGGATCGATGCTGATCGACCGGGTGGCCACCGAAACCCAGGAGCAGCTGCCGGAGAACTTCTCCTATGAATGGACGGAAGTTTTTCTGCTGCAGATTGCAGCGGGGAACACCGCCGCGTGGCTGCTCGGACTCGGTGTGATCCTGGTGTTCCTCGTGTTGGCCGCCCTCTACGAGAGCTGGTCACAGCCGCTCGCTGTGATTCTCGTTGTGCCACTCTGCCTGCTCGCCGCAGTCGTGGGCCTGCTCATCTCATTTCTACCGATCGACATCTTGGCTCAGGTAGGACTGGTGGTCTTGGTCGGCTTGGCCTGCAAGAACGCGATCCTGATCGTTGAGTTTGCACGACAGCTGCACGCGGAAGGCCACGATGCCCGATCCGCGGCCATCACCGCCAGCCAGCTCCGACTCCGGCCCATCCTGATGACCTCTCTGGCCTTTATTCTCGGTGTGGTGCCGCTGGTGATCGCCCGAGGAGCAGGTGCCGAACTCCGCTGGTCACTGGGCGTCACCGTCTTTGCCGGCATGATCGGTGTGACCCTCTTTGGCATCTTCCTGACCCCCGTGTTCTATGAAAAGCTGACGAGCCTCGGCGACCGCTGGTGGGCTCGTGGCTCTAAGGGCAAGGCGGTGCAGCCATGATTGCCGGATTCTTTATCGAGCGACCGATCTTCGCCTCGGTGATCTCCATCGTGCTTGTGCTCTGCGGCGGTGTGGCTGCTGTCACGCTCCCCACGACCCAGTATCCCGACATCACGCCACCGACGATCGAGGTCTCGACGGTCTATCCAGGGGCAAACGCAGAGCTGGTTCGCGACACGATCGCCGCCCCGATCGAGCAGCAGGTCAGTGGCGTCGAAAAATCACTCTCGATGAGCTCGCAGTGCACCAACGATGGTCGCTACCGGCTCACCGTTACCTTCGCGCCTGGAACTGACCTCAACATCGCGCAGGTCCTCACGCAGGTGCGAGTCACGCTCGCGATGCCCTCTCTTCCCGACCTCGTGCAGCGGGAAGGGGTCGCGGTGCTGAAGAAATCGCCTGCGGCGATGATGATCGTCAACTTTACCGCCGACAAAGATGAGTCCGGCAGGCCGCTCTACGACGAGATCTTTCTCTCTAACTACGCCACGATCCAGATCCGCGACGAGCTGCTGCGTGTCGAGGGCGTCGGTGACGTCGACTTTATCGGGCAGCGTGACTACAGCATGCGAGTCTGGCTCGAACCGGAAAAGATGGCGGCGGTCGGACTCTCATCCGGTGACATTCGCACAGCACTTGAAAACCAGAACTATCAGATCACCGCGGGGAGCGTTGGGCAGCAGCCGGCCCCGACCGGGCAGGCCTTCCAGATTCCGCTGTCTGCCGTGGGCCGACTCCAGACAGCCGAAGAGTTCGGCAACATCATCGTCAAAGAGACGCCAGCAGACGATGGCGACGTGACGGCGGTCATCGTGCGGCTGCGAGACGTCGCCCGCGTTGAGCTGGGAGCTCAGTTCTACGATCAGATCTGCCGGCTCGACGGTGAGCCGAGCGTGGGGATGAACATCTATCAGCTTCCTGGATCGAATGCGATCGAGGCTGCTGCCGCGGTGCGGGCCAAACTGGCGTCTCTGGGTGAGAGATTTCCCACTGGGCTCAAAGCGAGTGTGGTCTACGACACCACTCCTTTCATTGAAGAGTCGAAGAGCGAGGTGCTCAAGACACTTCGGGACGCCACGATCCTCGTGGCTCTCGTCGTGCTGCTTTTCTTGCAGAACTGGCGTGCCACGCTGATCCCGCTGATCGCGGTGCCGGTGGCAATCGTCGGCACCTTCGCGTTCATGGCAGCGCTCGGTTTTAGCCTCAACAACCTCTCGCTCTTCGGGCTCGTGCTGGCGATCGGTATCGTTGTCGATGACGCGATCGTGGTGGTTGAAAATGTGGAACGATGGATCGAGCGTGGCCTCTCTCCCCGCGAGGCATCGTTCAAGGCGATGCAAGAAGTCACGGGGCCCGTGATCGGCGTGGCACTTGTGCTCTGTGCGGTGTTTGTGCCCTGCAGTTTCATCACCGGTATCGTCGGTGAGTTCTTCCGGCAGTTCGCGTTGACGATCGCCGTGTCGACGGTGCTCTCCGCGATCAACTCGTTGACCCTCTCTCCAGCGCTCGCCGCCATTCTGCTGCGGCCAAAGGGTTCGCCACCCGACCCAATCGATCGCATCGTGCGGCTCACCTGCGGCTGGATCTTCTGGATGTTCAACGGCAGTTTTGCGGCCCTGACGCATGCCTATGCATGGGGAGTGCGGGTCGCCCTTCGACTTGCTGTGCTCGTTCTCCTGGGTTACGTAGGCCTGCTCTCACTCACCTGGACGCTGTTTACCGAAACCCCAGTGGGCTTCATCCCAGAGCAAGACAAGGGCTACCTGATCGCTGATGTCACACTGCCAGATGGAGCGAGTGTGCAGCGGACATCCGAGGTGATGGCGTCGCTCGAGCAACGGGCACTGCAAGAACCAGGGGTTGCCCACGCCGTCTCCGTGGCTGGCCGGTCGGTTGTGCTTGGTGCCAACTCACCCAACTGGGGCGCGATGTATGTCATGCTCGATGACTTCTCCCAGCGACCGGGCGAAGAGCTCTCAAGCGAGGCGATCGCAGAGCGTCTCCGCCGAGAGTGGCAAGCCACCGTCGACGAAGCCACCGTGCAGGTCTTTGGCCCGCCACCTGTCGACGGGCTTGGCACTGTGGCAGGCTTCCGACTCGCGTTGGAAGACCGCGGCGACTACGGGCCTACGCAGATGGAGCAGGCATCCGCCGCTCTTGTGCAGGCAGCCAAAGAAGACGAACGGCTGACCGGACTGTTCACCAACTACTCCGCGAGTGCTCCGTGGCTCTTTCTCGACATCGACCGAGAGAAGGCAGCGGCGACCGGTGTGCCGCTGAAGGATCTCTTTGAAACGCTCCAAGTGCAGCTGGGCTCTTACTACGTCAACAACTTCAATCGCTTCGGTCGATCCTGGCAGGTGAATGTGCAGGCCGATGCTCAGCACCGCGGTGACATCAAACGGGCAATCGAAAGCCTGAAGGTGCCCGGGATTCACGGAGAGGCGGTGCCGCTATCAACGCTCGTGCAGGTCAAGGATCGCGTCGGCCCGTCGCTGGTCATGCGTTACAACCTCTATCCAGCAGCAGCCATCTACGGTGAGCCTGCCCCGGGAACCGGCAGCACCTCGGCCCTCGCCATCGTGCAGGAACACTTCGATCGACTCCAGCAAGAAGCCGTCATCCCGCAGCTGTTTGCTGCTGAATGGACGGAGATGGCCTTTATGCAGATTCGCTCAGGCAACACCGCTGCGTTTCTGTTTGTGCTGGGCGTGGTGCTCGTGTTTCTCGTGCTTGCCGCTCTCTACGAGAGCTGGCGGCTGCCGATTGCTGTGATTCTCGTGGTGCCGATGTGCCTGCTGTCAGCCGTCGTTGGTATCCGTGAGGCAGGCCTGGAGATCACGATCTTCACGCAGATCGGGTTTGTGGTGCTGGTTGGTCTGGCCTGCAAGAACGCGATTCTGATCGTCGAGTTTGCCCGTCAGCTCACCCATGAAGGAAAACCGGTCGCGGAAGCCACGGTGGAGGCCAGTCGACTGCGGCTACGGCCGATCCTGATGACATCACTCGCCTTTATCCTCGGCGTGCTGCCGCTCGTCGTGGCCGAAGGTGCTGGAGCCGAGATGCGGCGTACGCTCGGGCTCGCTGTGTTTAGCGGCATGCTCGGCGTGACACTCTTCGGCGTCTTCCTCACACCGGTCTTCTTCTTCACGCTCGTGCAACGCCCGCGCAGGGCACGCAGTGAATCACCAGCTTCCGCAGGCTCCTAGCAGAACGGTTTTCACGTCTCCCGCTGCAGCAGCCACTCCCTAACGCGGCTTACGCGATCGCAACCACTCCGGCCAGAGACACCACGGATCGAAGCCTGCGGGAGGCTGCTTGCCGATGTAGTCGTCACACACGCCACCATCGACTCTGGGTGATGGTGGGCAGCATTCCCCGGATGCGGCAAGTTCTTCAAGCCGAAGCTGCCAGCCGCCGCCCAACGCGCGGTAAACCTTGATCATGCCCCTCGCAACACCGCCAAGATCGTCGTTCAGTTTGACCTGCTCTGAGACGAGCGTCTGCTGCACCACAAACACTCGGTTGTAGTCGCTGACCCCTTCCTTGTATTGAATCTCGACGAGTTCCGCGGAGCGGCTGGCTGCGTCGACAGCCTCTTGTTGTTTTTCGGCCCCCAGACGTGCTTGGATCATCGTCACGATGCCGTCTTCAGCTTCGCGGCCTGCCCGCAAGACGGTTTCCTTGTAGGCGGCAAGCAGCTCCTGAAACTTTGCATCCTGCTGGCGGATGTTGTTGATCAGCCGACCGTAGTTGAGAATTTTCCAATCGACAACTGGGGCCACAAAGCCATACATCGAGTCTGATTCAAACAGCTGCCCAATCTCGTTGGCATAGACACCGATATAGCCGTTGATCGACAGAGCGGGATACAGCTGCGCCTCTGCCACGCCGATCTGCGCTGATTGAGCGGCGAGCAACCGCTCCGCCTGTCGCACATCGGGCCGCCGCCTGATTAGGTCAGCAGGGATGCCGATGGCAACTGACACCGGTACCTCTGGAATCTTCCCGTCACCAAGTTGCTGAGCGAGATCTTCCGGTGGCATGCCCAGCAGCAGGCAGAGCGCATTGGCGGCCTGCCTTTGGCTTCGCATGTAGACGGGAATCAGGCCTTCCGTTCTCGCCAGGTTGAGCCGTGCCTGCGAGACGTCGAGTTCGCTCGTGACACCGCCCTCAAACCGCTCTGTCACGACCTTCAGGGAGTCTCTTTGCAGCTCCGCAAGTCGCTGCAGATCAGCCACCTGCTTGCAGGCGACCCGATACTCGACATAACGAGCCGCCACATCAGCAACCAGCGTGACGAGCACTCCGTCGTATTCCTCAACGCTGGCCTGATACTTCGCTCCTGCCGATTCGATGTTGCGGCGGAGCCTGCCCCAGAGGTCGAGCTCCCACGACAGGTTGAAGCCCGTCTGCCAGAGGCTAAACGGCGGAATGGAGAGGTTCTCAAACGCGGTGACGTTGTTGCTCAGCTGCCAACGGGCGTACTCGCCGAGCGCATTTTGCGACTGCGGCAGAAAACCCCCGACGGTGATGTTGTAGGAGGCCCTGGCAGCCAAGACGCGGAAGCCAGCCTCGCGGAGCGGCAGGTTTTGTGAATAGGCCTGCAGGATGAGCTGATCCAACACAGGATCGTTGAACTGCCGCCACCACTGCGTCTCAACGGCAGATTCGGAGCGAATCTGCGGATCATCGGCATCGATCCAGTCTGGCTCAACCGCGGCAAAAGGCCGCAGGTAGGTTGGCCCCACCTTCATGTGGTTTCGCCAGTAGTCACCCCATGACGTGCAGCCCGCCCCACAAAGCAGCGACAGCACTATGGGCAGCCAGAATGCCCATACCCGCGGAGAACGCGATGGCAGACGCCAAGTCATGGAGGCTGCACCCGTCTCCGGACGCCTTGCGATCACATCAGCCGACAGCACATCCGCCCAACCGAATGAGCAGAACTGACACCATTGATAAGATCGTTAAAACAGGCTGTTTTCGTGAGAGTTTCTCCAAACGGCACCCCCCGGCCACCACACCTGGAAAGCCTGGCAAACCAGGCAAGACTGCGGCCAGCTGACGGCGTCCATTGTGGCACGCTGGCGGGAAACCAAC
>Ga0181596_10003615_pt1 | contig 14335 bp, 10 predicted proteins | sample 041ome_6_FD_148655 | JGI IMG/M metagenome (GOLD analysis project Ga0181596, IMG submission 148655) | Coastal salt marsh microbial communities from the Groves Creek Marsh, Skidaway Island, Georgia - 041402US metaG (spades assembly) | ecosystem: Environmental > Aquatic > Marine > Intertidal zone... | reverse complement strand
AGCAGCCGTCACTCTTTTCTTGGGTGGATAATAAGTAATCCACACGAGCGAACAACGAACAACGAACAACGAACACGCGCGGACACCAGATCGAGAGAAGAAGATTATCTCTTTATCTCTCTCTCTCTGTGTGTGTGTGCGTGTGCGTCGCCTCTTTTTCTTACCTTAAGAGGTTGTTTTTTGGTCTTTTTGTTTTCCATTTAAGAGTGAAAGAGTACGAGAGAGATTTCTTGTTAAAAACATGGGCGGCTCATCATCATCATCATCATCCGAAATATTCACGTTAACGATCGCCCCAATCCTGGGATTTTGCCTGGCCAACTTCATGTTCTTCTCCTCGTTACCAGAACTGAGACGATACAGAGCGAACGGAGAGTGGGGGGGGTTGAACGCGCACCCGTACCCGATCGTGGTGGCCAACTGCGTCGGCTGGATGATGTACGGGTCGGTGATACAGGACTATTGGGTGTACGTTTCGAATTTCCCGGGGGTGTTGGTCTCGGTGTACGCGGTGATGACGGCGATATCTCTGGCGAGAAACGAGGAGAAACGAAGAGAGCTGGAGAAAATGGTGCTTTTGAGTTGCGCTTTGACGAGTGCGATTGGGTTCGTGTTGGGCGTCGTCATGCACGACGAGGGAGAGGCGAAGCGGCGGTTCGCGTCTGGGATTTTTTGCAACGTCGTGTTGGCGGTGTATTACGCGTCGCCGCTGTCGGAGATGAGACAGATAATAAAGAACAGAGACGCGTCGAGTTTGTCTTGGCCGATGAGCGTGGCGATTACCGTGAATGGGTTTTCTTGGGCCGCGTACGGGTTCGCTTTGAAAGATTGGTTTTTAGTCAGTCCGAACTTTTTCGGCGGCGTGTTGGGAGTCGTGCAGTTGTCGTTTTTGGTAATGTTTAACGGCGGAAGGAGGAAGAAGATTGTCGGTGGTGGTGGTAGTGGTGGTGGTAGTGATGGTGGAGGAGGAGAAGGAAGCGGCGCGGCGGGAATCGTCGCGAACTTATCGAGCGAAGATTTGATCGTCTCTGGACAACCGCGGTCGTCGTTGTAACTAACGATCCATCTCCGGATCCGTCGCGTGTATATTAAAGAGAGAGAGAGAGAGAGAGAGAAATAGAGAGACAAAGAAGCGGCAGGCGGCGTTTATATTCGAGTTGTTGATGTTGTTTTGTTATTGATAAAAAGTTGCTGTAATAATGTGATACTTGTGTACTTGTTCTTTTATTTAAAAAAAAAGTAACGTATAAATCTTCTCTCTTTTCTTCTCCTTCTCTCTCTTCTTCTTCTCCCGTCGTCGCTCGTTCGTTCGTCGTTCGTCGTTCGTCGTTCGTTCGTACTCTTTTTTTATCGTCTAGATGAACTTTGCGTCTCCGAAACGACTAATCCGGTCGCATCCGCGCCTACTTTACCCAAGTTGCAGACATCGCACAAAGCGTCTTTCTTCTCGACGACGTACTTTGCCCCGCAACACGAGCACGAGACATCTTTGGTGCCTCTGTAGATTGGCGTCAACGTTCCGGAGCAGACGACGAAGGGATTGCGCGAATCGTAGTTCAACTCCACGGCGTCTTTGTTCTGTTTCTCGCAGACTTGCAACACTTGCTTCGCTTGCGTGGCCACGTTCGCCGGCGGGTTAAGCTCTAACAATCTTCGGGAAAACCCAGCCGCGGTTTGGAAATTTTGCATTTTGTAAAAGATGGTCATCGCCGATCTCAAGGACAACGAGGCGTGAATCGGTTGCAAGTTTTGGTGCGTGAAATACGCTGCCAATTCCGCGGCTCGGTTCGGATCCGTCTTCGCGACTTCTTTGCGATTCAACTCGATTCGCAACGCGACGGCGTAATCTCTCGCGATCGCCATCAACTCTTTCACTTCGTCCACCTCGCGTCTGGTCTCCACGGATAACAAAGTAATCGAGTGAATAATGTTCACGAACAAGTTCAACGCGTCCGAGAATTTACCTTCCGTGACTTTTCTATACGCTTGCTTCAACTTCTCCTCGAGAATTGGCAACGTGCTCAACAAATTCGGCGGTTTGACTTGGCCGATCGGGTCGGACGAGTCCCAGTTTCTAGATAAGATAACTCGCATCTTCGCGGCGTCGCCTTCGGATAACGAACCCGGTAACGCGCCGGTACTCGCAAACGCGCAATCAACAAACATTTGTTTCAACGGTTTGAAGTTTACGATGCCTAACTGTCTGGATAAGAGCTTCATGGCGCCATCGAACTCGCCGGCTGCTACGTGTTCGCCGGCGACGGCGGATTTGGCGGTCCATTTTTGTCTCGGATCTACGCCGGCGCTCGGCGCGACAAACATTTCTCCCGCTTGGATACCCGTCGGTGATCCCGGTTGGCTTCCGCCGACTAAATCTGCCGCTGGTAAATCCATGTCTTCCATATCCCAACCGGCGTCTGAACCGTCTTCGGACTTGTTCTCTTCGTCGTCTCCGCCGGGTAAAATGTTCGCCAATGGATCGTCTTTTTCCATCTCATCGTCGTCGCCGCCGACGCCCAAATCCAAATCGTCGCCGTCGCCCCAATCGCCGCCGACACCCTCCATCTCGCTCTCGTCCATTTGGTATTGCGAGGCGGAAACTTCGCCCGACAAAACCCCTTCGAAGAATCCTTTGGATACTGTCAACAAAGGCCAGTTATCCTCCTTCAAAATCGGTTCCGGTGGCGTCAACAATTCTCCGACTGAAGCGTCGATATCCGGAACCTTCGCGCCGGCTTCTCTCAGCTCCTCCGCTATTCTCTCCGCGTCGGTTTCTAAACCGTGCGTCTTTGCCGTCACGTACGCTAACGGATGGTGGCCGGCAGACTCTAGGATTTTAACGCGTTCCGAAACGTCGCCTAAGTACAACGCGTTGTGGAATTGGCCCATGACGTCCGCTCGCATTTCAGAAATCTTGAGCATCTTTTGCAGTTTTTCAATGTTCCCCGTGATTAAATACAAAAACGATAAGCGCTCGAAGTTCTTCGTCTTTTGGTACGCAAACTCGACGATTTGGTGGTTGCCTTGTCTCAGCGCTTCCACGCCGAGCTTGTGCCACGTTTCTTTCTCATCCAACGCTTGGGCGGCAGCCAACGCGACTTCAATGTTGCCGCATTCAACCGCCAACGCGAATCGAGTTTGTTCGTCCTTCACAAAGTGCAAAGCAATTTCCGGGTACCCTTTCTTTTGCAAATAAGCGATGATCGATTGGCCGCACAAGACGTTTGATTTGATCATCGATAAGACTTGATCGAATTTGCGTTGCACCAGAGCGAGTTTGAAGACGTACTCCGTCGAATCGATTTGAATGCGTCTGTTTTTACCATCTCGGTCCAAGCAGTGGACGACGTTGCCGATGACTTTGGTCACGTACACGGCGTTATCCAACGTTCGGATGATACCGGAATCACCATTCGGTAACGCGTATTTGATGTGGTTCAAGGTGGTGTAAATGAACACGCCTCTGTCGTCCCAGGCGCCGGATTTCACGCGAATGGTTTCGTGCACCGTGCACGCGTGACCGAGCTTTCTGTTGGCGATAACAATCGCGTGTTTCGACAACATGGCGACCAAAGACATATCGTTGGACCAAATGACGTATTTGATCATCGGCGTCGTGATTTCCGCCATCGCAGCTCTTTGCTGAACGTCGAACAAAATCATGCGATCTTCGGCGCGGCACAAGAGAGATCCGGTGCCGGCGTAAAAGATGGCGTCCACGGTGGAATCCGGAGGAACGCACTTCTTCGTGACCTCATTCTTCAAGTCTTTGATTAAGATTTGGTGCGTGGATTTGTCCAAAACGGCAAATCTGTTGCGCGCGATGAAAGTTGCAGACACGCCTTGACCTCGTCTCGGCTCGTTGCCGATTTCACCCGAGCGACCTTCGTCCTTCGGCAAGACGTGCAACTCGTACGATCCGCCTTCGCTGTCCGAGTTGATCAACACCGCATTCTCGGCCGGGTTGTAGCTCAAGTTGCGGAAGCCAGAGTTGTTTCCACCGCCCGGAGGTCGTCTCACGGACACCAAAGGATTATCTCTTTGACTTTCAAACTCGAAGGAACGCAAGTATCGATCCTTCACGTAATACAACATGTTCGCGTGCGACGCGTACGCCGGTCGTTCTCTTTCCAACTTGAAAACAATCATCCCGGAGTCGTGCCCCGCAGCCAACAAGTTCAAGTTCGGGTGCGCGGACAAAATCCAGAACCGATCGTTTTCTCTTCGAAAGGTTTGCGCGCCCGAGCGTTTACTCATATCCCAAACTCGAATAGATTTATCTTCAGAGTTGGAAACGATAATATCTTGTCTCGCGTGGAACATCACGCACGACACGTTGTTCACGTGACCTCTCAACGTGTCCACTTCCCAGGCTTTCGTGTCGTTCATGCGCCATAATTTCACTTGGCGATCGTCCGCGCCGGAAACAATCAACGGCAAACTCGGGTGAAACGACGCCCAATTGACGCCGCGATCGTGGCCTTCCAACACGTACTTCACCACCGCGTCGCCGCCGCCAAACAAATCCGCATTCATTTGCGGGATTTTCAAATCCAATTCGCTCGGTCTTTGCGGCCCTCCCGGCGAGGCAACTTTCTTTCTCAACGCGACGATATCCCACACTCTCACGGTTTGATCCAACGACGCGGAAACCACCAAATCATCCTTCAAGTGAAAAGAAGCGCACATGACGTAATGGTTGTGCCCCGTCAACACCGAGATGCAATTTCTCGACTGCCAGTTCCAAATTCGAATGGTTTGATCGTCCGAGGCGGAGACAATCCACGGATGCTCCACGTGAAACTGCACCGTACGGATGTAATCGAGATGGCCGAGCAACGTAAACAAGCATCGTCGAAGCTTATAGTTCCAAACCTGTGTATTTATTATTATTTTAGAGAGAGAGAGAAGACGATTTTGAAAAACGTTAAATAAAATATATAAAGCCGCGCGCGCGCGCGCGAGCGTAAACAAAAACGGAAACGACGCGGGGTGTTTGTACTACGAGCAGCGCGCGCCGCGAGATAGAAAAAGAGAACGCGTGCACACAATCTCTCTTTGCGCGTTGCTTTTCTTCTTTCCCGGGAATAATGGAAAAGAGAGACGAAACGCGAATCGATTCTCGATCATCGCGGCGTCTTCGCGCGAAGCGCGTTGCTCTTTAGTTAGACCCTCTCTCTTACATATTTTTAACCCAATCGAAGAGAGAGAGAGATCGATCGGTTCAAATTCACCGCGCGCGTTTCTTTTCTCTTTCATCTCTCTCTCTCTCTCGATTGAAACGCCGATAATCAAAAGATAATCAAAAATCCTACCTTTATCTTATAATCGTCCCCGCCGGAGACGAACAGCGGTTGATTGCTGTGAAAATCCACCCCTCGCACGGGTCCGTCGTGTTCGTCGAATCTATCGATTAACGTCCCCATGCGATAGTCCCACAGTTGGACGACGCCGGAGTGCAACGAGGCTAAAATCCACGGTCGTTTCGGGTGGAAGGATAAACCTTTCACCCGGTTGGATTTCGTTTCGAACTTGGTCAGCATGATGAATGATTTTTGCGCCGTCGCTTCTTCTTCTTCTTCTTCTTTCTCGCGCGCCACACTCTGAGGAAAGCCGCACGAGAGAGATTTGAGAGATCGGGTCTCTCTCGTTTTTCTAAACCCTAAACCCTAAATGACGTCTTTCTCCTTTTTTTTCTTCTCGTCTCTTCGCGAGAAGACGCACACACAAAACACAAAAAACAACAACAACAAAAAGAAGAAGGGAAAGAAGAAAAGAGGAGACGTCGTCGGTTCTCTCTCTCGTCTCTTTCTTTTGGTGGTGGTGGTGGTGGTGGTGCATCGTCGTCATCGTCGTCATCGCGCGGCGTGGTGGTGGTGTTTTTCGTTAAACTCTCTCGCGAGAAGAGGTGGGGGAGTCGTTGAGTGTTACATTTCTTTTTGTTTTTCCCGTACTAATAATAAGAATTTGTCGTCGATAAGTTAACTACTTCTTCTTCTCTGCTGCTGCGCGCTGTGGTGGGGATACACACACACACACGCGCGCGCAATATCAATCACGCGAGAGATGTCTTTATCGTACGACTCCTCTCGACGCGAGTCCTTGACGTCTTTGCTCGACGACGATGTGAACAACAACAACAACAAGAACAACGCGGGAAAAGTTTTAGAGTTAAAGTATCACTTTAACCGAGCGAACGACGTTCGAGAGCAACCGAAGCAGTGGAAGTACAAAATAGCCGTGGTCGGGTACGGACACGTGTACGCGGAAGAAGGAGAAGACGGAGACGAGAAGAAGAGCAATAGTAATAGTAATACTAATAAGAATAATAATAATAAACAGAAAGAGATGATATCGACGGATAAAGATAAACACGGGTACCGGTACGATTCCGTCGCGTTAACGAACGGGTTGATTGAAAACGGCATCTACGCCGTTCGCGTGGACTACAAGCCGCGGGAACACGACCGGTTCGCCTCGCACGTGAAAGAGGAAAAGTTCGACGCGATTTTAGTTCGGATTAACCCCGGTCAGATCACGCCGTACGAGAATCAGGAGAAGTTCGACGATTTGATGGAAGAGTTGGAGAATAAGACGGATATTTTGGTTTTCGGGAACAAGGCGAGTTTACGAAACATGGGATCGAAAATCGCGCTGGTGAAAATACGCAAGTTAGCGTGCGGGCTGCGAGATACCAGGGCGTATTACACGAAGAAAGAGATGGAGAGAGGGTTGAAGAAAGGGTTGAAGGTGTGGCCGAGAGTTTTGAAACAAAATCGAGGGTCGACTGGGTGCGGGATTTGGTTGGTGTGGTTGAAAAACAAGAAACACGATCGGATCATGAACGGGAACAACCACGCGACGACGACGACGACGACGACGACGACGACCAGTACTAATACTAATGATCGGATAGATAGCAATAGCACTAGTGGTAGAAATAGTAGCAGCAAAGTTGGAAAAGGAAGAAACGATGCCGAGGTGGACGACGAGGAGGAAGATTTTGAAATCAACGACGATACGATAGTTGTCTGTCAAGAGATGAACGATAATCACATAGAAGAGCACACGTTCAAGGAGTTGGTGGCGTTTTGCGCGCGCGGGAAGGACGACCCAGACGCGGGCGGGAATTGGACGTCTGTTTCCGACGGAAACTATTTACAGGAAAAGCAAAAGCAAAAGCGCGACGAGGATGACGATAGTATCACCAACAACAGCAACGATAGTATCACCAACAACAGCAACGATGAGAAAAAAGAGAAGTTTGCTTCGTCGTCTAAAAACGCCGCGCAGTCAAAACAAAGTCAACTTCTCAAAGGCGCTTTCGTCGTCGACCAACGCCTGCTCCCTCGAATAAGCGAAGGCGAAATACGCATGGTATTTGTCAAAGATGAGTTGTTCGAAATCATTCACAAGAAACCCGTCGGCGAGAACGGCCGTTCGGCGGTTGCGTGGAACAACGTGACGACGTTTTATAAACCGGAAGAGCCGCTGTTTCGAGATTTAACCGAGAAGTTTCTCAAGAACGATATTCAGCGCATCGCGAAGAAGTTAAACCTGGCGTATAACGCGTTGCCTTTGCTATGGACGGCGGATTTCATCCCCATGGATGACGAAGAAGAAGAAGATCCCGATAGAAAAACAGAAGACGTCGTCTTCAAAAAGAAGAAAACGCGATACATCCTCGGCGAATTCAACTGTTCCTGCGTCGGTTTAACCAAATTCCGCGCCGCGTGCGGCCCGGACAGAGACATGTCCGACGTCTCCGACCAAGATTACTTCGACGGTGCCAAACTGTGCGATTTGATTGGCAAACGGTGCAAGTTGCGTCTGGACGAACACAAGGAAGGTTTGCGGAGGAAAAAAATGGTCGATCGCATCCTTTGGGCCACGTTCGGTGGGTTCATCGCTTCCGTCGCTCTGTTAAAATCGTCGGCGTCGTCGTCCAATAGATGAACATTAACACGTGTGTATATAATATATGAATGAATACTTTTAGTCGCAGTTTGTTTGTTTACGCGCGCATCGCCTCTCTCTTTGTCAAGGTATTTTAAGGTTTCAACAGATTTTCAAACTTTTCCTCACAAAAAAAAAACGAAAGAAAGATGTTAGCAACCGTCGGGTGGGGTCGTCGCGGCTTCTCTGAGATTAAACTCTTCTCTCGCGATGATAACGATGATAACGATGATAATAACAACGACGAAGAGGAGGAGAAACTCTCCTACGCGGAGACGAAAAGTTCCATCAGCAACAACAACAACAAAAGCGGAGAAAAAGGAGAAAAGAATTCAAAATCTTACCACTCGTCCTTCTCTTCTTCTTCCGAGATTAACTGCATCGAGTGGTCGAAATCGAACGGCAACTGCGTGGCGTGCGGCACCAGCGATGGCAGAGTGGTCGTTTTGGACAAAGAGCTGACGTTTATCGGCGAAGTTAAGGAAGAAGAAGGAGAGAAGAGAAGGAGGAGGAGGATTGGTGCGATTTCTTCTTCGTTGACCACCACTGGTTCTTTAAAAGAAGAAGAAGACGTGATGAACGATTACGACGAGTTCGAGGTGAAATCGATGGATTTTCACTCGTCGTCGAGATATTTAGCCGTCGGTGGGACGTCTGGCGTGGTGAACGTGTGGGATCTAAAGACGAGGCGCGTGTCGAGGCGACTCGACGCGACCGCGAGGAACAACGGAGATACCGCCGCCGGGATAGTAGTCAACGCGGTGAAGTTTAACAGAGACGATCGCGTGATCGCGTGTGGAACCGAGCAAGGAGAGATTGTGTTGCATAAAGGAGGAGAGCGGTTCGACGAGGAAGAGGAGGAGAAGAGCGAGACAGATCGCCGGTGTTGCTCCTCAGAGCCTCCTTTGAGCGCGTTTGACGTCAACGAGTCCACCTCGGTGAATTGTTTAGATTTTTCACCGCACAGAAGGATGATGTTAGCCGCTGGGACGTCCAGCGGCGATTTAAACGTGTACGATTGCGAATCGGAATCGTTGGAGACGAGATTCCGTTCTTCGGACGCGAACAACATCATTCGCTCGATTGCGTTTTCGCCAACGGCGCCTAGAATTATAGCAGTAGCCAACGACGACGGATCCGTTTCTTTGCGAGATGTCGCTATGCATCCGAAAACTGGAGTGTGTTTACACATACCCAATCCGAATAAACGATGGATGCAATCGTCGTCGAAGAACGGTGTCATTTTTGGTACCGCCGGCGCGGCGTCTTCCGTCTCGTGGCATCCAAGCGGTCAAGCGTTAGCGGTCGGGTACAGAGGCAACGGCGTCGTTGCTATGTACGATTGTCGAAGCTTGAGAAGTCACATGGACGAGAGGAAGAACAATAATAGTAATAATAAGTATGGTAGAAGAACGAGCGGTAGCAATAACGATAGATTTGATAGCAGCGGTAGCGAAGAGTATCCGAGAGCTTTGTTCGAAACTGAAGCGCACGAAGGCGGGAGAGTGATTGCTTTAAAATGGCAACCGCCCGTGGCAAAGACGACGAAAACGAAAAAAACAACAAGTAGTAATGCGAACGCGTACTACGACGGCGGTAGCGACAAAGAAAACAAGATTGAGAACAACATCGAGCAGAAGCAGCAGAAGAAGAAGAAAGCGCATCCGAAAGAAGCAGAGGAAGATGCCACGGAAGCGATGCGGAAGTCGCTCGAGAACTTGAACGCGAAGACGACGACAACGACGACGGCAACTCAACAACAACAAATGATGATCACCGCAGACGCCATCTCGGATGAAGTGTGCAAGAAGACTAGAGAGGTCGTCAAAGTGTGTTTAGAAAAAGAAGTCAAGTCGTTGCGAGCGGATGTGAGAAATTTGCACGTCGAACTTTTACGGGCGCAGGAAGAAAACGCGTCGATGTTTCGAAAGTTGCACGAGCAACAGTTGGAGTTGATGGATGCTTTGAACAGCAGTAGTCATAACAAGATTAATGGCAAGACCGATGCCAAATACTAGAAACAATAATAGCAACGCGGTAGTTTTGTTGTACATAATCTAATTAATAATACAGTTTCGACTCTAACGATCATCTCTTCTACCCTTCTCGCGAAGCTAAGACGATGGTATGATTTTGCCCACATCGAACGTCTAAAACTTTCGTCGTTCGATCCTTCCATTTTACTTCGGTCGGTGTCGGGTAATCGAAATCGTTCCCTAATCCGAGCTGCCCTGCGGATGACTCCTCGTCCTCGAAATGCGACCCGACCGAACCGGACCAACCCCACGTGAACAATCGATTGTCGCTCGTAATCGCTGCGCAGTGTTTGTACCCGCTCGAGACTTTAGTAAACGTGAGGTTAACGTTCGCGGGTTCATGTTTAACTAATCGAGGTTTTAAACCGTATTTGGAGTCCGCTTCTTGATCGTCTAAAGCCGCGCCCCAGGTGAACAGCAGGCCGCTTGATTTTGCAACGGCGACGGCGAAATTGAAACCCAGCGAAACGTTTTGAAGTAAAACGTCCTCGATCGCACCGAACCCGTTCGTCGCGGCATTTTTATCTTCTCCTCCTCCTCCTTCTCCTCCTCGCATTTCTCGCCCTAAAACTTTCCCAGACGTCGTTCCAATCGTAAACGTTTTCCCGTTTGCGTCCACGAACGCCGCGCAGGCGTCCGAAACCGAGCAGTTGACGATGTTTCGCAAACCAGGAATTTTTCGAAACGAATTCGTTTGCGGTAACTCCGCGGTGTCGGTGGATGTTGAGTCTGGAAAGAAGAATTCTTTCACGTGACCAATCAACGAAAATCGTTCGTCTTTATCCGTCTTAATCTTTCCGCTGTAATATGCGTCACCGTTTGCGCTAATAAGAAGCGTCGTTTCCCTCCCAGTCGCGCCGTCTACGATGATAACATCTTCTTCTTCTTCTTCTTCTCTTGATTCGAACGCAATCAGCGTCCCTTCCTCTCTCTCTTTCCCATCGAACGCGCCTCCGATGCCTAACTGTCCTCGATCGTTCTTCCCGAACGCGAAGACTTTTCTCCCACCTCGAGCGATGCACACCGAGTGACTGCTCGCCGGCCCAGATATCACCTTTTCGATTTCAACTACGGACGACGACGACGACGACGACGACGATCCCGGATCTCGGAACTTTACTCGCATCCATCCTCTCACGATGTCGTTCATGATGGCGCCATCTTCTCCTCCTTTGTCTTCTTCTTCCGGTGCAATCTTAATACCGCACTGACCGTATTCGTTCAGACCAGTCGCGAACACTTCCCCGCTTTCCGTGACGACCAGAGAGTGTGCGCCTCCCGCCGCGATGGAGGCGACGTTGTTGTCGGATAAGTGCACCGGAACAAACGTCCTCTTTGATAAAGAAGAAGAAGATGATGAAGATGATGATGAATCCTCAATTCCTAACCGGAAGAAATCGCCGTTTCCAGCCACGTACGCGTCCGTCTTCTTCGTAGGCGTCGTCGTCGTTGTTGTTCTTTTCGTATTCGCATTCGTCGACATCCATTTTATCTTTCGTTCGATGTGATTTTGTCGCCGGTTGTTGTTGTTGTTGTTAGTAAACGCGGGGAAAGAAGAAGAAGAACACGAAGAAGAAGAAGGCACGTCACCCGCGAACGACGACGAGAACGTCGCCCACGAGACCTGTCCTCGTCTCAGAGAAGAAGAAGAACACGAAGAAGAAGAAGGCACGTCACCCGCGAACGACGACGAGAACGTCGCCCACGAGACCTGTCCTCGTCTCAGAGAAGAAGAAGAACAAGAACAAGAAGAAGACAAAGAGGAAGATAAACGACGAAGAAGCGCGGCGGAAGTCATTCTCTTTTTGTGACGCGACGAGACAGTTACGAATAAAATCAGAAGAAAAACTCGAGCAGATATTAAAGAATACGTATATTTTTGATGATATGATCACACACACACACACACAACTCTCTCTCTCTCTCTCTCTCTCTCTCTCTCTCTCTCTTTCTCTGTATCTTCTCTTCTCTTTCTTCTCCTTCTTCTTTTAATATAATTTGTTATCAAACCGCGACGGGAGCGGTCTTCGCCATGTTATCAATCTCCTCGGATTTCGGCTTGATCCTCAAAACCTTACCGATGGCGATGGTTTTACCTTCGTCTCTCAAGGTAAACCTTCCCAACTGTGGGACGTCGGAGAACTTTTCTACGCATATTGGACTGGCGATGGTGATTCGAACGACGCCGATGGATCCAGCTTTCAAATATTTACACTTGCTTTCTTTCGGTTTTCGGGTTTTCGGGTCCATCTCGCTGATGAGTTTCTTGACTTCGATTTCCTCGGTGACGGAGTGGATGTGAATGACGGCGTTGTATCCCGTGGAAAAGATGGATTTGTGGTCTAACAATTCCACGATGGCCAGTTGGCACTCGATTTCTTGCGTGACGTGAGCCGGTTTGTTCGGCGGGCACAAGACCATCCCGGGATGGATATCTTTTTCGTCTACGCCGGAAAGTTTCATTCGCACGTTTTCGCCGCACTTGCAAAGGGAAACCTCGTCTTCGTCTTGCCAAAGCTTTTCAATTTTACAATCGATTCTGCCGGGCATCAACGTGAGCTTTTGACCGACTCGACACGCCCCGGATTCGGTTTTCCCCATGACCATGCACCCCATCTCCGCGTATTTGTCCATCACCGGCATGCGAAAAGGCGCGTTCGGGTCTCTCTCCATCGGTTCTAAATCGTCCAACGTGTCGAAGAACGATTTGCCGGTGTACCAATCGCACTCGCTTTTCGGGACGAGATCTTTCACGTTCGTGCCTTTTAACCCAGAAATCGGGACGAACGTGATGTCTTTCTCTTTATAGCCGCACGTTTTCAAAAACGGAATCAGTTTCGTGTGAACTTCGTCGAATCTTTTTTTATCCCACTTGACGCTCGGGTCGTCCATTTTGTTCACCACGACGACCAACTTTGTGACTCCTAAGGTTTTCGCCAATTGCGCGTGCTCTCTGGTTTGACCGCCTTTTTCAAACCCAGTCTCGAATTCGCCTTTTCTCGCGGCGATGACTAAAACGCCAACGTCGGCTTGCGCGGCACCGGCGATCATGTTTGGCACGTAATTCTTGTGTCCGGGCGCGTCCAACACGGTGTATCTTTTCTTCTCCGTCGCGAAATGGGCTTTACCAACCTCGACGGTTTTCCCTTTCGCTCTTTCTTCTTCGGAAGTGTCCATGATGTACGCCATGTACCACGAATCTCGATTTTTATCTTTCGCCTCTCGTTCGTACTTTTCGATGACTCTTTGATCGACTTGACCGGAGAGATACAAAATCTGCCCGCCGATGGTTGACTTCCCGGCGTCGACGTGTCCAATAAACACCAAGTTCAAATGCTCGCGGTTATCCACGTCTTTACTATTCGCCAATTCCTCCATCAGTTGCTTCTCCTCCTCTTCCGCTTCTTTCTGTCGCTCTAAATCTTTCCTCTCTTTTTCCGCCTGTTGCAACCTCTTCGCCTCTTCTTTTTCTTCCTTGCGTTGTTGTTCTTCTTTCAACTTTTGTTCGCGTTCGGCCATTTGCGACAACGCGGAATCCGAGCCAGAGTCCCCACCAATGGTTAACGTTTTCGCAACTTTTTGCGCCACTGATGTTGCCCCTTGTTGTTCGTTTTCGTTTTCGTTTTCGTTTTGTTGCTCCGCGGTAGTATTATCGTTCTCACCCGCGCCGGCGCCGGCGGCGGGAGCACCAGCAGGAGGAGGAGGAGGTGGAGCGTTTGGAGACGAGGCGGCTGCTGCTCCTAATCCTCCTCCGGGCACGAACGCCGCCGCGCTCGGTTTAAACTCGAACGGTTTCGCCTCCGCGGCGAGCGTTGAAGACGAAGCGGGCGGTGGTACTGGTGGTGGTGCACCCGCCGGTGGCGGCCGCGGGGCCCTATCCGGAGGCGGCGCAGACATCATCTTCTTCTTTCCTTTTTTATCATCCTCGAAAGCGTCGAATAAGTCCGACATGTTCTCTCTCGTTTCGCGTGGTGCGTTTTATTATGTCTCTCTCTCCTCCTTTTCAATAACGATCTCAATCAAACGAGAGAAAACAAAATGCGCCGTGGGGTTCTTCTTCTCCTTCTTCGCCAGTGCGTTCGTGTTTTTGTACTCTCAACTTGACAGTTTCCGTCGCGAGCGCCAAAAGAAGAAAGATTTGCGTGTGGGGAAAAGACGACGATGGATTTTCTCTTCTTTACGTACGAGTTTTTGTGTGCTGGCAGAAATGTGACAAAACGACGAAAGAGCGCGCGACGCGATGAGGTTCATTTTTTCTCTATTACAACAACAACAACAATAACAACAATAACAACGATGAGAAGAGGAGACGAGAGAGAGAGAGAGAGAGTTTTATACGCGCT
>Ga0181596_10003613_pt1 | contig 14337 bp, 8 predicted proteins | sample 041ome_6_FD_148655 | JGI IMG/M metagenome (GOLD analysis project Ga0181596, IMG submission 148655) | Coastal salt marsh microbial communities from the Groves Creek Marsh, Skidaway Island, Georgia - 041402US metaG (spades assembly) | ecosystem: Environmental > Aquatic > Marine > Intertidal zone >... | reverse complement strand
GATCAAGATCAACATGGTCGAGCAGGGCCAACGCCTTGGCATGTCGCCCGGTGAGCACGTTGCGAGCCGCGTCGGTGCCGAGTTTGAGGCTTTGCGAGTCGCCGAGTTCACCGAGATACACTCGATCGCGTGCCGATGCAGACTCGCGGACCAGTCGCTGCCGCATGAAACGGCCAGCGTTCAACAGCATCGACTCAAACGAGATCAGCTGCAGCAGCGAGGCCCCGCCCACAAGAATCACTGCCAAGGCCAGAGCGATGCCGGCGATGGGGAGCAGCCAAAAAGCGATCGCTGCCCCGGCAATCCCCACCACCAGGCCTAACACCGAGAGCAAGGAGACGCGTTGGGGGCGGCCTGTGCCCGCCTCTAGCCTTCGTCGCTCTGCGGGTTTTGGGGGCTGGTGGTCGACCTTCCCGTTGGCAGGCAACGTGTCGTGCTCGTCGGCACGGGGCTGCTGCCTGAAGGTGCCCGCCACGTCGAGGCGTTCCTCGCGGCTGAGCGCCAGGTTGTTGAGGCTCGCGGCGGTGAGTGGGTGATCGTCGCCGAGCGCTTCGCGGCGGATCCGCACGGCCCGCTCGCAGAGCTGTGCTGCCTCGTCGTACCGCCCAAGATCGCGGCAGAGACCGGCCAGGCGATCGAGGCTTTCGGCAACGTAGGGGTGGTGCTCGCCCAACGTCTGTTCACGAACGGAGAGCGATCGGCCGAGCAGATCCTGGGCTTCGTCGTAACGGCCGAGTGTGCGGTAGAGGAAGCCGAGGTTGCAGGCGCTGGCTGCGGTGTGGGCATGCTTCGCGCCGAGGACCGCCTCGCGGATGGCGAGGGACCGCGAGCAGAAGGTGACGGCATCGACATACCTGCCTTGCTTGCGGAGGCAGGTGGCCAGGTTGTCGAGGCAGGTGGCGGTCTCGCGATGCTCGGGTCCGTAAGCCCGCTCGCTGATGTCGAGCGCGTCTCGATACAGCCGTTCGGCCTCGGCATACTTCTGCTCGGCCTCCAACGCCCGGCCCGACCGCCGGGTGGTTTTCAGCCGGATCGTCGTGGCGTGTTCGAGGGCATCATCCGCCTGGCGGTAGCGACCGAGCGCCCGCAGCACCACGACCTGCTGCTCGAACGCTGCAGCAACGCGGGTGTCGTCTTCTCCAAACTCGGCAACGGCGCGGTCCGCCGCCTCGCGAAGCGAACGCAAGGCTGCTTCGTGGTCGCCGTCGGCTTGGAGCAGGGTGGCTTTGGCAATCTCGCTTGAGAAGAGTGTGTCAGGCATCGACCATCTCCCATGGAGAGGTGAGGTCGCCTTGTTATGCGCGGCCGCTCAAGGCCGAGGGCCTGAGAACTCTTCCGGAGAACCTTCCCGGTGCTCGGGCGGCAGCACGTTCCCCCAACACTTCTCATTTTCGCACCGTGACGGCGGTGGTCAAGCAAACGGCGGGCGACGATGGAGCCGAAAACGAAGAAAGCGGTGGGGCGTTGCCACCCCACCGCTTCCATGTTTTTGCTCACAAGTGAATCGCACGGCCGGAAACCACAGGCAACTCGCTGAATATCAGCGGAAGTCGCCTTCGCTTAAGGCGTACGGAACTGGAGCGCTTCCGTAAGTTAGCCAGCCGTTGACAAGAACGGAGTTCGTGTTGTAGCTACTCCCGTTGTACTTGCTGTCGGATGTCACGAGTTGAGCGTAAACATGTGGGGCAACTGAATCCTTCAGGAACTCCGTATGTCCGTCGCAAAAGGTCACTACGACGCCGCCCGGATGGCCCGATGACGGCTGCGCACGATAACTTGCGTCGGATGCTGAAGGATCCGTACTGCTATTGATGACTTTCGTCCCACTGGCCGGAGTTGCCATTCCAAAGGCCCCGACAATATCAAATCTCGGGTCAGATCCGACCGGAGAGAACGAGAGAAGTTGTCCCGTCGAAGTCGATGCAGGCACTGGCGTATTCCATGAGGCTTGTACGGCCAAGAAACCGCATTTCTCGGAGAAGAGCAGAGTGTTGGACGTTCCGTCGGCTGAGGATATCGCGTCGAGATTCGTCCGAACCGCGCTGTAGCCGCTTGAGCCTACTCGGTCCCCCATGACGCCGTCGCCTCTCACCTGACCAGCGCTTGTGTTCAGTGCCGAAGAGCCCGCATTACACGCGTACGCGAGCGTCGGTGAACTCGGATCATCAGATGGTGACGTCGGGCACTGAAGCAGCGAAATCGCAGGAATGTTTCCCACCGCTCCGGTCTCGTACATGCGATAGACGTCGCTTCGCTCCACATTCGGCAGCAATGGAATGACCCAGCCAACAGCTCCAGCGGAAACTGTTGCAGCAGCGCCAGCTGGATGCTGATTACGCCATCCTGGCATAGATGAGTTCTGCCCTTCGTAAGCCATAACCGCCTTCCCCAACTGATTGAGGTTGTTGGAGCAGGTGTTGCGGCGGCCTGCCTCACGAGCGCTCTGCACCGCAGGGAGAAGCAGCCCCATCAGGGTGCCGATGATGGCGATCACCACCAGGAGTTCGACGAGCGTAAAGCCCGTGCGTGTGCGAGTGACCTTCATGACAAAATCTCCTTGGGTTGCAGCGTATGCAAGCCGCTGTACGCAGAACGGGTGTGTGCGGAAAATGATCGACAAAAAAACGGACTTGCTCCTGCCCCACACGTATTTTCCCCGATTGCAGGCAGATTGTCCAGAAGCATTTCGAGTATGCCAGAACCCCGCTAGCAGATCGGGCACAGACGTTGCCTGAACCCTTCTACGCAGGATTCGCACCGGGTGTGCGACCCAAGCCTCCAAATCCTGAGCTAGTGCGGAACAAACGTGTGGCGAACGGTGACCTGTCGAACCTGTCGGCTGGAGGGCTCGTAGCAGCGGATCCTAATCTCCAGGCCACGAAGCGCTACCGGGTAAGGAGCTGATGTCTCGGATTCATCGCTCTCATCAATGATGTCATCGGCATCGTCATCGAAGCCGTTAGTTCCTTCGTCGGTGTCGCCGTCTCCATTCTGGTCGATGCCGTCAGTTTCATAGTGGCTGCTCCAGGTGTCGTACGTGAAGGGTGTCAGCAACGCCTGGGCAGGCTGCTTGCTCACAAACACACCACCTGTTTGAAAAACGGACGTTCCAGTTGCTGGTGGAAAAGTCGCTGGATCCATCGGGACCGTCGGAAAGTTGCTGGCGTTCCATCCGAGGTCAACATAGGCCCCGCGGGCGGCTGTCGCTGACGTCAGATCGAAACCGGGGTCGCCCGGGCTAACGGCGTCGACACCGCTCGCTCGTACTTGGAGCGGAGCGTGTGGATCAAATGCCCTCACGTCAAACGCGAGGATATTCGTCAGGATCACGTCCTCGGCAAGACGGCTGCCAGAGAGAACTTGCGCACCAGTAATATTTGCGGTGTCCCAGCTGCTCGGGAACGCCCCGAAATGCAGGAATCTATTTTCACGTTTTGTGAGGTCGCCGAGTGTGTTGGGCACAACCGACACAGTTCCATTCAAGGCCTGAAGGTGTGCGGAAACATCGTGCTGTTCGTAGAAGTTCTGCCAACTGCTGGAAAAGTGGGTGGCCCAGTCGAGGGAATTTCCGTTGGAGTAGAACGGATCTGCGCCAGCGTAGCCCAGGACGAGTAGCTTACGGCGGTACAGGGTGTACAGAGTCGGGCCGCCGGGCACCTGCGTAGGCGAACGTCTACAAAACCACCCTATTTCTGCAACAGGTGACTCGATCGTGCCAATAAGTTGGCTTCCGGGAAGCCCCGACGTGAATCTCCCCACAAATGGCGATTCGGTGCTGCGAGTGGTGAAGAGCAGAACATCGTCACAGTCCGCAGTCAGTGATGTTGTGTCTGCGGCATCTAACAAGCCGCCAGCCGCAGGATTTGCATCACTCCCGAGCCCCTCTATGTATTCGAAGTATCCCTGTTCCTGCTCTGGATGAAGCGGCGGTAGGGTGGCAGCCGTCACGCCTGCGAGATCTTGTCGGAGTCGATAGGATGCTGCACGCATTTGATCATTCATTTCCAGCACAGATCTGCTGTCTGATACTCCAGCCCCAAAGAGACCGAAGACTTCCGCAACAGCTGCCATGATGATCAGCGTGATTGTTGTGGCGATCAGCATCTCGATCAGGGTCATGCCTGGCCGACAGTGCTGAATAAGAAGGCGTTGTCTCGCCATGCTGGAGTTGCTCATTGGATGATCCTCCGCAGCCGCACAGCGTCATCGACATTGAGATCTCGCCCGGTGACATAGCCAACCGGAATCGAACGATCGAACACATAGAAGCCGCGGTGTCGCTGGACTTCGCCGGTGTCTGAGCCAAGCTCCTTTGGAACAGCGTTCCCATTTGTATCATCAACAGTCACGAAAGTGCCGTTTTGATTGCATTCGAAGAATCCGACTGTGATCCAAATGGCGAAGGCGTTTGAGCGATTGGTGGCCACGTTGGCGAGGCGGCTTGCAGTCAGGCAACAGAGTTGTGGGTTGTCACTCGGCTCTTGTCCTTTCACGCCAGCGTCCGCAAAGAGGCTTCCACTGCCGGCGTCCAGGGCGATGAGATCGAGCAGGTTTTCCGCTGGTGTAGGAACGTCGCCCTGGGTCGGATCAGGCGGAATGCCAAATCCGGCATCTGAGCGGTCGAGGCCATCGCCCGTGGATGACGTTTGACCCGCCGGACGTGCCCCGCGGCGCACCGTCGCGTCCCACACGCGGTCATCGCTGACCGTGTTGAGATTAACCCGCCCGGGTTCTCGCCAGCTGGAGAGTTGGTGCGTTGACAGCCACTCGAGAGCTGTGCCGCTGTTGAGAAAAACGGTTGGATCGGCCGCTGACGTTGCGAGATCTGCAAACCTGCTTGGAATAATCGTTGCCTGCAAAAGGTCATTGACCAATACCTCCGCATTGAGGCCAAGATCGGTCGCAAGCACATCAAGCCAGCCATTGCCTGTGCTAAAGCCCGCGTAGTCTTCGAGAAGTCGGCTGCGGTATCTCTGGCCGTTTGCGTCGTACTCCACCAACGCGTTCGGAACCAAGGCAAGTTCGACGGGGCTGATATACGGACGGTTCAGCCATGGGAACCAAGCGACCTTCTCGCCAGCCGGAGGCATGAGAAGATCGAGTTTTTCCTCGTTCGCCGGATCGTAGTCATTGGGGTTAGTGATCGTGGTCAGGGTGCCGTTATTGAACTGCTGCTGCCAAAACACAGCACTTGTTGTGCCTGTAAACGATCGAGTTCTCTTCGCGTAGTAGTTCTTCGGCACACCCGATCCAGGAGGCGGAGTCACTTCGCTGCGATTTGCGACAGGTACTTGTTCGATGCGATCGACTTCGACATACGGGTTAAAAGTGACCGCAGACTCATCTGGGTCGTGGGGCTGCCCTGGGTCGGCGAGCCTTTCGAGAACCAGCACTTGGTCCGTCGTGCCCACAGTGGACGAAGGCAGTGGGCCTGTGGGCAGCCCGTCCATCTGATTAATCGCGAGCTGTGGCAGGTTTGCCGATACGACGGGTAAACCTCCAACAGCATTTCCACGATTGCCGGTGATACACATCCAGCCATCTGGCGGCATGAACCGGGCCTGCAGGTCAGCATCGTCACTGGAGTACTGCGGCATGGCTGGGTCGATCGTAATCGCACTCGGATCGACTAAGTCAAATCGGATGACGGCTGCAGACGGGCCAGCCCCGACACGCAAACGCCAGACCGGGGAGTCGGCATCGCCGCCTCCGAGCAGCCCAAGGTCAAGCTCGTTCATCAGCATGCCGCTCGGATCACGGGCAGCGAGTTCGGGGGCAACAGCGTCTGGATCGAGTGGGTCGGAACCGACGATTGGGTCGCCGTTTTGATCCACAGGGAGGACGGTGTCTCCGTCGAGTGCTTTGGCCGACCACGGGTGATGCAAAACGGCGTGGACTCCGCCTTCATCTTCCGCGTCGTTTTTCCAGCACAGCGCTTCGGTAATCAGCAACTCTGGCCGTTCTTGGCCGATAACCAGGGGACTGCTGGCCGGGTCAATGTCCCAGCCATCGCTTGGATTCTCGTCGTAAAAGAACCTCGTCATTGTGGAATCAGGATCACGGAAATCGACAACGTTTACTGCCCACTGAGCAATCGCTTCGCAGACCGTTGGAGTTGGCTGGTTTCCATTGGTGTCATCCGAGAGCAGCCAAAGAAGTACATACAAATTGCGACAAAGGGCGTCGGTTCGTGCACGGGCCGTTCCGTCAGCAAGCGAGATCTGCCGATTGAGATCCATGCGGCGGCCGGACATCAACTCTGGGCCGAGCAGGTAGGGCAGTTGAGCTGGATCGTAGCCACGTGTGGTGAGGGAATCTTCGATCTGCCGCCATGTTTCTCCGACAATCGCGGTTGAATCCCAACTGTCTGTCGTGAGAAGTAGCCGCAGTCGCTCGCTGTCTGGGCCGAGGAGGCCGGCTAAGCGGGTGGGAAGTTGGCTTGCGTCCCAGTCATAGACGCGAAGGACCCGCTCAAGTTCGTCAGGGAGAAATGGGTTGTCAGATGCCGACGCATGACCAAGTCGTAATTCGTACGCGTCGTCGGTGATGTCGCCTTGCCAATAGTTTTGCGGTTTGACGTACCACATCTTCGACACCACACCTTGGCCGTCGGCTGTGGGGTCGGCGATCAGTTTCATCCGCCCACTGAGATCGGATGGTGAAGCGAAGAGGTCGGGGTCGGCATTCGCTTGAGAGGGATCAATACGTGCGGGCGGGATACCAACACGCCAGTCATTGGCGAGGCTTTTGGGGAAGCGAGCGCCGTTTTGGGCGGTGTGATTGGGATGCCGCTCTTCATCACGAAGAACGCTCAGCGGATCGTTACCAAGAGCACCGGGTGGAACCGGCGTGCCTCCATTGGCATCGTCATACCCATACCGACCCGCAAGTGCCGAGACACTCACGGTAGGACGTTTCTGATTGGTGAGAGTGTTCGATTCAGGTAGCAGACTGCCATACATAAACGCTTGTGACCGCCGATCGGCTTCAAGGGCGGCTGGCTCGTCATCGCCGGGGCCGCTGTTCGAGAAGTCTGGCAGGAAGCCGGGCTTGTCAAAAAAGAGATCCCATAATCGAACTTCAGCGGGGCCGTAGCCCGAACCAAAGGCGAGATCGTTGAACTCCAGGTCCGTGAGCCCTGCCGGCAACGAGCCACTCTCAGTTGGCCAGCCGATCAACGGATTTCCATTGCCGCCCTGTACGCCAGCAGATGTGAGAAATGAATCCATCTGAAAACTGTTGCCATGGGCATTCACGCTGAGCCGGCTGTCAAGATCAAGGACGAGGTAAGCGGGACGAGCGCGAAATGTCGTGCCGTCGTTGGTCCGCATGACGGGGAAGCCGACGTCGATCCACTTGCTGTCGAGCACGCCATCCGCATCGTTATCAACTTCGGGCACATTTGCGGGATTGGCGGGATCAGCCTCAAACGGGAAGAACGACATCTTTCGGACAGATACGTTTGGTTGGATCGAACTGTCGGGGTTTGTGGCGTTCGCGTAGACGTCAAATGGGGCGTCACTGGAATCGGTTGCGACAAGGCTTGCAAGAAAGGGGTCGGTCATCGTCCCCGGAGTGTTGGGCACGTCGCCGAGTCCATCGTAGGCCTCGTTGGTGTCGATTCCTGCCAGTGGTCCCATGGGAGCCGCGGACGGATCGCCGACAAACTCTCGTCCATTGATCACAATATGATCCGCGTTGGGATCACCTGAAGTGGCGGAGAGCCCGCGCTGCACGTCGGCAACACGAATGGTGCTGCCATCCACAGGTGACACAGAGGCAAAGATGATCTCTTTCGTGGCCTGAGCCGTCCCGGCTGCACTGAGGATCCGGCGACTACGGCACATGCCAGGAAACGTCAGCGTGACAATACGGCCGTTAACTGCCGCGGGTGGCAGAGAGACACCATTGTTGAGAAGAGTGATCTTTAACAGGCCGCCTGGAAGGGCAGAGCAACTCTCAACCTTTCCGTAACGACCTCTAACGTTCGGAGCGGGAAACGTCTTGCCATACTTATCACCAAGAAGGTCGTCGCCAGTTCGCAGCGACTGCTCTTGGCACTGCACGTCTGTGGTGCCTCGGGCCAGGATACGAAACGCATCGTCCACCATGCGACGCCCCGCGGCATCGCTGGCGGATCCCTGAGCTGCAGACGCACGGGCGAACGCCCTCGCCGTTGCCCGCGCACGGGTGGTCACAACCATGTAGGTCGTGCCGAGCATCATGAACAATGTCAGCATGCTCAGCACGATCAGCAACAGGACGCCACGAGGTGTGCGGGTTCGCACGGGCGTCGTTTGCTCTGGGTGATGAGTGGTTGGGGTCATCGGATCACTTTCGTGCGGTGCACTGTGCCGCTTGCCCCTTCGGCACAGTGCGTCGTGTGTTGAGTCGGCTTGTGAAATGTGAAACTGTGAGGCGCTCAAGGTGCGGGACGGCTGCCGTGATGTTGGCGTTGGATGCGTTACTCGCTCCACTCTGAGGAACCTTCCAACGCCACCGGCACCTGAAGACCGGCGACTGCACCGGGCAGCAGATAGAGTCTTTCATTCGCCGAAACGCCTGGCGGATCAGAACCTTCAAAGGAAATGCCCATCCGGACACCGTCAGTAGCTGTGGATTGGTCCATGACCATGAGCGCTCGGTACCATCGAAAGATCGTCGGTGTCGTAGGGTGATCTGCCCACAACACCATACTGCCCGGCCTTACGACATCTCGAATGGTGTCGCCGTCGGGCAGCACGACTGGAGTGCCGGTTGGATCGGGATCAATCCACAGCCCACTCCCATCCGTGGCCGGGAGCAATGCAAAGGGTGCTGTGGAAGGATCTCGGCGATGGAAGACCACAATCGACAGCGTTGCCTGCCGGCCTGAGAGCCAGAAAGGTGGATTTAGTTCACCGGTTTCGAGGGTGGCCAGGTAGGAGTACGTGCCGTCGAATGCCCGACGACCATCGGTGCCAGCAGTAAGGTCAGCTGACCAGCCAGGCATAGGGGGAGCGTCGGGGTCGTTTTCTGGAACGGCATAGATTGGGTCGTCTTCGCTACGGAAGAGGATGTCCGCCAGCACGGACGAGATCACGGTGGGAGCACCACCGCCTCGCGGGGTGACAGCGAGATGCGTTTGTGATGCCGCAGAGGTAGCGGCGTCATCACGGAGATTCACGAAACTTGCTGTCGGCCCCCAGGCACCAGAAAACAGTGGGTCATAAATCAGAATGCGGCTGTTGGCGAGCGAGGGGTTGGGCACCAGTTCCTCTGTGCGGAGGAAGCCGCGGTTGACGAGGTCTGCGACCGCATTCGTGGCCAGTGTCGAGCCTCTGTCGTAGATTGCGGCCTTGATCGCCTGAGATCGGCCGGCTGGTATTAAGGCCGCAACACTAGCGAGCCCAACAGTCAAGATGCCCATGGCAATCATGACTTCAAGCAGCGTGATTCCAGCTGGAGCGCGTGTCTGATGTAAATGACGCATAGTGATGATCCTCAGCCTCCCGCTTGGAGCGAGGCGTCACGAATAAACTTCTGTGTGAACTCAAGTTGTGTGCGATTTGCGGGAAGAACAAGCGTGGGGTCGAGCATGGTGATTGGCATGACTTCAGCCACGCGGGGGATCCCGCCAGCCGGGTCGATCGCGATCCAGTACGACCGGCTTGTTGTGAATGCCGTTCCCTCCTGAATCGCCTCGATTGATGTCACCAAAAGATAAAACGGTTCAAGCATGGTGACGCCGACTCCCCCGTTGCTACTCACCGAGAGAGGCTTGCCGGTCGTGCCATAGAGCATGCGAACCGGGAGTGTGACATCGAGGCCACCGGCACTCGCAGCGACTGCGGGGTCTGCCGGAGGCCATGTCGCATCGTCGACACCTAAGTAGGTCCACGTGAGGTCGATGGCCATTTCCGTTTCAACAGTCAAAGACCGGACTGGATTCTTGGTTGGAGGCAGCAAGACTTCGTAGGCCACACCAGCTGCGGATGTCACCGGCCAAGCCGTATTAGAAGGCGTTTGGTTGCGCGACGGGTCCATTCGAGCAAGCCATCCGCCGTTGCTCTGTTCAAGCAAGAAGATGTTCTCGCTTGTACCAAACCGAATAAAGAGGTTGCTGGTGGACGGAGGAAAAAACGTGGAAGCATCAGGAAGAAATCCGAGTGTTGCTTGCCACGACGCAGGAGGTGAGTCAGGCGTGATGTCGACGAAAGACTCCGTTGACTCGCCGCTGTAGGGCGTTGGGATGTCACAGAGGGCCATGTCCAACGCGACTGCGTGGGTAACGCCGGTGTCGTCGACAATTGGGTTCGGCAAAAGGTCAATCCACACGCCCGAGCCTGTGCGACCTCCAATCGCCTGCGACTGTGCGGCTGCAAAGAAACTGGACACTGAACGCGCGGTCTCACGGACCTTCCGTGGCCCTGCCGAGTTGGCAAGATTCGGCAACACCGCTGCCGAGAGCAGCCCGATGATCGCAATCACGACCAGCAGCTCAATGAGCGTCATGCCGCGACGGGGATGTCGGTTATGAGGTGACATGACAGAGCCTGCTACTGCGACGAAAGATCGTGATTTGTGATGTTGTCTGCTACAGCCGCTGGATTAACGACGGCGCCTGGAATATCTGATGCGGAAATGAGCGAAAAGGCAGACCACTTCCAGGACGAGACCACGATAGGCGAAGTGGTCAGTTTTTCGGTCCATGAAAGGTTCGTCGGCCTGAGACCATAGCCGCTCTCAACGCCCAGTGGGTCGTTGGTCGCCTCGTCTGGGCCCGCTGAATAAATCAGCGGCACAAGAGCTGGATCGACGAAATCCGGGGCGTTATTCGTGGTGCCTGTCTGCGTGACTTTCCAGGGATCCATCGGATCTGCGACACGAACGACGTCATTTGTTCCCGCATAGTCCTCTGGGATGGTCTGCAGCGGTGTGGTGCCAAGTGGTGCCATCGCCAGCGGCATGGGGTGGCCAATAGGCCACCGTATAAACATCAGGGGGCGTCCCCAGCCGTCGTGGAACTCCGGAGCACCATCACCATCAATGTCTCCAATTTCATCGGGACGGAAGAACTCAAGAGCGTCTGGCTCGAACCCCCCCAAGGCAAGAATCATGTGCAGGGTTTCGGCTGAGGCGTAAAGGTTTCCAAACGTTTCGCCATTCCCTGGGTTCGTTTGTGAGAACCGCGGGGAACTGTTGAGCAAACGCAGGTAATAGGAGGCGTACCGCCGCTCCGCGGCCGAGTTGGTGACCGGGGGGGTGGTCGGCATCGCGTCGAGCCACGAGTCGGGCATCTCGCGCGTCATGAGGAGACGGAGCTGACGTAGTTTCTCGATCGCAGCCTGCCGCGGTGTGGGGAACACCGAACTGTCGACCCGAACCCGCCGCGTGCGGTAACTGTCGTACATCGGGCGAATGACGGCGTCGATCTTGCGGATCGTGCTCCTCGTCTTGTCAACGCGAGCCCTCTGGCGGACACCCGAAAGCCCGGCCAGTGTGAGTGAAGACAGGATCACGACAATCATGATCACGACCAGCAACTCGATGAGGGTGAAGCCTCGTCGAGTTCTTTGGATCGTCGCAGTGATGGCTGGGTGATGTGGCATGAGCGGTTACTGATTCAGGCTGTCGAGATACTCGCCTCGGGTGCCAGGCCAGAAGTTGGAGAGATCATCATCGGTGCCCCACTGCTCATCGCGGCCGGCGCACAAGATCTGGAACGTCTCTGGGTTAAATGCTGTCGCCGATGCATCGAGCTCGGCTGCATACGTGCCACCAGCCGCCGTAAACGGAAGTGGCACGCCCGATCCGTCCACATAGTGCGTGTTGTCAATGTAGATGTATGGTGCCGAGGGCTTGTCGCTGGGGTGATAGGTCATGCCCGCAACCCGTGGTTGATCGAAGTCGTAAAGTTTGTTGCGCTTGCCACCAGTGCCGAGTCCAACGGGATCGACAGGGTTTTCGGTGTAGCCAGCCAGCCAACCAACGATCGCGGTGGCGGGTGTGACGTCGGTTCCAGCGGGCAATACCGAAGGAGCAGCCCGTGGGAAGAGCCGTTGCACATGACGGGCGACAAGCCCCGAGCCTCCTCCCACGGGAGTGTCGATGCACGGCGGGAAACTCCCGTACTCATTCTTGTAGTTCATGATCGCCATGTGGAGCATGTCGATCTCGGCCTTGATGGCGGTGTTGCGGGCCTTGGCCAGCGACTGCATCACGACCGGTGTGAGGATTGCGGCGAGCATGCCCACGATCAGCAACACCACCAGCAGCTCCACCAGCGTGAAGCCGCTGCGGCGATGACCACCAGCTGCGGGCGTGCAGCCGGCGGATGTCGTGCGTGGCTGAGCAGGCATCGATGACACCATCGCTGCAGCTCCCTGTTGTTCCCCTTGCATGATTCTACGCAGCCTCCCTCATGGAAGTTCGTTCGGTTGTGTGATTACGACAGGTCGTTGATGAGTTGGATCAGCGGCAGGAAGAGGGCGATCACGATGAAGCCCACAGCACCGCCGAGGAAGATGATCAGCAACGGTTCCATCAGGCTCGTGAGGCTCTCCGTGAGCACCGCGACTTCTTCGTCGTAGGTGTCGGCCACCTTGTAGAGCATCGTGTCGAGCTCACCAGACTCTTCGCCGACGTCGACCATGTTGACCACCAGGTCGTCGACGACCGGCTTCTTGTACTTCAGCATGTACATCAAGGCGCCAAAGCCTGGGATCGCACATGTCCAGAAGAACATCGACACCACGTTAAACGGAGGCGTGGAGTGGTCCTTGAGCGGCTTCGCAATGGCTTCACCGTCACGAATCGCGTTGGACACTCTGTCAAAGAGCCGCTCGAACATCATGTTGCCCGAGGTCTCTTTGGTGATGTTGAGCGCCTCAAGAATCGGCACGCCAGAGCTCAGCAGGGTGCCGAGCGTTCGCGTCGACCTGGAGAGGATGTTCTTCTCCACCAGCTGACCAAAAATGATCATCTTGAGGGTGAAGAGATCCCAGCCAAAGCGTCCATACGGAATGAGCTTGATCGCTTTGATTAACAGGTTGATCCCAAAAGGCACCGCCGGAATGAGATACCAGTAGTTGACCACCCAGTTGGAAAACTCGATGAGGTACATCGTCATCGCCGGCAGTTCGCTACCGAAGTCGTCGAAGATCTTCTTAAACTGCGGCACGATCTTGATCATGATGAAGGTCAGAATGCCGACAGCCACGCTGACGACCACGACCGGGTAGACCATCGCACCTTTGACTTTTCTCTTCAGCGACTGGGCCCGTTCCATGAACTCAGACAAGCGGCGGAGGATGACTTCCAACGCACCGCCGGCTTCACCAGCACGGATCATGTTGCAGTAGAGCCGGTCAAACGCCTTGGGGCTCTTCGACATGGCCTCGGAGAGCGTGGCACCGCCTTCAATCTCGTCGCAGACGTCGAGCAGCGAGTTCTTCAGTCGGCCAGGCTTCTGCATCTCGGCAAGAATCTTCAGGCTTCGCAGGATGGGAAGGCCGGCGTCTTGCAGGATGGAGAGCTGCCGGGTGAAGAGGGTGAGATCCCTACTCTTCACGCCACCGATGGCAAAGGTGCGGCCGGCCTTGCGGCTCGTTCCTTCAGCCGCCTTGGCCTGCTTCTTGGCCTTGAGCTTGGTGACCATGTAGCCCATCGAGCGGATCGTGGCCTGGGCTTCGGCCTCCGTGGTGGCGTCCACGGTGTCGCGGATTTCCTTGCCGGTTGCCGCATCGATCGCTTCGAACTGGAAGGTAGGCATTGCCGTCAGGCCTCCAGGATGGTTTCGCGGATCACTTCTTCAGCGGTGGTGTAGCCGGCGAAAATGCCGTCCATTCCTGCTTCCCGCAGGGTCACCATGCCCGCCTTTCGGGCCGCTTCACGGAGATCCTCGGTGGAGGCATTCCGCATGATCAGATCCCGCATGTCGTCATTCACAATCATCAACTCAAACAGGCCAAGTCGGCCTTTGTAGCCAGTGTTGTTGCACTTGTCACAGCCCTTGCCACGGTAGAACTTCTTCGTAACCGCTTCGTCGGTGGAGATTTCGAGATCTGCCAGGATGTCGGCATCCGGCTGGATCTCTTCGATGCAGTTGGCACAGATTCGTCGCACGAGCCGCTGGGCAAGGATGGCTTCGACGGTGGCCGTGATCAAGAACGGAGGCACACCCATGTCGCGGAGCCGCGTGACCGTCGACGGAGCGTCGTTGGTGTGGAGCGTGGAGAACACCATGTGGCCGGTCAGCGACGCCTGAATGGCGATCTCAGCCGTTTCCACGTCTCGAATCTCACCGACGAGAATCCGGTCAGGGTCTTGTCGCAGAATGGCCCGCAGGCAGGCCGC
>Ga0181596_10003609_pt1 | contig 14344 bp, 10 predicted proteins | sample 041ome_6_FD_148655 | JGI IMG/M metagenome (GOLD analysis project Ga0181596, IMG submission 148655) | Coastal salt marsh microbial communities from the Groves Creek Marsh, Skidaway Island, Georgia - 041402US metaG (spades assembly) | ecosystem: Environmental > Aquatic > Marine > Intertidal zone... | reverse complement strand
AAGCAATAACAAATGAAGCTGCGAGGAACTCTGACGCAGCTCGGCCTCTCCTGGCTCGACCGCATTCTCCCGCTCTTTGAAAAGTTGAACAAAAAAACGCTCACTTTGTACTTCAATCCGACGCAAATGTCGCTCGTGTTGCGACCGGACGAGGCGCACGGCGTGGACGTGCACGCGGACGTGAGCGTGTCTGACGAGGATAACGACGGAGGAGAGAATAGTAACATTAATAACAACAACAACGGGAGTGGTCAAATATTCGAGCAAAAGTCGTACGTGTGCACTTCGGTGGTGCAAAACCAAATCGCATTTAAAGTCGACTCGAACGGGTTGTTGAGAGTGGTGAAAGGTTTGGTAAACGTAAACGCGACGGGCGCGCACGTGAAACTTTTGAGAAGAGAACGACGGAGGAAAGATAATAATAATACAATGAACGGTGACGGAGCGAAACAAGGATTAACGCCAGTCTTGTGCTTTTCTTCGTTCGGAGGGGAAATCGATATCGTCCAAGACGTTCCGATTTACGGCCCGCTCAATCGAAAAGACGTGGAAGATATCGCGATGGCGATAGATACCAGACGGTTCGAGGAAGTACCGTATTGGTTAGATTTAGATTATCAGTCTGCGTCGGTGTTGAGAGAAGCGACGGAACGGTTGAAGTTTGTGAGCGCGCGAGTGGAAGTGGTGGTTGGGAGAGAAGGGGTGGTGCACATCGCGGGAGAGAAGACGGCGACGGCGAGCGCGGGAGTGGAGTTGAGAGGGGTGCCAGTCGCGCCTCGGGTAGAGTTGGACGATGACGACGACGACGGAGACGACGGAGACGGGGAAAATGGAAGAAGAGGAGGAGGAGTCAGGAGAAGAAGACGAGGGAGCGCGAGAACCGCGCAGTTGAGATTAGCCGAGATGCGCGCGATTGCGGTTAGGAACAAGAATAGCAACTACCCCAACACGCAGAACGACGACGACGCTCGACGTCTTCCCCCGGTGGCGACGAGAGGTATTTTAAGCGCCAAGCAGTTAGGTAAAGGCTTTCTTGGAACGATGACGAGACCAGACGTCGTTTTCTTCGGCTTCGCGGATAACGCGAGACGGCTGGAAATGGTTCACAGATTTTATAGCGCGAGACAGGTGGTGGTGGACAAAGAAACCGGCTGCGCCGAGGAGTCGCAAGATAGCGTTATCGTGCGGTTTCGAATACCCGTGGAGGAAGAAGAGGACGAGATGGAAGCAGACGACGACGGAGACGAAGAGAACGCAGCGATGGATGTGGGAGGAGGACAAATCGGCGAGAGAAGAGGGCAACAGCACCAACAACAGAGACGTTCTTTGGTGTTTGCGCCGAGAAGTCCAGCGGAGAATAACAACAATAACAACGCGGACGACGGTTCTTTGAACACCGAAAATGCAGCCAGGGCATTGCTTGGTGTTCAAAAACAACAACAAAATCGACAGAACGATGACGGCGATCGCGATTCTTTCTTGGACGATTGAGAAGAAGAAGAAGAAGAAGAAGAAGAGAAGAACGTAGTATTGATTAGAAAGAACTTAGTTTGATTTAGAACGAAACGAGAGAGAAACACGCGGCGCGCACAAATGTATATAACAAAACCAAATTTACTAAATATATAAACTACAACATACTTCTACAAAAGCCGAGCGAAAAGTGATCGATGATAATTCGTGAATTCGCTCATACGCTACAGTGCTTTCACTCTTTTTTTCCCGGCACCATATCGTCCTCCGCTCTCAAGTATTCCCCTATATCCGCCTGATGGAAACAGACCACCGCGCTCGGATCCGCCTTCCTGCACTCCTGCGTCGACTTTGCGCACACGCCAAACCCGAGCGGCACGTCGCTCATGCTCAAAATAACCACCCCTTGATTCACCGGAGTGTTTTCCGTCACCCTACCCAACCCGGACTTCAATAAATGATTCCCGTATAAAAACGACATCTCGCTCGTCGGTTTCACCCACATCTTGTGCTTCCCGTGAGCCGCCAACAAATCCAACGCCCCAATAGTCAATCGAAACTTCCCAGAGTGCGTAAACTTGCCTATATTTTGTCCTAAAGTCACCAGATTATCTCTCGAAATGTTCGTCGCTCTTTTCACCACTTTATCCCGGACGTAATACACTCTGTTCTTGTGCAAGCGAAAGCAAAACGAATCCTCCGAATCGTTGCTCTCGTCGCCGTCGCCTCCTCCGTCTGATGATTCTAACACGTGTCGTAAATTCTTCCCGATGAATTTAAACAGCTTCTCGAACACTTGCGCGACTTCGGACTCTTCCAGCGGTCGCATTGTTATTATATCTTCTTCTTCTTCTTCTTCTTAAAGAGAGAGTTCTTACTTCTTATATGTTCGCCTTTTTTTTCTGTGGCGGCTCTCTGCGTTTGTACGAGTCTGTTTTTTTTCCAATTCTCTTCTCCATATTATTATCGAGAGAGAGAGAGAGAGAACAAAACACAAAAGGGAAAATAGCACATCATGGCGACGATGTCGACGATGTCCGGCCTCGCCGGCGGTCGCATCACCGTCTCCGCCGGGACGAACACGTTGGGTCAACACTCGACGGAGAAGAACCCCGAGGCGACGTTATACGTGGGGAATCTCGACCCACAAATGGACGAGACTTTACTCTGGGAATTGTTCATTCAGTGCGGACCGGTGGCGTCGGTGTACGTGCCGAAAGATCGGGTGACGTCGTCGCATCAGGGGTACGCGTTCGTGGAGATGAAGAGAGAGGAAGATTGCGAGTACGCGGTGAAGATTTTAAACATGATTAAAGTGTTCGGGAAACCGATACGAGTGAACAAAGCGAGCAATCAAGAGGGTGGGAAAGGGCAAGACGTCGGCGTGGGGGCGAATTTGTTCGTCGGGAATTTAGATTCGGAAATCGACGAGAAGATGTTGTACGACACATTCAGCGCGTTTGGGTCGGTGATTACCGCGCCGAAAGTGCAAAGAGATCCGGACACGGGGGAGAGCCGAGGGTTTGGATTCGTGCAATTCGATTCGTTCGAAGCGAGCGATCGGGCGATTGAAGCCATGCACGGGCAGTTTTTAGCCGGGAAGCAGATTACGGTCGTGTACGCGTATAAGAAAGATACGAACGGGGAGAGGCACGGGAGTCAAGCGGAAAGGTTGTTAGCGCAAGCTGGAATGCAGAATAACGGTGGGTATGGGGGCAGACATTTGAGACCGCACGCGATGTTTTCGGACGGAAGCGGCATAAGCGGATTCGCCGGGATGGGCGTGATGCCGGGAGGAGGAATGCCGGGTGGGATGCCGCCGCCACCACCACCTCCAGGTATGATGATGATGGGTGGTGGGATGCCGGGAATGCCACCACCACCGCCACCACCTGGGATGATGGTTGGCATGAACGCGGCGCCGATGGCGATGATAAATCAAATGCAAGGAGGAATGCCGCCGCCGCCGCCGCCGCCGCCACAGTAAAAAATGAGAATAAGAAGGAAAAGAACGCTTATCGTAGCACGTAGAAGAGTAACACGTAGAAAGAAATTGTATCATAGAGTAGTAGAATAACATATACACATCACGTAGCAAAAAATACAAAAAATAAAGCACTCTCATTCTCGTTCTCGCGAAAACAAAAACAACCCAAACGCGAGGCCGAAAACAAACGACACCGCCGTCACGATCGTCGGCATTCTCGCTTGTTGCTGCCCCGCTACTACACCGCTACTAATATTACCATTTTTATATAAACCTTGTTGTTGTTGTCTTTGCTGTTGTTGCTGCTGCTGTCGTTCCTCTCCTTCTCCGACGTACGAGGCCTCGTTCCGCGAAGGCGCTAAATTTTTCATCGCTGCGTTTTGCTTTTGTTGCTGTTGTCCTAATAATAAACCTCCTCCTCCTCCTCCTCCTCTTGAATATCGTCCGGGCACGACCAGTCGTTGTCCCGGTAACACGTACTCGAATCCGCCGAGCGTCTTCGCGTTCGCCGCCTGCGCGAAAGAAAGAGAGAAAGAAAGAAAGAACGACGACGTCAATATTTTACACAATAAGTCTCACATTTTTTTGTGTTTGAATCAACACGAATTCAAAAAAAGAGTAGAGAGAGGAATTCGAAAATTTCACGAGGGAGAAGATGATACACAAACAAAGACCTAATAAAACACGCTATGAGAGAGAAAATAAAGAGAAACGCACGATCAAATCTCTCGGGTCCACGTCGTACTGCATCGCCACGCCGTAGAGCGAATCGCCCGGGCTGACCGTGTGCACCAATAAAGATGATGATGATGATGATGAAGATGCATCCGCAGAAGTTTCGTATCTCTGTCGTTGCTCCGCGCTGACCCTCATAAAACTTCTTCTTTTCCCGCCGCAGTTTCTAGCGGCGGCGACGCGGGAGGAGGCGGCCCCGCGCGACGGAATCGAGGAAAGCTTGATCGAAGAGGAGGAGGAGGAGGCGTTCATCATCTCAGAATCGTTTCGTTAAAAGTGTGTGGAGAAAATGAAGAACGCACTTTGGCACATTTTTGTTTAGGGTTTAAGAGGTTTAGGGTTTTCAAAGTCTCTACGAAGATGCACAAAAAAAGAAAAGACGCAAAACACGCGCGCACACTTACACGTATTTAACACGTATTATACACACACATCATCATGTCAGGAGTCGCGGCGCTTCGCAGACTCGCGCAGCAACAAATGCAGCGATCATCGGCTTCTTCTAAGATGAGGAACGCCGGCGCTGCTCAGTTTCAAAAGAGATATTACGCCGCCGATCCGAACGCACCACCTAAAGTGAGCTACCCGTGGAAGGATCCGATGAACCCGGGGAACTGGAAGGAAGAACATTTGGTGTTTGTGATCTTAGGCGGCTGGGGCGCGGTTATCATGGGCGGGAAAGCCGCTTTGAGTTAATATATATACATATTATATATAGTATATATATAATAGAGAGATAGAAGTGAGAACGCGCGCTGCTGTCGCGTGATTCTCATCCTCTCTCGTCCATTTTGTAATAGTATACATATCACACATCATCTCATAAATACAAACACGCGCGCACAAAACTTGCGAGACGACCGAAAGAGAGAGAGAGAACACGGGGAAGAAGAAGAGCGAGCGCGCGCGGAAGCTGAAAATATATATGTTTACGGTAAAAAAAAGTCCCATCACACATCGTCAAAGCAAAAGAATCCTCTTCGCACTCCTCACACTCTCTCCGCATCAAATGTCATCAGACGAGAACGATATCGCGAAAACGATAAACGAAGAGGGAAGAAGAAGAAAAAGAGCGCCGAACTATTCGAACCTTTGGCCGATCGCGTTAGCTCCAGTTATCCCTGCCGTTGGCATCGCGCTGAGGCCGCACAAGCGACTTCGTTTTCCGGTGACTTTTGGAATCGCGGGAGTTGTGCTCGTCTGGTCGCACGCGGCTGCGCTCGGGTCGAGCAGTGGGACTAAGTGAGCGGTAGGTCGAGAGAGAGAGAGAGAGCGCTCGCGATTATTGCTATCATCTCATGAACGCTTCTTTTCTATCTTCGAGGACGACGACGACGACGACGACGACGATAAAGTTTGGACGAAGAACAACAACTCGTCCTAAGACTACAACGAGAAGGAGTGAGAAAGTCTGCGTCAATAAGAAGCGAGAAGATAGGGACAAAAACTACCCAAACTTGTACACGCCGCAAGACGGCGAGCTCGCGGAACGGAAAGCCGCGCGAACTTTGAAACGTTTATTCACGTACGTTGCGATTCGCGTAGTTCAAGCGCATTTGGAAGGCGCGGGCAACGACGGAGGGTTCGCTCCTCAAGTTACGGGATACGACGGAAAAGTGCAGTGCCCCGATTATAACGATTTGAGAAACGCGATGGAAGGCATCGAGTTAGGCGACGGGGACAGTTGGATAAGAGAATTCGCAAAGGTAAATCCAGCGGTGACTTTGCGCATTTTGGAAGCCAGGAAAGCGTATTGCGAAGAGTTCGATTACGACATGTTGGAGTCGTTTGTGGACGAAGACATCGTGAAAGCGAACACGGAGTTGATGACTGAAATTATGAACAGATCGTTCGAAAAAGGTGAAGGAGAAGAAGGAGAATAGACGAAGGGCCGCCGCGATGGTTGTGCTACTACTGCGCGCGTCTGCTGATGTTGTAATTTATATTTAGTATATTTAACGTGTGACATTTACAAATGGTGTGAGAGTGTGTTTTGTGACTTTAACAGCGGGGCGAAGATTTGAATACTTTACCCGCAACCTTAATTTTTAAAGTATTTTAACGTCTTCGAGTCGACGCGCGTCTCGCCGGCGTCGCTCTCTTCGCCGGAGTGGCGCTCGAACCACCACCAATCTTTGGTAAACTCGGAAGCATCTTCAACGCTTTTTGCGGCACTTTAAGCGCGAGGCAATATAAGACCGACATGACGGAAAAGTAAGCGAGCGCCGGAGGCGGCAAGAGTGGCCCTCCGGCAACTGGCGGAGAATATTTCAACGCGAGCGTCGCTCCAACCATCATCAAAACGTTGATCTTGCAGACGACTTTTTGAACCGTCACCGCTTTGCTCGAAACCGTCCAGCAAATCAAAGAGATGTACAAGTTCTTAACAAAGTCTACGTACGTGATGTGCGTGAGCAAATTGGCAATCGGACCTTTCAATTGGGACGCTTTCACCGCGCCATCGCTCACCAATTCGAGAAACCCACCCGCGCCAGAGATGACGACGGGTAAAGAGAAGAGAACGGAGACGATCGCGTGCGCTTTGAGCGCGTTGGCTGGGGTCACGTTTGGGACGGGAAGAGCCATTTTATGTGTGTTATGTGTGAAGAAAGAGCGCGTGGAATTGGAAAAAATTCTTTTCCATCTTCTCTTCAACGAACTCTTCTCTCTCTTTTTTGTTCCCCCGGCGTGAGTGATGATGTTGTTTTTGGCTACTAAAATCTTCTCGATGCTAATTAAAATCTCTGCCATGTCTGCTGCTAAGTAACTAATAACTACTTTTGCTTTTACTATTGCCGCTCTACGTATTCTCATCATCATCATCATCATCATCATCATCGTGAAACGTGACTCTCGTGCGTGCACGCCGGTCCTCTCGCGACGGCGTTGAGCGGCGTCGGAGGAGCAAAACCAAACTCGCACGTGCATTGTAACGGATTTTCATTTTTGTTTACGTGCTCGATGACGCCCAAGTGTATTTTACCGAGAAAGCGCATGGCGGTGTCCATTTCGCCGCAGTGTCTTTTGACGACTTGCGGTTCGTACGGTTCGTTCGGGTGTCGACCGGAACGAGGCGCGCCCGCGGCTTGCCAAGGCTCGGTGAAGCAGTAGTATTGGTAGTGACTCAAAGCACCTCGGACGGAATCGTCGAAGAGGTGGTTCTCTTCCTCGCTGTGGAAGCCACAAAAGGCGCCTTCTTCGGCCAAGTAATCAAACTCGATGACGGCGTGCGAACTGAAAGGTTTCAACGCTTCTTCAGCCATCGCGGCGGTAAAACCAAAGGGAAGTTGGACGTCCGAAGAAGAAGAAGAAGAAGAAGAAGAAGCGGATTTACTCCCTTCTTCTTTTTCGTCGATATCGAACGAATTTTTTATCGTCTCCATCTTCTCTGCTCGTCCATCATCGTCGCCTTCTAAAACTAACGCTGAATTTTTCCTCCTCTCGACGTTCACGCGAATGATGTCGTTTCTGACGCTATCTGGAACTCTCGAATCGGCTAAAAAGCCAGGCTCCCTAAACTTCAAACCACTGCGAAACCAGCTCGGTAAATCGTATAAGTGGTCCATGGGACACGAGTACGGTAGCACGAATTTCTCCGCGCCGGGAGCTCGGCACCCGTTCAAATTGTTCCAAATCTTGTCGCAATAACACCTCGGTTCGGGTAAAATAACCGTTCTGTCTAAAAGCTTCCCCAGCGCCAATAAATTTCTGACGGTTTCTCTTCGCACTTTATCTTCAGCGAAGTGTCTTTCGATGGCTACTCTGTAATCGTCTTTTCCGAACCCGACTGTTTTCATTTTCGTACCGCCAGGACCGTTCGCGTGTTTCACCTGCGCGAAAACATCCGGGACGATTAAATATTTCGCGTTCGCGTCTTCGTAATACTCTCTATCGTCAGCGGTCCATATCCCAGCTTGTCGCATGCGCTCTCTCTTCCCCCAGGCATATTGCCCGTCGTCTCCGTATTGGTACGTCGTGTGCACCGCGTATGGTTCACCATCCTCGGGAAACTGCTTGTGATGCCATTGGACAAAATACGAGTGTCCGTTCCCGAAGAGCCAATTCGGCAAGACCCCTAATTTTACCGTAGCGTTTGCGGCGTAATACACCATCCTGAAACCTTCCTTCCCTCTGTCCGCTGGATCTTTCAATTTAATCGCATTTTCTAAATGCATTCCGCTCACGCCCTCGTGCATTAACAAATTAAACGCCGGTTGGTCTCTCATCCACGCAATCGTCGACGTCGCCACTTTCGTTTTCCACTGTTGTAAAAAATTCTTCGACGCCTCCGTCGCTCGGATGTGTAATATTCCGGTGTTGAAATTCACGTGCGCGCACTTATTCGAATCGTCTTTATCTCCAGGAACGTCTATGCAATCCGTGCTCACTAAAATATCCGCTTCCCCGTACGTACCTTTGTTGAAGTATCCCCTCGGGTCTCTCATCCACACGACATCCGCGTCGGATAAAATCGGATTCAAGTTCATGTCCAACAAATCCTGCACAAACTTTGTCTTCACCGTTCCCATCTTCTTGAACGCGGCGCTCCCGGCCGTAATAAATTGCACTCCCCTGTTCGCTAAAACCGAGTTCCCAGTCAACAACATCGTCGGCACGTTCCAATCTTTTAAATCTTTCATCATCTTCTCGTCTAAAGCGCCGACAAAGTGCGGCTCTAATTTTAACCGTCTCGCCGCGTCGACCCAATTTTTCGCGAAATCCCTCACCGAGTGCGTCGCGAACGTGACGAATATAACATCCCCGGGTTTCGCGTGCGACAATTCTGGCGGTATGGCTCCTTCATAAATCTTCCTTTCTAACTCTTTCTTCGCCTCTTCCGTGAGCGCTTTCGTTTGTTGCGCCCACATGTCTTTCATCCATTGCGGGTGGTTGGTATCCGAGCGAACCTCTTGCGCGTTGAGAGGGATGTTCGATTGGTCCGGTCTAGGAAGAACCGTGTATTTATTCGCGTAATAATATTCTTCGTCTTCTTTATCTTCTTCTTTTCCTTCTTCTCCTGGCAGCTTTGTTGGCGGCGGCGATAGCGGAGAAGGAGGCGGAGGCGCTCGAGGAGGAGGAGGAAGAGAAGGGGAAGGAGGTAAAGGCGGAGACGGGTCTACCGGTTCCTCGTCCGAACTCTCGAACGCCTCTCGGTCCTCGTCTTCCTTCACCAACCGCGCGTTCCCGTGCCCTCCGATTCTTCGTCTCTCTTCTCCCTCTTCTTTTTCTTCTTCTTCTTCTCCTCTGTCGTCGTCAAAGTACCGCCGCTGCTGCTCTCTCCCCGTCGTCGCCGAAAAGTCTCGGACGACGACATCATCATCAATCGCCTCGACGGAAGAAGAAGCAGGCGAAGACGAAGATGAAAAAAAACGCGCGCCGTTGCTGCTCGCGCCAGAGCTTCTCCACGAAGCGTACAGCGAAAAAACAACCGCAAACGCCAAAACGTCCCGCGCGAGGAGAACCACCGACGACGACGAGCATCGTCCTCGTCGCGCGGTGAATAATCGCGCTCCTCCTCTTCCACCACTCATGTGATTTTTGGTGATTTTTTGGAGAAACTTTTGCCTTTTTTTCTTTTTTTCTCTCAAGAGTTTTGGCACCCTAAACCCTAAAAATTCAAAACGAAACAACGTAACAAAAACACGCAAACGCGTTTGTTCGTTTGTTCGTTTGTTTGTTTGTGTCGTGATACGCTTCCAAAAACTTTCAGAGAGAGAGAGAGAGAATCATGAGGAGATCATCTTCTGCGTCGTTTGGGAACGACGTTAAAGGGAGAAGAGCGATCGCGCTTTTACTCTTTTCGCTCTTTTTTGTCTTCGATTCTTCTTCTTCTTCTTCTTCTTCTTCGAATGGATTAATGATGCGCGCGGGGAAGACGACGCGCTCTTCGTCTTCTTCTTCTTTCTTCGTCGTCGCGGAAGCTGCTACCGAGGATGATGTCGACGTCGATCAACAACAAAAGCAACGACAGCGAAAAGAACTGAAGCGGTTGGAGATGGAGCTGGAAAAAGCGAAAGCGGAAGTAGACCTGGCGAAGAGAGAAAAACTCGCGGTGGAGGAACGGCTGTCTTCCGATTTGAACGAGGTGAAGAGGACGAAACGAGCGGTGGAATTGGAATTGCAAAAATCAAAATCAGCCATCGAAGAAGCGAAAGAGAACTTGGAAAAGACTCGAAAGGAAAAAGACAGTTACGAGCAAAGTTTGCGAGAGGAGCAATCGAAAGGGTTTCAAAAATCGAACGATTTGAAGACGGAGTTTGTGCATTTTTGGGAGGCGTTGAAGACGTTCGCGGAAGCCGCGACGCGAGACGGGAAGACGAAAGCGAAGGAAGGTTTGGAAGTTTTGAAAGCGCAATCGAAAGTTTTCGGAGAATATTTGAAAGAGAAAACGAGCGGGTTGGTGGTCGTCGCGAAGGAAAAAGGGTCGGAGTATTACGCGTTCGCGAAGGTGAAGTCGTTGGAAATCGGGCAGTTGGCGAGTAAGAAGGCGATGGAGTTTGATTTGCCGAAGAAGTACGAAACGGCGAAAGTGAAGGCAAAGGAAGAGGTGATGCCGAAAATTAAGAGCGCGTACGGTGAAGTGGAGAAACAAGTGAAGTCTAGCGTTAAGAAAGTGCAACCGCAGTTGGTGAAGGCGAAGAAGTTCGTCGAGGAAAAGACGCCGAAGGAAGCGAAGGAGTACGCGACGCGCGCGCTCGTGTTTTTACAAGCGGCGAGAGAGGAATTGGTGAAAGTTTTGGCGGCTAGATTATTGATGGTGTACGAAAACGTGGAGTTCTTCGCGCCGTACGCGACGAAATCGAACGCGATGTTTTCCGCGCACGTTTTGGTGCAAACGTTGACGTATTACTTGGCGTACCGAACGTTATCGAGAGTGCTTTTCGGCGGTAGGAAAGCAAAAGGAGAGGACAACAGAAATAACAAAAAAAGCGTTACAAAAAAGAAAGCAGGGAAAGCGGTGCCGAAAGAGGTGAAAGGTCGATCGGTTGAGTTTTCTCCCCCGAAGACGAGAGCGACGCGAATCGCCGCGCCGTTTGCGGCGAAGCGAACAACCGCGTAATTTTTTATAAGATGATTTTCAGGATTGACCATATTTGAACACATTGAACACACACACACACACACACACACACACAACAAAGAAAAAAAGGAATGAATGAATGAATGCGAAGAGTGTTAGTTGCGTTAGTAATTTGTAAATACGCGCGCTACAATACGACAAAACATCTGGCAACCAAGTTATTTTCTTGTCTACTTGTATCCTAAAAACTAAAAATCTCAAGCAACAACCTCGGCGAATACGGCCGAGGTCTCTCTCTCTCTCTCTACTACTACTACTACTACTACTACTGTTATTACTTTTATCATCATCATTTTATTATTATCGTTTATCGTTTATAAATTTTGGCGAAACGGGACGTTTGGTCGTTGGACTTGTGGTTGTAGACTTATCCCTTGGCGAGAGATCGTCGTCGCTGAAGTAAGATGACGTTCGTCTCAATGTAACTCTGCTCGGTTTGGAATCTGAGTGATAGGGGAATACGTACGGGTGCACGCGATTCGGAGTTCCTCCAAGCGCAGACGGGGGTTTTCTGGCACTTCCCAGAGACGACGCGTTTAAACTCGGACCGTTCTCAGCAAAATCCATCAGCGCCATGGCTCTCGAGTCGAACGCAGCTTTTTGCGCCGCGCGAACTAATTGACGACGCTCGTCGTCAGTCGCGTTGTTGTTCAACCCAGTATCGTCCGCATTGAAGTCATCAAAACTGTCTTCGTCTTGGTCGTCGTCCTCGTTGTTGTTACTGCCGTCGTCATCATCGTCTAATACCAAATACGCCTCGTCGTTCACGTCTAAAAGTTGTAACTGCTCCTTCGTAAACATGCCGTCAAACTTGGAGAGAAGTAACCGAAGCGGCATCAACATCGCGATTAAAAGTGGAAACATGAGGCATAAATCCGTCGAGCGCACGCCCCAAATGACCGCCACGCAACACACTTGCACGAACGTAAATCCGTGCACTCGCGATAACGGAACGTTTCTGACGTACGAAGTCGGTGGGTGCAATCTTGGTTCCATGAATATCATCGTCAATCGATGGAAAAATTGATTTTCATAGAAACCATTAATGCCCATCAAAACGAACAAACCGTACAAAACTGCCATGGGAATCTCTTTCAACAACGACAATAAAACAAAGGACAACAGAACCAAAACGTTGACGAGTAACGGCGAGAGGCGTTGTTCGTGAACGGTCACCACCTTCGTTCGAGTGTCTCCGTTCTTTGTGATCTCTTCAACCTCCGATAACGCTCTCACGTACTGCGGCGAGTGCGGTAAACTCGGCGTCGCAAACGGCAAGCCAAAAATCGAACAGAAAAAGAGTAAAACGGAAAGCAACGCGAAATCGTAGTGATACGCGACGCCTTTTCTCAACTTTGCCTCTTCTTTGTTGCACAGGAGCGCTGCAACATTCGCATCTATGTAATACAGACACGTTAAGCATATCGCCGGAACTATAGCGCCTCCTATAATCCATCGATGCCCTTCCTCTTTGGAAGGGAACAAGTCAATCAGCCATTGGCTTCTCCCTTTGTCGCTCGGCTTGATGTTCGAAGGTAACGAGAGCTTTTCGTACCCATCGATTTCAGATCCCCAGGCGAGAAGACACGCGGTGACGATCGCGATAGCGATTCCGAAATCAGCGGTCAATTCTCTCAAAGGACCGAGTAAGAAAGGACTGGAACGAACTTTTCCAAAAAACAATCCGAGTTGTAAAGTCACCGCGGCTAAGATGAGAGAAAACAACGCCACGTCTCTGCTGTACGTCTCTTTCTCGCTATCGAAGTAATTTCCGACGCCTTTACATCCTTCGAATATAAAAATAGCACTGACAAAGACCATGAAGATTTCTTGGGTGAACCTCGTGCACGATCTGACGACTATCGCGCACATATCAAAACACGCAATGACGAGCATGAAAATTGAAGTCCACACGCCCGTCCACGCCATGGCGAGTTCGAAAGGCACGTTGAACGTTTTCGTAGTCGAGAGTCGATAGAGCTCGATAATAAATACCGTTTGCGGACCGGCTGGCCTGAGAACCAACTCGGGTTGTCCACCGATAATCGCCCATACGATGCCGACAAAAGCCTGGCAGAGCAAAAATTCCATCGCGCCGAGTTTACCTCCAGTTTCCTCGTACGTCAGTCCTCCGAACGCAATCGCTGGTCCTAAGCACCCGAAATACATGTACAAAGTCGCCGTTATCGTCTTCACGGTTCGCAATCCATCCGTCCAATCGCTCGCGTATACTACTGAACGTCGCTTTATATCATCAATTATTCCACCGCAAAATCTCCCCGTCCGCTCAGCTTCATACGCGCTGTTATTGTCCGCGCTCGTATCTTTCGCGTCGTTTTTCCTGTGTTCTATGGAAGTCAGAAACGAATTCCTGTGGGACAATCTCAAGACTTCCAAGGCGTCTTCCCACGCGTCGAGGACTCTTTGCTTTGCACTCAACAAACGAACTTTATCGTCCGTGCTATCCCCGTGCATGACTGCGGAGAGAACGTCAAAAGCGTGAGGCAATCTGGAATGTTTCTTCGCGTGCGAGTGGAGTCTTTTGAAATCGCTCGCGTCGGAGACAAAATCTGTTTCTCTCGATAAACTTCTAAACGCGGCTTTTATGCACGCGATTTTGTTCCATCGGTCGAGACCAAACAGTGCGCCTTTATCTCCCACGTCGTTGCCGTTGTTGTTGTGTAAAGTGTTGTTTCGATGAATCTCTTCAAAACTGTGTCGATGGTTTCCGTGCAACGTTTGCGAGCTCATCGGAACTAAGACTAAACACACCACTCTGGCGTTTCTCCCGTCCGAGGCGCCTAAATTCACCGGCGACTCTAACGTTGCGATTGCCATCTTCGGCACGTGCGCGAGTTTTTTATTAATAACATCATCGTTACTGTTCGTTTCTCCTTTCTTTGCTTTCGGACTGCTACTAGCGTCTTCCTCTTTCTTCTCCGCCGCCGCCGCCGCCGCCGCCGCTCTGACCACCGATCCTAAACTCCGCTTGTCTCTCAGCTCCTCCCCGATCAAAACCGTCAAACCGCCTTCGTTGACTGCCGTAAATACGCGTCCGACTCTCAGCG
>Ga0181596_10003605_pt1 | contig 14349 bp, 11 predicted proteins | sample 041ome_6_FD_148655 | JGI IMG/M metagenome (GOLD analysis project Ga0181596, IMG submission 148655) | Coastal salt marsh microbial communities from the Groves Creek Marsh, Skidaway Island, Georgia - 041402US metaG (spades assembly) | ecosystem: Environmental > Aquatic > Marine > Intertidal zone... | reverse complement strand
CCCTTCAATAGTCGCATTCTCAACAACACAACCATCCCCTAAGCTCACATTTGGACCGACCTTTGCGTTTTTCAAAACTACATTGTTGCCTATGTAACAGGGTTCAATAATTTCAGCATTCTCCATATGAATGTTTTCCCCTCGCAATTCAGGCTTCCCTTCTAGATACCCTAGCATCTTACTATTGGTTTCAACGGTAATTGCCTTATTTCCGCAATCCATCCAATCATTGACCGTGCCTGGACGAAAAACCTTACCCTGATTCATTAATGCGCTCAATGCATCTGTCAATTGGTATTCACCATTGTCCATTATTTCATTGTCAAGAATATACTTCAATTCCTTGCGCAATCCTGGGCCGTCTTTAAAGTAGTAGATTCCAATAATCGCAGAATCAGAAACAAACTCTTTTGGCTTTTCCATAAAATTATTGATAGTACCGTCTTCAGCAAATTGCACTACACCATAAGCTGAAGGGTTATCTACTTGCTTTACCCATATCACTGAATCGGCGTCCGTATCCAAGGTAAAATCCGCGCGAAAAAGCGTATCTGCGAAAGCCACAACAATTTCATCATCCATGCTATCTGCAGCGCAATGAATAGCATGAGCTGTACCTAAAGGTTTATCTTGGAAATAGATGGTTCCTTTTGCCCCAAGGTTCTCAGCAACCTTGATCAAGTCTGCCTCTACTTCCGATCCAAAATCTCCAATGATAAAAGCAATCTCGTCCACTTTTTTGTCGCCACATACACTCACAATATCTTCCACCAAACGCTGTACTATAGGCTTTCCTGCAATTGGAATAAGTGGTTTTGGGACGGTAAGTGTGTGCGGACGAAGTCGCGAGCCTCTACCTGCCATTGGGACTATGATTTTCATATTTCTGTATTGTTATTTGGTTTCTTAAAAATTATTGTTTTCCAGTGCTTCCAAAACCTCCGCTACCTCTTTCCGTTTTGGTTAGGTCATCTACTTCATTCCAGTTGAATTGGGTGTATTTGGCAACTACTAATTGGGCAATCCTCATCCCGTCTTCAATAGCGAATGCTTCCTTACCATGATTGATTAGCAGCACACCAATATCTCCTCTGTAATCTGCATCTATAGTGCCGGGACTATTCAGTACGGTCACGCCAAACTTATAGGCAAGGCCGGATCTTGGACGAATTTGTGCTTCGTAGCCCTCTGGAAGCGCCATGGAAATTCCTGTGGAAACTAGCGCTCTTTCTCCTGGCTGCAACACCAGAGCCTTCGCTATGTTGGCACGCAAGTCCATTCCAGCGCTTTGGTCTGTTTCAAATTGAGGAAGTGCGTGCTTACCGCTGTATATTACGTTGATGGTCATTTTCGAAATGCAAATTTAAAGAGTCCGTCACGTTCTACCATAATCATAACAAAAAGATAGCTGAAGCCTAAGCCTATTTTCAAAGAGGTATCGCCAAGTGGAAAAAAATGAAGGGCAAATCCAAGAGCGCCTGAGACTCCAATTAATGCTAGAATTTTCCCCCATTTGTAAGGTACAGGATAGAAGCGCTGTCCCCAATAAGCACTTACTATGAACATTGTAGTATATGCGACTAGAGTTGTTATTGCTGCACCAAGTATTCCTGTTTTTGGAATGAGCACGAGGTTACCCAACACTGTGACAGCAAGCCCAACAAAAGTGATGTAAATACCGTAAGTAGTTTTATCACTCACCTTGTACCACATATTTAGATTGGTATTAATCCCTAAAATCACGTTGGCCAATAATAATATGGGGACTAAATGCAATCCAACCCAGAATTTATCGTCGATAAAGAATTTGAGAAAATCTAGCCCCGAGATAATTAAAACGAATCCCACACACATCACCCATGCAAAACCTTCCATGATCGAAGCCATTTTCTGTCTACCGTCGCTCAAATTGGCATTCTTAAAAAAGAATGGTTCGGCAGCATAACGAAAGGCTTGGTTGAAGAGCACTAAGAAAATGGAAATTTTATACACTGCTCCATAAATTCCTACCCCTTCTGACCAACTTTCTTTTGGGAGCAGGTACTTTAATAGCTGCCTGTCGAGCATCTCGTTGGCAATTCCGGCGAGACCCCCAATAAACAAGGGAATTCCAAATGCTAGTAGACCCTTTGTATACTTTTTGTCTAAATTGAATTGAACCCCTTTAAATGCCGGTATTAAAAGAGCAAACATGAACAGAGACGCCCACATATTTGCAATAAAAATATACTTAACACCTCTAAAAGAATGTGTAAACCAGGGGTCTGTTCCGTTGAGCTCCCATAAAGCAGGCAAAAAGAAATATAGATTGACAAGGACATTTGAAAAGATGAGTGCCAATTTGATTCCGGCGAATTGCTTGGCTTTGTTTTGTCTTCTGAGTCTTGCAAAGGGTATAGCGGCAAGGGCGTCCAAGCTTAGAATAACAAACAAATAAACTAAGAACTCAGGTGATTCTTCGTATCTCAATGCCTGCAATACGCTGCCTTTAAAGGTGTAGGTTAGTAATGCTAATCCAGTAAGAACCAATAAAATCATCGTGACAGATGTACCAAAAACCTTAGACTCATCCCAGTCTTTCTTTTCGCTGAATCGAAAATATGCAGTCTCCATTCCAAAGGTGGCAACCACTATTAGAAATGCAATTAGACTGTAAAAGTCAATGTTTATGCCGTATTGCGATTGCGTTAATACAGCGGTTTGAAGGGGAACCAACAGAAAGTTGACCATGCGCCCTAAAACGCTGCTTAATCCATAAATTGCTGTTTGTCCAGCAAGCTGTTTCATCCCACTTGTCACATATCAAATATAATCTTTGGTGCTTATCTTTGGGAACTAATAAAACCAAACTCATGAACAAGCGATTAATTATTTTCATCTTATTGCTGGGTTCTTCGCTTCCTGCATTTGCTCAAGATGAAGCCTACGATGAAGCTGTTCTAACTAGAATGCAGTCTGACTTGACTTTTCTTTCTTCTGATTCCTTGAAAGGTCGTCTCCCCGGTACTCCAGAAAGTGATGTGGCAAGAGACTTTATTCAAAGCCGAATGGCTGAATTTGGTTTACTACCGTTTGGTGAGGAGGGCTATTTGCAGCCTTTTCCCGTCGCAGAGAATGTCAAAGTGAATTATGACATGACCGGATTGAGGATGGGAAAAAAAGTGTTAATCCCGCAGGTGGATTTTTATCCAGTAGCCTATAGTAGCAATGGGCAAGCTAGTGCTAAGACTGTTTATATTGGTTATGGAATAATAAAAGAAGATGGTTCTTATAATGATTACGCGGATAAGGATGTTGAGGGGAAAATAGCCGTATTAAACATAAGTTCTCCTGACGGTATTCACCCACACAGTGCCTACACCTCTTATCATAGCGTAAGCCAAAGACTTAAAATAGCTAAGGAAAAAGGTGCGTTGGCCGTTCTCTTGATTAACCCTGAAAAGACGGCTTCTGATGTTTCTGAACTGTTTAAGTCTATCCTCTCTGTTGACATTCCTGTTCTTTTTGTTCGTAACCAAAATATTGAGGAGCAATTGGTTGCCAAGAGCAGAAAAATCAGCCTTTCCGTAAATATGGAAGAACAAACTAGTTTGGCCTACAATGTCATTGGACTAGTTGATAATGGACAACGAAAAACAGTAGTTTTTGGTGCGCATTACGACCACATAGGCATGGGTGTTGAAAACAGTTTATATGAAGGCAAACCTGCTATTCATAACGGTGCGGATGACAATGGTTCAGGAACCACCTTGTTGTTAGAACTATTGAATTATTATGGAACCCGTAAGGATCAAAACTACAATTACGCAATTTTGTTTTTTAGCGCAGAGGAAAGCGGCCTTATCGGCTCAAAATATTTTACAGAACATCCAACCTTCCCGCTAGTAACAGTGGACTACATGATCAATTTTGACATGGTGGGTCGTCTTCGGGACAATCGTTTTCAAATCTCAGGAACAGGAACAGCGTTGGAGTGGGATCGTGTTTTGTCGGAACCTATACACCAGCTCAATATCAAGAAAGACCCGTATGGGGTAGGACCATCTGACCATACTTCATTTTATTTCAAGGATATTCCGGTACTTCACTTTTTTACAGGAACGCATGAAGACTATCACAAACCTTCGGATGACGTTGAAAAAGTGAACTTCAAAGGAATGCTTAAACTATCTGATTTTGTCAAATCAATCACCTCAAAAACATCTGAATACGAGAGATTAACATTTCAGAAAACTAAGTCTGCCGAGCAGCAAACCGTTCCGAGTTTCACCGTTACCCTAGGCGTCATGCCGGATTATATTTATGGCGGCCCCGGAGTCAAATTAGACGGTGTTACTGAAGATCGTCCTGCTGCAAAAGCAGGCATAAAAGCAGGTGATATTGTGATTAAAATTGGCGATTTTACAATAGATGATATTTATTCGTACATGCGTGCCCTTTCGGCTTATAAACTGGGTGACATTACCAATGTAGTTTACCAACGCGGGGATAAGGAAATTGAGACTGAAATACAATTTTGATGGAAGTTGCCGCTCTTAAAGTAGCTGTGATAGGTGGAGGTTCGTTTGGAACTGCTTTGGCAAAAATATTTAGTGAAAATCTAGGCCATTGTTCTTGGTGGATGCATAATAGCGATAGTGCATTACACGTTATGCGTTATCATCATAACCCAAGGTATTTAAGTTCAGTCGGGTTTCAACCAGATACCATTTCTGTTTACACAGATGTTTCTGATTGTGTAAAGGAAGCAGACATCATTGTCCTTGCAGTCCCAAGTGCTTTTATTAAGGAGGTCCTAGCCGATTTAAGTCCAGAGTTTTTGAAGAATAAGATTATAGCGACAACTATAAAAGGTATCATCCCGGATGAAAACATGATTGTTGGGCGTTACCTCAATGAAGTTCTTGGAGTTCCTGAAGAGCAAATTGTTGTAATTACTGGGCCATGTCATGCAGAGGAGATTGCTCTTGAGCGACTTAGTTTCCTTACTGTAGCAGCAAGAGACAAGAAAGTGGCTAAAATGATGGTCAATTGCTTAGAATGCCATTACGTAAGATGCACTTGGAGCGCTGATCTTTACGGCACAGAGTATGCTGCTGTCATGAAAAACATATACGCTATTGCTGCAGGAATATACCACGGTTTGGGTTATGGAGACAATTTTCAGGCAGTTCTAATGAGTAATTCAGTACGTGAGATGAAGCGTTTCATGAATGCAGTATCAGACACCAAAGTAAATATATATAAGAGTGCCTATTTAGGGGATTTATTGGTCACAGGTTACAGTCAGTTTTCGCGTAACCGCATGTTAGGGAATATGCTAGGTAAGGGCTATACGGTTAGAAGTGCGCGGGCAGAAATGACTATGGTGGCAGAGGGTTATTATGCGGTTCCCTTAGTTTATAAACTTCGCAAGAAACGGGAGGTAAAGATGCCAATAGTAAAAGCGGTTCATTCAGTCTTATATGAGGGGAAACCTGCAAGAAAAGTCATGGCAAAATTAGCTCAAAAACTCAGTTAGAATGAAAACTTTGATAGCGTCACTATGTTAAATACACTGAAACAAACGCTATGAAAAGAGTCCTTCTCCTCCTTCTTTTATTCTTACATTCTTCTCTTTTTGCCCAGGACGCAATGTCTATTCTCAAAAAAAGTGAGGCTTATTTGCGCGGTGCTCAAAGTACCGCAGAAATGAGTATTACCACTGTACGTCCTAGTTGGGAGCGGACGATGACCGCTAAGCTATGGAATAAGGGTACAGAGATGAGCTGTATTCTAATTACCGGTCCAAAGCGCGATGCAGGAACGGTCTTTATGAAAAACGGAGAAGATATTTGGAATTTTGTCCCAGCAATAAAAAAACTCATAGCGCTACCCGCCGCATTGGTTCAAAATTGGATGGGCACGGATATTTCAAACGACGCACTCATCAACGCAGGTAGCTTGACGGTGGATTATACGCCCTCTGTTATTGGAAGTAAAGTGGTTTCTGGTCAGGACTGTTGGGTATTGGAACTGCTTCCTAAACTTGATGCTCCCGTTGTTTGGGGGAAGGTCATTGCGTTCATTGATAAAGCGACTTACGTTCAGCTTGGTGGTGAATTTTACGACGAAGACAACTTTCTAATCACTGAAATGCAAGCCTCAGAATTAACGCAGTTTGATGGAAGAAAACTTCCTAAAATCATTAAAATGATTCCCTCAGAGGATACAGAGAGTTATACGATTATTCGCTATGTATCGGTTGACTTCACCACTCCAATTCCGGATAGCTTTTTTACGAAGTCAAACATCAAAAACGTAAAATAATGCTCAAGCTCGCTTGGCGAAACATTTGGCGAAATAAAGGACGAAGTATTATTACCATTGCTGCGGTAATGTTTTGCGTCATTTTCGCAGTGGTACTGCGAAGTTTTCAGGTGGGTGTTTGGGAAAACATGATTCATGAAATTGTAGGGAATAACTTTGGGTACCTCCAAGTGCATCAAAAAGGTTTTTGGGGAGACCAAAGTCTTGATCGCAGTATAGATCTTTCTTCAACGGATGTAAACCCGGTTGAATCTGTAGAAGGAGTAGACCGCCTCATTCCGCGTCTAGAGAGCTTTTCCTTGTTGTATCACGGAAGCAATACCAAGGGGGCTTTGGTTATGGGAATTGATCCTGAAATGGAATTACCAGGACTGCAGCTCAATGATATTTTACTGGAGGGTCGCTCTTTCTCCAATAATGACAGCGTTATTGTTGTTTCTGAAGGCCTTGCTACATACTTTAAGGTTGGACTAGGAGATACTCTACTTTTTATGGGTCAAGGTTTCCACGGTGCAGCGGCCTATGGTGCCTTTCCAATTGGCGGTATTGCTCGTATGACGAATCCGGAACTGAACAAGCAGCTGGTGCTCATGCCGCTGAGCAAGGCGCAATACATGTATAATTGCGAGAATCGTGCAACCACATTAGTTGTGGCAATAGATGACGATACGGATTATGCCGCTGTGGGTGATATTCTCAAAAAAACGACTTCCAAATCATTAGAAATTTTAGAATGGAAGGAACTTTTTCCAGAAATCATTCAAACTATTGAGGTTGATATGGCGGGGGGTAGAATCTTTGTGACCATACTCTACTTTATTATATCCTTCGTTTTGCTTGGAACAGTAATAATGATGGTAGCAGAACGCCAACGAGAATTTGGAATTTTGGTTAGTATTGGTATGCGAAGATCAACGTTGGCTATAGTAACAATGTTAGAAAACATCATTCTAATTATGGGTGGAGCCATAGTGGGAATGGCTGTAGTAAAACCGATTCAATTTTATTTTAAATACAACCCAATTGACCTTAGTGGACAAATGAAAGAGGCTATTGAGCAATATAACTTTGAGCCGAAATTATATACGACAACATCCTTCATTATAAACCTTAACCACGGTACAATTATTTTCTGTATTGGGGTTTTAGTGAGCTTATATGCAGTTTGGAAAATCATGAAGTTAAATCCCATTGAAAGTATGCGCTCATGATTCTTAAAGTTGCTTGGCGTAATATTTGGCGCTCTCGAATCCGATCTATTATTGTTTTAAGTTCCATTGCTATAGGTATTTGGGCAGGGTTAGTAATCATAGGTTTTTCTTTTGGGATGAATAATGAGCGTACTGCTGCGGCTATAGGCGCAACACTTGGGCACAGTCAGGCGCACCACCGAGCATTTATAGAAGATCCACAGCCGAGTGCCGTGCTTAGTGAAGCGGCTATTCAAGAGCTTGAAACAACCTTGGATGCACAAAATTTTGTCATAGGATATGCAAAGCGTACGGTTTTGCAGGGCATGGTAGCCTCACCCAAAAAGACGCGCGCAACAAGAATCATTGGTGTTGATGCAGAGGCAGAGCGTAAAGTGACCACTATCCCTAGTTATACAGTTGAAGGTGATTTTTTTGAATCTAAAGTTCGCAAGGGGGTGGTAATCAGCGAGAAGTTGGCGCAAAAGATGGGTTTAGGCATGAGGAAGAAACTAGTGCTGACTTTTCAAGATCAGCGTGGGGTTATTCACAAAGCAACGTTCCGTGTTAGCGGAATCTACAGAACACTTAATGCGGCTTGGGACGAACTTAATCTGTATGTTCAACAGGATGATATTGAAAAAATAGTGGGTGGTTCGTTAATCCATGAGGTATTAATCAGTTACGATAAAAGTGAGGATACCGAGCAAAAGACGCAGGCTATAGTTTCTCAAGTAAATGGACCAATCGTAATTACTTCTTGGAAACAAAATAGTCCTGAGCTGGGTTTTGCAGACGATATGATGGGTATTATGCTTGTATTGGTATTGGGAATAATTATGCTTGCATTACTTTTTGGCATCATCAACAACATGCTCATGGCTGTCTTGGAAAGACGCCGAGAACTAGGCATGCTTATGGCGGTGGGGATGAATAAACGCAAAGTGTTCTTGATGATTCTCTTAGAAACACTCATGCTAGGTATTGTAGCAGGTCCAATAGGAATAGTATTAGGAGATGTTACGGTAAGAGCTATGATGAGAATTGGCTTAGATCTAAGTACAAAAAAAGACGGCCTTGCCGAGCTGGGTGTTGGAAGTGTAATTTATCCTGAAATTGTACCAGAATATTATTTAATCATTGCAATCATGGTTATTACCACCGCATTGATTGCAGCGTTATTCCCAGCCTACAAGGCACTGAAGTTAAATCCGGTTGCGGCCATTAGAGGTAATTAATTATGAGTAAGGCAGTCATTGAAGTAAAAGGGCTACATAAAATTTACGAAGGCGCCGTACCTGTTAAGGCGGTCAATGGTATTGACTTAGTTATTTCAGAGGGAGAATTTACAGCCTTAAAAGGACCTTCCGGTTGCGGCAAGACTACGCTGCTTAATCTTTTGGGAGGATTAGATCAGCCCAATTCTGGATCAATCATAATTGACGGTACGGATATAACCCGACTTAGTGATAACCAACTCATTGATTTTCGTTTACATCACATTGGTTTTGTCTTTCAAGCATACAATCTCATTCCTGTCCTCAGCGCCACAGAAAACGTAAGTTTTATCATGCTTCTTCAAAACCGTTCAAAGAATGAGCGCTTGGAACGCGCCAATCAGCTGCTCAAGGCAGTAGGGCTGGCGGGTAAGGAAGATAAACGCCCAGGTGAGCTTTCCGGGGGTCAGCAGCAACGTGTTGCCGTGGCAAGAGCCCTTGCGTCAAAACCAAAATTCGTGCTAGCAGATGAACCCACAGCTAATTTAGATTCAGAAAGTACTACCAAGCTACTTGAAATCATGCTTCAATTGAACGAGCAGGAAAACATGACATTCGTTTTTGCAACCCATGATGATCGGGTTATTGCTAAAGCAAAAAGAGTGGTGGGTGTGAGTGACGGTAAGATCATTAGTGATACCTCAAAATAAAAAGTAACTTGGGAATAATGGAAGCACCAATGATTTCGTATTCCCCTTGGCCTCCTTCAAAAGAGGAGGCACTGACGCTTTTTGAACAGTTCAAGCAAAGTCTTGGCTCGCGCAGAAGTGTCAGGGAATTTGCAACCACTGCGGTTTCTAAAGAGGAAATTGAATCATTGATTTCTTTGGCAGCTAGTGCGCCTAGTGGGGCCAATAAGCAGCCGTGGCATTTTGTTGCTGTTCAAGATTCCAATGTAAAAAGGCAGATTAGAGAATCCGCGGAACAGGAAGAAAAGTTGTTTTATAAAGGACGTGCCTCTGAGGAATGGTTAAAAGATTTAGAGCCTTTTGGAACCAATTGGCAGAAACCTTTTTTAGAAGATGCCCCTTGGTTAATAGTTGTATTCCGAAAGAACTTTGATGTGTCCGATAAAGGTGAAAAGGCTAAAAACTACTATGTACAAGAAAGCGTAGGCATTGCATGTGGGTTCTTAATCGCAGCTATTCATCTTGCCGGATTGTGTACACTCACACATACACCCTCGCCAATGGGCTTTTTATCTGAAATTCTTGGCAGGCCCAAAAATGAAAAACCGTTTTTACTCTTGCCTGTAGGATATCCTAAAGAGGGTGCACGGGTTCCAGATATCTCTAAAAAAGAATTCAAAGAAATCACAGATTTTATCTGACCTTAGCCAAAATTTTAAAACATGTTTGAAGGTACTTCAATCCAATTCGTAGTTGATGCAGCAGAAGTCCGCGAGGAACTCAATGCTGGAGGCTTGAATTGGCCAATCATAAAGATTTTAGGCGGTGAAGACGACGAGGATAAAGATCCTGAAGACATGAGTGTTTCAAATACGGGAGTAGCTATTTATATAGATAGCATTGACTTGATTTTGAAGGAGCGCGTTGAAAAAGCTAAAGAAATAGTCACTACTGTTGCGCGGATGATTCAATTCTTTAATGACCGCGATGAAACAGCTGTGCTATTTTTTCATACCAGTTGGCAGAGCTACTTAATTAAAGAAGATTAACTCTTTAATTGTCTCTTCAGCAGATTAGCTTTTTGTTGACCAACACAATCTATAAGTTCATCCATTGAAGCGGTCTTAATGTTTTTGACACTTTTAAAGGTTCGCATTAAGGATTTAATCGTTTCTGGGCCTATTCCTTTTATTCCGTCCAATTCGCTGCTGTATGCGCCCTTACTCCTTCTATTTCTATGATGACTCAGAGAAAAGCGGTGCGCTTCGTCTCTTGCCTGTTGTATAATTTTTAAGGTTTCACTTCTTTTATCTAGATACAAAGGATAAGGGTCACCAGGAAAGTATATTTCTTCTAACCTTTTCGCAATACCTATTATGGTGATTTTGCCACGAAGACCTAATCGTTCTAATGAGGACAATGCGGCGCTAAGCTGACCTTTACCCCCATCAATCACAATGAGTTGAGGAAGAGGTTCTCCCTCATCTTGAAGTCTGCGGTACCTTCTGTGAACCACTTCTTCCATTGAGGCAAAATCATCCGGGCCGTCTACAGTTTTTATATTGAATTTTCTGTAGTCTTTTTTTGACGGCTTCCCGTTTTTAAATACAACACAGGCGGAAGCCGGACTAGTACCCTGAATATTAGAGTTGTCAAAACATTCTATATGTCTTGGTTCTTCGGGCATCCTTAAATCGCTTTTCATTTGTGTCATAATCCGATTAACATGCCTATCGGGGTCAACAATTTGAATATTCTTTAACTTCTCTTGCCTATAGTAAAGGGCATTTTTTACGCTGAGGTCTACAATTTTTTTCTTTTCTCCTTTTTGAGGAACCATAAACTCTATCCCTTCCATTTTTAAATCAAGAGGGTGTGAGGTAAATATTCTTTTGGAAGTGGACCCAAATCGGTCTCGAATTTCAGGAATCGCAAGGTGTAAGAAATCTTTTGGTTCTTCTTCTAGTTTCTTCTTCATTTCAACCGTATAGCTTTGAACTATTGCTCCTTCTACGATTTTTAGATAATTGACATAGCCAAATTCAGCATCCATAGAAACGCTGAAAACATCTATGTTTGACATCTTGAAGCTTACCACTGTGCTCTTTGCGGCGTATTTTTCAAGAGCATCTAACCGGTCTTTACAATCTTGTGCTTCTTCAAACTCTAGTGAAGCAGCATGGCCGGCCATTTTTGCCTTTAGGTTGCGCTTGACTTCCCCAAGCTGGCCCTTTATGATTTTCCTAGCGGCTTCAACATCCTCGTTGTAATCGTCTTCATTTTGAAGGTTTTCGCAAGGCCCTTTGCAATTGCCAATATGATATTCGAGACACGTCTTGAATTTACCCTTTTCTATGTTTTCTTCGCTTAACAGGTACTTACATGTTCTAGTGGGGTACATCTGTTTGATGAGCTCTAAAACAGCTTTCATTGCCTTAACAGAAGGGTATGGCCCATAATATTCACTGCCGTCTCTTTTTATATTTCTAAGGCCGTATATACGTGGAAAGCGTTCGTTTCTAATGGTAATGTACGGGTAGCTTTTATCATCTTTTAGATTGATATTGTAGCGGGGTTGATGCTCCTTAATCAAGTTGTTTTCCAATAAAAGGGCATCGCCTTCAGAATCTGTAACAATTGTCCTAATATCCGATACCTTTTTGATCATAACAGCAATTCGCGCGCTGGTGACGCTTTTGGTAAAATAGCTGTTGACTCTTTTCTTTAAATTTTTGGCCTTACCGATATAAAGAATTTTACCCTCTTTGTCAATGTGTTGGTATACTCCTGGTTTATTTGGGAGGGTCTTTAGTAAATTTTGAATGTGTTCGGGTGCCTTGGACATACGGTTAAAGATAAAAAAAGCCCGACTCTCAGGGAACCGGGCTTTTTAGCGTTTTAGGCTTGAAAAAATCTTTTAGCGTGCATCAACTATGGTGACCGTTCCGTTGACCACGTATTCATAATTATCGCTTGCATTGACCAATTTAACCGAGTAGAAATATACACCATCGGCCAAAGGAGTACCATTTTGGTTCGTTCCTCTCCAAGGGTTAGAGTTATCATAGAACGTACCGCTTTGCCAAACTCTGTCTCCCCATCTATTAAAGATGGTTACTTGGCTTAAATCTTCGTAGTCTTCAATGAACTGAATAATGAATTCATCATTCGTACCGTCATTATTAGGTGTAATAAAGTTCGGTACAACCACAGTATCTGGAACAGGTGGAACTGTGATAATAATAGGTAAACAGTTCGAATATGCTGTGTATTGTGTGTCATTCGGGTTTGTCGTTCTTACGCACACTCTATACTCTCCTGGGAATAATTCTGGAACAAAAAGCTGGTAAGTAGTATCTGGCGCAAGAACAGGATTCTGAGGAGATGCAACATTGTAGTGCAGGTACTCAGGCATCCATGTTCCGTTCACTTTTTCTTGGAGCACGACGGAGTAGCTATCTACTGGCCAAGCGTTGTAAGTGTTCCATTGTAAGTTAACAGGGATGGTATCGGGATCTACTATAGGTACAACGCCATTATCTCTTTCTAACAGAATACTGTGAACTTCATTTGAAGGACCCTGCAGGTCATCATTTAACTTCATTTCAACGCGATAATCATAGCTATCTTGATCAACTTTAATAAAACCAACTTGCGCGTCTTTGAAATCGTATTTGTATTGGTTGAAAACAGTTCCAACCTTATTCCATTGTGTCTGGTTAGGGTCTTTTCTGAAAATCTGCCATTCTTGGAATAAATAGGTTGGATACGAATTGGTATCTGCAGACCATTCTAGCACTGGATTCAGGTCATTCTCAATAGTTACATTTTCTAAATCATAATCCGCAGAGAAACAACCCGTAACATTAAGCTGAATAGTGTCAAACTCATCCATTGGGAAACCACATTTGTTTAGCAAAGTATTTCCATCATTACCCACCTTGGAGTAAAGGAAATATTTTCCGTTTTTGGACAGCGGCTTATACAGCTTAACCTCCATCTCGGATGCTTCAAAGTTATTATCACAATATGCGGTTAGACCCTTAATTGCAAGAGGTTGACCGTCAGGTTTGGTAAGTCTAAAGTCCGTCCCGTCAGCAGAAATGGAGCTACAATCTAGTTTAACCGCAAATTTTAATATTACCGTAGAATCTAAACATTGGTAGTCTACAGTGGGTAGACCGTTGACAGGGTCCTGATAAATTTCTGGTAGGGTGTAGTCCAAGACCACACCTGCTTGAGCAATAGGAGTACAAGCAGAGGCAATTGCGATTTGCATATCGCGGTTTACTTCACCAATTTTTCTCCAAACATAAAGCGTTGAATCAAATCGGTACTCATCAACCGTTACAGCCATAACATCAATTTCAATGGCAGACGGCTTGAAGGTAATTAATCCCGTTGAAGGGTTCATGTATAAAGAATTCGGCGGAGATGTAGTAATAGGCTGGTCGTACGTCCAACCCGGTGCGTAAGCAATATTTGCTGAACCACAAGAACTACCAAAAGCATCATCTTTCACGTGAGAAATTCGGTAGTACAGTGAGTCGCCATCTGGTTCAACTACACTTTGCTTCCAGTTAAAAGTACGCCCTGTACAAAACGCACGCACAGGTTCACTCACAAACTCAGGACTGTTATTTTGACCTATTTGGTTATTTAACTTTGCTTCAATGTAGAAACCTTGAGATGAAGGATTCAGGATATTATCAATTGCTGGATTTCTACAACAGGTGCTGAATGCAAAAGTCCAATCTGGAGCGTTTCCAGGTAAAGTAATCTCTCCTTCGTACAAAACCACATGAATAGTGACACCTGCGTTGGAGCTGCTCACACAATCAAAAAGCGTTGGAGCAACAACCCCTGTACCTCCAGTTGAACCAATTTCAACAAGCGTGGCACTTACCGTTGGGTAATTGGCCGAACAGGCATAGATGAGGGCTG
>Ga0181596_10003598_pt1 | contig 14360 bp, 6 predicted proteins | sample 041ome_6_FD_148655 | JGI IMG/M metagenome (GOLD analysis project Ga0181596, IMG submission 148655) | Coastal salt marsh microbial communities from the Groves Creek Marsh, Skidaway Island, Georgia - 041402US metaG (spades assembly) | ecosystem: Environmental > Aquatic > Marine > Intertidal zone >... | reverse complement strand
ACCAGAAGACCGCAACATTCGCGAAGAACCCCACGCGTTCGCAGAAGAGACGCACGGTGTCGTCTGCACGTCCGGTCGCAACAGCCACGCCATGATTCGAAGATCGAAAACGTGCTCCCCACAAAACGCAAAGAAATGTTCTTGTTGCTGTTGTTCTGACGAACGAGCGGAGTTTTTCAGTCTCGATTCGCGGTCCTCGAAGGTTTCTACACTCAATAAACTTCTCACTTGGGGTTTTAAATCAATTGTCATCTTCTTTGAACGAACATCTCGTAAAATCTCAATCGCCGTTGCAACGTCGCACGCCGGCTTGTCTTTCGTTTCGTTTACGATTTCCGTCGCTTCGTTTCCTGCCTCCTCTCTCGATTTTGCCCTTAAGCGCATGAAATAAACGCACTCATCACTAAACGCTAAGAAAATTCCTATCGGTGGCAACGAAAACGGCTCCAATGGGTTTGGTTCGAAGAGAATAGCGTACTTTGAGGACTCTCGCCATTTTTTCGTCAGCGCGGCAATTTGTTCTGTATCTCTGCAGAAAACGATACCGGGAGTTTTGTCGTCGAGAACGAAATCGTCGTCGTCGTCGTCACCGTCCGTGAAAAGTGTCTGATCTCTTTTCACTCGTTTTGAAGAAGCATTTCTATCGCGCATCAAGGCGTGGTCTTTTCGTTTACCAGCGTCCCCTTCCTTACGATTTCCCGCCCACATGTCTTCCTCATCCTCTTCTTCTTTGAGAAGCATCGTGGTCGTTGCGTTATTGGTCGCGTTATTCTCGTCTTCCAAACAGAATAATTCTTCCTCTTCCATCAACTCCCGCATTCTCTGTTCCGCTTCTTCTCTTGCCGCTTTTGCTTCCTCGGCAATAAATTTCTCGCACGCTCTGAAAATCTGGTTTGCCGTGTGTGCCGAATTTTTAACCGTGTTCAAACGTTTGATGGCTTTTTGCACTCTTTTAACCCCAAAGCCGACTACGTCTTTCGGCGTTTTCATTCCCGCATCGAGTAACGCCCGCGCTCGAGTCACATCTATGCAGTCTTCGACGCACGTGAGCGGTAAAATATCTTCTCTACCACCAACCATGAGCCGTTCTGCGGCGCGATTTACTAAATCGCCTAAGTCTTGCCATCGCATGTAAACGCACACGGACGAGACCGTAAATCCTAATCGAACCGATTCTTCTTGCAATTTCTTCAACGTGTGACTAGTGATGGAATATTTCTTACAGATGTGATCGACTTTGACTTCTTCGACCAAATCGAGCAATATTAAAGCGTTGATGAACCGAATGCACAGCAACCGTTGCCTCGCGTGATTCTCATCTCGTGGGTTGTCCATTTTACCTTGTTGCAAACGCGTTTCTACATACGCGCGATCGATCCCGACCATTTCCAGTACAGACATTTGCAACGGATCCAAGTTTGAATACACATCCACAAAGAACTTCTGATTTAACGGCGGCAACGGATTTGGAGGCACCATCTTCTTGGTGACTTTGCCATTCTTTTGTACAATTTCCTCTTCGCGCCAATCCAAAGTCGGCGTAATCAGAAACAACAAGTGCAAAGGCGTGGCTAAGACTAATGCCTTCCTAGCTAACAACAAATCTTGTTCGACGCGTCTTATGGATTCAACTTTAACCATCCCGGATTGCGCCGCTGCATTTCCTAAATTTGAAGCAGAATACGTGTGCGTTTTCGGACACCATCTCAACAACGCTTCGTCCTGCAACCACTTCAAAGCCTCGACGGCGATGGATTGGACGTAATCGTCGAAATCGTTCAATGCGGATAACAACGTTTTCTGCGCGTAACGCTTGACTTCTCTCGCGTGCCGAACCAAACCTGAAGCGCAGCCCTCTAACATGACCCGCCGCATGCCAGCTTGAGCCAAAGCAGATTCCAACTCGGGTAAATCCCCCTCTAGCATTTCACGCACTTCCTCAATTTTCTTCTCGAGAAGTTTTTCCGGCACGTCTTGACTGACAAAGACATAAGCACTGCCACGATCGTCTAATCCTGCTCGACCGGCGCGACCGATCATTTGCTGCAAATTTCGCGGCTCTAGCTTTTGCGTTCCTCCAACGAGCAAGTCGCGAACGATGACTCTTCGCGCGGGCATGTTCACGCCCGCAGCGAGCGTGGATGTTGCGCATACGATACGAACCAAGCCGCGCTTATATGCAACTTCAATAGCTTGACGTTCTTCGACTTGCATACCAGCGTGATGAAACGCAATACCTGCGATGATGTACTTGGCGATGTTGGAAATTGAACCATCTTTATCGTTCCTTGGCAAGGCGTCGTAGGCGAACTTTTCTCTCGCCTCGACCGAGTTCCCGATACCTAAATTAACATCAACAAATTTCATTTTTGCCAACTGATCTGCGAGTATTCGACATTTATCTCGGGTACCGCAAAAGACTAAAACCTGACCATTTTCCTGTAAAGTTTCCATGCACAGCTTACCTACGTGTACTACGTCGTTTCCTTGATCTAACGTACGTACGACTTCGCCTGACGCGCTGTCTATGATGTTGTTTCTCGACTTCACGAAGACTTCCAACGTCACCGGTCGATAGTCACTAATGCTACAAGACGCGTCTAACCATTCCGCCAGCGCGTTAACGTTCGGTAACGTTGCGGACATGCCAACAATCTGTATCGGTCGCTGGTTATTCACGGCATTTTCACCTTCTTTAGACGATGGTGAGAATATCGAGTACCCGCCGTCTGAGGACGAGTACTGAGACACGTCGCCCAATACCGTATTCGTATTCGCAGCATCTCCAGGCGCACCGCTCCCGTTCTCTTCCGTCGCATACACCAACTTTGTCAACAAACACTCCAAAGTTGCACCTCGACCTGGTTCTTGCACCATGTGCAACTCGTCGACCACCACGCACTTCAAGTCTTTCAATCTATGTTGTTCGATCATCTTCGTCACTAAAGCGTTGGCTTTCTCTGGCGTACACACGATCAAGTACGTTTGTCCCGTCCCTGATTTCGGTATACCACCACCACTGCCACCAAAATGACGCAAAACGCGCAATCGATGTATGCTCGATAACAAAATCTCTAAATCTCGAGCTCTTTCTACGCATAAAGACACAAATGGTAACACCAACAAACATATGCACCCTTTGTATTGCGTTAATCTTCTCGCTAACAAAATATCCGCGACTAAGGATTTCCCACCGGACGTTGGCGCGCAATATACGATATTCTGCCCATGCGTTAACACGCCAGGGGTATTCAATACATCCGATTGCCAATCATACAGCTTCTTGATACCTTTACGCTGAAGATATTTCACGAAAGATTCCGGCAAGTGTAACGAGTGCAAAGGAATCGGTTCCGCCGTTGTCGTCTTCTCTGCAACCGCGGCGAGTTGCTTCTTCTTCTGCTCTTTTTTGAGAAGCGTCGGGGAATCAATCGGCGGTAAAGAGGCTAAGAATTTCTTTCCTGGCTTTTGCTCTGCACTTGGAGCAGTTTCTTTTTGCTGTTGTTGATGATGGTAGTGGTGATTTTCTCCCAACGCGGCGGTAAAATCCAAAGACCGTCTTCGCTTCGTGTTCAACGAATCTCTCCTCGTCAGGATTGGACCAGCGTTCAGCATCAACAAATCGTTTTCCTCGTCGTCGTCGTCTGAAAAGAAGCGCGGAGAAGCGCAAGACGTTGTGTTGTTATGATGAAAAACACCCGCGTCGACGCAGTTCATCTCCCTTTCGATGTCCTTTTCAATCTGAGAGTTTGTTTTCGCCGGAGATATATCTCGCGTGACGTTCTTCATCATTTCGTTTTTTTCCCGACGAGGAATGTTGGCACCCCCCCGCCTCGCCAAAATTATATCGAAAACGAATTAGCAGTATTCGTAAAGGCGCTTTCAAACATCAATGATGCCACAGACGATGCGCGCGCATCGGTACTCGACACAATATGCGCGGTTTGAGAAAAAAACGTACGTGTGACTGTGTGTGCGTGTGTATCTATTTTGTTGTGGAAAGTATTCTGGGGATCGCGCTCTCGAGGTTAATTTTTTCCATTTTTTTTGTAATTTCTTCCCCTTTTGTTCGTTTGCATGAGGTATGTGTGTTGCTCAGTTTCGGTAAAGTGATTGTTTTCTTTTCTAAACTACTCACAAGCGCTATTACTAGTTGCTAATGCTAATAAAAATACAGCACGCGTCATAAAAACTACTACTTCTTGCCGTGAAGCAAGTTGTATGCGATGATTGCGGCGTCTGGGAATCGAGTGACAAAGTACAATTCGACGAGTCGTTCGAGTTTGTCGAGCTCGTCCTCGCCGGGCTCTTCCACGAACGGCGCGCCGTTGGCAGACAGCCAATTTTTCATTTCGCGCTGAATTCGAAGACCTTCACCTCCGTCACCTCTTCTTGGCATGGGTGGATGGGTCCAGATGTTTCGAATGCAAAGAATTAAACCGAGGAAATCGTTCGTGTACGCGCCAGCGCTGAGTTGTTCTTGCTTTTTGTCCTCCGGCATTTCAGTCGCCAAGGATTCCAACGAGGCCGAGGATACCTTGAGCGTTTCCATTTTATCTTCTGGAATATTATCTCCGCTATCTTCGGCATTCAAGAGCGTCGGAGAAGCGTCGCCGGTATCATCGGAAGCGACCATCCTTCTTCTTTTTCGTCGTTCCCGTAACTTTTGGGATCTCAACAGTGGTCTCGAATTGTTATTGTTGGCGTTACCACTGCTGCTGCTGCTGCTGCTGCTGCTAAATTCTCCTCTGGTAAATTCTCCTCTTCTTCTTTCTGAGCTTTGCAACAAGCTCGACAGGATCTGATCCTTCCAGTTGTTTATGTTCTCCGTCACTCTTTTCGCCTCGGCTTTTCGACCACCCCATGCTCGCTCAACTAAATCTTGGGTGGTTTGATCACCGATTAGACTCATGGATCTGCCGACTTTGCTTGGGTTGCATCTATCAGCTAATTCCTCGATTTGTTCCATGCAAAACTCTGGGTTCCATAGCTGCATCATAGATACAAACTCCGCAGAAGTTGGACGCTTTTTTGGATTTTGATGGAGCGTTTTCCCAATCAGGTAGTTCGCGACGACTTGGACGTGTCGAGGTAAATTTGCGACTGCTAAAAGATTATTCAAGTTCTCGTACCTACCGTCACGTTTCTTCTGATTCATCCTCGTAATCGCAGCGAAATCAGTTTCTTTGATTTCCACGGAAGAATACGGAGACCACGCTCCTGTGAGGACTTGAAAAGCCAAGCACCCAAGATCCCAGACGTCTCTCTTCGGGGTGAGTTTTACCACACCGGACCTGTCTCCGATGAGCACTTCAGGAGGTTCTCGCAACGGATTTTGCATACTCCCGGTGCCCAAAGTCGAAGGACCCATGGTAAACTTCGATGTAAAATTTTGAGTGCCTTGACTGCCTTCGAACGATTGAAATCGATCGTCGAATTCTTTCGCGAGGCCAAAATCCGAAATTTTGAAGGTTTCCATTCTTTTTCCTTCTTCATCTATGATCGCACTTTGCAAACAGTTATCCGCCTTGATGTCATTGTGCGCGACTCCGGAGGCGTGTATTTCTTTCACCGCGACGGCAATTTGCGACACGACTTGTACGCGTTTCTCCCACGGTATTACCTTAACACTTTGACGAGCTTCCTTGAACTCTGCTGCATCTTTTTTTTTGTGCGCACCCGCGCCTGTAACAAGCCAGGACGTGAGCGTCTGGCCACACAATTCAGTTGCAACGTATGCGGCTTTGTTTGAGTCGTCGTCGTCGTCATCGTCTTCGTGTACGTTTAACTCCGCGCCGAATAAGCGAATAATTCTTCTCGACGCAACTTTTCTGTGAACCTCAAACTCTCTTCTGAGTAATTGTCTTCGTTCGTCTGCTTTTTTGCTATCGGCATCGAGCGGGATTCTCTTAATCGCCGCATCGTATGAATTGACGACTTCTTTTGTCGGATGTTTCTCGTCATAATACCCTTTATAGACGACGACCCCGAGCGAACCCGTGCCTAAAATATGTTTTCTATCGTACCAAATCGATTTACCCGCATTCACTTCACCTGAGTATCGTTGCTTGTACGCGCTCATCCCTCTTTTCACTCTCGTATCTTTGAGATACTGCGCGTACGCTTTTTGTAGCTCCTTCTGACGCAATATTGCTTTCTCAATCATCTCGTTCGGTACCGCAGACTGCGACTGCAAGAACGCGATTTTATCTTTCAACGTAAAGTGGTCGTTGTCGCTCATCGCTCGCATGAGGTCTTTACACGCCTCCAGTTTTTGTAATCGACTTTCCATCATTTGCATAACTTTCGTGAACTCCCTCGATCTTGAGTTAATTTCGGCGAAGGAAATGGCCCCGTTTTCGACGAATTCGTTCCATTGCGGAAGGAGAGAGAGCCTATCCTTCTCTTGAAAATAAGCGAAACGTTTACTTGCTTCCTCGTTCGCTTTGATCACGCGATGTATGAGAATGTCGATTTCCTCTTCGTCTTGTGCGAGAATAGGCGTCGCTTCGTCATCGCACAAAAGTTTCAACTCGTTCAGTTTCTCTTTCATGTCTTCCAGATTCTGTTCCTCTACCATCATGGCTTTCTCGATATACTCGACAACTCCCATCGTAGAGATGAGTGATAGATCATTCCTAGGTAAACCACTCGCTCGTTCGAGTTCATCGACACTTTTCAAAATCATCGAGTCATGGGCATACCGGAGCACTCCAACTGGAAATTCATTCAGTTCTGTGGGTGAATTTCCGCGCAGTCCAAGTTTATCCGTCACGGTGCTATCTAAAGTTTCTTTCGCCCTCTTGACAAAATACGCGCGTCGAAATCTTTGCAAAACCTCTTCTAATTGTGTCAAAGGTGGAAACATTTCCGAATTACGAGTGGATGATTTAAAGGAGGAGGAAGGGGATGTATCCGAAACGCTTTTTTCTGCTTTTGCGAAAATTGCTTTTCGCTCTTCCTCTCTCGAAATCAACTCGTCTTCCGTCAACTCCCCGTTTAAACATTTTAAGGTATCCAAGATTGCAACTTTCGCTCGATTACCAAAGTTTTCAAAATGATGTGCGTCGTCAGTGCGTTTGTTATCGAATCCTAACTGCACGAAAAATCGAATGGTGCGCCCGAGATACCCGTCATTCTTGTCCCCCATATCCTTCGCGTTCGAGAACGTCCATGCAATATCATCAAACTTCTCTTTCGCTTTCTTCGAAGTGCAATGACCTTGTTTTAACGCTTCAATTGTCTCGTCTAAATCTAAAAAGGTGTCAATAAATGCTCTTTCTTGATGCTCAAACGCATTTGCCATTCGATTTTCCCACTCTATTGAGCACGCCTTCTGAGTCAAACGCACAGTTTCGTTTTGTAAGTTTTGCCATTGAAGTTCAGAGAGCGGCGTATCATTGTTTCTCTTATTATCCAACTCTAATCCACAGACGGCGATGTCCACGTTAGTTTCTCGCGCAAATCTGAAAATATCTGACAGTTCTTCGACCGCTTTCTCGTTGGTTGCTTTCGACGGTAAAACGAAGGCGACAACTAGAGGATTATTGCTGGCATCTTTGTTAAAGAATGGAAACGGAAAATAAGTCGGCGCGACGACGTGTGGAGCTATCAACTCCTTCATCTGCTGCGTCGATACGAGCTGAGTACCGTCGTTTGTATCGCTAGAATATGTTTTCTTCAGGTGAACCAATCCGGTTTTCGAGTCTGGTCTCGACGTGCTGCCGTCTGTCCCTAAAAATGTCTTCTTTAACTTTTTTGAAAACGTCCAATCCGTTGCATAAATGAAAGCCGCATCCTTCATCACTTGACTGAATAAAGCTTCGTGCATCATCAAACTTTCCTCTCTGGGTAACCCGACGATTGTTAACCACATCTGTTTCCGCTTCTTCAGCTTCAACTTCAGAGGCCATTTGGACCACCAATCGTTCCCGGATTGCGAGCTGTAATACAACAAACTATTTGCGCTCATGAAGTCTAACAACTGATTACCTTTCACGGTCATCTCCATCGTGTTTTTTGCTTTCAACTGGTAATACGTGGTTATCTTTTTCGGTGTTCCACTGAACGGTGGCGGTTTTCTCTTCGCATCTCCCTCACCGACGACGTGCGCCAACACCGGCACTTGCGTCGGGAACCACGACTCCATAGACGTCGCCTGTCTCAGCCACATCCACATCCAAGGGAAATTAGTACCGTGTAAGCCCGATCCATCCTTCTCAAACTCCTTCATCGGTAAATCACCTCTGTATCCACTCAACGCTCTGTACACGAACGTGGGAAAATACGAGTTTATCGCGCCTTGTTTCCGTTGCGTTCGCAAAACGTAATCCGTCTTTTTCCTCGTTTCGTTGGTCTTCGTCGGAGTGCTCTCGACGACAATCGGGTCCCAAAAATATTTGTAACACCACCACGCGTTTTCCGGCGGCGGTTTCCCGAGTTCAATCGCTCGCGAGAGTTCCTGTTGCGTTTGGAAGTTCTTCGCGTACGTCTGCAGCGCAGTTTGTCGCTGTTTCTGCCGCGCGTCGTCGGATGTTGTCGTTGTCGTTGTCGTTGTTGTTGTTTTAGCGACCGACGATTTCGTCCGCGCACCAAAATTCAACGAAGAACAAGAGGGAAAAGAAGTCGACGCCAGCCCGTGACTCGCTCTCCTCGCTTTCTCTAACATCGCGCGGCGAGGTTGCGTCATCATCAGTGTTATTATTTTTTTAAAGTTGGATCTTCTTTCCGTGTCGTCGTCGTCGTCGTATTCGTCGTCATCTCTCCGCTCTCTGTTTCGTTGCTTATGATGATGTAACGACGCATTCTCTCCAAACAGATTGAGATGAGAGCTTTTGTGGGCAAAGAGAGGAGGAGGAGCAAAAAATCGAAAAGCACGTGATGTACTTTTTCGCCGTTCTTCCCGCCAAAAAAAAGGACAAAATTTTATTGGACGAGGAAAAAAAGACCGACGCACACACGAGAGAGAGTATTTTTAGGGCAATTCTCTCCGAGAGAGATCTTCGACACACGCACCCCACGCATTCGTCGCGCGCTTTCTTCAGAAACACACGCAAAAGAAGAACAAAAACGGGACACGAAGAGATAGCAGAGCGAAGGAGTGTTTCTGTTCTTCTTCTTCTTCTTCTGCGTCTCGTGCTTCTTGCGTTCCGTGTGTTCTGTCGACAGAAGAGATAACGCGAGCGTGCGCAAAAACGCAGTGATCGGCTTTTCCCTAATTTAACAAAAAGGCACCTTTTTTTTATTCCGTGTGTGCGGGACACGCGCGCGGGTATATAAATTATTCGTAGAGGTGCGCGGCGACGCAACAGTTTTCGCACACATAAACACGCACACACAAAGAAGACAAGCCGTTGGTGTGAATAAATATGGTCGCGGCGGCGCTGAACCCGAGCACTTCCGCGAGCGGCGAGCATCAAAAAGAAGCGATGATGACGACGACTCAGACGACGCAGACGACGACGGCAAAGAAAGTCGACGATTCGTCTTCTTCGCTTCCCGCGGCGCTTCTCCTTTCCGAGAACGGAGAGGAAAAGAAAGATTTTGCCGGTGCGGCGACGATGGAGGCGCACCCGATCGTGAACATTTCGTCTTCGACGATTATCGAGACGCAACAGCGCAAGAGGAAAGCTGGAGAACTGCCAATCAAGACGAAATTCATGAGCTCGTCGACGCTTCGCGGAGGCGGCGAGGACGGATCGAGGATGGCTATCGGTGGCGAATTGACGACGACGCCAAACATCGTTGCGGCTGAATTCGATGAGAACGGAGTGCGCAAGTCAAAGAGGTCAGTCAAGCCGAAAATTCTGTTCGACGATACGGAAGACTACGAACGCATAAACACGTACGAACGACCGGGATCGTCGAATAAAAAGAAGAAAGGGAACAGCAGCAAGAACAATAACAACAAAGAAAATAGTACCACTAAAAAACGAAAAATGGGCTCAAACGCGGGAGCAGCGACATCGAAGGCTGACGCTTCCGTGGTCAAAATAGACTTTGAAGAGTTGAGGGCGAAGAGAGCGTACATCGGAAAGAAAGTTGAAGTCTTTTGGAATGGTGAACAAGAATATCACCAAGGAACCATCGTAAATTACGATCACGTGGTGAAAAAACATTGCGTGAAGTACGACAGAGTGAAGAAGAGCGACAGAGAGAATGAAGCGATGTTAGACTTTATCGACATCGAGACAGATACGCTCGAATGGCGCGACGAAGATGAAGAAGAGGATGACAAAAATAACACGAAAACAAAAAAATCAAAGAGCAAAGTTACGTTACCAGCGCAAGGCAAAATGTCGGAGATTGTTGCGCAGTTGCCGGAAAGTTGGCCAAAAGTTGGTGCGCACGTCTGGGGACGCGTGAAAGGACACGGATGGTGGCCAGGCGTCTGCAAAGGCAAGGAATCGGCAACGAGCCGAACGATTGCGTTCTTCGATGATTCCATGGCCAAAGTTTTGCGCGCCGATCTCGTACCGTACAACGCGTTTTTCGACGTGTTGAAGAAATCAAAGGCATCGAAATCATACGAGAACGCCGTCAAACGATCGATGGAATCTGCTGAAAAGCACTTCTCGGAAAAGTTGAAGAGACGCGTTGCGAAAAAGCAAGAAGGATTTGCAGAGATTCGAAAGAAATACGCCGCCGTGGAAAAAAAGCGACAGTCGCAAGAGCAGCAGGCAGGAAGTGCAAAGAATAACAAATCAATGCAAAACAACAACAAGAACAAAAGAGGAAAAGCAAAACACAACAACACAAACAAGGTCGTCAAGAACAACAGCAACAACACCGCGGGTTTCTTCGCAAGCGTAGATCTGAATGGAAACTCCTCTGCGGCGAGACTCGCACGTTTGGGGAAGCATTTCGACGCGTTGAAAGATCGCGTTGCGCCGTTGGCCATAGCCGCTTCGCAGCACTTGCGCGTTCAGCTGCAACTTCAAGAGAACAGTGGGGGCGCGAACAGAATGGCCCAAATGACTGAACGCGAACGCGTCGTTCTCTTGGAAGAGCTCGATACGCTGAAGTCTTTCTTAGTTAATGCCGGACGACATTTGGAAGTAATAAACGCAGAAAACCCTGAAGATGTCGCCATGTTTGGCTACGACGATGATTTTGACAATCAAATCGCAAACGCGACGTTCATGACGGTTGGTGAAGACAATGATATCATTTGTAAAACTGGAGAGGAGGAAAATTTGGACGATCCCGACGAAGTCGAAGACGACGACGACGTCATTGTCGATGATGAAATGATGAATGATTTGGGATTAAGCGCGGATGATATTGCGGATGAGGATGATGGCGACGGCGAGACAACGAAAGATTTAGAAGATCCAACGAACATTGTGGACGCACTCGACCCGACGCCTCTCGACGCGCTTCTTTTTCAAGAAGAAAAAGAAGAAGATGGAAGAGAAGAGCAGCCCAAAACGCCTCACTATCCAACCCGGGATGAAGAAAAGGGAAATCAACACGAGTTGAAGCACACTTCCAGCGACGACCGGACGGAGCGAAACGACAGCGACGATAACGATGCGTCTTTGCCGAATGAAAATTCTAAGTCTATTGGTGGCGATGCCAAAGACCAAGACGAGGAAGTTCTCAAAGGAACCAGCGTGATTCCGCTCCAGGGTGATAAAACGGCAACGACAACTTCATAGAGAAAGAGACATGCACACATACACATACACACATTATACATCTAAGTATCGCTAGTATTGTTATTACATCAAATTGCAAGTGTATATATAAAATTAACGTGAACCAACATGCATTGCCGAAGTTGTGTGAAGATCTGAAGAAGGAAAACCACTCCGTGTCGAGCAAGAAAAAAACGAATCGTCACATCGATTTACACACAAAGTTTGAAACGATAATAATAATGTCGCCACCGAAATGGCTCCCGTTGGAGTCTAACCCAACAGTTTTGAACGATTTTAGCTACGCTTTAGGTCTCAGCACGAAATACGCGTGGTCAGACATTTTCGGCTTCGACGACGACTTGCTCGCCATGGTGCCTCCAAACGTGAAAGCGGTCGTTTTACTTTTTCCAATCACGGAAAAGTCAGAGTCGTATCAGAAAGAACAGCGAGAAAAAATCGAACGAAACGAACGAGAAAACGTCGTCTCGGAGAACGTTTATTACATGAGGCAGACGGTCGGTAATGCTTGCGGTACTATTGGAGTGTTTCACGCCGTCATGAACAACCGCGAAGACGTGTTGGACGAAACAGTTGCAAAGGATGACGACGAAGACAACAAGAGTTACTTTCAGAGATTTTTCGAAAAGACGAAAGACATGACCCCGGACGAGCGCGCAAAGTTCGTGGAAACAGATACAGATTTAGAGTCCTTCCACGCGACCGCGGTGAATGCGGGGGATACCGAGGTACCATCGATAGATGCGAAGATTGATTTACACTTCATCGCGTTGGTCGAGCGAGACGGGAGATTATACGAGTTGGACGGGAGGAAACAAAGCGCCATCGATCACGGGGCAATCGAAAGAGGAGATTTGTTGAAGCAAAGCGTGGAGAGGGTGATTAAGGGGTTCATGGAGAGAGCCGATGGAAGCATTCACTTCGGTGCGTGCGCGTTGGCTGAAAATAGCGAGTTGTTTTAAACTCATCGCGCGTAGTATGAAAAATAGAAGTGCAGAGGAAAAGAGAAGTCAAAGTTCAAAACGTTTTCTTAAAGTTAGATTTAATACAGACCGGTACAGAACTATTATAGTATTTGTGATGAGTACAAATTCCTCGCTCGCTGCTATCAAAACTCCGTGCCCTCGGGCGGCTGAGGTAATTTACGATTTTCCTGTCGCGCCATCGCGTGGAATATCGCGCCCAGCACATCGCTAATCGAGTTCTGCGGCGTCCACCCTCTCGTCACCCCAATCTTCCCTAAATCCACTTTACCCGTTTGTCCATCTACACACGACGGTAAGTTAATTTTCGTCACGAACGTCACCGTTGGCGGTTGCATCGGATATCGTTCCCCGGCTTCTATGCGTAAAGAGTAGATGCGATTCTCAAAGGACGATTGCATCGGGCCTAAGATGGTACCGTTCCAGTATCGCAAGTCGTCGTTATCATCTGCGCGTTATTATCATCATCGCGTGAATATATATATATATATATATAGAATATACTTGTCAGTGGATTTTAATTCAGCGCGTGAGCTCGCTAATCGAGTACCAAAAACAATAGGGAGAAGAGAAAGAGAGATCGCGCTTTTCTCGAAACCGAAACGAAGCCGCGATTCGCAAAAATCGACGAGAAAACGACGTCTCGAGGACGTAAACGCATCTTCTCGAACGCGAATAAAAACAACAACAAAGAAAGATGATACTCTTCTCACCGTCGTCGGCTAATCCTAACGAGCAATGGTGCGAGTTTACCCCGGTCCCTTTCTCTCCAGCTTCCAACTCTTCCAAAAGTTTAAACGTTCTCGGGACGACGACTTTTTCTTGTTCTCCTCCAACACCTCCGCCGCTCGACTGATGACGAGGCGCGGAAGAAGAGAAACCGCCGCCGCCGCCTCCAAACATTTTACGCACGCGCGCGTATCTTCTCTCCGTGTTTGTTTTTTGTTTGTTTTGCTATCTATTGCGTTTTACGTGCGAAAAGGTACGAGTGTGTGTAAGTGTGTGTATTCTCTCTGAAGTTTTATTACAAATCTCATCTCAACTCAACTCTCTCTCATTTAAACAACTTCGCGGCGTCTTCGTACGCGGATCCAACCCCAACCCCCGCGCCAAAAGCGCTCACCGCCGCTCTCGCCGTCGTCCCTCGACACATTAAAAAAGCCATCGTCGTCCCTCCGATGCACCCGTAGACGACTCGGCGTAAAGTCACGTCTATCGCGGCTTCCCATTTCGCGTCGAGTTGGAGCTCAGACGGTCTTCGTTCTCTTTTTTGATGACTGCTCGTACTGTTTTGTTGTCGTTGTTCCGCGCTGCTGCTCATTGTGATTACGCTCTCTTTCTCTCTCTCTCTCTTTCTCTCTCTCTCTGTGTGTTTATGTGTGTTCCCTCTTCTCCGTCTCTCTCTCTCTCTCTCTCTCTCTCTCTCTCTCTCTCTCTTTGATGGTGTGTGTGTTAGTGTGGTCTTTTGTTTGTGGGTGAAAGTGCGCAAAGAGAAGAAAAAAAAGAGTAAAAAAGAGAACACAAAAAAAAGAAGAAATCCGTTACAAATACACACATATCGCACACACTATATTCTTGTTGCAGCAAAACTGTCTTCTGAACGAGAGAGTAGAGAGAGAAAAAAGCACGCTCGAAGAAGATAAAAAGATAAAGAGAGAGAGAAATTAAACGGGGGCGGCGCGTCGTGGAGGAGAGAGATTGATTTTTGCGCGGCGCA
>Ga0181596_10003582_pt1 | contig 14385 bp, 6 predicted proteins | sample 041ome_6_FD_148655 | JGI IMG/M metagenome (GOLD analysis project Ga0181596, IMG submission 148655) | Coastal salt marsh microbial communities from the Groves Creek Marsh, Skidaway Island, Georgia - 041402US metaG (spades assembly) | ecosystem: Environmental > Aquatic > Marine > Intertidal zone >... | reverse complement strand
ATCGGGCCGAGCCGAGAGCAGAAAGCCGATCGGCTGCGTGTTGGCGATGCCGTCGGTATCGATCAGGCTAACGCTGATCGCATGTTCGCCGGTCAGGTTTGGCAGCGAGGCCTCAATCATCTGAACCGCCGACATTGCTGCGTTCGTCTCGTTCTGCTCCACCACAGCCAGACTCACCGGCTCGCCCGCCACCAGCTCACTGATCCCCGCAGCCTGCAATGGCTTGGTCGAACGGCAGACAATGTTCACCGTCGAACCCTGCGGCACCTGCACGATGCCCGAGGCCGCAGCCCGCCGCTGCCCACCGCCGAGATAATCGGGCAACGTGTAGTCGATCGTCAGCTCCGAGAGCGCTGGTGGATCGACCACCTCCAGTCGCAAGCCATCCAGCCGGGCATCACCACCACGGACCGAAAACACAATGTCTTCGCTCACCGACTCAATCACATGACCGTAGAGCTGCAGCCCGTCCGCCGGCGCACCACGGCGTCCCATTCGGGCAGACCGTGACGCCCCCGAAAGCTGCCATCGCATATCGACCACATCCGGCACCAGCATCGATGTGTCAGCCGCAACCACCACATCGACATCGCTGCCGCGGGCCACGACTCGCACGCCGTTGGGGAAGTCGGTCGCGACCAGCCGGGAACGACGGGGCCAGGGAGTGTCGTCAAGCAGCACCACCCGCCGCAGCCAGAGCGAGGCGGTGTCTGGGCTGAGGGCCACACAGGCCGCGATCGTGGTCAGGGCCATCAGCCCGGAAAACAGCAGCGTGCTCAGCTCACGGCCACGGAACAGGCCTCTCAGCCGCACCGTCGGCAGCTGCTCCACGGCGGCAGCGACCGTCTCCGCGAGCAGGCCCGCATCGACTGGGTCAGAACGTGTCGAGGACGCCCGTTCCAGACCGAGTTCAACGGTGGTCACCAGACTCTCGTGAAACGCAGGATGGTGTCGCTCCACCAACAAGGCCAAAGAGCGGCTGCTCAGTCGCGTGCGGATGCGGTCGACCAGCTTGCGACGGGCAATCCAGAGCAGGCCGGCCACGCCACCCGCCACCATACCCACCCGCACCCACGCGGGTGGCTCCAGCAGACGATCCACTAGCAAGGAGCCCCAGAAGATGCCCGCCACCGCGAGCCCCACCAGCGCCGCCGCCTCAACCACAATCCACCAGCCAACCCGCCGGCGGACAGCTGCGAGCAGCCGCCGAACAGCCCGCAGCTGGGCGGGCTCGATGGCGGAGACTGGCGTCGGTGCGGTCGGGTGACTCATGCGTGAACGATCCGATTCATAATCCAGGAAGGCGGTCAAGCGAGCCGCGCCAAGCGGCGGATGATCCATTCGCTGCAGAGCAGGCCGATCCCCACGATCAAGAGCCCGAAGTGCAGCGTCTGCTTAAACGCCGTGTCGATCGCTCCCGACTGAAACTCATGCCGCGAACGATCCTGCAGCGTGTCGACGATCGCCTGGGTATCGCGTGCGGACCAGGCCTGCAGGCTCGGGAAGCGGGCCGTACCGCCGGTGACACCAGCGAGCTGCTCCAGACTGCCACGGTCGAGTTTGGGAGACTTCAGCTCACGATCAGGAAGTCGCACCACGATCCGTCGCGAGACAACCGCCTCCTCCGGTGATTCCGCAGCGGTGCTCGGCAGGGCAGCCTCGATTCGCCAACTGCCTTCGCTGGCTGCGAGGAACGACCCACGAAGCTCACCGGGCCGCGCCGGATCGGCGGTCAGCGGCAGCAGCTGCCGCGAGCCATCAGGACTGACCAGCTCACACCGTGGCTGCACACCCGCGGGCACATCCTCCTGCAGCACAATCCGCACATCGATCGTCGCCCCGAGGGCATAGCGATCGCGGTCCACCAGCAGCTGGATCTGCCGCGAGCCTCGCAGCAGCCTGCCCTGCGACACATGTCGCACGAGCTGGGTCGTCAGCCGTTCAAAGGCCGCGATGTCAATCGCCCGCAGCCGCCAGAGTTCGCCGCTGCCGAGTGCGAACACGGTCCCCGATCCATAAAACTGCCCCGCCAGGAAGATGGGATTCCGTTCACTCGTTCCAAGCAGCGACTCGGAGCGTCGCCCGCGGGCATAGACAGTTCCGCCCGGCTTCGCCTCATCTGCGTCGTAGCAGGCATAGACGCCAGGAAACTCGCCCCACACCGTCTGGCTCGCCAGCCTGCTATCTCCCAGCCAGAGAAACTCTGCATCGAGTCCGTCTGGCGTGAAGTCCAAGGGCATTGGCTCTTCACGACTGACCGGCGCGTCGAGCAGGAGCCGCGGCTGACTGCGAAGCTCCACGGGCGAGAGTTTGCGGATCACGTCGGCTTGTGCTGCAGAGAGCCAGCCTTCCATGCTCACAGGCCCTGCCACCAGCACCAGTCCGCCTGACTCGCGTTCCACCCATCGCTCCAGCCGAGCCAGTTCAATGGCCGTGAGTTCCCGCCAGTCGAAATCGAAGGCCACAATCACGTCGTACCGGTCGAGGTCTTCTGGCGTCTGCGGGAACGACTGCAGGATCGCGCGGGCATCCTGCGAGGAACCCTCGCGAGCGGTGGAGAGCAGCACATCAACGGCAAAGCTTTCATCCCGTTTGAGCACATTCCGCATGAACTGATACTCACGCGTCGGCCCATCGGCCATCAGGAGCACCTCGGTCACCTGGTCGATGACCTCCACCTCAGTGGCCTGTGCGTTATCACGCGGATTGTCATCACGGTTCACCGCGGCCTGCGGCGTCACTCGCACCACCAGGCTGCGTCGACCGGGTGTGCTCAGGCCGGGCACATCAAACCGCACGGCAGCCAGCTCGCCATCATCGGCCAGCCGTACGTCGACTGCATCGATCAGCCGCCCACCGTCGATGGCGTCACCTTCGGTCTCCAGCAGCTCGCAGCGGACCGTCTGGCCCCCGAATCCCTGCTGCTGCAGAGACGCCGTGACCGCAAACCGGTCTTCAGGAAACACCCGTGATGGTGCCGCCACGTCTGCCACGCGGACATTGGCCGGCAGCTGCTCCGTGCCAAGCCCCAGCGGGAGAACCGGCACGCCCGCTTCGACAAGTTCCACCGCAGCCGCCCGCGGATCGACACCGGCATTCGTGGCTCCATCGGTGAGCACGATCACGCCTGCGAGAACATCGAGCGGCTCCCGATCCGCGACCCGCAACAAGGCTTCGCCCAGCCGTGTCTCGAAGCCATTCGGTCTGATCTGGTCCTGCCACCGCAAGGGTAATGGATCGTCAGCCTTGTCAGCCGTCGCCTGATCCGTGGTCGCCTGCTCCGTGGTTGTGCTGGGCTCCTCCGTCGCGTCTCCGCGGAGCGGCATCACCGCCAACGGCTCTGCACCTGCATCAAATCGCCACAGGGAAATCTCATGGGTGTCACCAAGCGCGTTGAGCAGCCCTTCGGCCTCCAGCAGCCGCATCGCTCCCGCGAGCCGCGACCCTCGCGGAGCCACCATCGCCTCGCCAGCGATCGCCGCAGGCTCTGCAGTCTCACTGCCCGCAGATTCACTGCCCGCAGCCTCTGCCGGTGCGTCTGTGACCGCCGCTTCCGGCAAGGCCATGCTGGCACTGGAATCCACCAGCACCGCCACCCGCGACGGAAAGATCAGCTCATGCTCTGACCGTTTCTCAAAGTCGAGCCAGGCAGCCAGCAGGCAGAGCAAAGCCCCAATTCGCAACGCCGCTAGCGTGATGGCCAGACGCGGAGAGAGTTCGGCGGCATCACGACGGTAGAGCCAGACAGTGACCGCCCCGATCCCGCAGACGACCAGCAAGGTCAGGGGGCCTTGCCACCATTCGGTGAAGCCGTCGAGGCGTCCACTGGTGAGCCGCTGACGGGTCACGTCAGTGGCAGCAAGGAGAAGGGATGCGAATGTCATGGCTACAGAGTCGCGGCGGTCGCCTAGCGTTTCCTCGAGACGGGATGGTAGCTGGCGGAATACGACACCACCTGTTCCAGCAGCAACAGAATCACCAGGAGGTAAAGCAGCGGCGTGGTCAGCGAGGCTCCGGCCAGGTTCTCCCGGTCCTCCTGCATCGATTCTGCCCGTTCGATCGTGTAGGGCACGCCCGCGAGCACACGGTCGAGCTGGTCTTGGGTCACGGTGGCCAGCTCTCCTTCTGCAGGATCGACGTTGACCGCGATGACCCGGCTCTGTTCCACACCATCCTGCTGCCGCCAGCGGGCTGCGTAGAGTCCTGCCACACCGGTCTCGCGAAGGGTGGCTGCAAGCCGACCTTCGCTGCCGCGTTCGGCCTCCAGGTGGATCACGCTGTCATCGGGCGGCACCACGAAATCGACCTGGGGTTCATCGAGCCCCTCCTGCAGCACGATTTCAATCGGGTCGCCCACCGTCGCCGATGCAGCAGCACGGCGGCCTTGGGCAAGGTGCGACTCCAGTTCGAGCATCACCACCACCCAGCTGGGATTCCCGCGAGCCCAGTTGTTCCACTCAGGCGCGGCGGTGGTCAGGGCCACGGCCACCAGCCCCTCACCAAAAGGCTGTTCCAGCAGCAGGGGAGCTCCGGTCCGCAACGACAGAAGACGTCGCAGCCCACTTCCTTCGGCTGGCTCAAAGCTGCGGTCGACGGCCATCAGTCGATCGACGCGGACTGAAGCCACCAGAGGATTACGGCGTCCGCTGAGCACCGCCACAGCAGGATGGTCTTCGACGACAACATCAGCGACACGGTCACCGCCGCGGCTGGTTACCTCCGCAAGCAGTTCCACGTCGCCAGCGAGCGGCACCGGAAAGAGCCCTTGCCCGTCGCGATAGAGCCGTGTGTTGGTGCTCTCGATCAGCGTTCGTGGTCCCACAAAGAAGCAGACACCACCGCCAGCCTGCACATACGCCTCCAACGCCTCCACCTCAGGCGGATCGAGCGAGGGCACATCGAGCATCCAGATCGTGTCGTAGCGATCGAGCGATTCCCGCGTCAGCGCCCGCTGCGAATCGATCTGGATCGCGAGCCCCGTTGGGGCACCACCACCCGGGGCCAAGGCCGAAGCGAGATAGAAGGCATCTCCCCCGCGTTCCCCTGGCACGGTGGCTCCATCGACAAGCAGCACTTCCCGTGACTCCGCGATCGAGACGACCGCTGATCGTGTGTTGTCAACGATAACCACATCGGTCGAGAGTGACGCCTGCAGGGCATGCTCACCCGTCTCTGGAAACCGTACATCAAACCGCTGGCTTGCCGCTGCACCGGCCGGGATCGAATCAAACCGCAGGCCAGGCCGGGGCACTCCGTCTTCCCGCAGATCAAGCTGCAGTTCACCACTCGGCATGCTGCTGTGATTTCGGACCGTCACTTCCAGTGGCAAGACAACGCCTGCGGCCGGCACGCCGCCGTTTAGGCTGATTGACTCCACGGAGAAGTTGGGCCGAGGCGTTGCCGTTGGCCGCGGTGAGCAGTCGATGAAGCGAATCTCCCCACCAGCATCAGCGATCTGCCTCAGCAGGCTGGCAGTCTCATCGGCGGCTCGCCAGTTGCGATCACGGAAGTCGCTCAGCACCCAGACTGCTGTCTTCGTGCCATCGCCTGCCGTGGCAAACTCGGCAGCTGCGGCGATCGCTTCGCGAGGGCCTGCGGCGGACTGCGACGGCTGGGCCGACTCAATCAGCCGTTGAGCCTCGGCGGCAATCTCCGGCGTGAGCGGCTGTGGCACAAAGTCGAAGCCATCGGCCGCTGACTGCGCCAGGCGTGAGAACCGTCCCACGGCCAACGACTGTCCACTGCCCGCGGCGGCAAACTCATCGAGAAGCCGCAGAGCCACCTCCTGGCTCCGGTCAAAGCAGGACTCCTCGACCGTCTCTTCCGACATCGAGTAGCTGTCATCGAGCAGCAGGATGTGTGTCGTCTGCTCACCACCGAGAAACCCGGCCAGCGCCGACCGCCACCGTGGCTGAGCCAAGGCCATCGCGATCCCAGCGATCGCGGCCACCCGCATCGCCATCAGCAGCAGCTGCTTGAGCAGCACGCGGGTGCGGTATTTCCGCTGGCTGGCCAGGAGAAACTCCATCGCCGACCAGTCGACGGTGCGATGCCGCAGCAGGTTGATCAGATGGATCAGCAGCGGTGCCGCCGCAACTGGCAGCCCCCACCACAACACCGATGGAAAATCAAAGGTTGGCATCGCGAGCTCAAACGGCCATCGAGGCTCGCTGTGAGAGGAAACGAATCAGGGCCGCATCAACAGGCTGGTCTGTCCGCACGAGGCTGTAGTCACAACGCATGCCTGCACAGCCACGACGCACCGCGGCGAGATACTCTTCCACAGCCTGCAGGTAGCCTTCGCGTAGCGCCCGCGGATTGCAGGCGATGTGCTGCGGCAGCTCCAGCCCTTCAAAGCGGGTCGGGCCATCAAACGGGAAGTCAAGCTCGTCAGAGTCCATCACATGCAGCACCGCCACGTCGTGGCCGCGACGTCGAAGCATCGTCAGGCCCTTGAGGATGTTCTCCACGCCACCAGGATCTCCCCCGGCCGACTGGTCTCCGAGCAGGTCGGAGATCAGCACCACAAGCCCTCGCTTGGGCATGGTCTCCGCCAGCTGCCTGAGCACTGGCAGGAAGGCGGTTGGCTGGTCTGACCGCTCCGCCTCCAGCATCTCAATCACACCCTGCAGCTGGGTGCGACGCGTTCGCGGCGGCAGGCTTGCCCGCACCGTGCTGTCAAAGGTGGTGCAGCCAACAGCATCGCCATGCGACAGGGCGAGCCAGGCCAAGCTCGCGGCCATCGTGGCGGCGTAGTCAAACTTCGAGAGGGCCGGCTTGGCTGATGTGCCATGCGAGTAGTTCATACTCCGCGAGGCATCCACCACCAGAAACAGCCGCAGGTTGGTCTCTTCCTCGAACTCTTTGACGTAGTAGCGGTCCTGCCGCGCCCACACCTTCCAGTCGACCCGTCGCAGGTCGTCGCCCTTGGTGTATTCACGATGCTGCAAGAACTCCACGCTCTGCCCCTTGTAGGGGCTCTTGTGCAGTCCGGAGAGCACGCCTTCAACAACAACCCGCGCCCGCAGTTCCAGGCGAGCGATGCGAGCAATCGCCTCAGGAGGCAAAAATCGTTTGGAACCGAGCGTCGTGGACAAGCTCGTCCTCCTGGGCAGGTGTGTTTTCGAGGATTCGCTTGATGATGTCGTCCGCCGTGACACCTTCACTCTCAGCAGCGAAGCCAACAACGATGCGATGCCGCAGCACAGGCAAGGCGAGTGTCTGAATATCTTCAGCGATCACATGGCTGCGGCCGGCAAGCAGGGCCCGGGCCTTCGCCCCGACCACAAGAAACTGCACCGCCCGAGGGCCCGCGCCCCAGGCGAGCTGCTCAGCGATCTCACTCGGCACCCCCGGCTGACCGGCACGGGTCTGCCGCACGATCGCCAAGGAATACCGCACCAGATGGTCGCTGATCGGCACCTCCCGGACCTGCCGCTGCAGGTCGAGAATCTCCTCTGCGGAGAGCACCGGCTGCGCATCCTCCATCGGGCTGCCAGTGGTCCGGCGAGCGATCTCAAACTCATCATCAAACGACGGATACTTCACAAACACCTTGAACATGAAGCGGTCCTGCTGCGCTTCTGGCAGCGGATAGGTGCCTTCCTGCTCAATCGGATTCTGCGTGGCGAGCACAAAGAAGGGGTCGGCCAGTTTGTGTCGCTGCCGCCCCACGCTCACCTGACGCTCTTGCATGGCCTCCAGCAGTGCCGACTGCGTCTTCGGCGGAGTGCGGTTGATCTCGTCGGCGAGCACCACATTGGCAAACAGCGGTCCTTCCAAAAACCGCAGCTGCCTCGCTCCGGTGGTCCGATCTTCCTCGAGCACTTCGGTACCGGTGATGTCTGCCGGCATCAGGTCGGGGGTGAACTGCACGCGACTGAAGGAGAGGTCGAGACAGCGAGCGAGCGTGCTGACCATCAATGTCTTCGCCAGCCCTGGCACACCCTCTAGCAGGCAGTGACCACGGCTGAAGAGGCAGATCAGCAGTTCCTCCACCACCTCGTGCTGCCCGACGATCACTCGCGAGAGCTGCTCAAGAATGCGGTTCCGTGCCTCGTGAAGTCGCGCGCTCGCTGTGGAGTCGGCCGAAGAGTGCATGAGGGTGTCCTTTGAGGAAAACGATCGCCGTACGCAGCTGACGAGCGGTTCTATTTGTCGCCACCTTATTCCGATCGCCGGCGGTGTGCCAGCAGAGCCTGTCGTCGGAGGTGTGGCGAAGGGAGAAAGCGGGGCCTATCGCTGGTAAATCGGAAGCAGCCCGCGGTCGAGCTGCAGGATCACAAGGTTGGTCGACGTGGTGTAGACCGGACCGATGTAGCCCTGCGGCCACGACAGTCCCGCCCCTTCTTTGCGGGCCTCGCTCGCGAGTCGCTTCTCAATCTGAGCGATGTAGTTGGACCACTTCTCCCCCCCCTCGCGATACATCACCTGGGCGTAGTAGAAGTGGGCATAGTGCCAGTGCCCAAAGCCATTATTGGCAATGTTGCCCAGGTGCTTCTCCGCGTACTGCATCATCCGCGGCACATGCGTGTCGTCATACTCTCCGGCGTTAAACAGGCAGGCGATGGCCGCCGCTGTGATCGCAGGTCGGCCGCCGCCACCTTTGGAGCTGTACTGCACACCACCATCAGGGTTGGTGCAGGCATGGATATAGCCGATTGCCTTTTCAATCACCTCGCGAGGCACCGGAATGCCCGCATTTCGACAGCCACGGAGGCCCTGTACCTGCGTGATCGTGGTCGATCCTTCGTCAAAGCCGTTGCCATCTTTGGCACTGACATAGCCCCAGCCACCGGCCTCGGTCTGAGCCCGGCCGGAAAACTCCACCGCCTTCTCCAGCACCCGCACCAGTTCGTCACGACGCCGGGCATCTTCTTCCTCTCCGAGCACCTGCGAGAGGAACAGCATCGAGAAGCCATGGCCGTAGGTGTAGCGGTCGTCGCCTGTGGGATCTCCAATCAGTCCATTGGGCCGAGAACGGCTGACGAGATAGTCGACTGCCTGGCGAATCGCATCTGCGTAGCGTCCCTGCGTGGTCGTCGAGCCTTCCATCAGCAAGGCGGTGCCCGCCAAGGCGGTCATCGCAGTGGGATACCGCGACTCGTTGGCCGACCAGCTGCCCCGTCGTGACTGCGTGGCGGCGAGCCAGTCGAGCCCTTGCCGAACCACATCTTCTGCCCGGTCATTCTCCGCAGCGACCACACGCGTCGCGGGATGCACGAATCCGGCCAGGAGCATCACTCCGGCAGCCACAAGACACACCCGCTTCCGCAGGTCTGCAAGGCACAACAATGGACGACGCATGCAAACTCCTGACGTGGTTGGTGGCAGAGTCTCCACCCCCTTCAACCCAGAACATCCCGGAGACGTTTCTCAGGGAAGCGGCAGAGCCTCCAGAGCCTGCTCAAACCACTGCTCAATTTTATCCGAAAGGCTCGGCGGACTGGGAAGCCGTGTCAGCCCCTGATATGGCGGCCGTGGACTCAACGTCTCGCCGGTGAAGGTGAGGGTGATGTCGCGACCGCCATGCGTTAGCGTGACCGCATGATCGCCTGGAGACGCCACGATCTCACAGCCGTAGAAGAGGTGCTGATCCGTTTCAATCCTGTCATCAAGAAACACCTCGTTTCCCGTCCGCTTGTCGAGACACAACAGGCTCAGCTGAGGCTGCCTGCTCGATCCCGCAGGCTTGATCCTCCGCGCAAACACAAGCACAGGAAGGTCGGCAGGCTGCTCCGCATCAAAGCCATGCCGTAGCAGCGTTGCCGGCACCGACCAGAGTGCCTCCCCGTCTTGCCGATCCACAGCCCACACCGCACCGGTCACGAGGGGTGCCAGCTGCTGCCCCGCATCCCATAGACCGGCGGTGCGAACCCCCGTGATTGCCCCCAGCTGGAGGTGCCGTTGACTCTCCTCAGACGTCTCCGGACGACTCGCCACCACCAGCAACCGGTCACGCCAGGGCATCAAAGCCAGCTGGTCAAAGCCAGGTGGCATCCCCTCCAAGGTTGCCTCAAAGTCTGCGGTCCCGGTGAGAAGATCGATCACCGTCAGATGCCCCTCCGGGTCGAGCAACGCCACCTTGCCCGGGCCTGCTGCCACAGCCCGGGATTCCGCTGAGAATGGCCCGAAGCGAACCGTGTCTTCGGAGAGGGGATCATGCAGCAGCAGTTCGACAGAACCGGCCCCAAAGCCATTGCCACGCATGCGGCTCACCGAGAGCACCAGCCGCCCGCAAGAGGAGAGCCAGTCGGTCACCGGCGGCAGCTGACACGCTCCCACGCGTCGACCATCCTGCATCGAGTAGACCGTCGCTTCCCCGCCACCGGCGGCACATACGCAGACACACTCGGTGTCGAGGAGCACCTCCGCCGCTGCTGGCAGCATGCTCCGTGACCAGAGCACCCGTCCGGTCACCGGCTCGCGGAGTGAGAGCGTGCGGCCTTGCAGCACGGCAGCTCCGTTGGGCACCAGCGAGATGCTGCGGAGCTTGGGAGCGGCGTCACGGCCTACTCCACGCGGCTCGCTGATCGCGGTGCCTAAGGGAATGCTGCCACGAAGCAACGGCAGCCAGCCATCCGCTGCATTCCCCATCACCTGAGGCGTCAGTGTGGAAGTGGCCTGCCCATCGCTGGAAATCCATAGCCGCCTGTGCTGCAGTGTGGCCACATCCGCGTCATCGCTTTCCGGAAGGTCGAGCTCAAAGGCCGCCGTGCCGTTCGCTGATGTGACGAGCAGCAGCCGTCCGACCATCGTTGGCTGCACCGCGGCGCCCGGGATCATCACCGCCTGAATCCCAAACCGCCGTGTTTGACTGGAGCCGTCGTAGGAAAGTGGTCCGCCAAGCTGCCGACCAAAACCATCATGCAGCAGCATGCCCGGCTGCCGACGGTCGAGCGTCAGTCGTAGACCGTCAGGAAAGGGGATTCCCGGATGCCCGACCACCGGCAGACTCGCCAGCGGTGGACTCTGCGCCCGCCTGCCCTGCTGGGCGTACGACTTCACCGCCACACGACCAACTGGCCAGGCGGGGTCATCGATCGGCCGGCCCCCTGAGGCAGGCTCGCGATCGGTCAGCAGCAGCCGTGTCAGCTCGAGCTGGAGCAGCCGGTCTTTCTGGGCACCGATCGATACTGCCTCCTGGCCTGGCGCAGGATTGGCGAGCATCTCCACCAGCTGCTCGCGGACGGTTGTTGCAGACGGATGGGCGGCCACCAGATCGGCCAGGGTCTCCATCTGCCGATAGCCTTCCGCCTGAGCCTGCCGGGCCTGCGTGTCGACAAAGGCCTGCACAGCTCCGCTGAGTTCCTCAGCGACGCCGTCTTCTGCCGTGTCGACTTGCCTGAGGATTGCCTCAAGCCGACCACCAAGCCATCGCGGCGGCGTTGACGCGAGCAACAGATCGCTGCCATCCGCAACCGGGCCTGCCTCGGCATCGTCACCGAGTGCCACGGTTTCTCCAGCCAGGCATCGCACGGCGGCCTGCTGCCACACACGCCAGGCCTGCTGGGGCTGCTGCATCGCGAGAAACCCATCGATCCCAACACGCAGCAGTTCCGCGGCAATCGCCTTGTCTGGGCATGCCTCCAATGCTGCTGGGAACAGGGCCGCAGTGGCTGCGAAGTCCTGCCGCATCGCCTGCAGCATCGCAACGGCGACCATACCTGGTGTGACGCGGCCGGGATCTTCCGCTGCGGCGGCCACCACCAGATCCGCTCCCTGCCGGGGCTGCCCTGCATCGATCAAGAGCTGGCCCATCCAGTAGCCAACGAGGCCACCGCGGAGTCCTCGCTCACCGTCAGGCGGTGCGTCGCTTTCCGCCTGGAGCATCTGCTCCAGCGGCCCGGCCTGATAGAAGACGTCGAGTGAATCGATCGACTGCGAAAGGATCTCACCGCGGTAGGCCACGAGATTCCCGGGGATGGCATCACGACCGCTGGAGATGGCCGTCAGGCTGCCATCCTGAAGCGAGATATCGAGCACTGCGGGGGCGTCGACGGGCAGCAGCAGCCGCCCTTCACTGAGCACACCACGGCCCGACGGCATCGTTCCAGTGCGAACCGTCTTAAGTGAAAACCGCTCCGGCCAGGCGAGGCTCCCATCGGCAACACGGTGCGCTGCAACCGTCTCGCTACCGACGAGCACGAGCTGCTCTCCTTCAATGCCGGCGAGTATCAGTCCATCGCGGCGTGGGGTTTTCCAGATCAGCTTCCCGGTGCGTGTCTCCAGGCAGTGCAGTTCGTCCGACTCCGCCGGCAGGAGAAACACCCGGCCATCCGCCATCACGGGCGTGGCGTCAGGCACAACCGACTGATCACCTTGTGCCACCTCGGTCACCCCACGGACGTTGCGGCGGATGATCATTCCGTTCGGCAGCCGCACAACATTCGCCTGTTCCTTCGCCTGATAGCGGTAGGCCCACAGGAGCGTGCGTGTCGCGACATCGATGCCCACCACGCCACCGGCGCCGGTTGGGCAGACCAACACTCCGTCGTCGAGCGAGGGCGAGAGCCCTGCGAGCCGTCGGCTGCGGCTTCCAGGCTGCTCGATCCGTCGGGCTTCATCGAGTTCGGCGAGAGGCTGGCTCCATTGCACGCTGCCAGAGGCTGCATCGAGCACATCGACCCGAATCTCGCCAAGTTCTTCCACCAAGACGAAGAGTTCACTGCCTACAGGGAGTGGCGGTCCGAGATACCACGGGCTGCCGGCCTCCGGTGGAAAGCCTCCGATCCCGGGCGTCTGCCGGCTGTTCGCATCAGCATTACTATCAGCAGGCTCACTCGGCAGCCGCCAGGCGAGCCGCCCTTTGTCACTCGCCACATAGGCGGAGAGCACATTCCCTGAAAACTCCCGGCTGCTGCCCCCAAATGGGCGGACAATCCGCTGCTGCTCAAACGATGCTGCCGACGCCGACGGACTCTCCACCGCAAACACCAGCCGTCCGTCGCTGCTGAGGGTGCCGGTGGTGAGATCTTCAAAGCCACGCGCCACCGACTGTTGCCCGCTATCGACGTCGGCTTGCTCCGCCATCCCGACCAAGCCGGTGTCATCTTCAAACCTTCCTGGCTGCAGCCAGATCCGCTTGCCCGTCGTGAAGTCGACCCCCAGCAGGCCGAGCGGTGACCGCACGACAATGGTGTCTCCCACCACTAACGGCTGGCCCGCCGGCAGCAGTGGCTGCTGACGATCCCGAGCGAGAATCCGCTGCCGTTCGAGCAGTCGCGACTCACCCGGGTGTCGAGTCAGGGGCACGCGAAACCGTGCCGCCAGCAGCGGACGGCTCGCCTCAATCGAGACCGCTCGCGATGGCGATCCGCCCGCCATCAGCCACGCCCCCGACGCCGCAGACGGCTGCCACCCGTCGCCGGCTGCGTCAGCATAGAACCGATCAAGCACACCGAGCGACGAGCCTGCAGCTGCAGCCTGCGCAACACTGGCATTCCCCAGCTGCAGTGAAGCTGCGTTGCCACGCCGCATGGCTTCGGCAAGTGCTGCCTCGGCAGCCTCACGATCCCCTGCCTCATAGGCAGCGACCGCCCGCATCAGCGAGAGTGACGGCTCAAACGCGGCGACATCTCCCAGCCCCGCCAGGCGATCAAGCCAGGCCAAGGCCGAGAGCGGCTGCCCGTTGGCCAGGCAGTCAAAGGCGGTCATGACCGCAGCGGCCTGTCCTGAGGGGGTGTGAAACCAGCGGCGGGCCACCGCCACGACCTGCTCACGGTCGTCAGCAGCCAAAGCCTCGGCGAGCATCCGCTCCGCGCGGGCACGAAACTGCAGTTCGTACGCATCACGGCCGGCTGCAGGCATGGCATCAAGCAGTGCTCCGGCCTCCGCCTTCACGCTCGACCAGGTCGCTCCACCATCCTCTGACCGCAGGAAACTGTCGGCATCACCAGCCAAAATATCGTCGATGACGGTGCTGGCATCGCTGAAGCCGCCCGCCGCGATCGCCTGCCGAGCCTGATCGAGCTGCCGCTCACGGAGCCGGTCTGAAGGCAGAAAAATCCCGGTTTCTTCATCGAGATCGCCCGCGAGCCCAGCGTTCGGCACGGCAATTCCCTGGCCTTGGGCCACCGACGCCCCACCGAGCGTGGCATCGGGGTGCAGCTGTCCACCTCGAAGGCACCAGCAGAGCAGGCACCAAAATGCCAGCAAAAGCCCGCCCCAAGACCACCGAAAAGACCTGTTCATGCAGAATTCGCCGTGTTTTTGCGGGCTTCACACTTCTCAAATCTTAGGGCGTCTACCGAGAATCTGGCAAGCAACCCCAATGGAGAAACGAGCCTCGGGCGAGCTTTTTGCCGGTTTCCAGCTCTGCCTCAGTACGGCAGGCACAACACTCCGAGAAGGCCGAGCCCACTGCCCGTCCTCCCTCCTACGAAT
>Ga0181596_10003547_pt1 | contig 14467 bp, 16 predicted proteins | sample 041ome_6_FD_148655 | JGI IMG/M metagenome (GOLD analysis project Ga0181596, IMG submission 148655) | Coastal salt marsh microbial communities from the Groves Creek Marsh, Skidaway Island, Georgia - 041402US metaG (spades assembly) | ecosystem: Environmental > Aquatic > Marine > Intertidal zone... | reverse complement strand
ATGGTGCAGATGATTTAGGTTTGGGTAATAACCCAGAGAGTCTGATAACAGGAAATGCAGGTAACCGCTTTGCCTGCGCTGTTATCGGACTATCTAACATGGAAATATAAATTATCTCGTATTTGTGTTATTCGGGAACTTCTCTGTTTCTGTATACTCAAGTTGCTTGTCAATGAGATCTATATGTGTAAGCAAGATTCGCCTACAACAGTACCTCTTCAAACCAAGTTTATCAAGAGCATCCCCTTCTTGTATACCATTCGAAAGCATATTCTGGTACGTCTCCCACTTATTCCCAACCACCTTATTGCAGGTGTAACATCTAACAGGTATGAGGCACATTGTCTATTTTTTGACATAGAACTTGATCTTGATAATCAATTTAATCTTGTATGAAATTTTCATACAATATTATAAATGACCAAGCAAATTTTGATCGCTATTGCTGTTTTACTTATCTGTGATTTGTTGTGGATATATTTGTACATGGGTGGACAATACTCTAGACTTGTAAGAAACATTCAGGGCTCTGAAATGGTTGTTAATCCGTTGATGGGAGTCCTTGCTTACCTGCTTATGATAGTTGGGTTAGTTTTGTTTGTTTTACCTCGTATTCGTGAGGGTCATGAATTGCAGGATAGTCTTATGTATGGTTTGATCTTTGGAATTGTTCTGTATGGTGTTTATGACTTTACTGCTGGTGCTGTTTTGAAGAATTGGGATGTAAAATTGGCTGTTACTGATGTTATGTGGGGAGGAATAGTCTACTTTATGGCTGCATATGTTGGAACGATTATTGCTAACAGCTGGCAGTGATTTGTATTTTCAGACAAGTGGCTTTGAGCTCGTCGATGAGGAGTTTACTAATGTAAGGTATATTGACTTTTGACACCTTATCGGTATCACAAGCCTGACACTTCGTGTGGGTAGTTGCGAAGTTTCCGCAGCAATTGCACACCATCACCTTATATTCATCTGACTGTTCGCAAAGACGTTCCTTGAGGAATTTCGATGCACCATGAGCGATCATTGCATCTCTCTCCATCTCTCCGAATCGAAGACCTCCATCCCTAGAGCGACCTTCTAGAGGCTGTCTGGTAAGAGTTGTAACAGGTCCCTTAGCTCTGGCATGAATCTTGTCAGAAACGAGATGTTTCAGTCTCTGATAATAAACAGGTCCGATAAACACTTCTCCTATTGGTTCCCCAGTAAAGCCATTGTACATCATCTCTGTTCCAGAACCATTGTACCCGTTCATCTGAAGCCTCTCACATATTTCCTTGGAAGTATCCATACTCGAAGAAGTGAATGGAGTAGAGTCTCCATAAGTTCCTTCGATAATACAAGACTTTCCAAGAACACATTCCATGAGCTGATTAATAGTCATGCGACTAGGAATGCAATGAGGATTGATGATGATGTCTGGCACTATCCCTTCGGCTGTCCAGGGCATATCCTGTTGAGCATATACCATACCACATGTTCCCTTCTGAGCAGCTCGACTAGCGAACTTGTCACCGATCTCAGGTATCCTCTCAGTACGAATAACAATCTTGACGAGCTTGTACCCATTAGGTGTAATAGAAGTGAAGATTCGATCGATATATCCTTCTTCTCCCTTCTTGACAACAAGACTACAATCAGTAATATCTTCATCTCCTGCCTTGTTTGTCCTAACAGCAATCTTTCCAATGATAACGTCTCCCTTCTGTACGTATACAGCTCCTCCATCTGGGTGACGAGTCCTAATCACACCGTGTTCGTCAAGAAGCCCATAGTTTACGTCAGATCTGCGCTTATCGAGAGGAGGAGTTCCTATCTTCTCATAGTTGTAAGAGCCCTGTTTCTTCTCCTCGTCCGTGTGGGTTCTATAGCTAGTAGCCCAAAACAATCCTCTCTGAATAGCACTGTGGTTAACGATAACTGAATCTTCCTGATTGAAACCAGTGTAACACGCAATTGCTACTATAGCATTAATACCAGAAGGCATCTCACTGAAGCCCATGAAGTTGGCTGGTTTAGTACTTACTAAGGGTCTCTGAGGGTAGCTGAGTACATGTGAGATTGTATCAGCCCTTATGAGGTGAGAAAGAGCGAACATGCTCATGGCCTGTTTTCCCATGGATGCCTGGTAACAGTTTCTGGGTGACTGAGAATGATCAGGAAATGGGATGATAGAGGCCATAACACCTAGCATCATGGCTGCTGCGATCTCACAGTAATCATTGTGGTACTTTTTGAGTTCATTCTGGTTGAACGCGACTACTGCATTGTTGATCTCTGAGTTATCGACATATCTGATGAAGCCTGCTTCCACTAGTTCGTCCCAGTTGGTTCCGTCCTTTTCGCTGATTCTCAACTTGTCTCCGTTTACTGTAAAAACTGGACGAAGAAGACGACCTTCATCAGAAAGTACATTGATCTCGTCGTCAATGTCATCATAGCTGATAGAAACATCATAAGGGAAGAGATTCGATTCTCTGAGAGACTTGAGCTCTTCCACCAGTTCTTCAGGCTCTTCGGTCATCCCCATAAGAATTCCGTTGAGTAAAATCTTAGTTTGGTCGTTGGTAGAATTATACTCTTTGATGGATGTAATTTTATCACAATGTTTGAAAACATCCTTCATTAAAACAGTGGGGTAGCGTTCAGAGATCGTGGTTAGAAGAGAGAAATTAAGTACTGTACCAACTGGCTGGCCTTCTGGTGTCTCTGAAGGACAGATGAACATGATCTGTGAGGAATCAATCTGTCTGATTTTGGAGTTTTTGGCCTCTTTTCCTACTGGGATGGAAAGTCGTCTGAGATTAGAAAGTGTAGCTCCATAAGAGAGCCTTGAGAGGATCTGAGAGACTCCAGGTCTAATGTAGCTATTCTTCGGAACTCCCCAATTACCAGTAGAGAAGCAATGCTTCAGTCCACTGGTGATGATAGTTAGGCGTGATATGACTGAAATTGCGTCTGGATGAGTAACATTTTTCTTGTCAAAAGCCTGAATGATGGCATCTGTGTATTTCTTGAAAAGTTGTCTGACGAGTTCGTGGCAGAGTATCCCAGCTGATTCGATCCTTTTGAACATGTAGTTGTCTCGGTCATCCTCCTTTCTGATTCCAATGGACGTAGATAGAAGCTTATTGACGATACGACCGAGAAAGTAAGCAGTCTCCTTGTTGGTGGCGGAGACTCCCATATGAGGGAAAAGTTCGTTCTCTACTACCTGCTTTGCGTAATCTCCCTTCTCCATGTCCTTGAGGATATGAAGTGAATAGTTTCCGATGTAGTTAAGTGCGTTTTCTTGTGAAGATTTGTTTTTCCACTGTAATTTGTCTTCATCGCTCATGTTTTCCCATTCACTTGTAACCTGTGTACTGTTTTTTGTATTTTGTTTGGAAGAAAAGTAGTTGAAGCCGTCGGTGTGGTCATCCACGACAAAAGAGTCTCTGATGATGAGTCTGATGTATTTTTGGGCGCTATCCAATTCAGTCATCCCGATAAAGTCGGATATCTCTTTCTTTGTGTGATAACCAAGTGCCTTGAAGACAATACCGACTGGGATAACCTCTTTGATGTAAGGAAGCGAGAATACGATAGATCTGTCGTCCTCTCCTATCATCGCCTTCAAAAGAGCAGAATGTCCAGTTTCTTCAGACATGCTCCTAATCTCTGCAATAAACTTGTAACGCTCACCGCTCTTCTGTCCAAAAACCATGGGAATATTGTAAACTCCTCTCATCTGAGAAATCAACACACGTTCTTTTCCCTTTACCAAAAAGTAACCTCCCTGGTCGTGTTCACATTCTCCAGCTTTGATACGTTCCTGAGGTGTCATGTTGTTTAGGTAACACCTACTTGATCGTAACATGATAGGGATCCTGCCGATAACAACGCGATTATGACTGACGACGATTGGTTCCTTTCCTTCATTTGTGACAACCTCTGTAACTGTGGCGTATATGGGAGAGTCATATGTAAGATCTCGCTGTCTTGCTTCCGAAGGGTAATATCCCCTCAATGTCCTGTCTTCTTCTGTGATAGTGGGATTCGGGACGTAGATGTCCGAAAATGATATTCTGTAGTTGTCTTTGATTTTGATTTCTCTCTCATGTGTCATTATTTTACCTAAACCATGATTGATAAAGCGATCGAAGGAGCTGGTCTGATGTTGGACGAATCCCTTTGTCTTGAAGTGTTCTCCAAGAATATTCCATGTTTGTTCTTCTGACAGTTGATTACTCATACTCTGGAATTTTATTAGAAAGTTGTCTAAAAAATTCAAATTGGATTTTTCATGCTACTAAAAAATAGATATTCAAGGACATGTCATTTAAATCAGAAACTATAGTATATACTGACGGGTCGTGTTTGAAGAATCCTGGAGGTCCGTCTGGGTGGGCGTTCGCTATAATAGGAAAAGATCGTATATGGACAGTTCAGGGGTCAAATCCTTCATCTACTAATAATAGAATGGAGTTGGAAGCGGTTATTGAAGCTCTGGAATTCTGGGGTGAACCAGGATCTTATAAAATATATTCTGACAGTCAACTAGTAATAAAGTGTGCTAAAGGTGAGTGGAAACGTAAATCTAATTTAGATTTGTGGGATCGATTTGATATGGCGATTGAAGGGAAAAGTGTCTCGTGGGTCTGGGTTAAGGGTCATAATGGAGATGAGTATAATGAGATTGTGGATAAACTCGCAAGAGAAAGTGCAAATAATGTAAAAAATAAAATGTTGTAGACTAATAAAAATGGATTATAAGTCTGCTTCTTCTACTTACGCTACCCTTTCTAGCTACAACGGCGCTTCCGCTATGGGAGTTGCTGTTCCTCAGGGAACTGTTTCTGGATCATATGTTGTCCCCAGCTACGGTGCCATTGGTTACTCGGCGCTTACCCACGGATCCACTACTCCTAGCGCTTCTGGATACTTTGGAATCCGCCCTGCTTACAAGAGTGATGATGGATCCTGCAAGACCCAGTTCAGCAGGAGCCCCTGCATGTAAGCAAATACCTTAACTTTTAATACGTCATAATGTTTGTATTATAAGTTTAATAGAATCTGAATCCGTACTTCTGCTGACGAGGATATCCAGACTTCCTCTTGCTTCCAGTACCATCCTTATTCATCATCTTCAAACATAACATGAGAGCAATTATCGAAACAACAACCAGAAGAATTATCAGCCATATTGGGAATTGGCTGTTATCTTTAGGATCTTCGTCAGTGTATTTTTCAACCGTCTTACGCTGTTGACCCATCTTCATCTCTGGAACTTCAATAGCTTTACCATTCTTTTTGTAATACATTTATTATATACCTAGATTATATTTCAGCCAGCTTTGTAAAATTTTTTGTAATTGCGTCTATCATCACTGCATTGTCGAAACATATTTTATCGACCATTAACACAATATTCTCCTGTTTTGCTTTTACAGCCAATATATTACTAATAACGTCCTTTTTGACATTTCCGATACCTTCCATCTTTCTCTCATATGTAGATACCAGTTGAGCCTTCTCCATATCACTATGTATTCCCTTCAAGCTTGTGTCTGTTCTGTACCTCTCATTGATAGCAACGATCTTTTCAAATATATCGCTTTCCAGTATATTCAAGTCGTTCAATAGATTTTCTAGCTGTATAAGGTATGATGTGTACTTGTTCTTCTTTTGCATAGCTATATCAGACGAGGCTGATAGACTACCATTCTGTAATAGCATTTTCTGTAGATTTATAGTATGTTTATAATGATTCTTGTCAAGGACCTGATACAGACCTTGACGTATCGTGTTAATGTCAATCGAAACAGACTGTATTTTCTTGTATAGATTTTCTAGATCTATGGTGACAAGTAGTCTGTAATTATGGAGATTTTGTAAATTTTTAATCTCAAAACACTGAAGAGAATCATCCATTTGTATACAACAGATGAAATTACTGTAAGTAATACAGAGTTTATACTGTATGTTCTGGACACAGAACTTCAATCTCCTAAGCTGCCTGCATATTTCCCTTATATTCTTTTTATCATTTTTGTTAATGTCTTTGAGAGATATGGGATGGTTATATTTTTCTTCTAAAAATTCCTCCATATCTTCATGCTCACCGTCCTTGTATTCATCTGAGATCTCAACCTCATCATACGCCTTTTCTAACTCAAAATTGTCAGGATTACCAGCGTATTCTGTCGCAAGGTTATTATCTTCGTTTATTTCAACATCCTGCATTTCATATGTACATTCTCTGTTATCAGAGCTAATCTTATACTTGATTGGTATATAGAGCATAAAGTTATCTGCTGTAATTGTACTTAGAACCTCTATGTAGACGCATAGACGATCTACAGTAAGGATTTTCTTTATTATAAGGCCCTGGCGATTGAGGAGCCTTTCTAACTTACTAATAGAAAGAGCCATTTTAATGTGTGGCTTAATGGCTTAAAACCGTATTAAGGAAGTCATAAAATGTCTATGCCTCAACAAATGATGATGCCTGCTGCTCCCTCTACCCCGCCTCCTCCTATAGGAGGTGATGATATTGCAAATCTTCCAGTTGATTCAAATCCGTCGAATCATGCTGAATTGGAGATAGTAGATAGCTTGTTTCCCATGCAGAGCCTACCAATGCAAATTGTTGCCTCAGAAAGTAAGGATGCTATGTTAGTGGGGTTGCTTTTTGTTATTTTCTCCTTACCCCCGATTGACGATACAATCAAGAAGTTTTTGCCAGTGATGGAAAAAGCTCCTTATCTTCTTATATTCGTAAAAGCCATGGCTTTTGTAATTATCTTCTGGATATTAAAGAATTTCTATTTATCTAGGAAGTAACTCTTTTTTTGTACATAGGAAGTAAATATATGAAACCAACTATACAAATAGCTGACAAAATCATTGTAATCAACAGCAAAACAGTATAGTTAACTACTTTCTCCTTCTTACCATCATTATTTTCAGATTCTTTCATGATAAAGGAAGGTTTAAGAATTCTCAAACCAGTAAAAATTAGTAATGGTACCAATGAATAGTATACAACAGGTGAGTTCAGTTGCATCTTAGGAAGTTTAAGTTTACTACCATCTGTACCTGTGTTATCAGACTTGAATTGACTTACTTGTTGTGTAAGCCTTGCGATTGTATCATCGAAATCATCCATTTATAAAAACGTTATATTCGTTTTTATAATGGTTTAATAATTCTGTTCATCTTCACTCAACATCACATAATCAAATTCCCTATACATATTGTCCATATTTCTGGTTAGGCCACCATAAAACATTAAAAATACAATTATATTCAAAATAAGACCAATTATACCAGTCTCAAACATACCAATCTCAAGCAACATCACTGGACCAAATATGAATAGACAAACTGTCGCGGGACTTATGTAATTATGGAAAAAAGTGATTATACTAAAAAAGTTAGTCTTAAAGATTTCCTGAACTTTCTTGATATTATCACATACTTTATCACATACTCTATCAATAATATTATTAATAGTCTCGTACGTATCATCCTCTAAAAAATTTCGTACCTTAGATACAACTATAGAGAACTTAGTTGGGTCTTCCATGTAGTTCACAAAAAAGTCATCGCTTCTAATCACAAGCACATCATTCCTTCCATTCAACCAGCTTTCGTGCTTAACATTCAGTTTTTCCAGATAATCGGTTGGGATAGATGTTTCCTCTCCACGATTACGCTTCTTGATACGCTTTTCAACTACACTAGTATCACATTTCACGTAAATGTATTTGTTGATGTTCATTTTTGCTTTCTTGATGAAGTTAAACATCTGATCAAACAGCTCCTTATAAACAATCCATTCCATTTCGGTAATAGTACCATCATCTCTAAGAACCTGCGAGAAACACATCCTATCAGAGAACCAAGATCTTTCAATTATTATAGTATCCTTACAATCAGGATCAGCCATTTTCTCTTCAAGCTGCTTGATTCGAGTCATAAAAGCTCGACACTGAAAGATGAAAGCGTACCTACTAGAATCCTTGTAGAAAGACTCTAGAAGGTTTTCACCCCCCACATCCTGCCACTTCTCAATAGGTTCAAGCAGAAACTCAGCCTCTGGCATACGTTCCTTCAACATTCTTATAAGAGTAGTCTTTCCAGCTCCAATATTCCCTTCGACAGACACGATCTTCATTTTTGATTATTAAACACAAACAACGTTTAAAAAGTTGTTTTTATTTTTGAATCAAAAATTAAATTGATATTATACACAAAAGTTAGGCAATATAAGTAAGTTTTAGCTACGACAATGCCAAAGAACAAAAGTAAAAAGAATAAAGGGAGTAAGAATAGCAACGAGGTCGCGAAAAGGGACCTCGAATATAAGGAGCATATGGAAGAATATGCCAAGGTTACGAGTCTGTTAGGTGACAGAAAGCTGAATGTCATTTTACCTGATTCTAGCGAGAGTATGGCAATTATTCCTGGCAAATTCCGTAAACGACTTTGGATAAGCGTGGGTGATGTCATACTTGTGGGTGTCAGAGATTTCCAGGACGGTAAATTGGATGTATTACATAAATACACCGATAAGGAGGTATTGGAACTTGTTAGACATGCAGAAGTACCAGCATTCTTCAAGGATAAGGAGGCTACAGCCCCTGATACAGTCGAAGACATTGGTTTCGATATTCAAGAAGATAACGAAGATATCGATTTTGATGATATTTAGATAGTATATGTAGAAAATAGATTTACACAGGAGGTTGCACTACCTTCCTGTTCATTAAGCTTATTCAAAGAAACATCTCTGAATACTTTTTGTAGATTTTTACGATGAGAATCTCCAACAACTATGATACATTCATTACTATCAAAGTTAGGTGGATTTCCGTTATTGAAAACTTCTCTTAGGATGAAGTAATCCATCACTTTCATCCATACATCCTTCAGTCTTTGCTCTATATCTTCCCCGCAAAGAGATTCTATATTATCTCTTAAGTTTTCGAGCTCTATTTTGATTTTTTCTACATAAGAGTACAAGAACTTGATTACATTAGGTGAAAACATGCAAGAGGGTAATTCAAAATACGCCATATTCATAAAAAACGGATTGATAAGTCTATCGTCAATCTCTTGGTATGTAAAATTTCTCATACCCCCCGTTATAGAGTGCTTGTTGACCAAAATGACCGATAAATGAAGATCTATAATCAACAGGACGTATCCTATCAGTATTAGAATCAGATTGTATGCGAGAAAAAGTATCTTTTATAACATCTGAATCAATTACGAGCGGGCTATTACCTTTGTTATATTCCAATAATACCAAAGCATTGTTGTTCTCTTTTAATCTAGTAGCACAATACTCGGATATAGTAATCGAAGGTTTTGCGCATTGGAAACTGTTCATGTGAAACTCACTTATGACTGTTATAAGGCGTTCGTTGAATAGATATTGTCCTAAAGCTACTGCGCTATCTATATTCACAGATGATTCTACAAATATTGTGTTGGGCATTTTTATATTTATTGGTTATTTTTTGTGTTTTTAATAACATAATTTTCTGATATTTGTTAATATCGGAAGATATTTACCTGATACGGAAAGATCTCGTACCTCTTCTGATAGGTGTTGTGTTAATAGGACGAATAGCTCTGGGACGAATAGGACTTGGTGTGGGACGAATAGGTCTACGCCTTATAGGTCTGTGTCTGTAAGGTCTATACCTGTAAGGCATGTTGTAATAATACAAGGACTGGGGGTAGTAGTAAGGCATGTAAACATTATCAGATTCAGGTTTAATACAAAGTTCCTCACAGTTTTCTTTACTAGTGAACTTTCCCTCTTCAGCCCTTATGCATTTATAATCAGAGGTACAGGCCCAGTTTTTAATCTCCTCATCATCTTCGCTTTCCTCGTCTTCCTTCTCGATTTGTAATTTTTCTTTTATCATCTTCTTAACCTCGTTATTACAGACATCCATACATTTTTGCTGAGTAGCATAATCTCCGTCTGTACCGTACTCACAACCATTTTCTGTGCATTTCCACCCACTAGTATCTGTATTAGAAGTAATTATGGCAATTATGGCCGCTAAAAGAGCTAAACCAAGTATGGCTATTAAGATTTTCATACCTTTCATTTTATTAGTTAGCAAGATTTAAAACATTGACAGCTTTTTACTAAAATGGTACATGTAGCGTTACTAATAATGGTGAAGAATGAGCAGGCTAGATTGTCTGAGACATTGAATAGTGTCATAGGGACTGTTGATTCAATAGTGGCTTTCGATACTGGTTCTACAGACGATACTATAGGGATACTAAAGAGATTCTCACAAGAGCATAATATACCTTTACGTCTCAAAGAAGGGGAATTTATAGATTTTTCGACATCGAGAAACACATCTCTAGATTTTGCAGACACCTTCAATGATATTGATTTCTTGTTGTTACTTGATTGTAACGATGAGATTAGAGGTGGAGAAGGTCTTATCAAATTCTGCGAGGAATATAAGTATAACACGGAAGTTACAGCTTATCATGTCAGGCAGGAGTGGTGGACAGGTAACACAGCAGGTAGTATAAGCTTTTACACTCTTCGTTTACTCAAACCACGTACTGGATGGAGGTATACAGGTGTTGTTCACGAATATATTCGTAATACAAATGGTCGACCCATATATTCTGTAAAGGTAGAAGATGAAAGTACGGTGATTTACCAAGATAGAACTAAAGACGATAACAAGAGTCTGAAACGTTTCTCCAAGGATAAAGAGTTGCTTTTAACAGAACATAAACGTAATCCTGAAGATACCCGTACTGTATTTTATTTAGCGCAAACGTATGGGTGTCTACATGAACATGAAGATGCGTTCAAATATTATAAGAAAAGGAGTGAGATGGATGGATTCAGGGAGGAAGTATTTTTCTCATTACTTAAATGTGGTGAGTTACTCGGTGATATGAATCGTGATTGGAATGAGAGATTAGTGTTCTTTATGAAAGCTTTGGAGCATACGAAGCGAGTAGAACCAGCAATGAGGATAGCGGAATATTATAAGGATAAAGGTGAATGGATGCTTGCATACACTTTTGCAGATCTCGCGTGTAACATGAAATACCCGAAAGATTCTGTGTTGTTTGTGAACAGGCATAAATATGAGTATGAGAGATGGCATCTTCTAGGTATTATCGCCTATTATGCTGGTTTTTACTCTAGAGGAAAGATCGCTTGTGAGATAGCAATTAGAAATGGTCACAATACTGATTTGGACAAGAGTAATCTGAAGTTTTATGAAGATAAGCTGAGATAAAAATTTTAATTGAAAACAATTAAAATAGTAAGAAATCTCTTAGATTCCACCGAGAGCAGCGAACTTAGGGCATGTCTTATAGAATCTTCCCAGTTTGGTTCCAGAAAGACCAGAGAGTGTTCCCATACGTTTCATGGTGTTATAAATGTTAAGAAGAAGATCCATAGCGATAGAAGGATCGCTCAGAATCTTGTCCATGACAGTATCATTGTCAATTTTACTAGGGACAACTGCGAACACGGGGATCACATTGTATCCATTCCAGTAAGTGATTTGCGGAGAACTAGCCACTGTAGGGTCAAAAGGCTCGCTAAGTTTCTCGGCACCCATAACCTTAACAAGGTACTTTCTGATAGCTGTATTCTTTATGAGTGCTTGACCAGCATTTAGACCAGCGTTAGAGAGACCAAGGCCTAGGTAGTTGTTAGGGTAGAGCGTGCTTGTATTGGTAGAAGAAGCCTCGCAAAACCCATCCCATTTGAGAGAGCAGTATTCAGACATGTAAAGCTGGGACTCTCTACTGTGCTCTCCCATAGTATCAGCATGACTACCATGTAAAAATCGCTGTTCCATACCGTCAGACAAAGTATATGTAAGAGGATTGTTCACAGCTGAATCCATATCAGAGCCGAAAGCAGATATTTTCCTGTAGTTCGAGTTCATTTATACTATAAGAAGAAAATCTGTTGCTTGAAAAATAATTTTGAATTAAAGAGATCTTTAAGATTAATAAAACAAAATATCATGACCTTATCATCTGGATTAAAGAGTATTCAGCCTGTTACTTCCCGTTTCAGGCTAAGCGTAAAGACTATCAAAGAACTAAATGAAATGACTCCTCATTTCGGATTTAATGGACTTGGAGAAGTCGTGTTCCGTAGAACTTATTCTCGCGGTGGAGAGAGTTGGAAGGATGTTGTTGTTCGTGTTGTAGAGGGTGCTATGTCTATCAGGAAAGAGCACTATTTCCGTAGTTCTCTTCGTTGGCATGAAGATGAATGGCAGCAGATGGCACACGAAATGGCAATCAGCCTTTTCAAGATGGAATGGCTTCCTCCAGGAAGAGGACTGTGGATGATGGGAACAGATTTTGTTTACGAACGTGGCAGTATGGCTCTTAACAATTGTTCTGCTACCGATACTAAGGATGATCTTGTCCATTCAGCTGAGTGGACAATGGATGGTTTGATGAATGGGGTTGGTGTTGGGTTTTCTACTAATTGGCGTGGAGAAGCTAGTGCACCTAACAAGGATGATTTTGAGACATTTGTGATTCCCGATTCCAGGGAGGGATGGGTTGAGTCCCTTATCAGGTTGATGTGTGCTTACATTGATTCTCCCAGATATGGTAAGAACAAATTTCCTAAGTTTGATTACACTGAGATTCGTCCTGCTGGACTTCCAATCAAGGGTTTTGGGGGTCAGTCCAGTGGTTTTGAACCTCTTAAGAAGATGCACGACAGGATTGAGGAATACCTTGATGCTTTTTGCAGTGGCGAACTCGTTGTTGCCGCAAAGGAGGCTACTGAATGGTCTCCTGCAACTGAAGAACAGCGTAAACCATACAGTCATACCCGACTTATCGCTGATATCTTTAATGCTATTGGCGCTTGTGTTGTAGCTGGTAATGTTCGTAGGAGTGCGGAGATTTGTTTGGGTGATGTAAACGACAACGACTTCATTAATCTCAAGAACTACACGGATAATCCTGAGAGGATGGAGATCGGGTGGATGTCTAATAATTCTGTAACACTCAAACCAGATGATGGTTTCGACGATTTCTCGTACATTCCTGATATGGCAAAGAGGATTATTGACAATGGAGAGCCAGGAATGATCAATCTATACAACATGCAGAAGTACGGTCGTTACGGTAAGGAGATGCCAGATGATGCTTCTCTATGCAATCCTTGTGGTGAGATCTGTTTGGAGAACTTTGAGCTATGCAACTTGTCTGAGGTATTCCCTCATCGTTGTGATGGGCTCGATACCTTCAATAAAGCTTTGAAGTATGCTACTTTCTATTCGACTAGCGTTTCTCTTCTACCGACCCATCGTCCTGAGACCAATGCGGTGATAGCTAAGAATCGCCGAATCGGAGTTTCGATCAGTGGGATTGCACAATGGGTTTCTGGAGCAGCCCCTGAAGGTTGGGGGATTATGAACTACACTCGTCTTACTCGTATTCTCCGCGAGGGTTACAAGATAGTTCGCGACGAGAATACTCATCTTGCCAAGACTGCTGGAGTGCCTGCTTCAATTCGTGTAACTACCATCAAGCCGTCTGGTTCAATTTCTCTGCTTGCTGGTGCTACTCCTGGGGTTCACTATCCTGTCAGTCGTTATGCCATTCGTCGTGTACGTATTGGCGCTGACAGTCCTTTGGTACCCGTATTGAAGGAAGCAGGAATCCCTAATGAACCTGACACATACTCTGACAATACTTTGGTATTTGAATTTACCATCGATCACGGAGATGTCAGACCATGCGAGGAAGTTAGTCCATGGGAACAGTTCAATCTTGTTGCTATGCTCCAGAGGTGTTGGGCTGATAACATGGTATCTGCTACTGTCTACTTCGACAAGGAGAAGGACGCTCCAGACATTGAGAAGCTGCTTGCTATGTTTATTCCAGTTCTAAAGTCGGTGAGTCTACTTCCTCATAGTGGTCATGGTTACGCCCAAGCTCCATATGAACCTATCGATAAGGATCAGTATGAGAGTCGTCGTGGTAGTTACAAAGATCCCGATTTTGATGGCGTGAAGGATAGTGTTCCTGTTGGAAGCAAGTTCTGCGATGGTGATAAGTGTATATTGTAAAAATACAATAAAACTATCAATTTCTTAAAAAACAAAATTTTTAAGAAAAATCACATATGCATGTTAAATTAATTTTGAGTTAATCTAAAAATATTCATAATGAAAAGTAAGTAACAAAAACATGGACAAAGCATCTTATTTTATTAGAGATAAGGCTATGTTTGGTTCGTACCCTGATAAAGAATGTGTTTCTATATTAGAACAAGCTGGAGTAAGGGTTTTTGTAAATCTAACTTTCGATAACGAGAAGAAGATTATACCGTATCAAACAAAATATAGAAGAATATCGTTTCCTATACCTGACCGAGAGATACCTACAGATGTGAAAGCTTTTTCTAGTTTCATAATCAATCTATCTA
>Ga0181596_10003543_pt1 | contig 14473 bp, 5 predicted proteins | sample 041ome_6_FD_148655 | JGI IMG/M metagenome (GOLD analysis project Ga0181596, IMG submission 148655) | Coastal salt marsh microbial communities from the Groves Creek Marsh, Skidaway Island, Georgia - 041402US metaG (spades assembly) | ecosystem: Environmental > Aquatic > Marine > Intertidal zone >... | reverse complement strand
AAGACTCAAAAAAATGGGGTGTTTGACTTGAATACTACTTATGATTATCCCCTTCAATTAATCACTACCAAAAAAGGGTGTACAAGTGAAATCATTAAAATCAAAAAAGGGGTTAGCTACGTTGAAGTCATTATTGAATGTGATTCAGAATCGATAAAAGAAATTATTCGGGTTCAAACGTCAGATGTTGATGGTGATGGGGTACTCGACAAAGATGACCAATGTATAGACGTGGCCGGATCAATCGAAAATGAAGGCTGTCCTTGGCCTGATAGTGATAATGATGGCGTAGCAGATAAAGACGATACTTGCCCCAATGAGGCGGGAGCTTTGGACAACAAAGGATGTCCCTGGCCCGACAGTGATTCCGATGGAGTAGCTGACAAAGATGATCGTTGTCCCGATGAGGCCGGTACTGTTTTAAATAAAGGTTGTCCAGCACTGCCGACACAACTCGTTGAATTTATTGAAAGTGATCAAAACCTAATCTTATTTGCCATCAATAGTGCCGCTCTAGATACGGAGGATAAAACGACTCTCGACAAAATAAAAGTACTTTTAGAGGAATATCCAAAAACGATGATCACAGTAGAAGGATACGCTTCAAAAGACGGCAGTGAAAGTTATAACCAAAAATTATCAGAGGAGCGAGCTGCTGCTGTAAAAGCATATTTTGTTTCAAAAAATATTGATGTGCAACGAATTAATACCCTAGGCTTTGGGGAAAATCGAACGGTTGGCGACAACAATACTATGCTTGGAAGAAAAAATAGCCGACGAGCAAAAATCAGGTTAAATATTCAGTAAAAACACCCCTACCCTTCCTTGTGTAGGCAGGGTAGGTACGTTTTAAAAAATGGCGGCAGTGGAGATATTCTCAACACAAAATTTTTTATATTAGAGAAACTATAGTTTTTGATGAAATATTTTTTTTTTCTTTTTTTAACTGTTTTTTTACTTCAGGCACAGCGTCAGGATATCGTCCTAAAAATTGATGGCCAAGTTGTTGAAAACGATTCCATAGTTGATTTAGATGTTTATATTGAAAATTACGAGAGCGGAAGCATCAAATTGACAGGCCAAAAAAAGGAAGGTAAAAAAGAAGGGCTTTGGATTTATTACGATGAAAAAGGCAAACCTACCCATCATGCTTTTTATAAAAACGACAGTTTGATGTATTACAAATATCTGTGGCATAGAAATGGCCTTTTTATAATTAGACCATATGATTCAATTTAAGAGATTTTTATTTTTTTTATCTACTATAATATTTATTTTAACATTTGTTAGAGATGGTTTCTCTTTGAAGGACAAGCATGCGCATTTCTTACATAACAGCCCCTATAAAAACACCAAAAAATTATCGCGTAAAGATCGAAAGGCCCTGGGAATTCCTCCCAATGCGTATAACGAACGTTTTTTTGAGCTCACCATGAATCCAAGTCTGGGCTATCCCACGGTTTCTAAAAAATTTGAATTACAAAACCGACTCTCCAGGGAAAGAAATGGAAATATTAATCCCAATAAAAATCCAAAAAACCAAGACTTGTCGTCGAAAACACCCGGGGCTGACAATCTTAACCCATGGATCTCTGTGGGCCCCAACGATGTAGGGGGGAGAACCCGTGGGGCACTTTTTGACCTGAATGACAATGAAAAAGATCGTGTTATTGCGGGGGGAGTCAGTGGGGGTTTATGGGTCAATGAAGATATCGACGCTAGCGGCACAAGTCCTTGGACAGAAGTGACAGGGGTGCCGGGCAATCTTGCTGTTTCAGTTATTGTGCAAGACCCCAATCACACCAATGTTATGTACGCTGGAACCGGTGAATCCTATACTGGGGCTGACGCCTTTGGTAATGGTGTTTACAAATCCACAGACTATGGTCAAAATTGGACCCTTGTTTTAGGTAATGCGACCGGGACTGCAACTACAACATCATTTGATGCTACTCAACAATTCGTTGAGGGTTATTTTTTTATCAACGATCTTCAAATATGGGATCCAACGCCGAGTGATACTTCAAATAATGACGAATATATTTTTGCGCTTTTGGGACAAGGAAGTGACTCAACGGGGGAAATTACAGAGTTTTTTGATCTTTCCATTAATGGCTTATACCTTAGTACGGATGGAGGAAGTGTATGGTCAAAAATCGCTCTTCCCTCAGACGTAAGTGGTAAGGATTATCATTTAAACGATATTGAAGTGGATCCGAACAACAACAAAATATGGATCAGCTCTAATTATAGCCGTTGGGGTTATTCTGGAGGAAATTTTTATTGGTCATCGGACGGAGCGAATTTCACCAAAATTACTCCTAGCTATCCTTCTAATGCGAATACAAATATTTTTCGTGTTGAATTTGCTGCCAGTGCAATTACTTCGGACACCTTTTATGTTCTCCTTTCAACAATATTCAGTTCTCAAGCGGAAATTTATAAAACCGTGGATGGATTTAGTACACTCACCAAACTGAATGAACCCAATGACGCTGATACGGGTATTCCTTCCACTGATTTTACTCGAGGACAATCATTCTATGATCTAGAAATTGAAGTAGATCCGAATAATGAAGACATTGTTTATGTTGGGGGTATCGACCTTTTTCGCTCCGTAGATGGAGGCACGAATTGGTCCCAAATCAGCAAGTGGTCAAATAATAACAACCTCGCAGCCCTGCCTGTTTCAGAAGTCCATGCAGATCAGCATGGAATTTATTTTAAACCGGGAGATTCCGACAAAGGAATGGTCGTCAATGACGGAGGGGTTTATTATGTTTCTTCCCTATCTTCAGCCGCAACATCATCAGTGTTTACTGCTCAAGAGAGCGGTTTTGTGACCTCGCAATTCTATAAGGTCGCCCAATCTCCTCATGACTATGCAACAGACATGATCCTCGGAGGTACTCAGGATAACGGCACACTACTGCTCCAAAATTCCGACTTCTCTGGATTGACAAGTTCTACTGAATTTACTGGGGGAGATGGAGGATTTTCTTACATCGATCAGGTGGATACCAAATATAGAATTTCAAACTATGTTTATAATGATGCGGTGTACCTATCCAGTCTAAACAATACAACCTTCAGTAATGGACTAACCTATCTATACCTCTCTTCCTCATGGGACGGCGACTCGTCTGATGATACAGAGGGAGATTTTATAAACCCTGGCGCACTCGATTCCAATCAAGATATTCTTTACGTTAACGGCTCAAAAAGTGGATCGTATAAAATCCGTTGTTTTTATGATTTAGACACCAATGCACCGGATGACTATTATATCACTGGTCTCCCCTCCGAGCCTTCTGCGTTTCATGTATCTACTCACACCACCACCTCTACTACCCTTTTGGTAGGCACAGATGATGGGAAAATCCTATTGATATCCGATGCCGACAACATCAATCTTGCTTCTACTCAAATTGCAGATTTCATCGGCAGTGTTTCCAACCTTAAATTTGGAGCCAATGAAAATGAAATTTACGCCTCCCTCTACAACTACGGTGTAAACAATGTTTATTTCAGTAATGACCGAGGTGTTTCTTGGACGGCAAAAGATGGAGACTTACCAGACATTCCGGTATTAGCCATTCAACCCAATCCCTTCAATCCCGAGGAAGTGATTCTTGGAACCGATCTTGGCGTTTGGATGACTACTAACTTTTCTAACAACAGTCCGACCTGGGTTCAATCCAACAATGGTATGACAGATGTTCGGGTCAACGATTTTGAAGTAACTGGAACTTCTGTTGCCAACAATAGAATCGTTGCTTCCACCTATGGGAGAGGGATTTTTGTAGGGAGCTTTACCTCCGATGACCTTTCAAATCCTACGGTAACCTTGACAACGACGGATGCTGACAACCTAGTGTCCAACACCAATGTGGTTACGATTACGGCTACTTTTTCCGAAAGCATGAGCGCAACGCCTACCCTCTCGCTCACAGGGCTGGTCACTGATGTTTTGATGGACGCCACCGCTTCGAATGCAATATGGACCTACACTTGGACCGTTTCCACCACCTTGACTTCAACAACGGCAACCGTTTCAGGAACTGATTTGTCGAGTAATGCCTATTCCGGTTCAGACAGCATCACCTTTACGATTGATAATACCGAGCCCGAGCGTAGATACGGCATAACAGTGTATGAATCTTTTGAATATAACGAATTGGAAGGTTTGGAAAACCAAAATGGTGGTTCGGGTTGGAATGGAGCTTGGATTAAAGACTCCAATTTTAATAATCATTATATTTTGAGTCCCACTACTTTTAACTCTGGAGGAGGAGGCGTTTATCAAATTGGTCGAAGATCACCCATGACCTATACAGGCTTAACGGTGGCAGGAAATTATTTGGGTGATGATGGAAATCAAACCGATGTAACGAATTCTAATTACAGAAATTTATACCAAACATTGGGGAGTGATGTGTACATTCAATTTTTAGTCCAGTTTAATGATTATGGTGATGCAGATAATGGAAATGCAAAAAGCAATTATTTTATTTTAAAAGAGGGTGATACACAAAAGCTTGTCATCAGAAGGAAAAATGGAAGAATCTACATGGGAAAAACAACTTCCAGTTCGGCCGCTTCAGATTTAGTAGATACAGGGGTGAATCTTCCGGGAAGCGCCGCAGCACAATTGGTGATTGTCAAAATTGACGATGCAGATACAAAAATATGGGTAGACCCCAATTTAAGCACTTTCGATTATGAAAACCCTCCAACTGAAAACGCTTCATTAAATTATACATTTCAATTTAATCGAATTCAAGTACAATCTCAAATTAAATATGATTTTGGAATAGGTACACTCTATGATGAAATCTATGTTTATGAAAAAAGAAATGTGCTTACCGATACCGATGCCGATGATATCGTGATGAACACTGATGTGGTAACCATAACCGCCACCTTCTCTGAAGATATGGCTGCTACTCCTACCCTCTCTTTATCCGGTATTGTTTCCAATGCCAACATGACGGCAACAGCTTCGAATTCGATATGGACCTATACTTGGACGGTTTCAACAACGGTTACCTCCACCACCGTGACAGTAGCAGGAACCGATGTCGTGGGCAATGTCTATACAGGCACAGACAGCATCACCTTTCAAATCGACAATTCGGAACCAACACTGACAATAAGCACCAATGACAATCAGGTAAATGCGACAGACACTGCAACCTTAACGTTTACCCTTACGGAAAGTTCGACCAGCTTTACAGGCGATGACATAAGTGTCTCCAGCGGCTCCCTAGGTGCTTTGACCGCTACCTCCAGCAAAGTCTATACCGCTTCCTACACACCTGCTTCAGCTACAGTTACATCGGTTACCATAAGTGTTCTCAGTGCTGTATTCACTGATATTGCCGGAAATGCCAATACAGCGAGTAGTACAACTTTTGAGGTTGATACCATCTCCCCAACGCTATCCGCTTTTACTACTGATCATGCGGATCTTTATGTCGGCGATGCAGACACCGTTATATTTACCGCCACTTTTAGTGAAGCGATGACTTCTTCACCCTCCATAAGCATCACGGGAGTAGTGACCCAAGTAACCATGACTGTATCCACAACTTCCTCGTCCAAAACTTGGATTTATAGTTGGGATGTCCCAGCTGCAAATGACGGCGTTGTAACGGCAACCGTTTCCGGCACGGATGTTTTTGGCAACTCCTATTCGGGCACGGAAAGTATCACCCTCACGATTGATAACATCCTACCCACGATCACCCTAACGGAAGACGATGCCGATGATGTTTTAATCGTGGGAGAAAGCGTGCTGATTACTGCCAGTGCCGATGAATCCATATCTGGGACACCAACCCTAACCATCACTTTTTCAGGAATCAATACGGACGTGAGCATGACGGCTTCCAGTTCCAGTTGGATTTATAGTTATACGCCTCCCGCCAATGCTACTGGAACCGTGACCTATACGGTAACATTAAATGATCTTGTCGGCTATACCGTTTCAAGCACCCTAGCATTAACTGTTGACACTTTAGTTCCTACCCTAGCAAGAATATCAAGTCCCATGGCGGATGGAACCTATACCGATGACGATGGGAATGTAAGTCTCTCAGATACCGTCACCATTACGGTTACTTTTACAGAGGCTGTTGTCACTACAGGCACGCCAAGAGTCGTCTTGAACACCTCTCCGCTGTCTTATGCCAACTATGTCCAAGGCTCCGGAACAACTACCTTGACTTTTGCTTCGCTCATCGCACAAGAGGTTTATCAACCCTCGTTGGACGTAACTTCCATTGATTTGAATGGTGGAACCATCGCAGATATTAATTCCAATACCGCAAGTATTAGCCTTTCCTATGCCATTGCCAATAACACAACGCTGGTGGATTTGACCAATATTCGTTTAGATTCCAAAAATCCGATACTCAGCAGTTATACCGTTTCTGATACCAACAACTTGGCACCGGTTGCAACAGCTTCTGTAGGCGATGGTGATGTTGTGACTTATTATTTTAATTCGGACAAAGAGCTCCTCAGCAACAGCTTAACGGTTTCCTTTACAGGTTTTAATCCAAGCTTAACCACCAGTGTTACCGGTGCCGGGCCCTATACCTATAGTTTTTCATTTACCGTGTCGAGTTCTTTCCCAGAAGGAAATGTATTGTTCCAAGCCGATAGTGCCACCGACAAGGTATCTTCCACCCATGTTGCAAGTGGAAACCCAATCAGTAGCTTTAATCAAGCCCAATTCAATGACTTAATTAAAATTGATCGAACGGCTCCTGTATTTACGAGTAATTCAAGCCTAAACTCCAATGAGAATGTGACTACGGGGCCAACCCTTAGCACCAATGAAACCTCCTATTTTTCGATTATAGGGGGTGCAGATCAAGCGTTGCTCTCTATCAATCAGACCTCAGGGGTTTTAAGTTTTAATACAGCACCCGATTATGAGAATCCGGTTGACAATGCCACCGATAATACGTATGAAATTGTTGTAAAAGCGACAGATCAGGTTGGATTAACTGCTACGCAAACGATAACTATTCAAATCAATAATATCGCCGATACCTTTGGGGTAGAAATCACCCAAAACGATGTCCAAACGACCGAATCGGGAGAAACCGCATCATTGAGTTTTATTTTAATCACCCAACCTACGGCGAATGTGGTGATCGGCTTAAGCCTTTCCGACACTTCCGAAGGCATACTTTCTTTAAATCAGCTTCGCTATACTCCCGCCCAGTGGAACGTCCGACAAACCCTAACTATCACCGGTTTGGATGATGGGCTAGCCGATGGGGATGTCAGTTACCAACTCATCACCGCGGCTGTGGTTTCCGAGGATGTAAACTACAACGGACTGGGGGTTGCAGACATTACGCTGATCAACATAGATGACGAAATTGATACGGATGGAGATGGTTCTTTTGACTATGCAGACGCCTTCATCAACGACGTCTCAGAGTGGCTGGATACGGATCGGGATGGCATTGGAAATAATGCGGACTTGGATGATGATGCAGATGGTATCAGTGATGTATATGAAATTCGATTGGGTACGGATCCTTTAGATGCTAATGAAACCCCTCCCGATTTTAACAGCAATGGTATTCCGGATGCTTTAGAAGATAGTGATGGCGATGGAGTGAATGATGATGTGGACGATTCCCCGCTTGATCCGACTCTTGCTTTTGATAATGATGGCGATGGAATTTCTGATCAAGACGATCCCGATGATGATAACGATGGTGTGCTAGACGTGGAAGATGATTTCCCTTTTGATAGTCGTTATCGTCAAGATACAGACAAGGACGGTTACCCCAACCTCACCGATGCTGATGATGACAATGATGGCGTTTACGATGAAGACGACGCATTCCCCTTAGACAGTTCTGAGCAAACCGACACCGATAAAGATGGGCTCGGAGATAATGCCGATTTGGACGATGATGAAGATGGAGTGTTGGATATTTTTGATTATTGTCCCGACACCCCCTTGGATACAAAAGTGGATCAATTTGGCTGTGCCATCTTTAGTCTTCCAACGGATAGTATTACACTTTCGAAAACGGAAAAATGTGCCGGCGAAAATAAAATCACCATCGGAGTGGTGGACACATCGCTTACCTATAATGTGGCGATAAGTGGAGCGATTAGTACCAACGAAAGTTTTATGGGAAGCCGTTGGAGTGTCGATAAGCTTTCAGCCGGCGTTTATGTTGTTTGTGTAACGGTAGAGGGAATCAGTACCACAGAATTTGAACGCTGTTTTGAAGTCACCATTACCGAGCCGGAACCGCTTCTAGTCAGCAGCCTGTTAAACACGCAAGATCAAACTGTCTCTTTCAATTTAAGCGGAGGCTCCACCTACCAGATTACTCAAAATGGAAAAACTGTTCAGACCAACAGCAATAAGTACAGCTTGTCTTTGGAAAAAGGAATGAATAACATTTCCATCTCCACGGGTATTGAATGTCAAGGCCTTTTTGAAAAAAGTTATTTTAACTCGCATGAAGTTCAATATGCTCCAAATCCGTTTAACGAATATCTTCAGCTCTATTTTGACGGAGAAGATTCTTGGATAGAACTGGATGTATATACAGCAAATGGTCAGCATGTGGAGCATCAAAACATCAGCTTATCCCCCGGAATAAGAAGTTATAATTTAAAAACCAGCAACTACAAACAAGGGCTTTATATCATCAAAATAAAAGGGGAAAACATCGATAAAACCCTACAAGTAATCAAAGAATAGTCGTGAAAAATTTTATCCTCAATAGCAGCATTATCTTTCTGACCCTTCTGGGATGCACCATTCAAGACCCGCCAGCAGGAGATCCAGCGCCAGCAACTTTAGTAGCGCCCATCAACAACGAAACCTGTTTGGATGGCATCTCTTTGAATGACACGCAAAGCGATGTTTCCTTTCAATGGTCGGCTGCGGAAAATGCCATTTCTTACGAAGTAGTGGTTACAAATCTTCTGACGCAATCCTCGCAAACTTTCTTAAGCCCCGAAAATGAAACCACCATTGCACTCAACAAAGCGGAACCCTTTGCTTGGATCGTTCGAAGTATAGGAGCGGAAAATACAAGCCCTGCGGAGAGTGAACAGTGGCGGTTTTACCTAGCTGGAGACGCCACGATTAACTACGCGCCTTTCCCGGCTGATTTAATCCGTCCAACTTCCGGAGCAACGATTACTCCCAACAGTAACAATGCTATAGTTCTGAATTGGACCGCCGTAGATGTGGATAATGATTTGGCGCATTTTGAAGTTTATTTGGATCAAGTGGATGCCACTACACTTTATACAACACTTGATTCTCAAGTGGAAAACAACAGCCTCGAAGTAAACGTTGAAAACAACGCTACTTATTTTTGGAAAGTCATTTCGATAGACGCCAATGGAAATAAATCCAGTTCTACCGTCCTCGCATTTCGAACAAATTGAGTCAAAAAAGGAAAAAATCTAGGAATTCCTTTTTTCGCTTATGGGTGTTATACAATATTGATGAGCTTCTAGAACTTAGAAAAAAAATTGCCTCTCAATGAAGCTTGTTGGTTGTCTTTTCTGACGATTAAGATTTCCCAACCACATCAAATATCCCCGAAATCCATTTTCATTATACGCGATTTTACATATATTTAAATACTAAATTTTAGAAATGAGTATTTTTCCTTTATCCAAAAAGCATAGAAATCTGCTTAACAATACCCTTGCAAACTACCTGAAGCAATCAGACAACAAAGTCATCCATATTTTAGAACATACGGAAATTGATGGGGCTGAGAATTTGGCCACAGCATTGGTAGAACATGCAAAAAATCAAAAAAACAGTCAAATCGTTTGGTTAGCACCACAAATTCCAGATTCTATATCGCTTAAAAAAGCAGAACAAAAAATTAGCACGAGTGGTAACGATTTTGTTATTTTCTATTACCCGCAGTTGTTCGAATCACTTTTCTTAAAAACAGAACAAATTACTGAACAAAGACAACTCCTCCTACCCTTTGACGAACAGGAATGGGTGGGCTTGGAAAGTTTAGCAAGAATGTTCGAACCGGCTGAAAACAAGAGTATTGTATTCGTGAAAGGAAAGGTTTATCAAAGTGAAACTCTAGCTTCCCAGCTGACAACCGCTTTGGAAGCGATGAAGCAAAAAGAAAACTTTTTGAGGGCTCAATTTGAGCGTATGGATTTGGACAAAGATGGGTTATTATCAGTAACTGAAATCTATCATTTTTTGACACGTATCGGATTTTCTCAAAGTGAAGTTGAAACCCTTGTTCGGCTGGCAGATAAAAATAATGACGGCTATTTACAATACGACGAATTTGTTGGCAATATGCCCGAAAACATAGCTGAAATGCTGGCTTTTGTGGATTCTCAAATCAATTTTATAAAAACTTCAGAACTTCAATATCAAGATTTTCTGATGGAATCGGAAGGTTGTTCTCGCTATGACGCCTCCGAGCTTGTCAAAGGAATGATGGCATATCCCCGCCTTGGAACAACACCACTCCCACCGAAAAAAGAGGATGAACATCAAGATTTTTCAGATTGGATCGCCAAGCATGTTTTGACATTTTTAGGAGTTGACATCCTACCCGGGAAAGGTTTATTTTACAGCCGCCCCACCAAATTGAAGGGTTTTCCAGCGATTAAAACACAAATTATTTATCCCGATGGTCGCAATTTATCCAGTCTTCGCAATCCAAATGAAGTACAAGTGCATTGGGAAACTGCGCCCAACGCATCCCATTGGACAAGGCTTCCATTTTCATCTGAAGAATTCACTTTCCAATTAACCCTGGAGGACAACCTGCTGCGAGGGATTGAGGTGAGTGGGAAATGGTCGGGTTTACCCGAAGCCATGGGGTATATTATTAGTGAAAAAACAATCCCAAAATGGCAGCAATCCATATTGAAGGAATTAGGCTCTTTTCATGTGGAGGAAAACAGTGTTCAGTCGCCGGACAAAATGATTTGTAATTGTCTTCAATTGTGCCTCAAGGATTTTACACCTTTGATAGAAGCTGGAGACAATCAGTTGGAAACCCTGGTGAAAACAACCAAAGCAACCACCGTTTGCGGTGGATGTGAACCTTTGGTAGAAGAACTTTGTGGATTGTCCAATATGATGGTGGCAACGATAGAAGGTAAAAAAACGACGGAAAACAAAGACATTCAATGCATTACACTAAAACCTGTAGATCAGGAAGTAAAATCCTTTAAGCCTGGACAACATTTGGTGCTTCAAGCCTATATTCAAAACCAATGGGTGACTCGTGCCTACAGCTTGATTTCAAGTGGCGCGCCCAATACGCATTATGAAATCGCTGTAAAACGTGAAGAATTGGGCACCTTTTCCAGGTGGTTGATTGACCACGGTGATGAAAATGCTATCCTACGGATTTCAGAGCCCAAAGGCTCCTATTTTTTGGAAAGCACAGCGCATGAAATTGTATTTTTTGCTGCCGGTATTGGAATAACCCCCGCAATTTCAATGCTCCGCTCCATGACGACCAATAATGATCAACGACCCTTTACACTGGAATGGTCTGCCCCTTATACCAAGAACTTCATTCTCAATGAAGAGTTTGCGTTTTATACCAAACAAAAAAACATCCACATCAACCGCTGGGCGACAAGAACCAATGGACGTATTTCGGAACATCAAATCAAAACGCAATATCCCTATCACCCAAATAGTGTTGCTTTTTTGTGCGGACCCGAAGCCTATATGAATACAATTCGCAAAGCACTATTGTCCAGCGGATGGCCTGAAAGTAATATTAGGTCCGAACAGTTTAATGCAGCTGTAGACAAAGAAGGGGAACTTGATAAACCTTTGCCATCTTCCTCTAGATCGAGTCATCATACCTCCAAAAAAGAAGCGGTGGAGACGGTTGAATCCGATAGTTTTTTTCTGCAACCCATTGCAGACATTAAAAAAGAGGCAACGCTTTTTTTAACCCAGTTTTATCACGAGAAAAAACTTTCCCAAGAGGCACTCAAAGAACGAATTAATGAGGTAGAAAAGGCCATCCAAAAGAACGGATCGTATGAACACACCATAGACGAATTAACCTTTGCTTCACGGGTGGCGTGGAGAAACAGTTCGCGTTGTGTAGGTCGGTATTTTTGGGGCAATATGATCGTCCGCGATTGTAGGGAAATCGATCAAGAAGAAGCCGTGTATACGTCCCTTGTTGAGCATTTACGCTTGGGGATAAACAATGGAAACTTGAGAGCAGTCATTTCAATTTTCCGGAACCACGATCCAATAATCCGCCTTTACAACCCGTTGTTGTTGATGTTTGCCGGCTATGAACAGGCTGACGGCAGCATTTTAGGGGATCCTGCCACTGTTGAACTCACCAAGATTGCGCTGGGCTTAGGATGGACTCCAAAAGGAGCTAAATCTCGTTTTGATCCTCTCCCCCTCGTTTTGGAGGTAGACGGAAGAACTCCGCAATTTTTTGAGTGGCCGGATGACATTGTGAAAACCATACCTATTGAACATCCGGACTTTGATTGGTTTGCTGACTTAAAACTCGAATGGTTTATGGTTCCTGCCGTGGCAGGGATGGCACTAGATGCCGGAGGCATACAATATCGTTGCGCTCCTTCCAATGGATTTTTTATCAGCACTGAAGTTGGAGCCCGAGATTTGGGAGACACCTCTCGTTACAATATGCTGCCGGTGGTTGCTGAAAAAATGGGATTAGACATGAGTTCCGACGAAACCCATTGGAAAGACCGTGCCATTATTGAGCTGAATTTGGCTGTTCAATGGTCCTATCGAAAGCATCAAATCCGAATGCTGGATCACCACACAATCGTGGATTATTTTATGAAATTCCACGGTCAGGAGTTGGAAGCCGGAAGATCAATTCACGCAGATTGGAAATGGATAGTCCCGCCAATTTCCGGTTCTGCCGTTGAAGCTTTTCATATGGACATGGTCAATAAAATCATTAAACCCAATTATTATTATCAAGAAGATCCATGGAAATCTAATGATTGGAGGAAATTTTCTAAGGTATAAAAACCGTGTACTAATTTTTTTTTTAATTTAAGTTTGTAAACCATAAACCAATTTGAAATGAAAAAACTATTTTTCCTTGTTGGATTTCTTTTAGTCTTCTCCTGTAGCACTGAGGATCAGCTTTCGCCTGTCACCGAGGACACCGAAAACACAGAAGCCGTAACACCGGAAAACTCGGAAGCAGAAACTACAGAGGACACCGCAACTGAAACTACGGAAACCGAAAACACAGAAAGCGAGGATACAGAAACCGAAGACACCTCCAGTTCGGCTACTGACGATACGGAATATACAGAGTCAGAAAAAATCCTTCACAAAGAAAATGTTCCTTATCCCGCCGCCTATTTTGATGAATTTCTTGTAGGCATGGAGCTCACCGAAGCTGAAAAAGAGCTTTTTGTAACCAACGCCAATCGATTTATTAAAATTTGTATCGGTCAAAACTTCTTTCTTGAAGATGAAAACGGCGTATTGAAAGGCTTGAAAAATCCGCTCTGGGAAATCTACAACAGCGGTAGTTGGCCCATCTATTTTCATTTTGAGGAATATGAAGGAGCCATTTCAAGCACAGCAATTGACAGAATCAAAGCAGATTATCAAACCCATGTCAATGCATGGGTAGAAGGGCTTAAAGCCTACGACCCCGATTTCCCTAAAGAAACGATAGAAGTTAAAATTTTTGGATTTGTATTCAATAATGACATAGACATTGAGGATTCCTTTTATGACAAATATGGAGCTTATCCAATTGTTACCAATTATACCTTAACCAATGAAGATCCTCCTTGGGACATTGTCTACAGTGCCTCGGAAGAAGATTTTGACTACAACTGGTATACGCTTGAAGATTTTGGAGTGTTAAAAGTGGTTGGCAACAGAGATGATCTTGACGACAATGTTCAATTCACCCCAGAGAATTGGAGCAACTACGAGCACCCGGAAGGCATTGATCATTTTCAGACCAAATTTTGGTATCGAATTCCTTGGGACGCCGTTGCACAAAGACAATATCTTAAAATGGGTGGGAATATATTAGATTCTCAAACGGGAGCAACCAATACCGATGTTTTTTTACATGAGATGGGGCACTGTTTTTTTCTTGATGATGTTTATGATCGTGGGAAATATCCGGATGCAGAAGAACTCCCCTCTGTGATGAATACTTCGGGAGAAATCTCCAATTTTGACATCATGACCCTTAGAATGGTTTGGAAGCATCAAAAAAATTATTAATCCGAATACATCAAGAACAACCCTCTTGGGTATAAAATCTTCATGTTTTATATGTAGCGTAGATAACACCAGTAATTATGGTAGTTATAACTGTAATTAGGGAGCTAAATATCTGCAACTATTGTCTACTTTTGTCGTATCAATTTTTAATTAAATCCATTGATTATGAAATATTCCGTTACCCTACTGTTT
>Ga0181596_10003538_pt1 | contig 14481 bp, 9 predicted proteins | sample 041ome_6_FD_148655 | JGI IMG/M metagenome (GOLD analysis project Ga0181596, IMG submission 148655) | Coastal salt marsh microbial communities from the Groves Creek Marsh, Skidaway Island, Georgia - 041402US metaG (spades assembly) | ecosystem: Environmental > Aquatic > Marine > Intertidal zone >... | reverse complement strand
GTCTTGCCATCATTCTTGTCTCTTATTGCTACGAGGTCGTTGCGCGTTATCTGTTCAACGCACCGACATGGTGGGCGGATGAGGCGGTTTCCTATTCCCTGTGTATCGGGTGTTTCCTGATGATGCCGCATGTGACCCGTGAAAAAGGCCATGTCGCTGTGACGTTCCTGCTGGAAATGATACCGGCTGAGAAAGCGAAACCCGCGCATTGGGTGATCTATCTGATCGGCTTTCTGGTCTGCGCAGCCGCTACCTGGATCAACCTGGATGAAAACATCCGTCAGATTGTGAACGATGTGCACATGATGAAAGTGAAGCCGTTTCCGAAATACTACATCTCGGTATTCATCACTTTCGGGTTCGGCATGTCGGCATTGCATTACCTGCGGATGCTTGATTACCGGAAGATCAAGGTAACCGCGGCCAGCAGCGGGGCTTACGAATAATGGTGTGGTGGGCAGTACTGACCGTCGGGCTGACACTGCTACTGGCGTGTTTTATGTCCGGTATGCCGATTTTCGTGGCGTTCCTGCTGATCAATCTTGTGGGTGTGCTGATAATTCTGGGCCAGCCCGGTTTCGGTATGGTCGCGAACTCCATATTTGAAACCACGAATTTTGCCGACTTGTCGGCAATTCCGCTCTTTATCATGATGGGCGAAATTCTTTTCCGCTCGGGGTCGATCGACATCCTGTTTGATTCAGTCGACAAGCTGGTGGGGAAGGTAAAAGGTCGCCAGTACGTTTTGTGTATCGCGCTGTCGACTATTTTCGGTGCATTGTCCGGGGCGGCAATGGGCGTGGCAGCGATGATGGCGCGCACGCTGTTGCCGGGCATGCTTGATCGCGGCTATGACGCGAAGATGTCGACCGGTGCGATTCTGGCCGGCGCGTCGCTGGCGCCGATCATTCCGCCGAGCGTGTTGGTGATAATCATCGGGACGCTCGCCAATGTATCGATTGCGGGAATGCTGATCGCCGGGATTTTGCCGGGTCTGATGCTGGCGACGATGTTTCTGATCTATACCCTCGGTCGGGTGCGCTTCAATCCCTCTCTTGCACCGGAAGATGCGGCGACATCGACCGTCGATGTCAGTCTTGGCGAAAAATTACGTGCGATTCTGCGGGTCATGCCGTTTGCACTGATAATTTTCTGCGTGATGGGTCTGATTCTGCTCGGCATCGCAACGCCGTCCGAATCAGCTGCCACCGGGGTTGTCGGCTCTATGATCACCGCTGCATATTATCGCAAGCTCAATTGGAAGATGATCTCGGAATCGCTGTCATCGGCGGCGTTTATCGCCAGCATGATCCTGGTCATCATGGCGAGCTCAAAGATGTTTAGTCAGCTTCTGGCTTTTACCGGCTCGACGCGTGAACTGACGCAGGTGGTCGCAGGGCTCGACCTTTCAGCCTACCTGATGCTGTTCATCATGATGCTGATCCCGTTCATTCTCTGCATGTTTATCGACCAGATCGCATTGATGCTGGTGGTGATTCCAATATATCAGCCATTGATCAAGTCGCTTGAATTCGATCCAATCTGGTTCTGGCTCCTGATGTTGCTCAACGTTACGGTAGGAGGGATGACGCCGCCGTTCGGCTATACGATTTTCGCCTTCAAAGGGGCGACCGACAGGGTGAGCCTGCAGCAGATCTTCAGCGCCACGTGGCCATTCGTCGCTATCTTCCTGTTAGGCATGTTGGTGATTGCCGCTTTTCCGCCTATCGCCACGTTCCTGCCGGGATTTCTCTGACCGACAAGCAGGACGCTCTTTCGGGAACTGCGGCAACCCTCTGGCGTCTGTCATATTTATGTCTACAATAAACTTCCTAAGTATCACCATCGGAGGCGGGGTTGATGGAACTCCCCACAGGTAACGAGCGCTATTTCCGGATGAGTGTCGAGGAATTCGACACGGAGAAGCTGCTGACGAATGCTGCACGCCAGCGTGACCAGCGCGGCTTTGATGACGTTCTGATTATCGATGTTGATGCACATCACTACGAAACCGAATCCATGATCGAAATCGTGGAGTTCATCGAGGACCCGGTGTTGCGCCAGCTCGCGCGGTCGGCACAGCAGATTGCCCACCGGGGGTCGATGTTCACGCTTGGGCGTGTCGGTTACCAGGATATCGGCGGCCGCGTGACGCGTTACCCGCTGCGCTCCATGGAAGAAACGCCGGATGACGGCAAACACCGCGACGTCCATCTGAGCCACCGATGGATGGATGCCATGGGTGTGGATTACGCCTGCGTGTTTCCGACGCCGATGCTGGGGCTCGCAATGCACCCGCAACCCGATGTCGAAGTCTGCCTCGCGCGGGCCTATAACCGCTGGCTGGTCGAAAAGGTTCTGCCGGGTTCGCCGCGCATGAAATCGATGCTGTATCTGCCGTTTAACGATCCGGCCGCGGCGCTGAAGATTGTCGAGGATTTCGGCGATGCGGAAGGGGTGATCGGGTTCATGGTAACCTCTGTGCGTCACCGGCCGGTGCATCATAACGATTACATGAAGATCTATTCCGCCATTCAGGAACGCGGTCTGCCCATCGGGTTTCATTCCGGTTTCAACTGGGACGACCCGATGTTCCGTACCTGTAACCGTTTTCTCGCGGTGCATGCGCTGGGTTTCACCTGGTACAATGTCGTACATTGCACGAACTGGGTGCTGAACGGCATGAACGAGCGCTTTCCGAATTTGCCGGTTATCTGGATTGAATCGGGTATTTCCTGGATTCCGTTCCTGATGCAGCGCCTCGACACCCAGTATCGGATGCGGTCGTCTGAATGCCCGTTGCTGCGAAAGCTGCCGAGCGATTATATGCGCGATATGTATTATACGACGCAGCCGATGGAGATGCCGGACGACATGGACCTGCTTGAAGGCACGTTCAAGGCGATGAATGCGGAAACGCAACTTTTGTGGGCGTCTGATTATCCGCATTGGGACATGGATATCCCGAGCGTTATCTGGGATCTGTCGTTTATTGATGAGCAGGCGAAGCGGAATATTCTGGGCGAAACTGCGCAGAAAATATTCAAACTGGACGTCAGCAAACGACATCCAAACTACGCGGCATCAGTAGCCGCAGAGTAATGTGACCAAGAAATGATGATCTCGTGGCCAATCGCTTGACAGTAAAGGGCGGTCTGGTACCACTAGGTCCATACGCAGGCGTACGTTAATACTTCAAAGGGCTGAAAAAATGGCCCTGCAGGGAGCGCGAAATGGAAGTTGATATGTTGGGTAGCGCCATACTGGCGTTCCATAACATGGCTAGTGTGGAGAGACTGGGTTTTCTCTTCTTTGGCGTAATAATCGGACTGGTACTCGGGGTTATTCCCGGCCTCGGCGGCCTTGTTGGTCTGTCATTGCTGTTGCCGTTCACGTTCAACATGGACCCCTACACCGCTTTGGCGTTCATGATGGGACTGCAGGCGGTCGTTGTGACGTCGGATACGATTCCGGCCGTTCTGTTCGGGGTGCCGGGGACCGTGGGGTCCGCGGCGACGATTCTGGACGGTTATCCCATGGCCCGAAAAGGTCAGGCGGGACGTGCATTCGGTGCTGCGTTCTCGGCATCCGTCATCGGCGGACTGTTTGGCGCATTGCTGCTCGGCATCAGTGTGCCGGTTCTGCGGCCCATTGTGCTGGAGATCGGGTCCCCTGAATTGCTGGCGATCTGTGTGTTCGGTCTGTCGCTTGTTGCCGTGCTGTCGGGCGGTTCACCGCTCAAAGGACTTGCCGGCGCCTGCATCGGCCTGATGGTTGCAACAGCGGGCGATGACCCACAAACCGGTACGCTGCGCTGGACGTTCGATTCACTTTATCTATGGGACGGCCTGCCTGTTGTACCGCTTGCTCTGGGGCTATTCGCGATCCCGGAACTCGCCGATATGGCGATAACCAAGCAATCGATCAATGTGAAGGAGGGAGATAAACAGGATGCCCGGTTTGGGCAGATTGAAGGTATCAAGGATACCTTCAAAAACTGGTTCCTTGTCCTTCGATGTGCCTCTATCGGTGCCGCCCTCGGCGCGGTTCCGGGTATCGGTGCCTCGGTCATTGACTGGATAGCGTACGGCCATGCGGCACGGACGGAAAAAGGTGCGCCCGAGACCTTCGGCAAAGGCGACGTTCGTGGTGTGATTGCATCCGAAGCGTCGAATAACGCCAAGGAAGGCGGGGCCCTGGTTCCGACGATTGCCTTTGGTGTTCCGGGGTCGGCCTCTATGGCCCTTATCCTCGGCGCATTCCTGATCCATGGGCTTGTCCCGGGACCGGAGATGCTGACCACGCGTCTGGACGTCACCTACACGCTGGTGTGGTCGGTCGCGATTGCCAACGTGCTGGGAGCGGGTATCTGTTTCATGTTCGCCAACCAACTGGCCAAGGTCGCACTCATCCGTATCGGTGTTCTGGCGCCTGTCGTTCTGGCAATCACCTATATCGGTGCTTTTCAGGGTTCGCGTCAGTGGGGGGATATTTACGCGCTTCTGCTGTTCGGCATCATCGGCTGGATCATGAAGCGTCTGCGCTGGCCGCGGCCGCCGCTGATCCTGGGTTTCGTGCTCGGCGGACTGGTTGAACGTTACATGTTCATATCGGTTGAGCGTTACGGTGCTGACTGGTTATGGATCTGGCGTGATTTCGGGGATGGGGAAGTGAAGTTTGCGCCCTATGTCCCGATCATCTTCGCGGTAACCCTTTACGGCGTGCTTGCGCCGATCATCAAGGGTTACAGGGCGCGGGCGAAAGCGAACCAGGCATCGAGCAAGTTCGGTTTCCAGAGGGATGCGATTAATCCTGATCTGATCTTCGCGATACTGCTGTTTGCCCTGTTTGGTGCAGCGTTCGGCATATCCTCATCCTGGGAGTTCGGCGCAAGGCTGATCCCGCAGGTTGTTGCGGTTGCCGCCATGGTCTTTATCGGCTGGCTTGTCCTGTCCGCATTGTTCGTGGCACCGGGTACAAAGGTTGTCGTTGAAGATGACGGTATCCCCGGTCGAGGAGAGGGCGGTACAGCACCTGTCCAGAGCGATGTCCACTTCGACATCAGCGCCGATTACGGTGATCTGCCGGGAGCCGAGGTCAGGAATCGTGTTCTGAACTACTTCGGCTGGTTGTTTGCGTTCTTTGGCGCCGCCGCCGTTGTGGGGCTCCTGCCGGCAATGTTCCTGTTCATGCTCGCGTATATCAGGTTCGAGGGTAAAGAGAGCTGGCGTCTGACGCTGATGGTGTCGGGCGGCGTGTGGGCTATGTCCTACCTGCTCTTCCACAAACTTCTGGTTATTCCGTGGCCGCAGTCAGTGGTCGGGGACTTGTTCCCTGTCCTGCGGACGATCCCGGAACTGAACATGTTCTGACGGGCATCTGCGACGCACACAAAAAAACACCCCGGAGCATCTGCTCCGGGGTGTTTTCGTATCGTGGGTTGATCGGGTTTATTTGAACCCGAGTACAGCCTTCAGCTTTGCGATCGTTGCGGGCGGTGTTGCGTAGGCATCCGCGACAAGCTTGTCGAGAACTTCGCCGGCAACCGGTTCAATTGGTGTGCGGCGTTTCTTGGCGTTTTCAAGAAACCTTGCATCCGTCATCATTGACATGAATGCTTTGCGGAGAGCCGCTACACGTGCCTTTGGAACTTCGGGGTGCACCCAGAAGCCCATGCCGATTTTCGGCGCGGTTTCCACGAAGGCGACCATGTCTTTTGATTCCTGATCCTGAACGAGGCTGGCGAGCTGCGGAACCTTGGGGAGTTCTGGAATAACGCCGCCGTACTGAACCAGATGGATCAGCTTGTTGTCCCGCAGCCAGTTCGGCTTGCCTGCCGTCCAACCCGACCAGTACTGCATGCGGCCGCTGACCTCCTGGGCCTCGACTGCCTTGTTGACGGCGCCGCCGCCCTTGTAGCCTTTGACGACTTTAAACTTGGTGCCGAGAACCTTGTTCATCAGTGTCGGCACGATATAGGTCTCAGAACCGAGGCCGGTCGATCCCATAGGAATCTCAACCTTCTTCGCCTGGTCAAGCGTCTTTGCCGCCGATGTATGCCACACCGAGACCACTGCAGGCCTGGGGGTCAGCGATCCAAGCCACTGAAATTTTGACGCATCGAATTTGACGGACCGCAGGAGCGGCGCGAAGACTGACGGGGCGAGAACTTCGGCGATGTACGTGCCGTCCTTGGGGGCGGCGTTATAGGCATAGGCTGCGCCTTTGGTGCCACCGCCACCGGGACGGGACTGAATTATGACAGTCGGCTTTCCGGGAATATGTTCGCCGAGATGCTCCGTTACGAGACGACCATACAGGCCGAGTGTGCCGCCAAGTCCCGACGGCACCATGATGGTTACGGTTTTCCCGCTATAGAAATCCGTAATTTCGTCCGCAGTTGCCGGCATTGCCAGCCCGAGGACTGCGACCGCTGGAAGTGCGGTCAGAGTTGTAGCAAGTCTTCTGGACATATTTAGTCTCCCTTGTTGCGTTTATGTGTAGCGACGTGCCAGAAGCTTAGACTTCGAATTTTTAATTTGGAAGAGGCTGTCGAAAATCGATTCGACGTAAATATATCGGTTGATGTCACCCTATATTGGCTGCCATCATCCTGCGTGGAGGAAATGGGATGGCTGAATCGGCATCGTTGCCAGTAGCAGAGAAGCAGGGGAAATCAACCGAAAGTCTGACCCGCGACGACTGGATTTCAGCGGCGTGGGACATGCTGGGAGAAAACGGGCTGGACGGTGTCCGGGTTGAGCCGCTTGCGCGTCGCCTCGGTGTGACCAAGGGCAGCTTCTACTGGCATTTCAAGGACCGGCAGCAACTGATGGAAGCGCTGCTTGATCGCTGGTTTTCTATCTGGGATGACCAGATGTTGCCTGATATGGAAGAGGCGGCGAATCCTGCAGACAGAATCTGGGCTCTTTTCGAGAGTGTTTTGGGCCGTCTAACGCGGGGCCAGACCGTCTCCCTGCGGATGATGTCGCACAGCGATGCGGATGTTGCCCGCCGGATCGACGAACGAGATGCGCAGCGTCTTTCATTTCTCACATCCCAGCTTGTCGAAATCGGTTTCGCGCCGGATGAGGCGCGGGTGCGAGGACAGGTCTATCAGACCATCATGACCGGTGAATACCTTCGCAGCGGAGGCCTGCCGCTGGAAGAACGCGTCGCCCGGGCGCGGAGCTATCATCTCATGCTGTCTTCACTCAACGTCTCCTGAACGGCTGTAATTCAAAGCTTTCACAGTCGATTTTCGCTCCATACGGTGGCGTATTGAAACCGACATCTCGAGGGCGTAAACTCCTGTCCTACGCGAACGCATGAACCGGGCGTTTTTTTAATTCAGTGGTGACAGATAATGGCGACTCAGGCAGATGCGGGCTCGAGTAGTGGTGATCGGGGCTATCCCGATCTGCAGGACCATATTGCGGCGCTGGAAGCAGAAGGACTTCTGCTGCGGATAGACAAGCCCGTTAACAAGGATACAGAGCTTCATCCACTCGTGCGTTGGCAGTACCGGGGCGGAATCCCGGATGCTGAGCGAAAGGCGTTCCTGTTCACCAATGTGTTCGACAGCCATGGCAGAACCTATGATATGCCGGTTCTTGTCGGGGCACTTGCGGCAAACCGGGATGCGTATCGTGTCGGTATCGGGGTTTCTCTCGATGAAATCGGGCCGCACTGGGCGAATGCGGTCAATAATCCGATCGACCCGGTCGCTGTGACCGAAGCACCCTGTCAGCAGGTGGTTATTACGGGTGAAGATCTGATCGGAGAGGGCAAGGGGCTCGATGCGCTGCCAGTGCCGATCTCGACCCCGGGTTTCGATAGCGCGCCTTATCTGACGGCGGGAATGTTCATCACAAAAGACCCGGAGACGGGAACCCAGAATCTCGGCACCTATCGGGGAGGGCTCAAAGCGTCCAACCGAATGGCGGTGCGCATGTCGGCGCGAGAAGGTGGCGCGGGCGGCTATCTTCATTGGGAAAAATACAAGGCGCGCGGCGAGAAGATGCCGTGTGCCATTGTGCTTGGTTGTCCGCCGTCGGTCGCTTATACCGGCCCGCAGAAAATCCGCCGCGATGTCGATGAGCTGACAATTGCCGGGGGACTGGCCGGCGCGCCGATCCGGACCGTGAAATGTACGGGGCTCGATTTGGTTGTCCCGGCGGATTCGGAAATCATTATCGAAGGCCTGGTCGATACTGAGTATCTGGAGCCGGAAGCGCCCTTTGGCGAATCCCACGGCCATATCTCGCTTGAAGACTATAACATGATCTTCGAGGTCACCGCGATCACGCGTAAGTCCAACGCGGTGCTTTCTTCCATCATCAGCCAGGTCACGCCATCTGAATCGTCGGTCATCAAGCGCGTCGCCTATGAGCCGATGTTCCTGTCGCATATCCGCGATCATCTGGGCGTAAAAGGTATCAAGCGGGTGTTCATGCATGAGCCCCTGACCAATATCCGCCGGGTCATATTCCTGCAGATGGAACCCGGCACGCCGCGTACCGAGGTCTGGCGTGCGCTTTACGGCGCAACGTCGTTGCGGGCGGATTGCGGCAAATACGTGATCGCCGTGAACGAGGACATCGATCCGGATAACGGCGATGCGGTGTTCTGGTCGCTTGGCTACCGGGCCGACCCTGATAAGGATATCGAGATTTTGCGGCATCGCGATGCAGGCCATGGACCGAAAGGGGCGGGTGGCACGCGCCCTGAGGATTCAACGTTGCTTATCGACGCGACGTTGAAACGTGAAATGCCGCCGCTGGCATTGCCGAAGCGCGAATACATGGAACGTGCAAAAGAGCTTTGGGACGAATTGGGGCTGCCACCCCTGAATCCCGAAGCACCGTGGCACGGCTATTCGCTGGGTGACTGGACCGAGGAATGGGATCAGCTCGCCGAACGGGCTGCTGCCGGCGATTACCTTCAAAACGGCAAGCGCAGCGCACAGCGTCGCCGCTCGAACATCAAACCGAATACGCATGTCCGGTCGGTGCCCGATTGGGACCAGGATCAATAAGGGGAATAACGAGATGACGGAAACGACCCTCGAGGAGCGCGGCTATACCGATCTGCACGAGCACATCGAAGAACTGCGCGCGAAAGGCCTGCTGATCGAGATCGATCGCGAGATCAACAAGGACACCGAGATGCACCCATTGGTGCGCTGGCAGTTCCGCGGCGGTATTGATGAAGAAGACCGCAAGGCCTTCCTTTTCAACAACATCACCGATTCCAAGGGGCGCAAATACGATATCCCCGTCCTGGTATGCGGCCTTGCCGGCAACCAGCAGATCTATCAGCTCGGTATGCGGTGTGATCTGAAGGACCTTAAGAAGACATGGATCAATGCGATCAACAATCCGATTGAACCGAACGTGGTCGAAAGCGCAGATGCGCCGTGCCATGACGTGGTATTCGAAGGGGACGAGTTGTTAAACGGCAACGGGCTGGATGCCATTCCGGTGCCGATCTCGTCGCCGGGCTGGGACAACGCGCCGTATTTTTCCTCGTCGCATTTTATCACCAAGGATCCTCATACCGGCATTCAGAATTCCGGCAATTACCGCGGTATGGTGAAAGCACCGACCCGGCTTGGCATGAACCCGTCGGTCGAGCTGCGGACCGGTGGCTACATGCATTGGCTCGAATGGAAAAAGCTCGGCAAGCCGATGCCGGTTGCCGTGGTTATCGGTGCGCCGCCGGTGGTGTCGTTCACATCTGTACAGAAGGTGCCGGAATCGCTTGATGAACTGGCCGTATCGGGTGGTCTTGCTGGCGCTGCGCTGAACGTGACCAGGTGCAAAACGGTCGACCTGATGGTGCCGGCGGAATCGGAAATCGTTATCGAGGGCTTTGTCTCAACCGAATTGCTCGAACCGGAAGCGCCATTCGGCGAATCCCATGGGCATGTGAACCTTCAGGAATACAACGCCTATCTCGATATCACGGCGATTACCCGGCGCAAAAAAGCCGTGATGACGTCCTGGATCAGCCAGGTCACGCCCTCCGAATCCAGCACGATCAAGCGCCCGGCCTATGAAGCGCGCCAGATCGAACATCTGCGCGATCATCTGGGTATTAAGGGCGTCAAACATGTGTCGACGCATGAGCCGCTGACATCGTTGCACAAGCTGATCATCGTCGTTGTCGACCGGAAGATTCCCCGCACGGAAATCTGGCGGGCGATGTATGGCGTCGCATCACTGCGTCAGGCCGAAGGCAAATGGATCATCGCGGTCAACGAGGATATCGACCCGGATGATACGGATGCCGTCTTCTGGGCGATGTCCTACCGCTGCAAGCCGCATAACGACGTTGAAATCCTGAAGCACAAACATGAAGGGCACGGGCCCCGATCACTGCTTGATTCCGAGGACAGCGCCGTGCTGATCGATGCGACGCTGAAGGAAACCTTTCCGCCGGTCTCGTTGCCGAAGCGCGAATTCATGGAAAAAGCCAAGAAGATCTGGGAGGAACTGGGCCTTCCGAAGCTCAAACCGAAAGCGCCGTGGTTCGGCTACGATCTTGGCGAATGGAACACCGGACTCGAAGCGATGGCGCGCCGCGCGGTTAAAAGCGAGTATTGGACGACGGGTCAGATTATCGCCCAGCGTCGCCGTGGCGACGTGCCGATCAATACCGAAGTTCGGACGCTCGATATGGGTAATCCGGGCGCCGGGGACGAGGTGGACGAAGATCTGACATGGGATAAGCTTGAAGATGCCTCCCAGATCAAAGACAAGGATGCGTAACGTCTTCCCACAGGGAAGCAGAAGGACGCCCCATTGGGGAAAAGGAAGTTAGAATGACCGACGATAAAAATCCTGCACGTAGCTACCCCGATCTGCATGATCACCTGGAAGAACTCGATAAACGGGGACTGCTGGTGCGGGTGGACCGCGAGATCAACAAGGACACCGAGATGCACCCGCTGGTGCGCTGGCAGTTCCGGGGCGGGATCGAGGAAAAGGATCGCAAGGCGTTCCTGTTCACCAATGTTGTCGATTCAAAGGGTCGCAAGTTTGATATTCCCGTTGCGGTGGGCGTGCTCGCCGCGAGCCGGGATATCTATCGTACGGGCATCGGTTGTGAGCTCGACGAAATCGAATCCACCTGGAAAAACGCGACCGCCAACCCGATTGATCCGGTGGAGGTGACGACAGCACCATGCCAGGAAATCGTCTGGGAGGGCACAGATCTCGACAAGGACGGGCAGGGGCTGGACGGGATTCCCGTGCCGATTTCCACTCCCGGCTGGGACAACGCGCCCTATACAACGTTGTCGCAATACATCACCAAGGATCCCGATACCGGGGTCCAGAACATGGGCAATTACCGTGGCCAGATTAAAGGTCAGAAGCGCATGGGTATGAACCCGTCGCTGGAATTGCGCCCGGGTATTTATATTCATTGGGAAAAATACAAGAAGCTTGGCCAGCCGATGCCGGCGGCAGTGGTGCTTGGCGCCCCGCCATCCGTCACGTTTACCTCGGCAATCAAACTGCCCGAAGACACGGATGAGTTCCGCGTAGCCGGTGCGCTTGCCGGATCGCCGATCAATATTGTGAAGGCGAAGACGGTCGATCTGATGGTCCCGGCGGAAGCTGAAATCGTCATCGAGGGCTATATCAGTACCGAATTTCTGGAGCCCGAGGCGCCGTTCGGCGAGTCCCATGGTCATGTGAACCTGCAGGAATACAACGCCTTTATGGATGTGACCTGCATCACGCGGAAGAAAGACGCCATTCTGACGTCGATCATCAGCCAGGTGACGCCGTCGGAATCATCAGTCATCAAACGGGTCGCCTATGAGCCGATGTTCACTGAACATCTGCGCGACCACCTTGGCATCAAGGGCGTGATCAAGGTGTCGATGCACGAGCCGCTGACGAATATCCGCAAGCTGATCATCGTGATCTGTGAACGTGGGATGCCGTCCACAGAAATCTGGCGAGCGCTTTATGGTGCTGCCTCCCTGCACCGGGCAGCGGGCAAATATGTCATTGCCGTAAATGATGATATCGATCCGGATAACGCAGATGCGGTGTTCTGGGCGATGGCCTATCGTGCCAATCCGGCGCTCGACGTCGAAATCCTGAAGCATCGGGATTCCGGTCATGGTCCGCGCAGTGATCGTGCCGGGGGCGAAGACGCATCGGTGCTTTTCGATGCGACCCTCAAAGAGGATTTCCCGCCGATTTCCCTGCCGAAAAAGGAATTCATGCTGAACGCCAAGGAAATCTGGGAAGAACTCGGCCTGCCCGAACTGAAGCCCCAGGTGCCATGGCACGGGTATTCTCTCGGCGAGTGGGAAGAGGAATTCGATGTGATGGCGAAACGCGCGGTCGAAAGTGACTACTTCAAGACCGGTGAGATCATCGCCCAGCGCCGCCGCAGTGACCTCACGATGAATACCGAAGTGCGCACGCTGAAAGACGAGGACGACTAAGCCGGGTTTTCTGTAATCAGTCGGGCTGAATCGTCATCTAGGCGATTGGCGATGGCTTCTCTGTCTGCCACAATCACTGGATAAAAACAGCCATTCAGTGACGCAGTGGCGATATAACAGGGAAAGAAGCCGAGATGCCGAAGAAGACGCTGAAGAACTGTACGGTCGCGGATGCCTACCTTGCTGTCCTCGCGGACCGGGGCGTTGATTACCTGTTTGCGAATGCGGGCACCGATTTCGCACCGCTGATCGAAGCACTGGCAAAGGCGCAGGCGCTGGGGACGCCGATTCCCGAGCCGATTACGTGTCCGCACGAAAACACGGCGCAGCACATGGCAATCGGCCATTATCTTGTCTCCGGGCGACCGCAGATGACGATGATGCACGTCAATGTCGGCACCGCGAATGGCATGAACGGATTCCTGAACGCTGCACGCGGTTATATTCCGATGTTGTTCACCGCCGGGCGCACGCCAACCAACGAGCACACGCTCAAAGGTCATCGCAGCCTTGATATCCATTGGACGCAGGAAATGTACGACCAGGCGGGCATGACCCGCGAGGTCGCCAAATGGGATTACGAGCTTAGGAATGGCGAACAGGTCGCCGACATTGTTGATCGCGCACTTTCCATATCGATGAGCGAGCCGCGGGGGCCGGTATACCTGTCGCTGCCGCGCGAAGTTCTGGCGCTGGAAATGGACGAGTTCTCGTTCGATTCACCGAATCGGATTCAACCGGCATCACCGCCATATCCGGATCCAAACGCGCTCGACGAGGTCGCGTCGCTTTTGGCAAATGCTGAACGACCGGTGATGATCACGAACTGGGGCGGACGGAACCCCGGTGTGATGGCGCCGCTGGTTGAACTGGCGGAGACATATGCCATCCCGGTGGTCGAATATCGCAATCGTTACGTCGCAATGCCGCCGCGCCACCCGATGCATGCCGGATACAATCCGAACCCTTATGTCGAAGATGCCGATGTGATTGTCGTGTTCGATACGGTGGTGCCGTGGTTGCCGTCGCAAGTGACGCCGCCGGATGACTGCAAGGTCATTCATATCGCGTCCGACCCTATGTACCAGATGGTACCGGTGCGCGGATTCCCGGCGGATATTTCGCTGACCTGTCCGGCGGATATTGCCTTCCGCAGCCTGTTGCCGGTGATGGCGGAACATGCACGCGGCGCGCAGGAAAAAATCGCCATCCGTCGTGACAAGATCACCGCGGCGCATGCAGAACTGGAAGAAGCCTGGCGTTCCAAGCTGGAGCGGGAAAGGACCCAGTCGCCGATATCACCGGCCTATATTTCCCACTGCCTGAACAACCTGCGTGACCCGGATACCATCATGGTCAAGGAATCGCCGCTGATGGGGCAGTACGTTGATATCGACCGGCCCGGCACGATGTTGAATGCGGGTGCGGCATCGGGGCTTGGTCATGGCATGGGGGTCGCGCTCGGCGCCCAGCTCGCGGCCCCGGACAAGCTGGTCATCGGCACCGAGGGGGACGGCGCGTATATGTTCAACGTGCCGGTATCGTGTCATTACGTTGCCGCCGAACAGAACCTGCCGATCCTGTGGGTCGTGTTCAATAACCAGCATTGGCAGGCCGTGCATCGCTCGACACTGGGGCTGGAGCCCGACGGTTATGCTGCCAAGGCAAACCGTCAGCCGCTGACCCATTTCACCGTGGAACAGCACTATGAAAAGGCAGTAGAAGTGTCGGGCGGGGCAGGGTTCCGCGTGACGGAATCCAAAGACCTGATGGCCACGCTGGACAAGGCGCTCGAGGTTGTGACCGGCGAGAAACGCCAGGCGCTGGTGAATGTGGTGTGCGGTCCGACCTGAGCGTTTGCGCTCAACCACGCAGGTGCAGGTTCGATACGGTCACGTATCTGAATGACCGCAATTTCTGCCGGTAACGTTAAAAAAGAATCTGATCGCGGCAATTTGCCTTGTCTCGGAATATTCGTTAGGAAACTAAGTAAGCGTTTGCTTTAGCAGCTA
>Ga0181596_10003520_pt1 | contig 14527 bp, 15 predicted proteins | sample 041ome_6_FD_148655 | JGI IMG/M metagenome (GOLD analysis project Ga0181596, IMG submission 148655) | Coastal salt marsh microbial communities from the Groves Creek Marsh, Skidaway Island, Georgia - 041402US metaG (spades assembly) | ecosystem: Environmental > Aquatic > Marine > Intertidal zone... | reverse complement strand
GGTTTCACTGGCCACCAACACGGACTCAGCCGGCTGACGTTGCAGCTGGTGTTCGAACCAGGAGTACTCGTAATAGATCTGGTAAGCCAACATACCCAAACCGCCACACGCCGGGATGATCCACTTGGGTAAACGGTTACCGGTCAGCTTGCGCAGCAGCATGGCAATGCCAGCCGCCCCCAGCCCAGAAACCCCGATGGCAAGCAGTGTCCACAGCATTAACTCACTCCCGAAATAAAAAACTGCCTGGAGCAGTTTCTAACGTTGCGCAGCGACGGCCCGCAGGGTGGTCGCCATGGATGGCGGAAATAAAACGGGCCTCCCAAGGAGGCCCGCTAATAAGACCCTGACTCAAGTGACTAAGTCAGGTTTGATTATGCTTAGTGGCTCAGAGCACCGCCAGCACCTTTGGGAGTACGTACGCTTTCTACCAGGTCCTGAATTTCCTGAGGTGGAGCCTCAGTAGACAGGGACACGGCATAGGCTACGGCGAAGTTGATCAGCGCACCTACAGTACCGATGGACAGCGGCGAGATGCCGAACAGCCAGTTATCCGGAGTGTTGGCAAAGGTCGCAGTGCCAGGGATGAAGAACCAGCCCAGGTACAGGAAGATGTAAACCACGGTGAACACCAGGCCAACCAGCATGCCGGCGATGGCGCCTTTGTTGTTTACGCGCTTGGAGAAGATACCCATCATCAGCGCCGGGAACAGCGTGGCCGCGGCGATACCGAAGGCCAATGCCACCACCTGCGCGGCAAACCCAGGCGGATTGAGCCCCAGATAGGTTGCCAGCAGAATCGCGACCCCCATGGAGATCCGCGCGGCGAGCATTTCGCCCTTCTCGCTGATCTTCGGATTGATCATGTTCTTGATCAAGTCATGACTCACCGCCGAAGAAATGGCCAGCAACAAACCCGCTGCCGTCGACAATGCAGCCGCAATCGCACCGGCAGCAATCAAACCGATCACCCAACCTGGCAGGTTGGCAATTTCCGGGTTGGCCAGTACCAGGATGTCGTTGTTAACGGTCAACTCGTTGCCTTTCCAGCCGCGAGCTTCTGCAGCAGGGGTAAAGGCAGGCGCAGCATCGTTGTACATCTGCACGCGACCGTCGCTGTTCTTGTCTTCCCACTTGATCAAACCGGTGGTTTCCCAGGTTTTGATCCACTCTGGACGCTCTTCATAGGTCATGGCTTGAGCGGCCGGACCTTCTGGGTAGATGGTATTGACCAGGTTCAAACGCGCCATGGAGCCCACTGCCGGAGCGGTGAGGTACAGCAGGGAGATGAAGATCAGGGTCCAGCCAGCAGACCAACGGGCGTCAGCCACTTTCGGCACGGTGAAGAAGCGAATGATGACGTGCGGCAGACCAGCCGTACCGATCATCAGCGACAGGGTAAACAGCACCATGTTCAGCTTGTTGCTGACATCTGCGGTGTAGTCGGTAAAGCCCAGCTCACGCACCACTTCATTGAGCTTTTGCAGCAGTGGGATACCTGACTCGACATGGTCACCGAACATACCGAACATCGGAATCGGGTTGCCTGTCAGTTGCAGGGAGATAAACACCGCCGGGATGGTGTAGGCGATGATCAGCACCACGTACTGAGCCACCTGGGTGTAGGTGATGCCCTTCATGCCGCCGAACACTGCGTAGAAGAACACCACGCCAGCCGCGATCCAGATACCGGTGGAGTTGCTCACCTCAAGGAAGCGCGAGAACGCTACGCCAGCACCGGCCATCTGGCCGATTACGTAGGTCACGCAGATGATGATCAGACAGACCACAGCAGCCAGACGTGCGCCGTTGCTGTAGAAGCGGTCACCGATGAAATCCGGCACGGTGAACTTGCCGAACTTGCGCAGGTAAGGTGCCAGCAGCATGGCCAACAGCACATAGCCACCGGTCCAGCCCATCAGGAAGGTTGAGTTGGCATAACCACCCGCAGCGAGCAGACCCGCCATGGAGATGAAGGAAGCCGCAGACATCCAGTCGGCCGCAGTGGCCATACCGTTGGTAACGGGGTGAACACCACCGCCGGCAACGTAGAACTCCTTGGTCGAGCCGGCACGGGCCCAGACAGCGATACCGAAGTAGAGCGCAAAGGAGGCGCCCACAAACAGCATGTTGATTACAAACTGGCTCATGGGTTATTCCTCGACACCGAATTGTTTATCGAGTTTGTTCATTTTCCAGGCGTAGAAGAAAATGACCCCGACAAAGGTGATAATCGAACCTTGCTGGGCGAACCAGAATCCAAGGTCGGCACCGCCAACAGGGATACCTGCCAGCATGGGTCGAAGAAGTATGGCGAAGCCGTAAGACACCAGCGCCCAAACAATCAGGCACCACGTGATCAGCCGAACATTCGCCTTCCAGTACGCTGCAGCGTTAGCTTTTTCAGAAGTCATAAACTCCTCCGGTTATTGTTATTCTGGTACACCTCCAAGCTAGCAGCAGGCCACTATGGCCGACAGATAGACATTGGTATTAGCCGCCGCACGCCTCGCTTAAATAAAAAATTTATCTATATTTAACAAATACTTAGCTTTAAAACCCAGCACATCAGGAGAGCGTCGGCGCAGCTTGTGCCTGTTGCCGCGCCGACTCAGGCATGCCCAGCCCTCTCGCCGCCCAGCCCAACCCCGTCGGCCTGGCGCACTGTCGGCTGCGCCCGCGCGTTGCCAAGCCTGGCCGTCTTGACGGGCGAGCGGCTCGCCGACGTTGCAAACAAGCGGGCAATTCGCCACGCCAATACACGCCCGGCGCGCGCCTCTTCGCGCAGCCCTATATGCCCGCTCATCGGCCGTACCACAGACGAAAGAAGCCCGCGGCCAGCACCAGCGCAACCTGCCCGAGCCCCGCGCAAAGGCTCAGAAAGGACTGCAGGTGAGGGTTTTGTGCGGCATTGCTCACCCCCGTCAGGCTCAACCAAAAAGCCTCTGGCAAGGCCAGCAGGCTCAGCAGCGCCAACGGCTTGCCGGTCAGCTGCAAACCCTTGATCAGATCAAACTGGCCGCAAAACATCAGGCCCAGCAACACCAGCAGGGCAACCACCAGCCCCAGGGCCAAACACGCCGAAAACTGCAGGACTAAACGCATCATGTCGGGTTCTCCATAAGGGCGCAGGAACGCTGCGCCCCTGTTCGTCAAAGGCTACTGGCAGGGTTATGCAGGCTGGTTCTGCCGACGCCATACCAATCGAGCTTGCGCGTCAGCACCATCACGCCGCTCAGCACACCGAACACCAGGATCGAGCCCATCAGCAGCGCGTAGTCTTCGGCGCTCAACAAGGCGAACAGCAAGCCGTATAACGCCGCCAGCAACAGGCCGAAAAGCGTGCCGCGCAGAACGCTGTGCAGCACATGGCTGACGTAGAAGCCAATCAGCAACACACAGGCTGTCGCTGCGATGGCGTAGGCCAAGGCAAAACTCAGGTGCTCGGACAGCGACAGCAGCAGCAGATAAAACAGCGCCAGTGACATGCCCACCAGGGCGTATTGCACCGGGTGTACGGCCATGCGTTTGAGCACTTCAAAGAGGAAGAACACGGCGAAGGTCAGGCCGATAAACAGCAGCGCATATTTGATCGCCCGCTCGGTCTTCAGGTACTGGTCCACCGGGTCGACAAAGCTCACACCGAAGTTGCGCACCGTCAGCGCATTGCAGCTGTCGCCTTGCACGCAATCAGCCAATGCTTCTTCCAGGTTGGTGGCGAAGAAACTGGTCTGCCAGTGCGCTTTGAAGCCCTTGGTCGACACCTCTCGGCTGCTCGGCAGGTACTCACCAACAAAGCTGGGATGCGGCCAGCCGGACGTCAGCTCGACCCGGCTATCTCGCCCCACCGGGGTGATGCTCAGTTGCTCGGTGCCTTGCAGCTTGAGGTCAAAGGCAAATTCCAGGGTTTGTCCGCCCTGGCTATCCAACGCGGGCAGCGGCGCATGCACACCGGCACCAAAGCGCTCCTCGGCGCTGCCGGGAGCAAAACTCAGGTTCATGCCATTGAAACGCAGCTGTAGGTCATTGCTGATGCCACGGATATCGCTGATGCCCACCGAGAGGAAGGGCTGGCCAAACTGGTACAGACCCAGCTCATCGCCCAAGCCCAGACGCGCCGGCAACTTGAAGGCACCGCTGATCTGGTTGTCGCTGCGGTACAACAGCGCCTTGTAGATGCCCCGCGCCCGCTCCTCGGTGGCCACCGTGCCATTGAGCACAAAGCGCTCCGGCAGGAAGTACAAACGCCCGCTGCGCCGCTGCTCCTCCATATAGCGCTCACCGGTTTTGTCATGGGTTTTCCACTGATGCCAGACCTTGGTGTAAGGCATCACCAGAATCGGCCCGGTAAGCTGCTGGCGATAGCTGGAACTGCGCGCGATATCCTGCAGCACCTCGGCGCGCTGGTACTGCCGCTCCCCCACCAAGCCGCCGATCATCGACAGTGGAATCAGCAACAACAGAATCAACAAGGCGATAGCGCCCAGCTTGAAACCCAGAATGCGGTTCATGGTGCAACTCTCCGGTACGGTTTAGGTAAGCGGAGTCTGGGCGGGTCACGTGAGTGCTTTATGGTGGGACTGTGGAGACTCTGTGGAGAATCTGAGACGCAGCCGTAGCTACAACGAGGGCTATGCCGAGCTGAAGAGCCTGTCTGCACACCTATAACGACGAAGGCGCCCTGAGTGGGCGCCTTCGACCGGTGCAGTAAGGCATAGACTGGCCTCGGCGAGTCAGGACTATAGAAGGTGTTTAAACCGTACGGTGGGCCCCAGTGCGCTCAGCACCCCCTTCTGCTACGCGATTAACGCCTGTACGCGCTGCACCACCTTCTGCTACACGGTTAGCCCCGGTACGATCGGCACCTCCTTCGCTGTAGAGACGAGCACGTTTATCGACCCGACCTATATCCTGCGGCAAGACGAAAGCGCTGACCGAAAGGCTAGCAAGCAGCAGGCTGGCGAGGGTGAGACTGGCGAGAATTGGCTTTTTCATTTTTGGCTCCGGAGAAGTGATGACTGGCTACGGAGCTCATCTTATCCAGATGCCGGAGATGCAGAAGTCGACACGCTGCATACCGCTAATCAACGTTATTGATACTTAGAAATGTTCATATAAATCATGTACCTGACGCATGGATGCAGGTCTATGCCAAGCACCTGAAATCGGCCGAGCCATGCATATGGCCCGTGTACACACTCGCTATGTCGGGCAAGTTCAGTGCAAGAGCCTGCTGGACATAATGCCCAGCGTACAGCGCTGGCGGCTTAACAGACCGTGGAGCAACTGCATGACTGAATATCTCGCTGAGGTTATCTGGCAACGTGGCGAGCAGGACTTTCTCGGTAACCGCTACAGCCGCCGGCATCTGCTGCGTTTCGATGGCGGTACTGAGATCGTCGGCTCATCCTCACCCCACGTGGTAGCGCTGCCGATGTCGGACGCAACGGCAGTTGATCCAGAGGAAGCCTTTGTCGCCTCGCTGTCCAGTTGCCATATGCTCTGGTTTCTCTCCATCGCCGCCAAGCGGCGCTTCTGCGTTGATGCGTACCATGACTGCGCCAGTGGCCTGATGCAGACCAACCAAGCGGGCAAACTGTATATCGCCCAGGTTACTCTGCGCCCGGCTGTCAGCTTCTCGGGCGAGCGTGTGCCAACGCACGAACAGATTGAGCAGATGCACCATCAGGCGCATGAAGAATGCTTTATCGCCAACTCGGTGAAATCCGAGGTGCGCTGCGAGCCGCGTTTTCTCGATTAAGCGCATAGATGGGCGAAGACAGCCCTTCACTTTCCTCAAGGACGACACCGTGAAAAAGCTCGCGCTCCCCCTGATCACCCTGCTGGCGTTCAGTGCCTACACCCTTTATGTGATGTCGCAGGCCGAACAATCGCTGCTGCAATTTGGCCTGCAATTAATGTCCAGCGCCGACACCGCCCAGGTAGTGATCGACCTGTATATCCTGGCCACCCTGGCTTGCGTGTGGATGTACAGCGACGGCCGCGCACGGGGCAAATCGCTGGCCTATTTGCTGCCGTTTTTCCTGCTCACCGCCCTGTTCGTTTCGTTCGGTCCCTTGCTGTATCTGGTGCTCAGAGCGCTCAGCAAAGAACACCCGGTGGATACCACAACAACCACGGCCGAATAGCCACACGGAGCTTTCGATGAATAGCGCCAACCTTCTCACCTCGCTGCTGCAGTACAAGGCCTGGGCCAACCAGGAGCTGTTTGCCGAAGTTCAGCGCCTCGACCCGCATACGCAACAGGCCGAGCTGCACGCCGCGCTGCGCATCCTCAATCATATTTACGTGGTCGAACGGATCTTTGCCGCCAATCTGCAAGGTATTCGCCATGCCTACAGCGCCACCAACACCACTGAAACGCCCACGCTCGCAGCGCTCTGGCAGGCTGTTGGGGAAACCGATAACTGGTATCTGGAATACGTCGCTGGGCTAAGCGCCGAGCAGCTGGCCGAGCAACTGCATTTCGACTTTGTCGACGGCGATCATGGTTGCATGAGCCGAGCGGAAATGCTCGCGCATATCGTCACCCATGGTGGTTACCACCGAGGCGCAGTCGGCCGAATCATGGCGCAGCTGCAGTTGGCCCCACCAAGGGATATTTACACACGCTTTCTGCATCAGAACGAACCGCAACGCCGCCAGCCACGCTAGCGGCGCGGTCTATCTACTCACCGCGAATGTACTGTTCCAGTTGCTGGATCAGGCTGGCCTGTTCGGCAATGGTGTGTTTGACCAGATCACCAATCGACAACAGGCCAATCAATTCACCATCGGCCAATACCGGCAAGTGGCGCAGGTGACGGTCAGTCATCAGCTGCATGCACTGCTGCGAGGTATCGCGCGGGCCGACGGTCAAGACATCTGTTGTCATAATTTCGCTGATGGCGATCTCCGCAGCAGAGCGTTCCAGCAGCACAATTTTACGTGCGTAGTCGCGTTCGCTGACGATGCCCGCCAAGCGCCCCTTGTCCAAGACCACCAACGCACCGATACCTTTTTCACCCATCAGCTTGATCGCTTCCAGCACTGAGGTAGTCGGGGTGACGCTGTAAACGGCGGCCTGTGGCTTGGCGCGAAGTATCTCGGCGACAGTAATCATGCAGTAGCTCCTGCTTGGTTTCTTATTAGACAGAGAGAATAGTGCGCGGGTTGATCCTGGTCGCCAACCCGATGCTCCGATCAGAGCATCTGTGCCGACTCCGCGCAACCTTTGGCAAGAAGCAAGTGCAGTGCCAGGGTTCCCCTCAACTCGCGCCAGCACGCGGCAGGCACAGGCACACCGCCACCCCGCCCGGAACATTACCGATCTGAAGCTCACCACCATGCAGCTGCATCACTTCCTCGACAAAGTTAAGCCCCAAACCGGTGCTCTTGCGCCCGCTAACGGGGCGCGCCAGGGAATAAAAACGCTCGCTCAGGCGGGCCATGGCGTAATCGGGAATCGGCTCGGCCTGATTGAATAAGCGCAGCTTGATCTGCCCCTCCGCAACCTCGGCGCTAAAGCGGATCAACCCGCCATGGGGGGTGAAATCCAGGGCGTTATCCATCAGGTTGGCCACCGCCTGACGCAGCAGGAAGGCCTCGCCACAGGCACTTAATTCGCCGGGAATCAGGTTCTCGACCTGCAACTCGGCGGCTGTAATGCGCGCCATTTGCGCCTGCAACAGGGCCTCGACCAGCGCCCGTAACGGCACCGCCACCTGCTCTTCCAGCCCCTGGCGCTGCTCGACCTGAGCCAGGTGCAGCAGGCGCTCGATCAACTGCTGCATGCGTGCGCTTTCCTGCTCGATATTGCTGACGAAACGCTGGCGTTGCTCACTGGGCATCTCGCCATCCAGCAACTCCGCCGCGCCGCGAATCGCCGCCAGCGGACTTTTCAGTTCGTGGGTCAGGGTGTGCACGTAACGCTCGACGTAGGCCTTGCCTTCCAGCTCGGTGCGCATGCGCTCGATGGCCTCGGCCAATTGCGCCAGCTCGCCACCGCGCACGCTCGGCAACTCGGCACGCTGCCCGGCGCTGACCGCCCGGGCATAGCGGGTCAACGTGCGCAGCGCGCCACTGAGCCACCAGGACAACAGCGCGCCAATCAACAGCCCGAGCACGATCAGCCCACCACCGAGCCAGGCCAGGCGCTGCTCGGAGCGCTCGATATACGGCTGCAAGGTGCGATTGGGCTTGGCCACCGAGACCACGCCGATAATCTGCGCGCCATCCATGATCGGCGCGGCCACGTACATCACCGAAGAGTCCGGGTCGCTCGGGTCTTCCTTGGTCGAGCGCGCACCGTACTCGCCGCGCAGGGTACGCAGCACATCGTTCCAACGTGAATAGTCCTGGCCCACGGCTGCACCCGTAGAGTCGAGCAAGACGATGCCCTTAGCGTCGGTGACATAGATACGGTGGTTGACCTGGGTCTTCTCTACACCCCAGATCTGCGCCTGCGGTTTACGCTGGCCGTAAGCCTGCAACACCTGGGGCAGGCGACTCTGTTGCAAGCGACCGGCCTTGACCTCGTCACGCAGAATCTCGGCCAGCAGGTTAGCGGTATCCACCAGGGTTTCTTCGGTGGACTGGCGCACGCCGGGGCGGATCTCGTCCATCACCGTGCTCAGCACAAACCAGCCGGCCAGCCCGACAAACAGGAAGTACACCAGAAAGATGCGAATTCCCAAGGGCATCAGGCGTGCCTCGGTGAATAGCTGTAACCGAGGCCGCGATGGGTCTGGATCGGCTCGGCCTCGGCGGCCACCTGGCGTAGTTTGGCGCGCAGGCTCTTGATATGGCTGTCTATGCTGCGCTCGTAACCGGCATCCGCCGCCACGCCCAAACCATCGAGTAGCTGCTCGCGGGAGAACACCCGCTCGGGTTGTGCCAGCAGGCTCTGCAACAGGCGGAATTCGTGACGCGTGAGGCTGAGCAACTGGCCGTGGTAGTGGATCTGCACCCGCTCGCTGTCGAGCTGAAATGGCCCGCTGGCCGCATTGGCAGCAAGCGGCTCACGCGGAGCCATACGCTTGAGGATGGCCTTGACCCGCGCCGCCACTTCACGCGGGCTGAAAGGCTTGACCACATAATCGTCGGCGCCAATTTCCAACCCCACCACGCGGTCGATTTCCTCGCTACGCGCGGTGAGAAAAATCACCGGCACCTCGGAGAATCGCCGTAAGCGCTTACAGGCTTCAAAGCCGCTGATATCCGGCAGGCCAACATCGAGAATCAGCAGGTCGGCGGGGTTGCGCTGCTGCTCCGCCAGCGCCTGTTCGGCCAGACTTAGCCAGGTGGTGGTAAAGCCTTCGCTTTGCAGGGCGAAGATCAGCGTATCGGCGATCGCGGCTTCGTCTTCGACAATCAGAATATGCGGCATGGGCGTCCTGCTCGTGGCAACTCGGCGAGGAGCCTGCGACAGGCCGCTGCCAGCGTCAAGGGCAAGCCGAAAGGCCGAATGCACAGCCTCTTGTAGCCCGGATGGAATCCGGGGATGGTGGCGAGAGCAGGTATCCCCGGATTCCATCCGGGCTACGGACTGAAAGGTTGTGCGGATATGGATGCGCCGTAATCCTCCGCAACGGAACGCAAGGCTATCATACCGGTGGGTTACGCGGCGCTCGGCCTCGGCGGCTACGCCCAAGCACAGTGCTTTGCGCCGCTAACCCACCCTACCTGACTGTTTTTAACGCCGCAGGGCCGACGCGCAGCAGATCGTACCCCGCCCCTCAATCGAGCTTGAAGCGCGCGGTGTTCTGCTTCAATACCTGACTGCCCTGGCGCAATTGCTCGGCAGCATTGCTGACGGCCTGCGCACCTTCCAGCAGCGCACTGGCCGCCTGGTCAACCTGCTGAATATTGCCGCTGACTTCATCGGCAGTCGCGGCCTGTTGCTCGGCAGCGGTGGCGATCTGCGCCAGACGATCCGTCACCAGTTGCACCGACTCGACGATGGCATCCAGGTCTTCGCCCATGGCCAATACGCTGCCGACATCACCTTCGGCCTGACGCACGGCGTCTTCCATCTGCGTCACCGACTGGCCGACCACGCGGTGCAGGTTGGCCACGGTTTCGGCAATTTCCGCCGTGGAGTTCTGCGTGCGCTGCGACAGCGAGCGCACCTCGTCGGCGACCACGGCAAAACCGCGCCCCTGCTCGCCGGCCCGCGCCGCTTCAATTGCCGCATTCAGAGCCAGCAGGTTGGTCTGCTCGGCAATGCCCTTGATCACATCCACCACGCGGGTGATCTGCTCGGTCTGCTGACGCAACTGCTGCAAGGTGCTGGCGCTGTCGCCCAAACGCCCACTGAGCTGACGCATGCTCTGGCTGGTGCGGTTGCTGCGCTGATTGCTCTGGTTGGCGATTTCGCGGGTCTGGTTGGCCTCGACCGCCGCCTGCTCGCAACTCTGCGCCACGCTTTGCGCCGTGGCCGCCATTTCGGTAGCCGCGGCAGCGATCTGGCTCATCTGCGCCTGCTGCTGCTCGACCGACTCCAGGGCATTGCGCGCCTCGCCGTTGAGCATCTGCACGGTGTCACCCAGTTGCAGGCTCTGCTGATTGACGCCCTGCATGGACTCACGCAATTGGTCGACAGCGGTATTCAGAGCGAAGGCAATGCTGGCCAGATCATCCTGACCATGCACCGCCATACGCACGCGCAAGTCGCCATCGCGCAGGCCTTCGGCCGCCTGGATGATCCCGGCCGTACTGCGGCGAATCGAGGCATTCAGACAGAACAGCACATACAGCGCCAGCAAGGTCAGCAGGCTGAATACGCCGATCACCTCCCCCATCGCCAGCAGCGCCTGATGCCGATAGTTGCCGAGGCTGACGGCAAACTGCTGGTACAGCGCCGCTTGCAGGCTCAATAGCTGGGTTTCCAGGGTGTTGATGCGCTGCACAAACTGCTCGGGGGTCAAGGCCATTGGGCTGGCCTCGAACATGTCGCGGTCGATACCCGAGAGGAAGGCTTCGTAACCCTGCAATGCATCATCGTAGGGCCCTTGCAACTGACGCATCGCACGCGGCGCCTCTAACTTGAGCGTGGCCTGAGCCTTGAGTAGCTGGCTGCGTGACTCATCCAGGTTGCGCCGCAGATCGCGGATCAGCACGCGGCTCTGCAGGGTGAAATGCTGCGACACCACCGCACCATAACCCTGGCTGGCAAAGCTGCCCAACTGTTCAAGCAGGCGCGGCAGGGTGTAGGTCAGCTGCTCCATCATCAGGTAGGTGTCGAGGTTCGGGTCGAGGATCAGGCCGCTGTCGGTGGCCACCTGTTCACGCAGGGCGAGCAGGCCCAACAGGTTCTTTTGGTAACGCTCGAGGGCATCGGGCAAGGCCAGCTTACCCAGCGCATCAACAGTCAGCTCGCTCTGTGCGGCGCCGAGACCCTGGAAATGCTGGCGCGCCTGATCGCTGAACAACTCCGACTGGAGCGGTTGCTCCAGCGCCTGCAAGGCGCTCCCCAAGCCGTTGGCACGCTCACGCAGCAGAGCCTCTGCGGCTTTTTCAGTGCCCTTCCAGCGAGAGAATAAGGTGCGCTGCTCCATCAGTGTTTGCTGTACGCCGGCCATGCCCTGCAAGGCATTGATGCCCTCAAGCTCATGGTCGATGGCGTTGAGCCGGTCCAGATAATTGCTGCTGATCACCCACAGGGAAAACCCCAGTGGCAACACGAACAAAACGAACACCAGCTGAAATTTGCGCGCGAAGCTGAAACGCTCCAGCAGCCGCACACCCGGTTTGAGTACTCCAGTCATACACACCTCAACCTGTTGAGCACGCCAACTACAGGGGCGCGCCAAAGCAAAACCTAAAGCAAGAAGCACGCCCAAGCAGCGCGGGCGCAGGCGGTCATGTGCAATGAGCATAGATGAGTGAGCAGCCTGGGGCCGCTGCCTGCTTGCCGAGCGGCGTCAGCAGGCGAGAGGGCCTAACCGGGAATCCCGCTCCAGAGCTCTTCGACATTGCGAAAGCCCCATTCTTCGGCAGACTCACGACCGACAATCTTGTCGCGTCCGGCCAGCTTGGCCAAGTCGATCACCTCCTGCACGATCGGGGTTTTCGATTTGGCCGAGAAGAACACCTTGACCTTGGGCGCGAGCAAGGACTTTTCCTGCTGTTCCATCACCACACCAATGCGTCCGCTCTCCAGTCGCACCAGCGAACCCACCGGGTAGATGCCCACGGTTTTGACAAATGCCTGGAACACCAACGGGTCGAAGTGACCCTTCCATTCAGCCATCTTGCGGATCGACTCGGCCGGGTCCCAACCGCGCTTGTAGGGCCGATTGGAGGTGATGGCGTCGTACACGTCGCACACCGCCCCCATCCGCGCGTAGAGGCTGATCTGCTCACCCGCGAGGCGATGCGGGTAGCCACTGCCATCGATTTTTTCGTGGTGATGCAGGCACACATCCAGCACCAGCGCGCTGACCTGTTTGCTCTCAATCAGCATGCGCGAACCGGCTTCGGGGTGATCACGCACCGTGGCGAACTCACTGTCGGTGAGCTTGCCCGGCTTGTTCAGCACATCGTTGGGGATCGCCATCTTGCCGATGTCATGCAGCAAACCGGCCAGCCCGGCCTCGCGTACCTGCGCCTCGTTCAGACCAAGCTGGCGCGCGAGGGCAATCATCAAGGCGCAGACCGCCACTGAGTGCATATAGGTGTATTCGTCGGCGTTTTTCAGCCGTGCCAGGCTGATCAGCGCGTTAGGGTGGCGCAAGATCGAATCGGAAATCTCTTCGACCAACTCGCCGGCTTGTTCGAACTGCAACGCCTGGCCCATGCGCGCGTCGCCAAACATGCTGAGTACCGCGGCTTTGGAACGGGCGCAGAGCTTGACCGCGCGCTGCACCTCATCTTCCATCGACACCGCCAGGTTGACCGGCGGGCTCTGCACTGCCGCCAGTAGACTGGCCTCGGCTTCGGCGGCAACTTGCTCAGGGCTGACACTGGGCGTGCCGACCGCAACATCCAGGCCCTTGCTGACATCGATCCACAGCTCACCGATGCTGCTGGCCTTGATCCGCTGCAGGTCTTTTTCAGAGTTGAGCAGAAACTTGGACTTCCAGAAGGGGTGGTCCATCCATGCACCACAGAATTCGTGGATATACATGCCGACACGCACGTCGGCCACAGCGATGCACTTCAACATTCACAGCACCTGAACAATGGCAGAAATTGCACGGACACCTAGCAGCGTAGACGACCCCCTGTGCGTAGGTAAGCAACACTATCCGAATAATGGCAATAGGGCATCAATCACCGCGAGAGCAATTGGAAGCCGCTGCTCGACTGCTTATGATTGACCCACCCGCGCAGCACAAGGAGTCCTCATGCGCCGCTTGCTAACTGCTTTTAGCGTTATTTCACTGCTGTTACTCAATACATTGCTGCTGATCGGCCCCTTGTTGCTAATCGCCCTCGGCAAGTTCGTGCTGCCCGGTAAGGCGTTGAAAACCGCCAGCTCACGTGGAGTGATGTGGGTGGCGGAAACCTGGGCGGAGCTCAACAAACTGATCTTCGCCACGTTGCTGCCGGTGCACTGGGATATTCGCGGCAACGCCGAGTTGCGCCAGAGCACCTCGTACCTGGTGATCAGCAACCACCAGTCCTGGGTCGACATCCCGGCACTGATACAGGCGTTCAACCGCAAAACGCCCTACTTCAAGTTCTTCCTCAAACAGCAGCTGATCTGGGTACCCTTTCTCGGCCTGGCGTTCTGGGCGCTGGACTACCCCTTTATGCGCCGTTACTCCAAGGCGTTTCTGGCCAAGCATCCCGAACTCAAGGGTCAGGACCTGGCCATCACCAAGCAGGCCTGCGAGAAATTCAAGGACCTGCCGGTAACCGTGGTCAACTACCTCGAAGGCACCCGCTGCACCCCGGCCAAACAGGCGCAGCAAGGCTCGCCTTATCAGTACCTGCTCAAGCCCAAGGCCGGTGGCGTAGCGTTTGTGCTGGCGGCGCTGGGCGAGCAGCTGGACACCGTGTTGGACGTGACGCTGGTGTACCCGGGCACGCGTATTCCCGGTTTCTGGGCGCTGATCAGCGGCCAGGTGGACAAGGTGATTGTCGACATCCAGACCCGCGACCTCGACCCCGCGCTATGGCAGGGCGACTACGAGAACGATGCGGTATTCCGCCAGTTTGTGCAGAGCTGGGTGACAAAGATGTGGGAAGACAAGGATGCGCGGATTGCACAGATTCGCGCCGAAACCTGAAACCACTCACGGCTAAAGCCCCTCCCACATGCACGCCGCGATGCCGCGGGAGGAGCGTTAGCCGCGAAGGTTCAACCGTCGTCGATCAGGCCGCGCTGAACAGCTTGTGCGGGTCGATGACGAATTTCTTCGGCACGCCGGCATCGAACTCACCGTAACCGCGCGGCGCGTCGTCCAGGCTGATGACCTGCACACCGACCACTTCAGCGATGTTGATACGGTCCCACATGATGGCCTGCATCAGCTGGCGGTTGTACTTCATCACCGGGGTTTGTCCGGTGTGGAAGCTG
>Ga0181596_10003515_pt1 | contig 14536 bp, 13 predicted proteins | sample 041ome_6_FD_148655 | JGI IMG/M metagenome (GOLD analysis project Ga0181596, IMG submission 148655) | Coastal salt marsh microbial communities from the Groves Creek Marsh, Skidaway Island, Georgia - 041402US metaG (spades assembly) | ecosystem: Environmental > Aquatic > Marine > Intertidal zone... | reverse complement strand
CGGCTACCGGATATCCGACGGCCAGCGTAGCGTTGTCATCAGCGGCGATACCGCCTATTCCCCCAATCTGGTCGAGGCTACAGCCGGTGCTGATCTGCTGGTCCACGAAGCCCTGGCACCCAAGCTCATCGATCAACTGCGCCAGACTGCGCTCAGGCATGGCAATGATGGGCTGGCGATTGTCATGACGGACATTCCGTCCTATCACGCCAGCCCGGCTGACGTGGTGAGAGCCGCGAATGAATCCGGCGTGCCCGCCCTGGCGCTGACGCACCTGATTCCCGGACTGCCCGGCAGCTTTTTTGATGACCTGTTTCTGGATGGTGCGGCGGATGATTTTGCAGGAGACTTCTGGATCACCAAAGACGGCGATGTGATTTCGATTCTGGCAAATCAAGAATACAGCTATCTTCAAACCCGCTAACGTTTAACGAGCACTCATGTCTGGCTTGATATGCGATCCATCATTTATCCGAACAGACAAACCTATTAAATCCTTTACTGCTGATCGAGATGGCTTTTCGCTCAATGCCGCCGTTTCATGTCAGCCCTATCAACGGGATCGATTAGAGCGTCTATGCAGGTATGTCACCAGACCGGCCATTTGTCTAGACCGACTCACTGTTAGAGTCGATGGTAAGATCCAATATGAGCTAAAGAACCCTTTTCGGAATGGCACCACACATATCTTGTTTTCTCCAGTGGATTTCCTGAGCAAACTCGCTGCACTCGTACCCCGACCCCGACATAATCTTGTTCGATATCATGGTGTTTTCGCGCCCAATGCGAAGCTCAGAAAGCTGATTATTCCAAAGAGCACTAAAAGTGTAAGAGGGAAAGAGAATAGCAAATCAGACAAAACGTCTGAATTTGAAGAAATTACGAGCCAGAACGAACTTCTCGCACCACTATCCTGGGCTCAACGACTCAAGAGAGTGTTTAATATCGACATTACTCTATGCCCTCTTTGTGGCGGGGCTATGCGTATTATTTCCGACATTACTGACCCAGACCTAATTCAGAAGATTCTAGATCATCTTGCCGCACAACCACCCCCGATTAAACCTGCGACAGCTGACAGCTCTTTAAGCCTAAACCAGCAATCTCCAATTACGCGATAAGCGTACCCAGCCCGATCAAAAAGCCCGATCAGTGATCAACCCTCCTGTGCGTATGCCAGCAGATCAGCATCATGACAGACATTGACCATCTAAAGGATTACCACGTCAGGGGGGCGTAAATTTGACTGAACATCAACAATTACCACACTTGATCGTTCTTCAGAAAATGTGGTTTATTTCCCTTATCTTCGTTGGATATTTTCTATGTTGGTGCTATTGGTTTTACTCTGTCCCTTTACTCTGACCCCATTACTTCTTAATTGTCTGATATTTATGACCTTTTAAGTTGTAAGCATCACATCTACAAGCATTACCGGAGGGCTTCAGGCCGTATCCTCTCTGAAGGGTCAGTACGAACTGTGACGACTATTGGTAGTTACCTGTTCAAGAAAGCTATTCAGTGTTCGTCTTTGAGAATTGATGGAACCAAAAAAGTCTGAAACATAGTACGGTACTCATCTGGCCCCATGTCGTCTCGAATATTGGCGACTGCGTGGCAGTTTCTAATCCACTCCACGGCCTGATCGTTCGATATCCCATCCCGTAGTTTTCCCTCTTCTCTTGCCTGGTCCAGGAAACTGCTCCAGAGGCTTAACATTACTTTCTGGATATCTGCGGTGCCTCGAAACAGGAATTGGTCGAAGTCATGGCTGCTGTTTTGTGTGATTTCCGTCAGGAGTGCGTCTGAACGACCTGCTTGCAAGGAAAGTAGCGAGCCTTCCACTAGCGCTTCTTCGAGGTTCTTTAGCTTGTCGAAATCTTTCTTCAGGTTTTTACCCAGTTCGATGATTCGTCGGTCAGCAATGTATTCCAGCAAAAGGTTCCTGTTTTCGAACAAGCGATAGACCGTTTGGCGTGTAACACCCAGCTCATCGGCCACGTCCTTCATGGATGTTCTATGCACGCCGAACTTCTCGAAGCAGCGTTCAGCCGTAGCAGCTACTTCCTCGACCCTCAGCGCCTTTTTGCCGTTACCCACTCGAAGTTCCTTTGAAAACAGCCAATCTTATAGAAAGTGGCTGCTTTTTGGTATTGACATATTACAGCATCTGTAACATGATCGTGCACCAAATAAGAACACATTGAGGGAAAATCTGTGGAATTCGACACGATTATCCGGAATGGGCGGATCATTGACGGTACCGGCGCGCCTGCTTTTTATGCCGATATCGGCATCACTGAAGGCCGAATCACCCGGATTGGTCAACTGAAGACCGCAAGTGCGAAGGAGACCGTTGATGCAGCCGGGATGGTGGTCGCGCCAGGTCACATCACTCAACACGCACACTATGACGCAGCTTTGTTCTGGAGCCCACATTGCCTTGATTCCGGGGAGCATGGGGTTACGACCGTATTGAATGCCAACTGCGGTTTCAGCATTGCGCCTGTACGCAACGCCGACAAAGAACGAATCATGGCGATGCTTTCTACGACAGAACAAATACCCGTCGAGCAGCAGCGCTTAGCAATGCCATGGGATTGGGAAACCTTCCCTCAGTACCTTGAACGGGTCAACGGACTTCCCAAAGCCGTAAACGTACTGACCTATCTCCCCGTCAATCCATTGCTCGTATACGTCATGGGCGTTGAGGCTGCGAAAAGCCGGCGCCCAACCGCGGATGAGATGAAAGAGATGCATTCCCTTATCAATGAGGCTATGGATTGCGGCGCTGTTGGTATTTCCATGTCGGTGATGGGTGAAGCTGGTAACTCACATGTCGATTCTGATGGGACGTGTATGCCGTCAGATATCCTGCATGACGATGACATCGTCGAACTCAGTCGCGCTTTGGTTGAGCGTGGTGAGGGCATTGTGCAATTGCTCGCGATCATTGGCCCGAACGGCAACAGGGCGGTCAGTGAAAAGATCGCACGGCTGGCCAAAGGTTCGGGCGTACGCGTGATTCACAATATCTTCCTTGCCATCGACGGTATGCCAGAACTTATCGATGCGGATCTTGGATGGCTGGAGAGTCTTCGACGTGAAGGGCTGGATATTACCGCCGCGACACTGCTGCACTGCGGTTGGGTTGAAGCAAGTATTCGAGACCTGGATACCGCGGCTGGTCAGATGTCTGCCGTCAGGGAATTGATCGCATGCAAAAGCGAACAAGAGGTCATTGCGTTGCTTCGTGACGATACTTTTGTTGCAAGATTTTCTGAGGAGTACGAACGTGACGGTCCAACTAATGGAGCGGGCGGGTTCGAAGGACAAATCGTGATCGAGGTTGGTCCGAAGCCGGAGCTTCAAAATTACCTCAACAGGTCACTCGGTGACATCGCGAGTGAAACAGACAGAACCGTCATTGAGGTTTTGTGCCATCTGGCGCTGCGTTCTGATCTGCAACTACAAATTAAGTCGCTGCCCTACGCAGCGGTCGACGGAACACTGGGAGCGAGATTGCTTTCTCATCCGGCGGTAGCAGCCGGTGTTTCAGACGGTGGTGCGCATACCAAGGCGTTTTCAAGTGGATGCTATGCAACCGAGATGCTTATTCGCATGGTTCGTGAACAGGGTGTGATGACCTACGAGGAAATGCATCACCAACTGAGTTTGAAAGTTGCGCAAACCCTGCATCTGCAGAATCGGGGCGCCTTACTGCAAGGGTTCTGGGCGGACGTGATCATCTACGATCCTGAATCTCTTTACCTGGACCGCTCGCGACACGAGATCGTGCACGACATGCCTGGTGGAGACTGGCGTCGGGTAATTCGATCGGGCGGCTATCACCGCATCCTGGTGAATGGCGAAACAACGTTTATCGATGACAAGGCAACGGGTGCTATCCCTGGCCAGATGCTTTGAAATGAGTATCTAAAACAACAGGAATCAAAAAGGGGAATTCAGGTATGAAAAACATCGCTAAATTTGTATTGATCGTCGGCCTGGCGCCAGTTTGCGCCTGGTCAGCAGAGATGGAAGAAATCGTCGTTACCGCCATGAAAAGGGAGCAAAACCTGCAGGATGTTGCTGCCTCCATTTCTGCGGTGTCGGGAGAGGAGCTAAAGGATAGGGGGATTGCCAACGTTCAGGATCTGTCGAAGACGATTCCTAACCTGAACTGGGGTGAACACTTCGGCACAACCATGATCTCTATCCGGGGCGTAGGTTCCATCGTGGACTCAGGAATTACCGAGCCTACAGTGGCGATGTATGTTGATGGAATCTTCCTGCCGCGTTCCACGATGTCTACGATTCGAGCAATTGATGTGGATCGCATCGAGGTGTTAAGGGGTCCGCAGGGTACGCTGTATGGAAGAAATGCGACTGGCGGTGCAATCAATTTTGTCTCACAGGGACCGAGCGCTGAATTTGAAGGTCAGATAGACCTGACCGCGAAGGATCGAAGTGGTTACGGCGTTTCCGGGTACGTTTCCGGACCCATTTCCGATACGGTGAGCTTTCGTTTGTCGGCCAGTGCAGAAGAGCAGGATGGATTTGTAGATAACCTGTTCAACGGGGAAGAGCTCAACGGCGTCGATAGCCGCTACGTCCGCGGCGTACTTCGATTCGAGCCTTCTGATGACCTGCAGCTTGATCTTGCGCTCAGGCGTGAAACCTCCGATGCGTTTAACGCCATCCAACAGCAATTGACGCTGTCCTTTTTGCCAGTCCCTGGGCAGACAGATGAGCCTAACGAGCTCTACGCTGATCAGCCAATGAATCAGGAAACAGAAACTACCGTTGGTTCAGTCACAGTGGATTGGGCGATTAACGATGACCTAAACCTTAAGTCGATAACCAGCTACGTGGATCATGAGAGTCATGCTGATGTTGACGCCGATGCGACACACCTGGATGGATTTAACACAGTAGACTTCAGTCGACCTTCTGAATCCTGGGCGCAGGAGTTCACCCTGAGTGGTACGTCTGGCGAGCTGTCATGGTTGGCAGGTTTGTACTACTTCAATGAAGAGGCGTCGAATACATTGCCGCTCAGATTGGGCGCTGGATTCGCTCCCGGATTTGGCGTTCCCACTGGTTCCAAAATTATCCAGGGTGTTGAGTCCGAAACCACCAGCATTGCCGTCTATATGGATCTTAACTACTCCCTCTCCGAAAAACTTGAGTTGAACATAGGTTTGCGATACGCCAGAGATGAGCAGGATTTCGAGCAGTTATCACAGCTTGAGTTGGCAGGCATCGCGACCTTCCCGCTTCTGCCTGATTTTGCACTGGGTGCAATTGACGTGGATGAATCTTCAAGCGAGTTCCTGCCAAAAATTGGTATTTCTTACTTCGTTAGTGACAACTCAACCGTTTATGCCAACTGGTCCAGAGGTTACAAATCAGGTGGTTTGAATCTGGAAGGTGGCAGTGGTTTATCTGTTGGCGAAGCTGGATTGTACGAACCCGAAGAATTGGATGCGTTTGAGTTTGGGTTCAAAACACAGAACGATAGTGTGACCCTGTCGGCAGCGGCCTTTTACTATGATTACAGTGATCTTCAAGTCACCATCACCGTGCCGCCCACTACAACCCTGGTTCAAAATTCAGATGCTGAAATATATGGTCTTGAAGCAGAACTGACCTGGCAGCCAAACGACAACTGGGAAGTCTATGCAGCAACCGCGTTGACGCACGGACGATTCGACGGCTTCGAGGGGTTTGATGATGCAAATCCTACCGCTGGTGTCCAGGATCTGGATGGTGAACAATTGCCGCAGTCACCGGATGTAACGGCAAACCTCGGTGTAACCTTTAGAACCCGGTTTGATGATTTCTACTTTTCAAATCTTATGGTCAGGGGGGATGTCCGATACAGCGATGACTTTGTCATTAGGTATTTTGGCGGTGATGTTAATTCACAAGAGAGTTTCTGGCTTTCAAGCCTGAGTGTTGTCTTGTCCGACGACTCCGAAAACACGATGATAAGAATCTTTGGAAACAACCTGGGTGACGAAGAGTATCTGCAACAGATTACGTATATCGGTGCGATCGGATCCTACATGGGGAACTATGGCCCACCTCGGACCTGGGGGGTGACCGTTACCAGGAGGTTTTAAACCCAGAACGAAGATAAAAAGCCGACGACTAGTCGGCTTTTTTGAATCTGATTCCGTATTGCTGCTAAATGACGTTTGCGGGCTCTACATCATTAACGGGGGCGCCGGGTGCTGCGTTCACGACCCTTGGGCTGGACCCATCACCATGGATGGCACGCGGCGGTTTCGGCCTGAGCCCTACGACAGCGAACGGAATTGAGATCAGCGCACGCTACGATGTCGAGTTCCGCAACGACTTCCTAAACCAGACGGCCTCGGTCAATCTGCGTTGGGATTTCTGAGCGGACGCGAATAGAATACTTGGGCCGCGTCATCAGGATGCGGCCCATTTTCGTTGAGGCGCACATGACCCTTTCCTGCAGGCTCAGGAGCATGTTGAAGCATGCCGCCATGGTGGCATGCCTCGGCCTTGTGCTTGCGGGTTGTGTCGGTGTCCCCTCGCCAAGCACACGCATGCTCTATTCCCAAACCCTCGCTGCGCAAAATGGCTGGAACGAGCGCATCATTCCTGCGAAAGGGTTCGAGCTGTCGGCCTTTCATCCAGGGAATTTCCGCGCCGGCGGGAATTTGACGATCTACATCGAAGGCGACGGCTTCGCCTGGGCGACCGGTTCGCAACCCTCCCCCGACCCGACACCGATAAATCCGGTGGCCCTCAGCCTGGCACTGGCACATCCCGCCGGTAATGCCGCCTATCTCGCGCGACCCTGCCAATATGCCATGTCACGAGGCGAAACCTGCAGTCAGCGCTACTGGACGAATGCACGGTTTGCGCCCGAGGTGATCGACGCGATGAACGGTGCGATCAGCATTCTCAAAGATAGCTTCGGCGCCGGTGAAGTCGTGCTTGTCGGATATTCGGGCGGTGCGGCCATAGCCGCACTTGTCGCCGCGCGACGCGATGATGTCGCTGAGCTGGTAACCGTCGCAGGTAACTTGGACCATGAGGCTTGGACCACCCATCATCGCCTGTCACCTCTGTCGGGATCATTGAATGCGGCAGACGTCGCGCGCACCATCGCGCAGATTCCGCAAACGCATTTCATCGGCGAAGAGGATCGCGTCATCCCAACCGAATTAGCTCAAAATTGGCCAGAGGCGTTTTCTGGGTCTCGGCAGAAAAACATCCATATTATCCCGTCCTTCGACCATAGCTGTTGCTGGGACCGTGATTGGCCCACGCTTTTGGCGGCACGCTAGATGATCTGGCAACGGTCTTACAGGCGGGGGAAGTGGACTGGTATCGCCAGAAAATTTTGGCGAGACATATGTGCAGTTCCCAATCATTCGCGACGGCTCGGGTGCCAATATTCAACCCGATATGAGAGTCTCGTCTTATGCGGACACTCTTTCAAAAACGTCTGGGCTGTAGCTCGACCCGATCCTTTGACGCGGCGGGCTTGAGTCGGCCTTGGGATCAGCCACGCACGCTTGATAGCCTCCTCGGCAATGTTGACTTCACTGGTCGGGCCTATGGTCTGGTGGACAACATGCTCAGCCTTGATGCAGGGGATGTTACCGTCGCCAACCTGACGTTCCGTCCAGAAGTTCGCCTGCCGACCGATGGTCTGCCTGTGGCCGAAAGCCGTTGATCGTGAGCTTCGCGCCGCGCCTTCTTTGCGAGAGCGTTCGGACCACGACCACCGTGCAAGATTGCGGCTTCGGCTCTGAGTTTGGCTTCTCCGGACGGTCGCCAGATGGTCTCACCAACACCAATGCAAAGGTGATCATCGACAAGATCGGAGATGCAACCCGTACTGGCCTCCAGCCAGCAATCTCCTATTACGCGATAAGCGTGCCCAGCCCGATCAAAAACCCCGATCAGTGATCAACCCTCCTGTGCGTATGCCAGCAGATCAGCATCATGACAGACATTGACCATCTAAAGGATTACCACGTCAGTGGGGCGTAAATTTGACTGCACATCAGCAATTACCACACTTGACCGTTCTTCAGAAAATGTGGTTTATTTCCCTTATGTTCAAATGTGGCTTACTAGTGGCACCTTCAACGATCAGCAAAAGGAAGCAAAAGATGGGACGTCTGGACGGCAAGGTCGCATTGATTACTGGCGGGGCACGTGGGCAAGGCGCAGCAGAAGGCAAACGATTTCGCGCAGAAGGCGCAGAGGTCTACCTGACTGATGTTTTGGTCGATGAAGGTCTAGCGACCGCCGCTGAAATTGGCGCGACATTTATTGAACACGATGTTACTGACAGCGATGCTTGGGCGGCAATTGTCAGCCGTATTGAAAACGAACAGGGGCATCTGGACGTGCTCATCAACAACGCGGGCATCTTCCATATGGTGGGTTTGGCCGACACCGAGCGGGCGCTCTGGGACCGCACAATTGCGATTAATCAGACCGGCGTGTTTCTGGGTCTGCAGGCCGTCACCGCCATCATGATCCGGCAGAAATCAGGTTCTATCATCAACATCTCGTCCATCGCCGGGTTGCGCGGCGCAGGCGGCGCCTTTGCCTACAGCGCCAGCAAATGGGCTGTGCGCGGCATGACCAAAAGCGCAGCGCAGGAGTTGTCACCCTATGGTATCCGCGTTAACTCCATCCACCCCGGAATCATCGAAACCAAGATGGTCGACGAATTCAGCCGCAAAGGCGTCAACGAAAGCATACGCGAGCGGATTCCCATGGGTCACTATGCAGATGCCTCGGAGGTCGCAAATCTGGCGCTGTTCCTGGCTTCTGACGAAAGCAGTTACTGCAGTGGTTCAGAGTTTGTTATTGACGGTGCGATGACGGCTTAAACTCACAGGCCGCGCAACATACGTGCAGCTGCAAAAGGGCACTCGGAATAAATGGGGTCGGGGTAAAATTTACAAATGGCTTACCGCTCATTGTGAGCTAGATCGGGCTTGTGCTATTGAATTCGCTTGTTTCTTTATTCTTGGCATGCGAAACGAATTCAAGCTGAGCCGGGCCTGAAAGGTTTGCCCTACCTACTTGCCACTTAAGTAACGTGAAAAACTATTATTTTGTAAATTTTACCCCGACCCTAAATATTCGACCCTAAATATTCAATTTTACCCCGACCCTAAATATTCTGATGCCTATATCAAGGCCAACTGGTCAACTTTCCAGCAACCCGGTGAGCGAAAGGTCGACCTCGCCATCGCTGGCATTACGCGCACCCTGAACATGCGCATCAAAGTGGACCCGGACACGGCTTCCAAACAGGTACGCTTCAAGGTCTACCCAAACAACTGGCTCGCACGCATGTTCCTGCCGACCCTAAACCTCACCTACACACCCGACCGACAGCTGCTCCGCTTTGAGGGTTACTCGAACCTGATACCCGCCAAAGGCAAGGGCAATCAAGTTGTGATCGATTTTGTCTACCATGAAACGGACGCTGTACTATCGCGCCCCCTTGAAGCATGGCTCCCTGCAGCGGCTGCACAAGTTGTCGCCGCGAGCAATTCCGGGGACAGTGTACCTAATTCGAGCTGAGGTTTGCTTGGACAATCCCAGGGAAAATTTGCCTGGCCTGACCGTATCATCTGTACTCACGCTACAAGGTGCCTGCTTTGCCGGCATACCCACGACCCTCTGGAAAGGTGGGTCAGCTACATTCGCACATCGTTGCGGGTGGTGAACGCCGGACTCTGATGCGCCGATCCAGAGACACAGGCTGTCCACGAAAGGGTCACTGACCCCCTGGGTGAGCAGGCAACAATGCTGCCGGTCAGCCTTCCCTGATTCATGTCGGCATCGCCAGAAACTGTCTTGAGCAGAGGCACCCGCCTCAACTGTCAGCTCCCTCTGCTCCATCCAGAGACTATACTGTAACGATGCTACACCCGTACGCGGGCATCTTTCGTTCCGTATAGGCATGCGTTAAGGTAACTTCAGCTTTTCCCCGGCCCCAATGAGCAAAACCATGCTGAAACTGATGATTCAAGGCGTGCTGTTAGCGCTACTCACAACCGGCACAGTCCAGGCTGCAACCAGATGCCTGCCCGATGATGCAAGCCTGCCGGCAACGTGGACAAAGAACTACCCTGCCCATCGAATCATCGGCAACCTCTACGCCGTCGGTGGCGCTGACCTTGCATCATTCCTGATCACCACAGACGCTGGACTCATCCTGGTCAATACAGGGCTGGAGGATTCTACCGAGGACCTTCGCACCAATATGGAAACGTTAGGATTCAAGCTGGAGGATATCAAGCTACTGTTAACCACCCAGGCACACTTTGACCACGTCGCAGCGTTTGCAGAAATTCAGGCAATGACAGGCGCACCCATGTGGGCGACAGCCCCTGATGCGCCCATCCTCAAAGACGGTGGCACCAGCGACCCGCACTTCGGTCACTGCCTGGAATTCAGGTTCAAACCGATTCAGGTCGATCGCATACTAGCAGACGATGAGACCTTCACGCTTGGCAACACAACCATTCGCACACACCTGCACCCGGGCCATACGGAAGGCAGCGCCAGCTACTCCTTCGCCGTTCGCGAGAATGATCGCGACTATCAGGTACTGATCGCCAACATGGGCAGCATCAACGACGGTAAAAAGTTGCTGATCAATCCGACCTATCCTGTTGTGGCCAGTGACTTTGCGACGACCTACAGAAAGCAACTGGACATGGACATTGATGTCTGGGTAGCCTCTCATGCAAGTCAATACGGCCGCGACAAAAAGTACCAACCAGGCCAAGCCTACGATCCTGACAGGTTTGTCGATCCCGACGGATTCAAGCTGGCGGTTGAGCGACTTCGGCAGATTTTCTTCGAACAACTTCGGGCCGAAATTATGGGATCCGATTGATTAACGACCTGCGCTCCAAACAGCCACCACCTGGATAACATGAGTGTTCTGCGGGCCCATTGAACACACATGCAGACCACGAGCGCTCAAAGTCCACTGACCCTGCTGGAAGTATACAATCTGCTAACTACTGCGTAGACCAGACTTCATATCAAGGAGTAAGGTTATGCGTTGCCCAGAGTGCGAAGCGTTTTTCGAAATTGCTTTTTGGCCAGACTGACATTTATTTCCAGCTGCCTCTGGATCATTCGCATACCCAGGTCGGCGCCCTGTTGGGCGACCCGGAGTTGAAGATAAGGAAATAAACCACATTTTCTGAAAAACGGTCAAGTGTGGTAATTGCTGATGTGCAGTCAAATTTATGCCCCCCTGACGTGGTAATCCTTTAGATGGTCAATGTCTGTCATGGCCTAACAGCAATACCTTTCCGGCCTGGATAGGGCTGCAGGTACCAGAGCTTGGCTTGGAAATGCCCCTGCGAGCCATCGGCAGCGGTTATGCTGATTAGTCGATATTGTGATTGGTCGCCGGCATATATGGTTTTGCCGCGGCAATCTGATGACCCTCACCCCGGTTCGCTCGCATTGCTTGTGATGCATGTCAGGTAACAACTCGTTTTCTCTTTGACCGGCGGTTAAATGGCCCTGGCGCTGCTACAATGCAGCGGCTTTAATCCAGACAATTAAGCTGAATATCTTCATATGTCTAAGTACTAATGCAGCGCCGTTGCCGGTGCTTCACATGTACCGGGACCGGCAAATCAAGTTCAGAGGCATGGCATAAACAGCCGTGAATGCCGTTAGACCTGTCAGTCCGGCTTTAGAAAATCAAGTTAGTAATTTATTCAATGAACAGCTACGGGAGAATAATTTCGTGTCTATTCGTCTCAACGATATTGCACCAGACTTCTCTACAGATTCGACCTCCGGCAAGCTCACTCTGCACGAGTGGATTGGCGACCATTATGCGATTCTGTTCTCGCATCCAAAAGACTTTACGCCAGTGTGTACCACCGAGTTTGGCGCTGTTGCCCAACTTGCACCGGAGTTCGCGAAACGTAACACCAGGGTGATGGGCGTGTCTGTTGACAGCGTTGAAGAGCACAAGAAATGGAAGCGTGACATTGAGGCTTTTTCTGGCGCGCCTGCGGATTTCCCGATCATTGATGATACCTCGCTGCAGGTAGCTAAACTGTACGACATGTTGCCAGCCGACGCTTACTTGCCAGATGGCCGTACCCCGGCAGACAGCGCCACTGTCAGAACAGTATTTATCATTGGTCCGGATAAAAAGGTTCGTCTGACCATGTCTTATCCGATGTCTGTCGGGCGTAACTTTGCAGAAATTTTGCGTGCCCTGGATGCGATCCAAATGACTGACGGCGCACCTATTGCAACACCTGCAAACTGGGTGCCCGGGCAGGATGTGATTGTTGGCTTAGGGCTGAATGACGCGCAGGCGAAGGAAAAGTTCGGTCAACTTGATATCAAACTACCTTACCTACGCTTGACGAAAGCCCCGGAAAAGTAACATTCAAGTATCCTCTGCTCGGCATGATCAGCGAATGCCGACTAGGGGCGAGGGCTTTTCTGCTGCTCTGTGATATATGACAGGTGGCTCATTAATCGCGGATCTGCTTTGCCGCGAGCAGGGTCCATTGAGTATCTTGACAGGAAGTCGAGGCAAGCAAATGCTGCTGTATATTGTATTCTTCAGCCTGGCGGGTAGTGTGCTTTCAGTTGGCTCTGCGGCCTTGTTTTTATTATTTCCGAAGAGCATTCGCAAGGTACTCGTGCCGTGCCTTATCAGCTACGCCACCGGCACGCTGCTTGGTGCAGCGTTCCTCGGCATGATCCCCGCTGGACTGAAACACGCTCCAGCGTTTGCGGTGTCGTCCACTGTGCTGGCCGGGATAGTGCTGTTTTTTGTGTTGGAGAAACTGGTGCTTTGGCGTCATTGCCACGATGGCGACTGCGAAGTACACAGCCGCGCTGGTCCCTTGATCTTGATTGGTGACGCCTTTCACAATTTTGTTGACGGTGTAGTGATTGCGGCTGCCTTCCTGACCTCGGTGCCGTTAGGCATTGCCGCTTCGTTGGCGGTGATCGCCCATGAGATTCCGCAGGAAGTCGGCGATTTTGCGATCCTCCTCGACAGCGGTTACTCCCGACGAAAGGCCTTGATTCTCAATACCCTGTCAGCCTCCTCGACACTGCCTGGCGCTCTGATTGCCTATTTCTGGCTCGATGAAATGAGCGGCGCGGTGCCCTATATTCTGGCGATTTCTGCGGCGAGTTTCATTTATATTGCAACGGCCGACCTTATTCCAGGGCTGCACCGGGAAGTCACCGGAAATGCCGTGTGGAGACAACTCCTGTTGCTGTTGGCAGGCGTTGGTACCATAGCTGTTTTTCACCATGGAGGGTGAGACGTGAACTCTCTCACTGCAGATGATATCAGTGTTCTCAGGACCGCGCTTGAGGATGAATACCATTCCTGGGCGACCTATGATCAGGTCATTACCGACTTCGGTGAGGCGCGCCCCTTCAACAATATCCGTGATGCGGAGGCGCGTCACATTGAAGCACTGTGCACGTTATTCTCACGCTACGGATTGGCCATCCCACAGAATCAGTGGCCTGGCAACGTTGTCCGCTATGACAGCTTACACGCTGCCTGCGAGGCAGCTGTCGCGGCGGAGACAGCCAATGTCGAAATGTACAAAAGACTGATCAGCCAAACCCAGCGTCCTGACATCCCGGAAGTGCTGCGTAAACTTCAAGCGGCATCACAACAGCGACACCTGGTTGCATTTCAGCGTTGCGTGGATCGTATCGCCGATGGGCGAGGTGGTCAAGGTAATCGGGGTGGTCCGGGTAGTCGAGGTGGTCCTGGTGGTCGAGGCGGCCCGGATGGCCGAGGTAGTCCAGGTGCTTAAGGCGGTAAAACCAATGCAGACTGCGTCTCTCTGTAAACTTTAGAACAGCGATTTTGCCATGAATGGAGAGGGGAATGAGAAAAGATAGCGCGGTACTACGTAACTTGTTGATCCTTGGCGGAACAATAATCTCACTGGTGATCGTTTCGGTTTTGATTGCTCGATACATACTTTAGCTAGCTGGAGGATTAGTGATGAAAAGACTCTGTTTTCTATCGCCGGATGTGGTTCATGCGCGTCAGGTAGTTGATGATTTAAAAAATAACGGAATACCTGAGCAGCATATCTACGTGCTTGCCAAGTTCGGTGTCGAGCTTGAAGACTTACCTGATGGTGGGCCGGAATCAGATGATTTTCTACCTGCCTATAAACGCGGCCTGGAGTTAGGCGGCGCAACGGGGCTGTTGCTCGGTTTATCAGCGCTGGCCTTTCCTCCCGCCGGTATGGTGGTAGGCGGTGGGCTGGTTCTGCTCGTGGGGCTCTGGGGTGCAGGTATAGGCGGTATGCTGACAGGCATCGCCGGTGGTGCCTTCTCAAGTTCCAGACTTAAATCATTTGAATCAGCGATAGATCAAGGCCAGATATTGATAATGGCAGATGTGTCTGTAAATGATGTGAAGAAATTTGAAGGGATTATCAAACGGCTTGACCCGGAAGTTGAGGTCAGCGGTATTGAA